>Ga0187782_10004788_pt1 | contig 10122 bp, 9 predicted proteins | sample 0715_SJ02_MP15_2_FD_132454 | JGI IMG/M metagenome (GOLD analysis project Ga0187782, IMG submission 132454) | Tropical peat soil microbial communities from peatlands in Department of Meta, Colombia - 0715_SJ02_MP15_20_MG | ecosystem: Environmental > Terrestrial > Soil > Wetlands > Peat | place...
CGCACCGGACTGAGCGTCGAGCGGTATCGCTCGATCACCGACGACATCCATGTCCTGCACGTCGCGCGCACGGGCGGCGGCGAGTCGACCCAGGAGCTGCTCGTACGGTTGCGCGCCGACCCCGAGGTGCAATACGCCGAGCTCGACCAGTACCGTTTCGTGCACAGCGTGCCGAACGACACGCTCTACAGCGAGCAGTGGTACCTCATGCCACCCTCGCCAGCCATGCCGAGCGCGATTGATGCGCAGACCGCCTGGAACACGACCACCGGCTCCGCGGGCATCGTGATTGCCGACATCGACACCGGCGTGCGATTCGATCACCCCGATCTGCTCAGTGTCAGCTCCGGCGGACGTCTGCTCCCGGGATACTGCTTCATCTCCGATGCGGTCATCGCCAACACCTCGAGCTGCCCAGGACCCGATGCCTCGGATCCCGGCGATTGGGTCACGCAGGCGGATCTGAGCACCCCGGAGTGCGTCAATGCCGGCGTGACACTGACCTCGGTCAGCTCCTGGCACGGCACGCGCGTCGCTGGAATCCTGGGCGCGCTCAGCAACAACAACACCGGGATCGCCGGCACGACCTGGGCCGGAATGCTCCTGCCGGTGCGCGCGGTCGGCGTCTGTGGTGGCCTCGACTCGGACATCATCTCGGGGATGCTGTGGGCCGCCGGCATCGCGGTGAGCGGCGCTCCGGTAAATACGACCCCCGCCAGCATCATCAACCTGAGCCTCGGCGGCAGCGGCGCCTGTCCGGCTTTCTGGCAGGACGCGATCAATCAAGTGACGGCCAAGGGCGTGCTGATCGTGGCTTCCGCCGGCAACGAAAGTGGTCCGATCGATGCGCCGGCCAACTGCAGCGGCGTCGCCGGGGTGGTGGGGCTGCGCCAGGCCGGCACCAAGGTCGGCTACAGCAGCCTCGGTCCCCAGGCGGCACTCGGTGCCCCGGCCGGCAACTGCGTCAACACCCCGAGCGATACCGCACCCTGCATCGACAGCCTCGTCACCACCACCAACCTCGGGAGCGCGGGCCCGGGCGTCAACGATTACACCGGCCAGTACTACTGCGATCAGACCACCGGCAGCTACGCCAACTGTCCGATCGGCGCGAACCAGTATCGCACCTACAATCTCGGGACCAGCTTCGCGGCGCCGCAGGTCGCGGGGATCGGTGCGCTGATGCGGACGGTGAACGCCAAGCTCAATTCCTGTCAGCTGATCTCGCGCCTCAAGGAGGGCGCGCTGCCCTACCCGCAGAGCTCGGTCGGCGAGACCACGCAGCCGCCGCTGTGTCCTAATGCCGCGGCGGGCACCGGGGAGTGCATCTGCACCCGCGACGGGCAGACCTGCGGCGCGGGTATGGCGAACGCTCCCGGCGCGCTCGCCGCGGCCTTGCGTCCGATCGCAGCGGTGGCCGTGCCCGCTGCGGTCTCGGCGGGCCAGGTGGTGCAGCTTACGGCGACGGGCAGCGCGGCGGTCACCGGCCACACGATCAGCACGTTCGGCTGGAGCAACGCCGGCGGACTCAACCTCACCATCCAGAATCCCAACACGTCCACCGCCTCCGTCACGCTGCCATCCTGCGGGCTCGCCACGGTCGCATTGACCGTCACCGACGATGCCGGACGACAGGACACGGCCGAGGTCGTGATCAGTCCGACGTCCGTCACCACCGCGGCGCCCGCGAGCGCAGGGCAGACCGCCTGCTCCGCCACTGCACCGGCGGTGCAGGTAGCGCTGTGCCCGGCGAGCGCGTCGGTGCCGACAGGGGGTACGCAGGGCTTTGCCGCGACGCTCGCCAACACGAGCGACACCAGCGTCGTGTGGCAGGTCAACGGCGTCGACGGCGGCAACGCGACCGTCGGTACCATCTCGAGCACGGGTGTCTACACGGCGCCGGCGAGCATGCCGGCGAGCGGCGTCACGGTGACGGCGCTGTCCGCCGCCGATAACGCGGCCACGGCGTCGGCAAACCTCACCATCACGCCGCCCCCGGGGAGCGGCGGAGGTGGCGGAGCACTCGACTGGCTGACGTTGCTCGGTGCCGCCTGCGCCGTTGTGCTTCACTCCGTGAGCGCAGCGCGCAAGTCGGCGGCAACATCGGCGAGCGCGTGGTTCGCCACCGCGGTCACGTGCGGCAGGCTGACGAAACCGTGGATCATCCCCAGGTAGCGGCGGCCGACCACCGCGACGCCCGCACCGCGCAGCCTGTCGACGTACGCTTCTCCCTCATCCCGCAATGGATCGAACTCGGCCGTGATCACCGTGGCCGGCGGCAGACCTGTGACGTCCGCCCGCAGCGGGGCGGCCAGAGGGTTGACCGCGTCCGCGGGCGCCGCGAGGTAACAGCCCCAGTACCAGCGCATGACCGCGCGCGACAGCAGGAATCCTTCCGCCAGCTCGCGCATGGATCCGCTGTCACAGGCCGGGTCGAGCGCTGGATAGATGAGTGCCTGATAGCGCAGCGCAGGCCCGTGACGGTCGCGCGAGAGTTGCGCGGCGGCAGTGGCGAGATTGCCGCCCGCGCTGTCGCCCGCCACGGCGAGCCGCGCGGCATCGACATCGAGGCTCTCACCCTGCTGCGCGAGGTACTTGAGGGCGCTGTAGCAGTCTTCGAGCGGGCCGGGAAACGGCACTTCCGGGGACAGTCGATACTCCACCGAGACGACCGCGCAGCCCGAATGGTTGGCGAGCAGCCGGCACAGGTCGTCGTACACGTCGATGTCGCAGATGACGAACCCGCCGCCGTGAAAGTAGACGATCAGCGGCAGCTTGCGCGCCGCGGACGGTCGGTAGAGCCGCGCGCGGATGGTGCCCCGAGCGCCCGGCACCGCGAGGTCACGCGTCGCATGGATGGCAGGGGCGAGCACCGGCAGCGGGTTCTGCTTCACCATCGTGCGCAGCATCGTGGCGGTGAGATGCTCGACGGGCAGCAGCTGAGCCCACGGCGACTTGAGGAAGGCCTCGACCTGCGGATCGACTGACAAGGCAAGCTCCTCGTGGCCGCGGCGCCGAAGTCCTGCCGCGCGCTCGCGACGTGTTGCGGGCGAGTTCCTCGTGCGGTGCGAGTGTAGCGCCGGCGCGCGGGGGCGGCTGTATCCGCACGCAGAATGCCCGCAGCTCTTCGAGGGCGGGCATAAGTTCTGCCCGGCGGGCGGCTATGAGAAGATTCAAAGGCCGCGCAGCGGATGGGAGACGGGGCTTTGAGTACTTCTTACACACAGCGTGATCTGCGCGACGCGTTCGGGCTGTTCGCGACCGGGGTCACCGTGGTGACCGCCCTGCGACCCGACGGTGAGCCGGTGGGGGTAACGGCCAACTCCTTCACCTCGGTGTCTCTCGAGCCGCCGCTGCTGTTGTGGTGCCTGGCGAACGCGAGCAGCGGCGCGCCGGCGTTCACGCACGGTGCGCCCTTCTGCGTGCACGTTCTCTCCCACCATCAGCACGAGCTGGCGCTGCATTTTGCGCGCCGCTCGCACGAGAAGACCGACATCGAGCGTCACTGGCGCAGCAAGTCGCACCCGCCGCAGCTCGCGGACGTGCTGTGCCGCTTCGACTGCAAGGTACACGCGGTGCACAGCGGCGGCGATCACCTGATCATCGTGGGCGAGGTGCTCGCTATCGCGCGAGCGCCGGGCACGCCGCTGGCATTTCACGGCGGCCGCTTCGGCAACTTCACCGCCGATCGTGGCATCGCCAAGCTCGACATCTGGGAAGGTCTCGAGGATCACTGGTACTGAAGAGCGTTTGAAAAAGGGTCGTCAGGGGTCTGCCCATGCAGTTCGTGCACAGCGAGGATCAGCAGCTCATCCGCGAGAGTGCGCGCACCTTTCTCGCTGCGCAGGCGGGCCTGGCACAACTGCGTGCCGCGATCGCTGCGCCTTGCGGCTATGACGAGCGACTCTGGCAGCGCATGTCCGCGGAGCTCGGCTGGACCGGGCTCGCAATAGCGGAAGACTGCGGCGGCAGCGGACTCGGCTGGGTGGAGCTGTGCATCCTCGAGGAGGAGCAGGGTCGGCGGCTCGTGCCCTCGCCGTACTTCGCGACCGTGGCGCTCGCCGCACCGCTCATCGAGGCCGCCGCGGCCGGCGCGCAGCGGCAGGCGCTGCTCAAGCGCATCGCGTCCGGGCAGGTGCGTATCGGCTGTGCGCTCAGCGGCCCGGAGGGGCGACCGCCGTGCGCCGGCGTCGGCGTGGAACTCACGGGAGCGGGCACAGCGTTCACGCTGAATGGCGTCAGCGACTTCGTGATCCACGGCGACGCCGCCGATCTGCTGCTGGTGCTGGCTCGCTCGCCCGGCTCGAGCGGTGATGCGGGCATCAGCGCCGTGGTGATCCCGGCGGCAAGCGCCGGGGTCACGATCGATCCGCACGTGATGCTCGACCTCACGCGGCCGATGTCGCGGGTGCAGTTCGCCGCGGTGCGGGTGGAGCGCGCGCAGCTGCTCGGCGAGCCGGGCGCGGCGGCTGGTGCGGTGCATCGGGCGCTCGATCTGGCCCGTATCGCGCTCGCCGCCGAAGCGCTCGGCGGCGCCGAGCACGTGCTCGAGATCACCACCGAGTACGCCAAGCAGCGTATCCAGTTCGGACGCCCGATCGGCAGCTTTCAGGCGATCAAACACCGCCTCGCGGACATGATGATCGAGGTCGAGGCCGCAAAATCGGCGGCCTGGTACGCGGCGAGCGTCGCGGCACAGGGCGGCGGGGAGCTCGCCGAAGCGGCCGCGGTCGCCAAGAGCTACTGCTGCGACGCCTTCTTTGACTGCGCCGCCAACTCCATTCAGATCCACGGGGGCCTCGGCTTCACCTGGGACCACGAGGTGCACCTTTACTTCAAGCGGGCGCGCGCCAGTGCGACGCTTCTCGGCAGTCCCGCCTGGCAGCGTGAGCGGCTCATGCGGCTCATCGCTTCCGGGGAATCGCCGACCCCGGTTTTCTGAGGCAACGAGGTCGACTATGCAGTTGGGATTTACGCCCGCTGAGGAGCGCTTCCGCGACGATGCGGCCGGCTGGCTCGAGGCGCAGCTATCCGGACCGTTCCGTGACATCCGCGGCGTCAGCTCGCTCGGCGCTATGCTCGAGCGGCGCAAGGAATGGGAGCGGGCGCTCGGTGCCGCGCGCTGGAGCTGCATCGGCTGGCCCGCGGCGTACGGCGGCCGCGACGCCTCGCTCGCCGAGCAGGTCATCTTCGCGGAGGAGTATGCCCGCTCGGGTGCCCCGGGGCGCCTCGGCCACATGGGGATCGAGCTTGCCGGGCCGACCATCCTCACCTTCGGCACGGCGGCGCAGAAAGAGCGCTTCCTGCCGCCGATCGCCCGCGGCGAGGAATTCTGGTGCCAGGGCTACAGCGAGCCGAACGCGGGCTCGGACCTGGCCAACGTGGGCACGCGCGCCGAGTTGCGCCCGGGCCCGAACGGACCGGAGTGGGTGATCAACGGGCAGAAGATCTGGACCTCGTTCGCGCACTTTGCCGACTGGACATTTATCGTGTGTCGCACCGAGGAGGGCTCGCGCGGTCACCGCGGCCTCTCCTACCTGCTCGTGCCAATGCACCAGCCCGGTGTCACCGTGCGACCCATTCGCCAGCTCACCGGCGCCGCGGAATTCAACGAGACGTTTTTTGCCGACGCGCGCACCGCGGCGGCCAACATCGTCGGCGCCCCCGGCGAGGGCTGGAAAGTGGCGATGGGGACGCTGTCCTTCGAGCGCGGCGTGTCGACACTCGCGCAGCAGATGAACTTCAGGAACGAGCTTCAGGCCATCGTCACGGCAGCCGAGGCAAACGGGCTGATCAGAGACCCTGATATCCGCCAGCGCCTGGCACACGCCTACATCGGCCTCAAGCTGATGCGCTACAGCGCCCTGCGCATGCTGTCGGCGGCGGAAGCCGGGCGGCTCGCCAACGAGGCCTACACCTACAAGATCTTCTGGGCGAGCTGGCGCAAGAAGCTCGGCGTGCTGGCGCTCGATGTGCTCGGTCCGCGCGGTGAGATCGCCGCCGGCAACGCTTACCAGTGGGAGCTGCTGCCGCGCATATTCTTGAGCTCGCGTGCCGACACGATCTACGGCGGCACCAACCAGATCCAGCGCAACATCATTGCCGAGCGAGCGCTCGGGCTGCCCAAGGAGCCGCGCGGGTCGTAGCGCTTCGAGCCAAGGTTCAGAATTTGAAGGTCGACAGCAGCAGGCTCGTCTCGGTTTGCGAGATGCCTTCGATCAGTCGAATGCGCGCCAGTACGCGGTCGAACCCCTCGAGACTGTCGGCGCGCAGCTCCGCGACGATGTCCCAGCGACCGTTGGTACTGTAGAGCGCCGCCACGGCCGGCTCACCCCGCAGCGCGCGGATCACGGCATCCACCTGGTTGCCCTCGACGGCGACCGACATGAACGCGCGCATGCGCTGCTCCTCGACGTCGGGCTTCAGGCGCACCGTGTAGCCGACGATGACGCCTTCGCGTGCCAGTCGCCGCATGCGGTTCTGCACCGTGCCGCGCGCCACGCCGAGTGCCTTGGCGAGCGAGGCTACCGAAGCGCGGGCATCGTTGCGCAGCAGTCCGATCAGCTGCCGGTCGGTGTCATCCATGCGGTGCGGCCTGATTTTCGTGCCGCCGGGTGTTGAGCGAGCGAGGGTGGGTCGATTGCATGGTCAAAACGATAAATCTATCTGACGATATGATCAATACCCATGTAATTCTGATCAATTTTCTGTCTATATTTTGGCTTGGCCGCAGCCGAGGATAGCCGCAAAAGGCCGGGCCGTTTGGCGCCCGCTTCATCTCCCAGAGAGGCTGCCATGGTCGATTTCATCGGTATCGAGCGCATCCGTGAGCTCGTTCGGCGCCGCGGCGCGGCGCGCTTCATCGAGGAGCTCGCACACGAGATCGAGGTGGACTTTCTGCGCTGGCAGGCCTTCGAGAAGTCGCCCCGCCATGCCACGCATTCGCCGGTCGGGGTCATCGAGCTGATGCCGGCCTGCGACGGACGGCTGTATGCCTTCAAGTACGTCAACGGGCACCCGAAGAACACGGCCGTGGGATTGCTCACCGTTACCGCCTTCGGCGTGCTCTCGGATGTTGCGACCGGCTATCCGTTGCTGCTCTCCGAGCTCACGCTGACGACGGCGCTGCGGACGGCGGCGACCTCAGCGCTCGCGGCGCGCCGCATGGCGCGGCCCGAGAGCCGTGTGATGGCGCTGATCGGCAATGGCGCGCAGAGCGAATTCCAGGCCATCGCGTTCCACCAGATGCTCGGTATCCGCGAGCTGCGGCTGTATGACACCGACCGGAATGCGACCGAGAAGCTCGAGCGCAACCTCGCCCGGCTGCGCCTTCCGGGACTCGTGGTGAGGCGCTGCACCTCGACCGCAGCCGCGCTCGAAGGCGCGGATATCGTTACCACGGCGACCGCCGACAAGCGCAACGCCACCATCATCAGCCCGGAGCTCGTCGTGCCGGGCATGCACCTCAACGCGGTTGGCGGCGACTGCCCCGGCAAGACCGAGCTGCACCCGCAAATTCTGCGGCGGCCCGACGCCCGCATCGTGGTGGAGTTCGAGCCGCAGTCGCGCATCGAGGGCGAGATCCAGCAGCTCGACGCGGCGTTTCCCGTGACCGAGCTCGCGGAGGTCCTCGCGGGTCGCGCGAGCGCTCGGGCCGGCGAACGGGAGGTCACGATCTTCGACTCGGTCGGCTTCGCGCTGGAGGACTTCTCATCGCTCCGTTACCTGCTGCGCATTCATCATGAGGAGCGCGGCAAGCAGGCGCAGATCGATCTGCTCCCGGATCTCGAGGATCCGAAGGACCTGTTCGCACTGCTCGCGCCGAGTGCTCAGCCGTCCACGGCGGGCGTGGGAGTGGTGGCGTGAGCGCGAGCCGTGCGGCGACACTGATCGGCGCGCCTACCGATGTGGGCGCGGCGGACCGCGGCGCATCGATGGGACCGGAGGCGCTGCGTGTGGCCGGACTCGCTGCGGCGCTCGCGGCCCGTGAGCTCGAGGTCCGCGATCACGGAAACTTGAGCGGCCCGGGCAATCCATGGCAGCCACCGCGCGAGGGGTACCGACACCTGCCCGAGGTGGTGCGCTGGAACGAGCTGGTGCACGAGAGCGTGTACGGCGAGCTGCGCGCGGACCGCCTGCCGATCCTGCTCGGTGGCGATCACGGTCTGAGCATCGGCTCGATCAGCGCCGTGGCGCGTCACTGCCGCGAGCGGCAGCGGAAGCTGCGCGTGCTTTGGCTCGACGCACACGCTGATTTCAACACCCGCGCGCTCTCACCGAGCGGCAACGTGCACGGCATGCCGCTCGCCTGCCTGTGCGGCTTCGGTCCACCCGAACTGACCGGCATGGGCGGGCGCACGCCCGCGATCGAGCCCGCCTGGGTGCGCCAGGTCGGTGTGCGCAGCGTCGACCAGGGCGAGAAGCGCTTCGTGCACGCGCAGGGACTCGACGTGTTCGACATGCGCTACATCGACGAGATGGGCATGCGCGCGACCATGGAGCAGGCGCTCGCCGGACTCGATGGCGATACGCACCTGCACGTGAGCTTCGATGTGGACTTCCTCGAGCCGGACATCGCCCCAGGCGTCGGCACGCAGGTACCGGGTGGCCCGACCTACCGCGAGGCGCAGCTGTGCATGGAGATGATCGCCGACACCCGCCGTCTGGCCTCGCTCGATGTGGTCGAGCTCAATCCGGCGTTCGATGTACGCAACCGCACCGCGGCGCTGGCGGTCGATCTCATCGAATCGCTCTTCGGCAAGAGCACCCTGGTGCGCCGCCCCGTATGGCGTGCTCCCGGGCAGGCGCACGGCGCCGCGCTGCGCGGCAAGCGTGCGCGAACGCCGTTTCCTGAAGTCGCATCGCCGGCGCCCCGCCGACCCGACTGAGCAGTCAACACCGACGCACGTGCGCGGCCGCGCCGCGTTGCAATCGTGCAGGTGCGGCAGCATGATGCCGCTTGCGGTGAGTTGCCTGACAAGAACCACACAGCCCGGCAGCCGGCGGGCGAAAGGTGAGAGCCATGGCCGACAGTGTCTACAAGATCATCGAGCTCGTGGGAACCAGCACGGAGTCCTGGGAAAAGGCTGCCGCCGCCGCGGTCGCGCAGGCGTCCAAGACGCTGCGTGACCTACGCATCGCCGAGGTGGCGGAGCTCGACATGCAGGTGCAGAACGGCAAGGTCAAGGCGTATCGCGCGAAATTGAAGGTCTCCTTCAAGTTCGAAGGCAACAACAAGAAGTAGTAGGCCCGGCGCCCAGGCGCCGTGCCCGCCGCGAGGCGCTGCGCTCTCAGGCGGCGGCGCGCTGCAGCGCAGCGCGCGCCAGCAATCGCGTGGAGTCGAGAGTCGGAAGCGGCGAGTTGTCGTCGTTCATGATCAGCGGGATTTCCGTGCAGCCGAGCACCACGGCGTCGCAGCCTTCATCCTTCATCCGGGCGATGACGCGCTGCAGGCAGGCGATCGCCTCGGGGCGAAACACTCCGGCGATCAGCTCCTCGAAGATGATGCGATTGATCTCGGCGCGCTCGAGCGGAGTCGGACGCAGGTAATCGATACCGCGCGCTGCGAGCTTCTCCGGATAGACCTCACTGTCGATGAGGTAGCGCGTGCCGGTGAGGCCGAGACGGCGAAAGCCACGCTCGGCGGCGTGCGCCGCCACCACCTCGGCGATATGCAGCCAGGGAAGCGGCGAGCGGCGCAGCACCCACGGCAGCGCCTGGTGAATCGTATTGTCGGGACAGATGAGGAAATCGGCGCCGGCCCGGGTGAGCTTCTGCGCCGAAGACAGCATGAGCTCCGCCACCGCTGGCCAGTCGGCGCTCTCCATGGAACGCATGTAGGCCGCGAAGGAGTGCGTGTGCATCGAGACCTCCGGGTGCTCGAGGGCGCCGAAGCGCTGCGGTCCTTCCAGGCATACCGTTCGATAGCAAAGCGCCGCGCCCTCGGCGGAACAGGCGACGATTCCAATGTGGCGGGGCATGCGGGAATTCTAACCGCGGGCCGCTCACAGGCGAATGCCCGGCCGCAGCAGCAGCTGGAAGAGCAGCAGCAGACCGACGAGCAGCGTGAGCGGGCGAAAGAGGGTGGGACGCACCCCGGGCAGCAGTGCCTTGGGCAACACC
>Ga0187782_10004790_pt1 | contig 10119 bp, 3 predicted proteins | sample 0715_SJ02_MP15_2_FD_132454 | JGI IMG/M metagenome (GOLD analysis project Ga0187782, IMG submission 132454) | Tropical peat soil microbial communities from peatlands in Department of Meta, Colombia - 0715_SJ02_MP15_20_MG | ecosystem: Environmental > Terrestrial > Soil > Wetlands > Peat | place...
AAAGGAAACGGCGTGGCGGGGGGTGAGCCGCCACGCCGTTTTAGGGTTTAACTGCTTCTCGATCCAGTGCTAGAAGGTGAACTTCAACGCCAGCTGGATCACTCGGGGGTCATACGCGTTAGTGATGGCACCGAAGTTACTGGAGCCCAGGTTGGTGCTGACGCCGCCCTGGAGCGTGTCGGCGATCCACTGCGGGTGGTTCCAGATGTTGAAGAACTCCGCGCGGAATTGCAGGTTGGTACCGCGCTCTTCGTTGAACATGAAGTTCTTGAAGAGCGAGACATTCCAGTTCTGACGGCCCGGGCCACGCACCGAGTTGCGCGTCGTGTTGCCCCATTCGCCCGCCGGAGCTGCCGTGTAGATCGACGTGTCGAACCACTCGTTGACGGTGTGGGGATTGTTCGGCGATCCGGTGGTGTCTGGACGGTTCGCGCAGTTCGGAACCACGCTGCACACGTTCTGCCCGGTCACGCCGATATTCAGCGGCGCCCCAGTGATGGCCGTGACGATGCCCGAAACTTCCCAGCCGCCAAGCGTCGTCTTCAGCAGTTTGTTGTCGCTGTTCTTCAGCAACGGGACCTCATAGACAAAGTTGACAAAGAAGTTGTTCCGGATGTCGAAGGCCGACGGCCCGAAATCATACTTCCAGCCCAAGTACGGGTCGGAAACCGGATACAGATCTCCGCCGCTGCCCGAGCTGTTGAACGAGTCGTTCGTGTGCGAGTAGGTGTACCCCACCTGGTAGGTCAGATCGTTCTTGAGCGTGCTGCCGCGGAACGAGAGCTGCAACCCATTGTAGTCGCTGTTGGCTTCGTTAAAGCCCAACTTGACGCTGCTGTAGCCGAGATAGGCAACGTTGGCATTGTAGGTCTGCGCCAGCGCGCTGCTGGTCACCATCCCCGGCAGCAGGTCTTCCGGCACCAGGTTGGTCTCCGTGTAGTAGTTCTGGTGACGGTTCTGCGTGCCCACATAGGACGCCGACAGCACCGACTTGCCGATGGAGTGCTGGATGCTCAAGCTGAACTGCGTGCTGCGCGGCGAAGCGTAGTTGTTCTGGCTCATGCCCGTGATGCCGCTGATCGGGGGCTCCGCGCTCACCGTCTGGCCGGTCAGCACGCTGGTGCCAGGATTGGACAGCAACACGTTCGGGAAGCTCACGCCTGCGGCGAACGGAACGTTGCCCGCCATGTTGTATACGTCGTTGCCCTGCACGCGCTCGTACATGATGGAGTACCCGCCACGGATGACCGTCTTGCCGTTGCCCGTCAGATCATAGGCAAAGCCCAGACGTGGTCCGAAGTTCAGCCACGCGCCATTCACGCAGCCGGCGGGAATCCCGTTCTTCCCGCAGATGCCCATGCCGTTCAGATACAGCGGCAAGTTCGCGAGAATCGGGTTCGGGCTGGTCCCCAGACCCGGGCTGTTGGGACTGATGCTCTGATCGCCCGGGTTCAGGACCGCTGCCAACGCCGGGTTGTACAGGTTGGGGTAGAAGTTGGACATGATGTTGTTCTTCTCGTAGGTATGCGGAATGCCATCCCACCGCAACCCCAGGTTCAAGGTCAGCCGGTTGTTCACCCGGAAGTTGTCCTGGACGTACAAGGCCACCGAGACGTTGTTCCAGTGACCGGTGTCCTTCACCGCGTTCTCGTTATAGCTGTTGGCATAGCCCAGCAGAAAGTCCGCAAAGTCGTTGCCGGTGTAGAACCCGTTGAAGTTGTAACCACCTTCCGTGTTCTGGAACCAGTCCTGCCCCTTCGCGTACAGCAGCCACATGCCGCCCATCTTCAACTGGTGCCGGCCCTTGGTCCAGGAAACGTCGTCTCGCAACTGGTAGCTGTTGGCGATGTTGTTCCACGGCGTCCAGTTGGCCGTGTAGTTCGATCCCGTGCTGCCACCCAGTTGGATCGAGGGGATGCGGTTGTCCACGTTCGGCCCGTCAAAGTAGCGGTTGAACGTGAAGTCGCTCGGCGCGCTGACCAAACCGAACGGCGTGATCGCGATGCGGTTCCCGTTGTAGTTGAAAGCCGCTTCGTTCACCAGACTCGGGCTGATCACATACGCCGTGTGCACCACCGCCGCATAGGACGGGTTGCCGAAGGTGTTCCCGATCGACGGCACGTTGTCGCCGCTCCACATCGTCGTCCCGTAGTTCTGGCTCACCTGCTCGGCCACGAAATGGCCGAAGATCGTGAACTTGTCGCTCACGTTCTCGTCGATGCGCACGATCTCCTCGGTCACGTTCGTGGGCAGATTGTTGCCGCCCTGGAACTGCGAGCCGTTGTTCGGCGCCGGGAAGATGCCGCCGTACTTACCCCCGGCCGTCAACAGCGAGGTCGTGTTGGGATTGATCAAGGCGGGGTTTATGGCATTGTTACCAAGGTAGTTGAAGGGCACTTCCTTCGTCGGATCCGGCGCCCCGTTCGTGCACCCGCTCAGCGCCTGGCCTGCGGCCGCAAACTGCGCCTGAATGGCCGCCGATACCTGGCACACCGCCGGGGCGTGCAGTTTCGCAAGGCTGTAGCCGGCCGTCGAGAAATTGCCGCCATAGAAAGCGGCTTCCGGCACGGTCACGTTCAGGGTCTGCCCCTGAATGAGCTTGCGCCATTCCATGTTGTAGAAGAAGAACGTCTTGTTCTTGTTCGGATTGTAATGCTCCCCGAACGTCACCGGCCCGCCCACGTTGAACCCAAACAGGTTGTAACGCAGTTCGGCCACTGACTGCGGCGCCGGGTTAAAGTAGTTGCGGGCATCCAAGGCGTTGTTGCGGAAGAATTCCCACAACGAAAAATGGAAATCCTTGGTGCCAGACTTCACCGCCGAGCTGATCGTCCCGCCGGAAGAAAGACCGTAGTCCGCGCTGTAGTTCGAGGTCAGCGTCTGGGTCTCGGCAATCGCGTCGATCGAGGGCGCGATGCTCGAGGTGCCGCCGGATCCACGATCATAGTTCTCGCCGCCGTCCAGCAGGTACACGTTGTGCCCCGGACGGTTGCCGTTAAAGCTCACGTTGGCGTTCGCGCCCACCGACGTCGGCGCCTGGAACGACGGCATCAGGTTCGATGCGCCCGGCGTCAGAATCACGTAGGTGTAAATGCTGCGGCCGTTCGTGGAAAGTTCCGACATCTGCGTGCCGCTCGACAGCGAACTGATCTCGCTGCTGTCGGATTGCACTTGCACGGCGTTCGATTCCACGGACACCACTTCCGCCTTCGTGCCCATCTTCATCTGAAAGTCTACGCGGATGCGGTCGTTCACGTTCAACACCACACCCTTGTTCTCTTCCAACTTGAAGCCGGAAGCTTCCGCCTTCAAATCGTACATGCCAATGGGTAGACCCGGCGCCACATACTGACCAACATCGTTGGTCATCTGCGTGCGGAGCACTCCCGTCCGGACGTTGGTAATCGTAATCGTCACGTTCGGAACCACGCTACCGCTCGGGTCCGTCACCGTTCCGACTATCGTCGCTTCCTGCGCGGCCGTAAGGAACGCCGCTCCAAGCACGAGCAACGCGAGAACAACTAGCCGTGAGATTGGAATATTCTTCACAGCTCGGGAGAGACTGTGAGAACAATAGGACAAAACACGGTTCATTATTTGCCTCCGCCTCGGGCGGCTTTGTGCCGCCCTACGGCAAGTCAACAGCTGGATCATGTAGATCTGGCGAAGCCAGACTCTTACGCACGAAATCACGGCGGAGGCAGAACCACCTCTACCGTCACCTCGCTTAAACCAGCACCTTTGGCAGTTTTGGAGAGAGAATCAGGCAAAAGCCCGTAGCCTCGACCACCCCAAGCACCCTGCCTTTGCTGCAATCGACCCACTCACACCCAACAGCCAATGCCCATTGCAGACATGGCATACCAGCGCAATCGTAAGCTTTGCGTTGGCTTGTTACGCCCTATGTACTCCCCGGGTCAGGGTATGTCAAGCATTCTTTTCGATTTTGTGATGTTGAATATCGATATTCTAGAGGCAAAATGGCCGTTCAACCCTTGCCCAAGACGGCCAATCTGTCGCAATCCTTTGATGATTCAGAGGTTGCTAACATGCAGTCTAAGTCTACTGTCATCATGCAAAACTTCGATTCATAGCCGTCAGAGGGCTGAGAAAGGACCTTGCCGGAACCGGCTCTTGAAGGTATTTTCGCCTGCTGTTTGCCCTTGCGGCGACAAGCCACTTCGTCGCCTTTCCTTCCTTCGAACGTGTGCGAGAATGAAAGCTCTGTGCGGCATGGATTTAGAAATATCTCCGCGGTACGAAAGTCAATCGCAAACTTTGTTTGGCTCGAGCTTTGAAGCTCGAGATTCTGGAGGGATTCCGGTGGGCGCTTGTGAAGCACGACTCCTTCGTCGATCGCTCCCACTGATTCTCCTCCTCGCCCCACTTGTTCGCTTGGTTCCGCAGAACGCAAGGCCCACTGAACCAGTCAAGTCGAAAATCAGCTTTGTCCTTCAGACGCTTCCTTTCCTCGTTGACCCGGACGAAACGCTGAAAACTCCCCACGCTCCCGCCACCATGGCGGGTGGTGTCGCGGTTTTCGACTACAACAAAGATGGCCGGCCGGACATTTTTTTCACGAACGGCGCCAACATCGAAACTCTCAAGAAAGATTCCCCCAAGTTCTACAATCGTCTTTACCGCAACGATGGCCGTGGCGTCTTCACGGACGTCACCAAGGAAGCTGGCCTCGCCGGCACGGGCTACGATATCTGCGTTGCTGTCGGCGATTATGACAATGATGGCTATCCTGACCTGTTCGTTGGCGGCGTCCACGGCAATACGCTCTACCACAACAATGGCGACGGCACGTTCACGGATGTTACCGCTAAGGCTGGTCTAAACCATTCTGTTGATCCTGAGTATGGTCCTCTGTGGACCGCCGCGGCCGCCTGGGTGGACGTGAACAACGATGGCTTGTTGGACCTTGTTGTCATCAATTATTTGCAATGGGACATAAAGAAGGAAAAACTGTGCACCTTTGCGGGCGCTTTCGACTATTGCAGTCCGAAGCTTTACCAGGGCCAGCCCAATCAACTGTTCCTGAACCGTGGAGACGGGACCTTTGAAGACGCTTCCGAGAAATGGGGGCTGCGTGCCCATGTCGGAAAAGGCATGGGCGTAGGGGTCGCGGACTATGATCTCGACGGCCGGATGGACCTTTTTGTGACCAACGACACTTCGTACAACTATTTGTTTCACAATACCGGGCAGAAGTTCGAAGAAGTGGCCTTCCAGCAAGGGGTGGCTCTGGTAGAAGACGGCGGCTTCGTTTCAGGGATGGGGCTGGATTTTCGTGACTACAACAATGACGGGTATCCAGACATCGTGTTCGTTGCGCTGAACGACCAGACTTTTCCCATCTTTATGAACAAAGCAGGGAAGGCCTTCGAAGAAGTGACTTTTCCATCCGGGATGAGACAGCTTTCCCGCAGCATGTCCGGTTACGGACCAGGCTTGTACGATTTCGACAACGACGGGTGGAAGGACCTATTCGTTTCTCGCGGCCACGTGGAGTCGATTCCCACGCCAACCTATCAAATTGATCAGTACAACACCGTGTTTCGGAATCTCGGCCCCTCCGGCCAGTGGCAAGCTCTAACTGCGGAGGCTGGGCTCGAAGCGTCACGGCCGGCACGTCACCGAGGTTGCGCCTTCGGAGATTTCGATGGCGATGGACGCGTCGATGTTGTGGTCACGGCGCTCGGGAGGGGCGCGGAAATCTGGATGAATCGTTCCCCAAACTCCGGCCACTGGCTCGATATCGCCCTCGAAGGCACGAAGAGCAACCGCGACGGAATTGGCGCGCGCATCAAGGTGGCGACCTCGGCGGGGGCGCAATACAATCACATGACCACGAGCGTCGGTTACGCGTCTTCGAGCTACGGCCCAGTCCACTTCGGCCTAGGCGGGGACAGCAAGGCGCAGTTGGTCGAGATTCATTGGCCATCGGGCATGGTAGAGACACTGCACGATGTGCCCGCGGATCGTGTTCTCCGTGTCAGAGAGCCCGGGAAGGAGTAATATGCAGCGGGCAACGTCGCTGAAGGCTCTTTTGCCGCCTGCTTCTATGGACCCGGGCTATGCCTTTTAATCGGAACCTCTGTAAGATCGCCATTCTCGGCCTCCTTATTTTTCCAATACTTTCTCTTGCGGTTGGCCAAGAGCAGTTTGTCTCCTGCCAATACCAGAAGGGTGACTTTGTCCTTGTCCGAGGAAACACCGTGGCGCCGCTTTACGTAGATGGAGACGACTATCCCGGTGTAGTTCATGCTGCGGACGACCTTTCTACCGATATTCAGAACGTAACAGGTAGCAAGCCGTCTCTCCTTCACCAGCAGAGCGATCTCCATGCGTCGACAGTCATCATCGGGACTCTCGGCAGAAGCCCCTTCCTCGATCATCTGGTCAGCGATCACAAAATCGACGTCACCGACCTCCAGGGCCGGTGGGAGTCCTTCCTTATTCAAACCGTCAAAAACCCGTTTCCCGGAGTCTCTGAAGCGCTTGTTATTGCGGGAAGTGACAAGCGCGGAACCATCTATGGCATCTATGAAATCTCCGAACAGATCGGTGTTTCCCCCTGGTATTGGTGGGCCGATGTGCCCATTCCCCACCGGAATGCTCTCTTTGTGAAGCCCGTCCGCCGTTTACAGGGCGAACCGGCGGTGAAATACCGCGGCATCTTCTTGAACGATGAAGCGCCCTCACTTACGGGTTGGGTCAGCGAGAAGTACGGGGGTTACAACCACAATTTCTATGTAAAGGTCTTCGAACTCCTGCTGCGGCTGCGCGCAAACTACCTATGGCCCGCAATGTGGGGAAGTGCGTTTAATGAAGACGATCCTCTCAATCCCAGACTTGCCGATGAATATGGAATCGTGATGGGCACTTCCCATCATGAGCCAATGCTTCGCGCGCAACAGGAATGGAAGCGCCACGGCAAGGGACCGTGGAACTACGCGACGAATGGAGAGGAATTGCGCGAGTTTTGGACGCAGGGAATCGAACGCAACAGGAACTTCGAGAGCATCGTCACGATCGGCATGCGGGGCGACGGGGATTTACCCATGTCCGAAGAGAGCAACGTGGCTCTCCTCGAGAGGATCGTTTCCGACCAGCGAAGCATCCTCGCCTCTAAAATGAATCCCGACGTCACTAGAATCCCGCAGGATTGGGCGCTCTACAAAGAGGTCCAGGAGTATTACGAGAAGGGCATGCGCGTGCCGGACGACGTCACTCTGCTCTGGTGCGATGACAACTGGGGCAATATTCGACGCCTTCCGACTCCCGAAGAACGCACACGAAGCGGCGGCGCGGGCATTTACTACCACTTTGACTATGTGGGCGATCCGCGCTCTTACAAATGGATCAACACGAATCCCATTCCTAAAGTGTGGGAGCAGATGAATCTTGCTTACCACTATGGCGCCAACCGCATCTGGATCGTCAACGTCGGCGATCTGAAACCAATGGAATTCCCGATCGAGTTTTTCCTGACATTTGCCCGGGACCCGCAAGCGTGGCCGAAGGAAAGACTTGGCGAATTCACCAGACTTTGGGCCGAGCGACAGTTTGGACCCGCGCACGCCTCGGAAATTGCCGACCTCCTCGCGAAATTCGGCAAATACACCGGCAGGCGCAAACCGGAACTTCTCGATCGAACAACGTTCAGCTTGGTGAATTACAGCGAAGCAGACCGCATCTCCGCGGAGTATCGGTCCGCGGTGACCCAAGCCGAACAGATCTTTGGCGAACTCCCTGAAAACTATCGAGACGCCTTCTTTCAGTTGGTCTTGTTTCCGCTGAAAGCTCCGGCGCAAGTCACGGATATGTACATCGCGGCAGGGAAGAACCAGCTTTACGCGAAGCAGGGCAGGGCCAGCACGAACGACATGGCCGCTCAGGTACGTGCTTTATTTCAAGCGGATGCGGATCTGAACTCCTACTACAATCACACGCTCGCTCACGGCAAATGGGATCACATGATGGATCAGAGCCACATTGGCTACACGGGTTGGCACGATCCCCCTAAAGACGTCCTGCCCGAAGTGGTCGAGATTGACGTTCCTGCTGCTGCAAAGATGGGAGTTGCGATCGAAGGTTCCACTCTGGCGTGGTCTGGCGCCCCGGAAGAACCTGTCCTTCCAAAGTCTGACTCCATCACCCGTCCGCGCCGCTATTTCGAACTTTTCAACCGGGGACGTAACCCTTTTCAATTCTCGGCGACACCCAGCACCCCCTGGATTCATCTGAGTCAGTCCTCCGGCCAAATTGAAAGAGAAGAGCGCGTGTGGATCAGCATCGACTGGGACAAGGTTCCGGCCGGAGAATCCACAGGTCTGGTTCAGATCACTGCGTCGACCGGCGATTCGCTCACGCTCAAGGTACCCGTTTTCCGTCCCAAAGAACCGACACGGGATACGCTTCGCGGCTTCGCACAGTCCGACGGATATGTCTCGATCGAGGCCGGGCATTTTACAAATAAGGTCGACAGGCCGACCGCACGTTGGGAAGAAATTCCGGACTATGGGCGTACTTCCTCCGCCATGTCGACCTTTCCTGTTACTTCACCGAGCACCACCGAGTGGCAGAGATCTCCCTGCCTGGAATACCAGATGTACCTCTTCAATCCAGAGAAAGTGGAAGTCGAGGCAATTCTTGCCCCGTCACTGAATTTTGTGCCCGGCCGTGGACTTCGTTACGCGGTCTCCTTCGACAGTCAAGCGCCGCAAATCATCGACTCGCTCGCCCAGAACTCCGTTCAGGACTGGTCCACCTCCGTTGAAGACAATGTCCGTGTGAGCAAATCAGCGCATGTCGTTTCTGGCAGCGGGTATCACACGTTGAAGTTCTGGATGGTTGATCCAGGCATCGTCCTCGAAAAGCTCGTGGTAAATCTTGGCGGAGTCCGGTCGAGCTACCTCGGCCCACCGGAAAGCTACCGCGGCCCAGCAGCAGCCCACAGTCCATCCATTTCTGATCCTCATGTGCCGGAAGGCTCGAAGAACGGCCTTAACTGAACTGCAATCTGCCGCACTGTTTACGTGGTGTGGACTCTTCCACATTTGCTGGACTAGAATCAGGCATTGGCCACGCAACTGAGGTTGCTGTCTCCGTTGGGGCCGAAGGAACGTTTCTATGATTGGTGCAAAGCCCCCTCGTTCCAAACGCAGTGGAAATATCACGCTCAAAGCAGTTGCCCAACATCTTGGATTGACTCCCGGCACGGTTTCCGCCGTGCTCAATGACACGAAGGCCGCTCGCACAATTCCTGAGAATACACGGAAACGAATCATTGAGGCGGCCCGCCAGTTGAATTACCAGCCAAATTTCCTGGCTCGCTCCCTGCGGGTAAAGAAAACCTATACTGTCGGGGTTATCGTCGAAGAAATCGGGGACGCTTACGGAAGCCTGGTGGTTGGAGGAATCGAACCATACCTGCGGGACAACAACTACTTCTTCCTGACCGTAGCCCACCGTCACAACCCGACGCTGTTGCGAACCTATTCGCAAATGCTGGCGACGCGGGGCGTCGAAGGATTCATTACCGTCGATACTTCTATCGTTGAAGAACCCGTCCTTCCGACGGTTGCCGTTGCCGGCCACCAGAAAGTCGAAAACGTTACCAACATCATCCTCGATCACCATCGCGCTGCGGAACTGGGTTTGCAATACCTTAAGCAACTCGGGCACGAACGCATCGCCTTCCTTCGCGGGCTGCCAAAAAGCTCGGACTCCGCATCGCGCTGGGAAGCGATCGAAGATGTGGCGCGCGAATTTAACATTGAGATCAGGCCGGAGCTCGTCCTGCGGATCGAAGGGACCGATTCCACGCCGGAGCTCGGCTACCCTTATGGAAAGGCTCTGATCGATCGGAAGATCCCTTTCACGGCGCTGTTCGCCTACAACGACATTTCTGCCATTGGCGCCATGCGCGCATTCCAAGAAGCCGGCCTGCGTGTGCCCGAAGATGTCTCCGTTATAGGCTTTGACGACATCTCCATCGCACCCTTCGCCATTCCGCCCCTAACCACCATTCGTCAGCCGCTCGAGAAAATGGGCAGAAGCGCCGCGCAGACGTTGCTCGAACGAATCGAAGACAGCACTGCCTTTGTC
>Ga0187782_10004791_pt1 | contig 10115 bp, 7 predicted proteins | sample 0715_SJ02_MP15_2_FD_132454 | JGI IMG/M metagenome (GOLD analysis project Ga0187782, IMG submission 132454) | Tropical peat soil microbial communities from peatlands in Department of Meta, Colombia - 0715_SJ02_MP15_20_MG | ecosystem: Environmental > Terrestrial > Soil > Wetlands > Peat | place...
CCGGTACCCGAAATTTATCCCTCCCGAGCCATTGTTCCATTCCGGCTCATTTCGCATCATCACACTGCGGGTTGGGAGCTGCGATGCGGGGACGACGGTTCCATAAGGAGCCGGGGCACGCTCCCCAACCCGTCCAAGCCCTCCTGCTGGCGTATCCCTCCTGACCCCCGTCAGCAGGAAGGGCTTCGCGCCACTCACTTGGAGTCCTCCCGTCTTGCATCGTTTGGCACTGCCTTTGCGTCTCACCCTGGTGTGGCCGGATCGAGCCGTGCTCTAAAGCGTGTAGAATCTTTCGCAAGCGAACGGGGAGAAGAATCGACGTGTCGCCGGCTGCTTGCAGATTTGAAAGATAAATCGGACACAAACTCCATGCGATCGCGGCACGCCTGCGTAAAGCGGCACTTCGTCACCCTCCTCGCTGTGGCTCTCGCTCTGCCACCTGCTGCGAATGCCGCTGACCTCGAACGACAAACTATCGACGCCTTCAATCACTACCTTCAGCTTACTGAAGCGAACATGCGGATCCCTTCCACGTCACGGGATTCATTTCTCTGGATCGATACATTGCCGCCGGATCGCCGCGCCGCTGCCTACGCGGAATTGCGCGAAGGAAAAGTGGTCATCGAACGGCTCGAAACTTTGGACCAAGGTAAGCCAATCGCCGTTCCCGACGGCCTGATTCATCACTGGATTGGCACGGTTTTTATTCCCGGCGCGACCCTCGCTCAAACACTTTCCCTCGAGCAGGATTACGATCACCATCAGTATTATTTCAAGCCGGATGTCCTTCGCTCGAAAATCCTGCGCCACGACGGCGACGAATATCTCGTCCAGTTGCGCTTCTACAAAAAGAAAATCATCACCAGCATTCTGGACACCGAACATGACATCCACTACACAACCATCGATTCGAAACGAGCCACAAGCCGTTCGCGCACCACACGAATCCAGGAAGTGGATAACGCGGGAAAATCCGATGAACGCCTGGAGCCCGAGGGGCACGATCGCGGCTTCCTTTGGCGCATGAATACTTACTGGCGGTTCGAAGAAAAAGACGGCGGGACTTATGTCGAGAGCCAGTCCGTTTCTCTCACGCGCGACATTCCCACCGGGCTGGGTTTCCTCGTCGGCTCATTCGTCTCGAGCGTCCCGCGTGAATCGCTCACCTTCACTCTCGCGACAACGCGCAGCGCCGTCCTCGAGCGCCTCGCTGCGCGCACTTCTCCCTGATGGATCGCCGACGATGACCATGCTAAATGTTCAGAATGTGGTTCCGCTGAGGAAAATGTTCGAAAGTCCGCTGGTCGGCAAAGCCACAAGATTGCTCGAGAAGGAAAGGAAGCTGACGCTGTGGCCGTCCCCGCTGATGGAGGGCATGAGGCTGCTGCCGTTCGATGAAGGCGGCGCGCTTCCGCCGGGCACGCTGGCCACCGCGATGCCCGGCGCGCACGTCGTGGTGGTGCCCAGGCACGTCTGCCGCACGAATATGTTCTCGATTCCGTTCGCCGTATTTGCTCCCAGATTCGAGGACAGGGACGCAAAGGCCACGGTTGCGCCAATGTTAAGCGTGTTGACGTTATTGAGGCTTGGGTGTTCGCTGATGGCGTTGCCGGGCGTTGTCCCGTCCGCTGTGGAAACCAGTGTCGTTGACGGGGTGCACGCGGTGGTAGTTGCGTTGAGGCAGGTATCGCGCACATACACTTGCTGGACTCCACCGGACACCACTCCCAGATTCGTCCCCGTCGACGCAAAGATCACAAACCGCCCATCCTCCGAAATGACCGACTCCGAACTCGCGCCGTTCGCTGGTGTCACCCCGTCAGGAGTCGAACCGATTTGTGCCTGTCCCACGCAAGCGCCGCCGCTGTAGGTGCACGGTCGCATGAAGACTTCCTGCGATCCGCTTGGATTCGGAGCCCCCGGGCCGAGATTCGTTGCGCTCGAAGTGAACGAAATGAAGGCGCCGCCCGTGGCGACAGTTGGATTCGTGCTGGCGCCATTGGCCGGCGCAACAACGCCGCTCGGCGCTGTCCCGTCCGTCGAGATCAGAAAAGTCGTGGGCGTGCAGGTACTTGACGTCGCCCCGCCACATGTATTGCGCACGAACACTTGCGGTGTCACTCCATCAAATGTCACGTTCGACACAAGGTTCGTCGCAAGCGACGCGAACACCACGAAATCTCCGTCCGAGCTAATCGAGGGATTAAAACTGGGACCATTCCCCGCGCTCAGTCCGTCGGCGGATATGGACACCAATTGGGCCTCGTTCCCGGTCCCCGTGCAAGTCTGCTGCGAAGTACCGCTGCATGTCGGCCGCCAAAACACTTGGGTAATCAGGCCGGTTTGGGGCACGCTAGTCGTCAAGTTCGTGGCCGTAGAAGTGAAGGCTGCATCTCCTCCCGAACTGCTGATTGAAGGCTCTGAACTTGCTCCGTTCGCTGCATTGCCGTTGGGGTCTGTGGTGACGATTGTCGTCGACGGCGCACAGGAGCCGGACCCCAGGCATGTCCTTCTCAAATAAATGTCGCTATTCGTATTCGCATTGATTGAGACAAGATTGCTCGAGATCGAAGCGAAGGCCACGAAATCCCCGTTGCTGCTGGTGGAGGGTCCCGCGGTCGTGGATGTCGGCGTTCCGCTCGAGCAGGTTGTGCCGCACACGCCGTTATTGGCCAGCATCCCATTCGGCGCCAGATCCAGAATAATGGGCAGTCCCACAGTCGTCGTGGGATTTACGGAGAGAGTCAGGATGTTCGAAATCCCTCCGCCCGGCCCGGGATTCATCATCTGGACTTGATCGACTCCTCCAGCCGCCAGGTCCCCCGAAGTGAGCTGTGTCGTCGCTGACGTCCCGGTCGGAGCTACTGTCGTTGAACGCGCTCCCCCATTGATCAGTATTTGGGAACCAATGACGAACCCCGTCCCGCTCACCGTCAGCGTGGGCGGGCTCGCCGTTCCGGCCTGCACTCCTGTCGGACTCAATGTGCTAATCGAGGGTACGGGATTGTTCGCCGTCAACGGGACAATGTTGGATGTGCCTCCATCGGGTGGAGGATTCACCACCGCAATCATCAACGACCCCGCTTCGGCGATGTCTGAGGAGGTAATCGCAACTTCCAGCTCCGTGTTGTTCTGAAACGCGGCTGCGCGATTCGCGTTGTTCACCGTCACGAAGGACGTGGTCACAAAGTTATTCCCGATGATGCTTAGGCTGAATCCTGCACCGCCCGCCAGGACTCCGCTCGGTTGCAGGCTGGTGATCTGCGGGACAGGACTTGCCGTGGGAGTAATCGTAAAATTGAGCGCAGGCTTGCTGGTTCCTCCGCCCGGCTGGGGCGTGAAGATCGTGATCATCGAGGCCCCTGGATTTTCCACTAGCAGCGCGGGAACGATGCCCGTCATCTCCGTTTCGCTCTGGAAGATTGTCGTCAGCGGGATAGCCCCTGTTCCCGGATTCCATTGCACGATGGATTGTGGCGTGAAATTCTTTCCCGTCACATTCAGGTTGAATTGGGGCTGGCCGGCTTGCACGCTCGCCGGACTGAGCCCTGTAGCTGTCGGCGAGGGATTATTGATGTACTCGCTGCAGGAAGGCAGCGCGGTCATCAGAAATATGAGCATCCAGAAAGCAAACCGCGATTTTCCCTGCAAGTCTTTCACCTCTGAGTCTGTAGGACGGAGCCCCGCCTGTCTGCGCAATCGCTGAGCATACTAAAGATGGCCGGAAGCGGCAATCGGGATGCCTGGCGCTGTCTGGGTTCTCCCGATGTTGGACGTGACCGGCTTGACTGCTGCCTGGAGCCTTTTCTTTATTCTTTCCTTACAACTTTTTCTCGCACCCGGTTGCATTTCGCTTGACTCATTTTGTCTCCCGGACTTACTTTAACTTTCGCGTGCGCGACTCGAACGCTTTCGCGCGGTCGCGCGTCGCATTTTTTTTGGGGGACCCTCGGTAGGCGAGGCTCCCGCGCAACACAGAAGCCACTGCCCGGCGGCATCGAGAGATGTTTGCCAGGGTGGAACAGAAATTCCCGTCTCAAGGGTTTTTCTAATGTGGCTGAGATTCGCAGGGATCTCTGACGGAGCGCGGTGCTGAAGCTTGGACGAGTGGGAGCTGTCTTCGCGGCGCTTCTTCCTTCGGGAATTAGCTTTTCTCACCCATCCTCACTAAGCACGCAAAGTTGATTTCGCTCCGGATTCGCGCAACGCACCAATTCCCTGTCGCGAACTCCGGAGAGTTGCTTGTTGCATTCATCATCCGAAGGAGGCAGGGGCAATGCGCAATATCTATACGACCCCCCATAGTTTCAATGCAGCGAACGGCATCTCAAACCGCCGCTGCAATTCGCCTGCGACGGCTCAGAGCCGTCAATCCGACCACATCGGCGTGCGCGCCTCCGGATGGTCGGCGCTGCGTGCCCACTGGATTCTAAAGGAAGGCAAATTGCTTCTGGTTTGGACTCACGAGGAGGAGTGTGACTATGTTCCGCGCGGCGCAGGCTCCTCTGTAATGTGCCGTTCATATGGATTCGGGCAAAATATGGGGTCAGTTCTCACAGGAAAAACTCGGCAATCAGGCACCAAGCTCGACCTCGCAGTCGATGCGGCTCTATTTCTTAGTTGACCGACTCCGGAGTTAATCGTAGTTTATATATGTCATTCACCAGAGTTAACCTGAGTGAAGGAATGTCGCGCTCGGCCACACAATTCGGACTGCCGCTAATCGGCGCGTTTCTGGTGTGCCTCGCGGCGCTGCCAGCGGCGCGCGCCCAGGATGACCAAGGCGACTCGCCAGTGGTCCAAACCGCGCAACTGACTTCGTCCTCGACCGATGAAAGCGCTGCCTCCGATCCCGGCGACCCGCTCACGATCTTCCCTCACTCCGAATCCAGCCGCTACTGGATCTCCGGCCAGGCAAACATCATCTTCCAGTGGCATCCCACATTCCCCGCGAAATACAGTGGACCGAACAGCCTCACCCCACAGGCGCAGAGCGCCACTACACACGTGTTCACGCTTTACACCGGCTACGAATTGACACGTACGACTGAAGTTTTCGCAGACGGTGAAGATGCCACCGGCGGTGGCATCGGAACCGCTGTGGGTCTTGCCGGCTACACGAACTTGGATTCTGTTCGCACTGTGGAAGGCGTCGCGCTTTCCAAGAACCCCTATCTTGCGCGACTCATGCTGCGGCAGATCATCCCGCTCAGCTCCGATATGGCCCCGGCCGATCGCGGGCCTCTCGCCCTCGCCACCTTGGTTCCCGTCAGGCGCATTGAGTTTCGCGTGGGCAAGTTTGACCTCGTTGATTTCTTTGACCTCAATGCCTGGGGCACGGACAGCCACTTGCAATTCTTGAATTGGACGATCGATCAAAACGGCGCCTACGACTACGCTGCCAACACCCGCGGCTACACCGACGGTGTCATCCTCGAATATGACGACCACTGGTTTACCGCGCGCTTCGCCGAGGCGCTCATGCCCAAGGTTGCGAACGGAATCAATCTCGATGCGGACGTCGCTCGGGCGCGTTCGGAAAATGCCGAGTTAGAAGCGCGCGGCAATCGCTTCTTCCATCGCCCGGGCGTCGTCCGCCTGCTCTCCTATGTCAATCACGCCAATATGGGCAGCTACGAGGAAGCGATCCATAATTACGAGTTGAACCCCACGATGCCGCCTAGCATCATTGCCACCCGTCATCAGGGTCGCCACAAGTACGGCTTCGGCCTCAACTTCGAGCAGGAGGTCACGCCGCTCATCGGTGTTTTCGCCCGCCTCGGCTGGAGCGATGGCCACAACGAATCGTTCGCCTATACAGAAGTGGATCGCACGCTCGAATTAGGCGCCTTCTCGAAAGGGGACGCCTGGAATCGCCGCAACGACCGCGCCGGCGTTGCATTCACAATCAATGGAATCTCGGCCGCTCACGCCCACTATCTCGCCCTCGGCGGCTTGGGCTTTCTCCTTGGGGACGGTGCGCTCTCCTATGGCCAGGAAAAAATCTTCGAAGGCTTCTACACCGCCCACCTCTGGCGCGGCCTCTTCGGCGCCTTCGATTTTCAGCACATCAATAATCCGGCCTACAACCAGGCACGCGGCCCCGTCACCGTCGCGAGCCTCCGCTGCCACGTGGATTTCTGACCGCCCTTCGCTTTCTCCTCTCTGTCCGCCCGAACAGCATGTCCTTTTAGACAATCTTGCTTTACATCCCCACTCTCTCGGAATCACTATAGGGGCGGGGTCATTCCGGAGGATTCGCGAGTAGTCAGCGGGACTGCATTTTGCAGTCAGCCTTGCCCCAGCCAGCAGACAAAGTCCCGGCGGAAGCCTTCCTCTCTCGCTGGCTCCCGCCCCACCTTCTTGAATGAGCCGCCGCGTTCCTGCACGCATGCGCTCCCTGTGTCGCATGTCCGCGCAGAGTTGGGGGTGAAATATGCCGGATTCCTGGAAATCCTGGGAAGGCCGCGTTGCCGACGGCCAATTCCAACTGCGCCGGTTCCTAGGCGCTACGGACCGCTCCGCTACATTCCTCACCGAATGTCCGGCGCAAGAATCTCAAATCGCCGCAATCAAATTCATTGTGGCTGAGCCTGACATTTCAGAATTGCAGCTCACTCGCTGGCGCCTCGCTGCAAAACTCTCTCACCCTCATCTCTCGCGTATTTTTGCCTCCGGCCGCTGCCAGCTCGGCCAAATGTCGCTCCTTTACATCGTCACGGAACACGCCGAAGAGGACCTCTCGCAAATTCTCCCGCAGCGCCCCCTTGTGGAAGTCGAAGTCTGCGACCTGATACCTCCCGTCCTCGATGCGCTCGGCTATCTTCACTCCGAAGGTTTCGTCCACAATCGCCTGAAACCAGCCAACATCATGGCCGTCGTTGACCAGCTGAAAATTTCCAGCGATGGCGTTCGCCGTGCCGGCCGCTCTGGCATCAGCCAATCGAAGTCCGGACCCTACGATCCTCCGGAAGCCTCGACCGGCGTGATTTCCCCCGCAGGCGACGTTTGGTCGCTCGGCATGACTCTCGTCGAAACCCTCACCCAGCGCCTCCCGGTCTGGGAGCACCTCGGCGACGGAGACCCTTCCCTTCCCGAAAATCTTCCACCCCAGTTCTTTGATCTCGTGCGCCATTGCCTCCGTCGGGATCCTGCGCTCCGCTGGACCGTCTCAGACATTTCGCATTGGCTGCGCCCGGCCGCGCCCGCGCCGCAGTCGAAGCCTGTCGTTCCGCGGGCGATTCAATCCGCCTCGCAGCCCGAGCCTGCCCCACGAATTGCTTCGCAGCCGGCAAAGTCATTCGCCGATTCTCTCTTGAATTGGCGCTACTTGATGCCCGCCGGCATCATGGCGCTTTTGCTGCTCGCCGTCATCCGCGTCCCGCGCCTCGCTAAAGGCCCGGGGGAATCTCAACCCGCTCCATTAAATGCGCCTGTGCAGAGCCAGCCACAGCCAAAAGCGGAATCAGCCGCCGAAGCCACTGAGCCCCCGAGCAACCCGCCCGCAGGCGCCTCTCAGCTTTCCGCCACTCCCACATCCGCGCCTCCAAGCGCTTCGCACATTTCGAGCACCGCGGCGGCAAAGCCCGCTGCGCTCAAGTCCGCGCCGCCCGCAAAATCGCCCGGCGCCGGCCTCGTGCCCGGTCAGATCCTCGAGCAGCCTCTCCCGGACGTCTCCCAGAAAGCCCTCAACTCCATTCAAGGCAAAGTCCGCGTCAGCGTCCGCCTCCATGTGGATCCCACGGGCACTGTTGCCAATGCCGCGCTCGAATCCCCTGGCCCCAGCAAATATTTTTCGGACCAGGCCCTGCGCGCCGCCCCGCGGTGGAAATTCTTCCCCGCCACCGTGGACGGCCAAAACGTCGCCAGCGAATGGGTCTTGCGCTTCGAGTTCTCGAGCAGCGGCGCGAAGGTTCACCCCTCGCAAATCTCTCCCTGAAATCCGGCGCGCAAAGCACGGACCAAACCATCGGCGCCAAATGAAAAAGCCGCTCGGCCATCCGCATCACCGAGCGGCTCGATTGCAATAGGGCTTCGATGAAAATGCCACGCGCTGTCTACGCGTGCACTGTCGCCTGCCGCTTCAGCCTCGGTAGTGCCTTGATCGCTCTCCCGGCCCTTCGCTCCGCCAGACGCAGCTCGTACAGGGTTTGCAGGTTCAGCCAGAATTCCGCGCTTGTCCCGAAAAAATGCCCGAGACGTAGCGCCGTATCTCCTGTCACCGCTCGCGTCCCATTCACGATCTGCGTCACGCGATTGGTCGGCACTGCCATCTTTCGAGCCAGCTCCGCCGCACTCATACCAAGCGCTTCCAATTCTTCCGCCAGGTGTTCCCCCGGATGAATCGCCGCAATTCCCATTTCCTGTCTCCTAGTGATAATCCACGATCTCTACATTTGACGGGCCAGGTGCCCCGGACCGCCACTCGAAACAGATTCGCCATTGATCGTTGATTCGAATGCTGAACTGTCCCGCTCGGTCGCCTCGAAGCGCCTCAAACCGGTTTCCGGGCAATGCCGCTAAGTCTTTCAGCGATGCGGCTGCCTCCAGGCGGTCCAGCTTGAGCCGTCCCTGTCGCTCGATCCCCTCGAACGCCCTTACCCGTTCTCCCGAGGCGAAGTCTCGCGTCCTCCTGTCCCGGTAGCTCAGGATCACAACGGAAAAATACCGCTAATTACGCGTTACGTCAAGCGTATCTCCACGCAATTGCCGCGGCTCCCTCAATCCCCGAGCTTTCTCCCCTCACGACCCCCCTTTTTCCGCTCAGTCTCTTGATCCTCGCAACCCCCTGAGAGCAGCAAGAGGTCTACTTCTCTTCGCTGTCTCCCGTAGCTCCGAGTTCCGCGGAGACTTGCCTCAGGTCCTCCGCGCCAGCCGTTTGCACGCATCTCCGGAACCTTCTGATGCGCCGCAGCTTAACCTCGGGGCTTTTCTTGCAAGTACAGGTGGATCATCATCGCCAAAGTCCAGTCCTAGAACCCTGTCCCTTTTCCGTCATTCTCACCAGTCGCTTTTTCTCTGCTCCTCATGCTACCGTCGTTCATGTCCGCCGAAAACCAATTCATCCTCGCTCCCGCATCGCCTAAAAATCCTCCCGATCTGAGCTCTTCCCGTAGTCCGCTTGCCACTCTCCCCCTCCTGGTTTCTACCGGTCGGAGCAATCAGGCCGGTCCGCGGGAAGAGTCATCGCGGATTAGATTTCTAATAGCGAACTTTGCGATTAGGATCGCCGGTAACTCGCGCAAGTTCATACACATCGAAATTTCTAGTAGCGAACTTTCCCCACTTTTTCTTCCCGCCCTCTCAAGCCCTTCGAAGATCACGGATTTTCTAATCGCAATGACGACCCCACAAGGATCGGCATCCCGAGCGAACACAGTGAGCCGAGGGGCAATGCCCAATTCAAAAAATCGCTCAACTGCCTCAAAACACGCGACTTCGCCAATTTCTAATCGCAACAAAACCGCCCTTTCTTTCCGGGAAGGTCCGCCGTGGCGCACCGCTCTTCCCTTCCGAGGAGATCCGCGTGGCGGAAGGCCTTTTCTGGATTTCCGCTCACCCGCCCAAGCGCACAGTTCTTTCTCCTTTATTTCCTTTACCTCCTCTACTTCTGCCTCCCCTACCTCGTTCCTTTCCTTTGCCTCCGATGCTTCCTTTGCTTCCTCTGCCTCAGCATTTCCGAGTTGCTTCAACTCCCCTCCATGCACTATTTTGGCCCGCGCGGAGCACCGGGGCAGCCCGCCAGGAGGATTTGCATGACCCGTTGGAAATGGATTGCTACCTTTGTCTTCGCGCTTGGACTGGCATTGGCCCCACACACCTCCGCGCAATCGCAGCCGCCGACAGCACAATCGGCCGCGCCGCAAACTCCCGCGCCACCGCCGCCCGCAAACTCTGCCGACGTCGCTTCTCCGAGCGCGCTTCTTGCTGCAACCTACGATGTGATCTCCGGCCCCGCTGGACAAAAGCGGGATTGGGATCGCTTCCGTTCGCTCTGCTGGTCGGGCGCGCGCCTGATTCCCACGCGTGCGAATAAAGATGCTGCTGGTTTCAACGCACTCGTCCTCACGCCGGAGGAGTACATCACCCGCGTCACGCCCCTCTTCGAAAAGACC
>Ga0187782_10004793_pt1 | contig 10115 bp, 10 predicted proteins | sample 0715_SJ02_MP15_2_FD_132454 | JGI IMG/M metagenome (GOLD analysis project Ga0187782, IMG submission 132454) | Tropical peat soil microbial communities from peatlands in Department of Meta, Colombia - 0715_SJ02_MP15_20_MG | ecosystem: Environmental > Terrestrial > Soil > Wetlands > Peat | place...
ATTCCCGAGCACTTTGGCCCAGATCGGCACCACCGGTACCGGCGCCGTGAGCTGTGCAAACGCCGAGTACATTGACAGCGTGCTGACGGCTGGCCAGAAGAGCGGCTACAACTTCGCCATGGGCCCGGGCGTGACTGCCGTCACGACCGTTCCTGCGGGTTGTGTGGCCGGCTTCGTGGATGGCTACACGGTCACGGCTATTCCTGCGACGGTTGGTACGACGGGTCAGCGCAGCTTCTGCTCTGACGCGACGGGTGTCATCCGCTTCGACCCCACGGGCAATGCGCCCGCAGTCGCCGGCGGTCTCTGCCCCGCAGCGATGTCGCCGTTGCAGTAGTTTCAGATTTGCCGGAGAAGGGGCGGGAAGCTCGGTCTTCCCGCTCCTGCTTCGGAGAACTTGAGATCGTACATCGTCTACTAGATGGTTCAAATGGAGAGATCAGCGCCATGTACGCAGAGCACAAAAAATACGCGAATCGAAGCATGGCGAAATTGCAGGGCGGGTTCTCCCTGATTGAGCTTCTCATCGTCGTTGCCATCATTTTGATCATCGCCGCGATTGCCATCCCGAACATGCTTCGCTCCAAGATGGCGGCCAATGAGGCCTCCGCGGTCGCGAATCTTCGCACCCTAACGACGGCTGCCGTTTCCTACTGGGTTACCTATAGCAATGGCTACCCGCCGACCCTTGCGACCATGGGCGGGACGCCGAATAATCCGGCCACTTGTGGCCAGGCTATCCTGGTTGACGAAGTGATCACTTCGCCTCCGTTCCAGAAGAGCGGCTACCAATATGCCTGGACCGGCGAGGAAGGAAACGTCGCGGTTGTGCCCCCGGGTTGCGTCGCTGGATTTATTGGCTACCTCTCGACCGCCACTCCGCTCAACTTGGGCGTGACCGGCAATATCAGCTACTGTACCTGCGAACCCGGCATCATCCACTACGATACGTCGGGCAACACCGCAGCCAGCGAAGCGGCTTGCACGGCCTTGCCGACGCTCCAGTAAATTCCAGCCGGCACCAGTTGGCTCCTCGCAGCCCAACTCGTGCCGGCCTTTTTGTTTGTTGCTAAAATAGCTTTGTGCCACGCGCCCCGCTTGTCCTTCTGATTCTTCTGCTCGCGCAGCCTCTCGCCGCGCAGAACGCAAGGTCAGTCGTCCATTCGCTCGAGCAGCGTTACCATCGCGCCCGCACACTCAAGGCCGTCTTCTACGAGCGCTTTTCGGACGGGAAAGGTGCTCTCGCAGCCGAATCCGGCGCCGTTTACTTCTCGCGCCCCGGGCGCATGCGTTGGGAATACGAATCGCCCGAGCAAAAGCTCTTCCTCGTGGATGGCACGAATGTGTGGCTCTACGTTCCCGCCGACCGCACCGCCAGCCGCGCGAAATTGAAAGAGAGCTCCGACTGGCGGACGCCGCTCGCGCTTCTCACCGGCAATGCCGACCTCGCGCGCATGTGTCGTTCGATCGAGCTTCTAAATCCCGCGGCCAATCCAAGTGAAATCCCGGAAGATCGCCCGTTGCGACCGGGCAACGCGCTTCTGCGTTGCGTGCCGCGCGCCGTACGGGATGATGCGGGCAACGTCTTGAGGGAAGTCCTGCTCGAATCCGATCCCGAAGCCCACCTCGTCCGCGTATTGATTCGCGAGCTGGGAAATGTAGAAACGGAATTCCGCTTCGCGGGCTGGCAGGAAAATATCGCCATCCCCGAATCCAGGTTTCACTTTGCTCCGCCGGCCGGAGTGGCCATCGTCAACGAAGACTCTCTGGCGGGTCAAATCCACTGAGAATAGTGAGGATTTGGTGCGCGGCTACGATCCTTGCTGCTCGGGAATCAACTGCGCCGTTCCGGATGCCGCTTGAAACCGCGATTTCAGTTGCAGGATTTTACTCTCGAAGAAGTGCCAGGAAGCCGCCGCCAGCGCATAACAGAGCGCGAACGAAACTGCGAACAACAGCAAGTCGCTCACAATTTCCCATCGCACTGTCAGAAGTTTTCGAATCCATCCATCCTTCACGTACATAAAAATCGGGACATGCACGAGATACATGGCGTAGCTGATCCTCCCCGTGTATCTCAAGAAATCAGAATTTGAGAACCACGGTAAGTTGATGGCGGCGCACAAGAGCCCCGCGAAACACAGCGAAACCAGCGCATAGGCGCTCCAGTGCCCGTAGTTCATCCACATCAATACGATTGTGACCGGCAGGCATAACACCACAACCAGCATCCCACCCCACTTCACGACGCGCGCGTCGGCCTCCGGTATCCACACCGCCAGGAAGGCTCCCAGTCCTAACCCATCCAGCCGGGTCAGCGTGTTCGTGTAAATGTTGATGGACGGAATCACGCCGTAGAGTGAGGACCATCGCAGGGCCATCGAAATCGCCACCGCTCCGAGTGCCAGATACTTCAAACTCCGGCGCGGCGCCAGCCAGACGATTACCGGCCACATCAAATAGAACTGCTCCTCGATCGCTAGCGACCAGGTCACCCGGAGTGTATCGAAGCCTTTCTGCCCAATCGCCGTCAGGTTTTGCAGCAGGAATGGATACGCCTGCCAGGGGTGCGATTTCTCGAAGATCGTGCTCGTCAAACTAGGCTGAATCGCTGGCAACAGGATGAATGTGAAAATCAGAAGCACATAATAGATCGGCCATATTCGCAAGGCCCGCCGCGCGTAAAAATTCCGGAAATAGTGCGGGTGGTTCTTGCTCTCGACCAGTATCCCTGTAATCAGAAATCCCGATAGGACGAAAAACAAATCTACCCCGGTATAACCGAACCGGAAAAGTATCCCGAGATGCAGGGAAGGCGCCAGTTCCGAAGCGTGATAGAGCATCACGTCGAGCACCGCCAGCCCGCGTAACACGTCGAGTTGCGGTATGTGCTTCGGAAGCTCCATGGGAATACGACTATCGTAGCACGCCGATTTTTCGTCCAAATCCCCTGCAAATGGGTCATTGTCCTCGTGTGCACCCGGCTCTGGTAGTACAGCTTCGAGGCGTATCTCTTGCAATGTATTGATTCGATTGGCGGTTACTGCCGGCGAATCTCTTCCCCCCTCCCCGGCAACCCCGCGCCCTCTTCCCCCCTCTCAATCAAGGTCCCACTTTGGACAGCGCGGATGGCGGTGCCAGTCGATATGCTAGACTAGTTGTTAAATGCCCCTCCCACCGGGCATTGACCACAAGAGATGGCTGAATTCGTTTGCAAAGTCGGGGATACCTCGGGCCGGATTTTCCAGCAATTGGAATCGGCACCCTCCGAGGCCGAGGCGCGCCAAAAGCTCACCGAGCAGGGACTTTACGTCTTCTCGATTCGTGCAAACATTGACATACTTTCGCAACTCCGCCGTTCTCGCAGCGACCGCTCCATCCGCCAGAACGACTTCCTGATCTTCAACCAGCAATTCAATACGCTCATTAAAGCCGGTCTTCCCATTCTTAAAGCGCTCGACCTGCTCGCAGAACGTGCCGCCGCGCCGCGCCTCCGTCCCGTTCTCGGAGACGTCCGGAAGAGAGTTCGTGAAGGCGCTCTTCTCTCGGAAGCTCTGGTCGCCCAGGGCTCCTTTCCGCCTGTGTATGTCACCGCGATTACAGCAGGGGAGCGCAGCGGCAACCTGACTGGCGTCCTCGACCAGTACATCACTTATTTGCGCGTTAGCACCGGCTTCAAGCGGGCGCTCGCGACTGCTCTCATTTACCCGGCCATCTTGGTCACAGCCGTCACGCTTGTGCTGTCATACCTCGTCACTTACGCAATGCCTAAATTTGCGGAATTGTATGGCGACCTTGGCGTCCCGCTGCCGAAGATCACGGAGGTTGTCTTGGGCCTCGCTTTGCCCCTCCGCAACTACTTCATCATCCTCGTCGGCATGGTCATCTTCCTTTCCATCGTAATCTTTCTCTGGACCAGGTCGGAGCAAGGCGCTCTCGTGATTGACAGCTTCAAACCCAAAATCTGGGGTTTCGGCGACATCTGGTTGAAATCCCAGATCGCGCAGTTCGTCCGTACTCTTGCCACGCTGCTTGCCGGCGGCACGCCGCTCGTCTCGGCGCTCGAAACTTCTTCTTCGGCCATCGGCAGCCGTTTGATCGCCCATTCCGTGAAGACAGCCGCGGATCGAGTTCGCGAAGGAGAGTCCCTGCACGTAAGCCTCGCGGAAACGAGCCTTGTTCCGGACCTCGCTCTTGAAATGATCGAAGTCGGCGAAGCATCGGGCGCTCTGGCCGCCATGCTCACGAGCGTCGCGGAATTCTACGAGGAAGAAGTCAACACCCGGTTGCAACGTGCGCTCATCTGGATTTCACCGGCTATTTTGGTGCTCATGGCCGTTGTGGTAGGCTTGATTTTGATCGCCCTTTATTTACCCATGTTCTCCCTCCAGTTAGGAGCCGCGGGATAAGACTCGATGAGCACGGCATCCAACAATCCGCCGGCACCGGAAGGCGGCGCGAGCGAAGAGCAGCAGCGCGAACAGGCTCGCCGCATGGCCGAGCGTTATCGCTGCCAGTTCGTGGATTTGCGCGAGCAGCGCATTGACCCCGACCTTTTCCGGAGCATCCCAGCCGAGCTGATGTTCCGCTATAAATTCGTTCCGCTCGAGGCGCACGACGGCATCCTCGTCGTTGCCATGGCCGACCCGAGCCAGCTTCAGCAAACCGACGAGCTTTCGCTTCTTCTCACCAAGAAGCTGAAAATCAAGGTCGCCACCACCACACAAATCGAAGACCTGCTCAAGCGCACCGAGCAATCTCAGCGCGTTCTCGACCAGGCCACCGAAGGTTTCACACTCCAGGTGGTCGGTGAGGAAGAGGACAGCGAAGAAAACATCAGCATGGATAAGCTCACGCGCGACACCGGCGTGAGCCCTGTCGTTCGCTTGGTCGATACCGTCATCTACACGGCTCTCGAGCGGCGCGCGAGCGACATTCACATCGAAACGCGAAACTCCGAAGTCGCTGTGAAATACCGCATTGACGGTGTTCTGCAATACGCCATGCAGCCACTCGCCAAAGAATGGCACGCCACCATTCTTTCGCGCATTAAAGTCATGAGCGAACTCGACATCGCCGAGCGCCGGGTCCCCCAGGACGGCCGCTTCCGCGTCCGTTATAAAGGACGCTTTATTGACTTCCGGGTCTCGGTGATGCCTTCGGTTCACGGCGAAGATGCCGTTCTCCGCGTCCTCGACAAGGAAACGCTGAGCGAAAAATTCCGGAACCTCAATCTGGATGTCGTTGGCTTCGATAAGGAAGATCTCACGCGCTTCCGCCGCTACATCCGCGAGCCTTACGGCATGGTCCTTGTCACTGGACCCACCGGCTCCGGGAAGACAACCACTCTTTACGCAGCCATCAACGAAATCAAGAACGACGAAGACAAAATCATCACCATCGAAGACCCCGTCGAATATCAGGTCCGCGGAATCACGCAGATTCCCGTTAACGAGAAGAAAGGCCTCACCTTCGCCCGCGGCCTGCGCTCCATCTTGCGCCACGACCCCGACAAAATCATGGTCGGCGAAATCCGCGACCATGAAACCGCGCAGATTGCGATTCAGTCCGCCCTTACCGGTCACCTCGTCTTTACCACGGTTCACGCGAATAACGTCACCGACGTCATCGGACGCTTCATCAATATGGGCGTCGAGCCCTACAACTTCGTCTCGGCGCTCAATTGCATCATGGCTCAGCGCCTTGTCCGCGTCATCTGCGAGAATTGTAAGAAGCAGGTTCATTTCAAGCCCGAAGATCTACGCGATTCAGCGCTCGATCCCGCGGAATGGGGACGCGTGCCCTTCTACGAAGGTCAGGGTTGTCTTGAGTGTTCCGGCACCGGCTACCGCGGCCGCACCGCGATTACCGAGCTTCTTGACCTTTCGGATCGGATTCGCGAGATGATTATTGATCGCCGCCCGACTTCCGAAATCAAGCGCGCCGCCAAGGATGAAGGAATGACCTTTCTGCGCGATTCCGGCCTTCGCAAAATCCTTGCAGGAGTCACTACCCTGCGCGAAATCAATAAGGTGACGTTCCTTGAGTAGCTCCGCCACCCTCACCAGCCAGGTCTTCAAAATCGGTGCGTTCCAGCGGCTTGATCGCTGGCTCAACGCGATGCCGCATCCCCTGCTCGTCGTGGAGATCGCCGCCACGCATGCCGCCGCGGCTCGCTGGGGCAAGTCTGCCGGACATCTCGAAACTTACGCCGTCGAGCCGGTTCCTTCTGGAGCGATTGTGCCGTCGCCGGTGGAGGTCAATATCGCGAACGCGGATGCGATTCGCACCGCTCTTCGTCGCGTTCTTGGGCGCGTCCCTGTGCACGGATCCGATGTCGCGCTCTTAATCCCCGACCCCGTCGTTCGCGTCTTCATCCTACCTTTCGAAACATTTCCACGCCGTGCCGACGATGCTCTGCCGCTTTTGCGCTGGCGCCTGAAAAAAAGTGTTCCGTTCGATGTGGACGAAACGGTCGTTTCCTGGATGCGCCAATCCGGCCGCGAAGGCAATCTCGAAATTATGACCGCGGTCGCCCGCCGGCGCATCCTCCGTGAGTACGAGGAAATCATCGAGTCACTCGACGCCAAGGCGTCCGTCGTGCTCGGCTCCACAATCTCCACTTTGCCCCTTCTCGAGGAGCGTGGCGCCACCCTCCTCGTGCGCATGTGCGGCCGCACTCTCACCACGGTCATCGTTCGCGCGGGCAACCTCTGCGTCTATCGCTCGACGGATATGCCCTCGGAATCGGGGATGCTCGATCCTCAGGCCGTCCTCGACGAAATCTTCCCCGCGATCGCTTACTATCAGGACGCCTGGGGCGGCATGATTGACCGTGTGCGCATGGCTGGACTCGGCGCCCGCGAGGAATTATTTCGCCGCGCCTTGAGCCAGGAATTGAAAGTAGCAGTCGGCGCGCTGGCGGAGTCGGATGAAGCTTCCGCGCTGGATTCGACCGCCCGGGACCTTTTGCAGTTGAATCTCGACGCGCTCGTCGGCTGGAGTGTCAACGGAGGATCCTGAGCGCACCGGCGCTCTCAATGATTCATGAAAATCCGTCTCAACCTCTCGACGGCCCCTCAAGAAAATAAGAGGCCGTTCCTTGCCGCCTCCGCTGCCATCGGAACGATTGGCGTTCTGGCGCTGCTGATCCTCGGGCATGCGGCCTTTGCCTCCTGGCGCGCGAATCGCGACATACGCCTCGAGATTAGCCGCTGGCAGAAGGAAATTCGGAACGACCAGCAAAAGCAGCAGGCGCTCGACAATTATTTTCGGACGCCCATGGCGCACCAGGTCCTAGACCGCGCCGGCTTTTTGAATTCTCTGATCGGCGAGCGCAGCTTCCCGTGGACAAAGGTTTTCATGGACCTCGAGGAGACCCTGCCGCCGGGAGTGCGTGTCGTCAATATCTCGCCGCACCTTGAAAATGGCCGCGCCCGCGTCAAGCTCACGATCGGCGCCTCGACCGACGAAGCCAAGATCAAATTTCTCGAAGCGCTCGAAAAGTCCAAAGTTTTCTCCGAGGTCGAAGTCCGCTCCGAGCACCGCGTGGATCAGGGGCAGGGTGACAGAATTGTTCTCGACCTCACCGCTTGGTACGAAACCATATGAAGCTTGAAACCAACTGGCGCACCTGGAAACTCGCCATCAGCATCGCCCTCGCCGTGCTGATTGTTGCCGATCTCGCCCTCATTTTTGTCCTCTGGCAGGCCGCGCGCGAAGGCCCGCAAGCGATGCGTGCCCAGCGCGACCGGCTAGCCGCGCAGGCGAAGCTCTTGAAGGCGGACGTCAAGCGCGGCGAAAAAATCCGCGAGTCGCTCCCGCAAATCGGAAAAGATTGCGATGCCTTCTATCATGATCGCTTCCTCAACGCCGCGACCGGTTACTCCGCCATCGAAGCCGACCTCGTCGAGCTCACCGGCAAGGCCGGGTTGAAGACCACCGGCTTCACGTTCAAACAAAAAGACGTGAAAGACCACGGCGTTACCGAAATTTCCATCGAGACCGGAGTTTCGGGCGACTATCCTTCAATCATTCGCTTCATCAACGATCTCGAACATTCGAAGAATTTTTATTTGCTCGATAATTTGCGTTTGGAGTCGGCCAGCACGGGCGGCATTCGTTTGAGTCTGGATCTGCGGACGTTTTTCAGGTCATAGCCGATGCGACGGAAGATTGAAATCTATGTCTTGATTGGCCTCCTGGTCTGCGCCGCCATCGTGTATCTGTCCAACCGCAGTCAGGTTCCGGGCATTTCCGACGTCCTCGCCGCGGACGGTAAATTCAGCCCTCTTAGCGTCCAGGAGCCGCAGCTTCGCCTCGATCAGCTCGAGGTCCTGAAGCACAGCGACTACAACGGCTCGCACCGCGATATTTTCAATTACGGCCCCCCGCCCCCGCCACCCAAGACGCCCGAGCAGATAAAGGCTGAGGAGAGGAAAATTCCCGTCGGTCCACCGCTACCGCCACCTCCAGCTCCTGTGCAGGTCCCCGGCGAATTGTTCGGCTACGCCTCCATGCCCAACACCGGGAAGCGTGTTGGCTTTTTCAAAGAGGGTGACGATGTCCTCGTCGTCGCGGAAGGTGACACTTTCCTCGGCCGCTTCCGCCTCGTTCACGTCGGCAATGATTCCGCCGATGTCGAGCAAATTTCCGACGGCCGCCACGCCCGCGTGAACATGGTGCAGCCGCCGGCCTCCGATTCCGGGCCCTCCGGAGGCCCCCCCTCCGGGCCGGTATCGGGATCTCCGTTTGGCCCGGCATCGGGACCGCCTTCGGGGCCGCCATTAGGTCCGCCATCTGGCCCGCTGCAGGGGAACCCACAGGGACCGCCACAATGATCTCCTTCTCTCGCTCTCGCCTTATCGCTCCATCGCGCCGCTCCGCGCAGTCGGGCTACGCTTACTTGCTCGCCTTGTTCATGATGGTCGCCATGTTTGCTGCCGCCGCTGTTTTTCTGCAGAATGCGCTCACTGAATCCAAGCGCCGCCGTGAAGCCGAAATGATTTGGCGTGGCAATCAATACGTCCGCGCGATCCGCCTCTATTACCACAAGACTGGCCACTACCCGCAGGATTTAGACGCCCTTCAAAAGGGGCTCCCGCAACTTCACTTTCTTCGCCGGGCCTACAAGGATCCGATGGACACCGCCGACGGCTCCTGGCGTTTCATCTATGTCAATGCCGCCGGCCAAATCATCGGCAGCACCCGCTACGCGTCCTTGCAGCAGATGATGCTCATAGACAATCCCCAAATGCAGAATTTGACCTTTCCCCAGCTCGGTGTCTCTGCCGCGAGTCTCGCCAGCCAAAGCGCGGGCGGCATGTTTGGGTCCGGCTTAACTCCTACTGTTGGCCCGGCTGGACCAAATACGGGAGTGCCGCCGGGTCCGCCCGGTGGAAACGCTCCTACCGGCAATCCCACGGATAATTCCAACTCGCAGTCGCCCACAAGCCCAACGGACCAGTCCAGTTCCTCCACCTCGAACTCAAACCCGGCTTCTTCCTCCAGTCCATTCAGTTCCGGACCGGCAGGCCTTTCCGGGCAATCCGGTTTTTCGCTCGGCCCCAGTTCGCTCGGCTCGAGCGACCAGCCCCTGCAGAATCCGATTTTGGCGCAAAAGCCTACCGGCCCGGTTGATGGCCCCGTCCTCGGCGCTTTCCTGACGGGCGTCGCCAGCAAAGTGGACTCGCCCTCGCAGAAGTGGCTTCACCACGCGAAGAAATACAATGAGTGGGAATTCATCTGGAATCCGCTCGAGGATCAGGCCGCCGCCTTACAGAACCAGACTGGCGGCGGCATTCCGCTTCTCGGCTCGCCGGCGGGAGGTAGCGCCTTCGGTCAGGGCTTTGGCAGTGTTTTTGGACAGGGTCCGAGCGGCAGCACCATGCCGGGCGGTAGCACCGGTTTCGGACCGAGCGGCGGCACGAACCCGAATCCCCCGGGAGAAACATCGCCACAGCCACAAGGCAATGCGCCCCAGACTCCTCCGCCTCAGTAGCCTCTCGATTCGCCTAAGGCGGACCCTGGGTTTCGCTTATTCCCCGTTGGAAGGATTTTCTTGGGCGAGCCTGCGTGTAATCTGCCGCACGTATTTCTGGGTTTCTGCAAACGGC
>Ga0187782_10004794_pt1 | contig 10114 bp, 5 predicted proteins | sample 0715_SJ02_MP15_2_FD_132454 | JGI IMG/M metagenome (GOLD analysis project Ga0187782, IMG submission 132454) | Tropical peat soil microbial communities from peatlands in Department of Meta, Colombia - 0715_SJ02_MP15_20_MG | ecosystem: Environmental > Terrestrial > Soil > Wetlands > Peat | place...
ACTCGTCAGCTGTCGGCGTTCAACCGGCTCGTGCTTCGCGGCTGACGTCGAGCTGGACGCCTTGCCCCTTTTTGTCTGGTTGAGCTTCGCTGCCGTCGCGGGGCCGTTCCTCGTCCGTCGCGGGTTGGCGGGGAGGCAGCCCTTTGCGCAACGTGCTCAGCAATTCCCGGGGCGGGCCGACGAGGTAGACGGTGTCGCCGGCTCGAAGCCGCTCGTCGCGGCGTGGGCGCAGCTGGACCGGTGCGTCGTCGCGGGTGATCGCGATGACGCGGGTGTGGGTGGACATTTCTAACATCGTCAGCCCATCGAGCTCGCTGCCAGGCGCCACGTGCATCGCGCCGACCATGAACGGGTTTTGCCCGATCGAAAACGTCCCCAGCACCTCCAGGCCGATCGCCGCGCCGACGAACCAGGGTGCGGCCAACCCGACAGTGGAGCGCACGTTTTCAAAACCGAACCGCTGGGCGACTGCGACGCCCAGCGCGCGGTCGTATACGCGCAGCACTAGCGAAACGTCGGCCAGCCGGTTGACCTCGGGCATCACCCGGGGCCCCAACATCTCGGTCAAGACGATCCCGGTCTCGATGTTGACCATGTCGTCGCGGGTCACTACCGCCACTGCGCGGGCGCGATCCACCCGCGCTGATTCCAGCGTCTGAAGCAGCGTCGCGTCCCCGAAGATCACCGGCACGTCGAGTTCTCGCGCCATCGACAGGAAGCGGTTCTCCTCGTCGCGCTCGATCACCGCCACTTCGTGTCCGGCGGCGACCAGATCGGTGACCACACGGATCCCGAGCTCGCTGAGCCCGACGACGATGATGTGATTACGCAGATGCCGCACGCGCGGTCGTGCGACCGCGAGGACGAAGCGTTGCGACAACAGCACGTCGGCGATGAACGCGACCAGCAACGCGATGGTGGTCGCTCCGCCGAACATCAACATGGCCGCGAACAGGCGTAGCCATACGACCTGATGGCTGAAGCTGAAGTCGCCATAGCCGGTGGTCGTGATCGTCTCGACGGTGAAGTACAGTGCGTCGATCCACGACATCCTCGGGCGCTGGTAGTTGAAATGCAACACGCACATCGAGGTAACCAGCAGAGTGGCCGCGGCCGCCAACGCCGGATAAAACGCCGGGTTGAAGTCGTTGAGCACCACCCGTACGGCGTCGAGCACTCGCCGCAGCCGAGGGCGCCGAGCACGTGTTCTGCTCGGCTGCCGAACCTTGACGCCGCGGCCGGCCGCCTCGTCGGCGGTCCCGATCATCACTGCCCAGTCACCGGCGTGCACGTGATGATCCCGCCCCGGGCATGCCACCACCTCGCCGGGTGTGGAGGAGCTCTCGCCCTGAATGATCGCTACCGGTGCCAGGTCGCCGTAGAGTTCCCGCAGCGTTGCGTCGCGGGATACTTCGCTACCGGCGGCGACGAATTTGATGCCGGCGGCTTCGAACGGGTGGGTGGTCTGCGCCAAGCAGGCTTCGACGACGGACGGCGCCGCGAGTTCGGCAACGTTGAAGATCCCGCCGGGCCCGTTGCCGTCAGCGACTGCTTCGCGCAGCACGTCGTTGGCCACCCGCGCGACCACTCGCAGGTTTGGGTTGGCTCTTCTTGCCAGCAGCGCGATTTCGAGGTTTGTGGCGTCGTCATCCCCGGCGCAGACGACGGCGATCGCGTGTGCGACTTCGGCGCGAGCGAGCTCGCGAGCTGCGCCAACGTCGAGTGCTGACTGGTCGAGCCTGGCAACATGCGCGCCAGCCCTTTTCAGCTCGTCTATGACTGTCATGGCCAGCGCATCGTCACCGCTGACAATGATGTGATGATGCATGCTCTCATCCGCCACTCGGGAATACCTGATCGCGATGGAGTCCACGACTCAGCGCGAGAAGACACCCGCTTTGCCGATGCCGTTACCGGAGAAGGTTACACGACGGCTTTAAGTAGTCCGGCCTCAACAGCCGATTTTGCTGGCGCTGAAATCCACTCGTCACGCTAAGGCGATTAGCCGGCGCCCGCGGATCGTGGCACCGGAACGGTGACTAGAGCCTGAAGTCGTTCTCGCGGAGAGTAATTCACCGAACGCGAAGATTTGTATCAACATGTCACCAACGGCGCCGGCAACTTAACGAGAACGTAATCCGGTCACGCCTCGAAGCGATAGCCCATGCCCGCCTCGGTCAGCAGATGATTGGGGCGCGACGGGTCATCCTCGAGCTTGCGTCGCAGCTGTGCCAGATAGACACGCAGGTAGTGGGTTTCCTTTGCATACTTGGGTCCCCACACCTCTCTGAGTAGGTCCTCACGCCCGACTAGCTTGCCGCGATTGCGCACCAGCATTTCCAGCATCCCCCATTCAGTGGGCGTCAGATGGACCTCTCTGCCGTCCTTGATCACCTTCTTTGCCGACAGGTCGACAGTGAATGACCTGGTTTGCACCACCGGCTCGTCTCCGTCTGCCGACACAGCGGCCCGGCGGACCGCGGCGCGTAACCGTGCCAGCAGTTCGTCCATGCCGAACGGCTTCGTTATGTAATCGTCGGCGCCTGCGTCGAGCGCTCCTACCTTGTCAGCGGAATCGGTGCGTGCCGACAGCACGATCACCGGGGCGCTCATCCAGCCGCGCAGCCCGGCCAGCACCTCGATGCCGGATATGTCGGGCAGACCCAGGTCCAGGATCACCACATCGGGGTGTTGGTCGGCGGCGGCTCGTAGTGCAGCCGATCCGCTTGCGGCAGTGGTTACTTCATAGCCGCGCACCGACAGGTTGATTCGCAGCGCCCGCAGCAGCTGCCGGTCGTCATCGGCCACCAGCACCCTAGTCATGAGCGCCGCTCCTCCTCATCGCTTCGCTCTGCATCGTCGCCGGCGCGTGTCATGCGCGCCGCTCTCCGTCAACAGTGGGTAGTGCACCCACTGCATCGTCGCCGAGGCGCGTTAAGGCCGTGGATTCCTCCGGCGGCGCCGCCACCGGCGGCGCCGCCAGGTCCACCAGAACGGTCAGTCCTCCGCCAGGGGTGTCGGTCGCTTGGATGCTGCCGCCCATCGCCTCGACGAACCCCTTGGCGACCGACAGGCCGAGGCCCAGACCGGTGGTGTTGTCGGTATCGCCAAGTCGCTGGAACGGCTCAAACATCTGCTCCGCGGCGCCTTTGGCGACTCCCGGTCCTTCGTCAACGACGTTGATCAGTACCCGCTCCCCCACCTGACCCGCATTGACTCGCACCATGCTGTTGGGTGCGTAACGCAGCGCGTTGTCGATGAGGTTCGCCAGCACCCGTTCCAGCAGACCTGCGTCGGCCATCGCGACCGTCCCGCCGACCTCCACCTTGACCCGGTCGAGGCTGCCCCGGCCGACGACCGTAGTTCGCTTGCCGATACTGACAAGCGCGCGTTGCACGACCTCCTCGAGATAGACCTCGGAGAGCTGCGGCCGGACCACGCCGGCGGCCAGCCGAGACGAGTCCAGCAGATTCGCCACCAGGGAGGTCAGCTGGTCGATCGACTCTTCGACGGTGGCAAGCAACTCGGCGGTGTCCTCGGGCGAGAACCAGACGTCTTCGGCGCGCAGGCTGGATACCGCAGCCTTGGCGGCGGTCAGCGGAGTCCGGAGGTCGTGGCCGAGCGCCGAGAGCAGCAAGCGGCGCAGCTCGTCGGCCTCCGCGAGGGATTGAACCTTGCCGGCCTCTTCGGCGAGCTCACCCTGTTTGACCAGACCTGCGGCTTGCGTTGCGACGACTGACAGCACCCTGCGGTCACGGCCGGTCAAGGCGCGGCCAGACAACAGCAACCAGAATTCCTCATCACCCACTTTCACCGCGGTGTCAGCGGAATCGACTGTCGCGCATGGGTCTTTACCCACACTCGCGACCAGCTTCGGGTGACCGTCGACGTCACGCACCAGGCACACCGCGCGCTGGGAGTAAGCCTCACGTACCCGCTCCAGCAGCGTGTTGAGATCGGCGCCGCCCAGCACCGACCCGGCGAACACCGCCAGCAACTCCGCTTCCTGGGTCGCCCGCCTCGCCTCGCGGGCCCGGCTGGCTGCGGCGTCCACCAGCACGGCGACCGCCATCGCGACTCCCAACAAAACCACTATGGTGACGGCGTTGCTGGGATTGTCGATGGCGAAGGAATATCGCGGTTCGGCGATGAAATAGACCAACAGCGCCCCGGACAGCATCCCCGACAGGACGGCCGGTGCCACACCCCCGAATAGCGCGACGGCAATCACCCCGGCGAAGAAGATGGCGGTCTTTCCGCCGATGTCCAGCAGCGGGTCCAACCAGCGTGTCGTGATCGCCAAGATGGCCCATGGCACGGTGATAGCGGCCAGCCAGGACACGATTTGGCGAGCGCGCGGCGAAATCAACACAAACGGCAAGCCGCGGTTGGCCTGCTCATGGGTGACCATGTGGACGTCGATCTTCCCCGAGTCCTTGATGGTGGCGGCGCCGATTCCCTCCCTGAAGAGGCTCGCCCACCGGGACCGCCGGGAGCTGCCGAGCACCAGCTGAGTAGCGTTTGTCTCGCGTGCGAAGTCGAGCAATGCGGTCGGTACGTCGTCGCCGACCACGATGTGAACCGTAGCGCCCAGGCTCGCGGCGAGTTCGCGCACTTTGCCCATTTCGCGAGGCGACACACCCGAGAGTCCGTCGCCGCGGACGACATGCACGACCATGAGCTGGGCACCCGACCTCGATGCGATGCGTGAGGCGCGGCGCACCAATGTTTCCGATTCCGGGCCGCCGGTCACGGCAACGACCACCCGCTCGCGGGCCTCCCAGATGTCCGTAATCTTCTTGTCGGCACGGTATTTCGCCAGCGCCGCATCGACCTGATCAGCAAGCCACAGCAGCGCGATTTCACGTAGCGCGGTCAGGTTGCCGGTGCGAAAGTAGTTGGACAGCGCCGCATCAATCCGCTCCGGCGGGTAGACGTTGCCGTGGGCGAGCCTGCGCCGCAACGCCTCCGGTGTGATGTCGACCAACTCGATCTGAGCTGCTTTACGGACGATTTCGTCCGGCACGGTTTCGCGCTGCTCGACGCCGGTGATCTGAGCAACGACGTCGTTGAGGCTCTCCAGGTGCTGGATGTTCAGCGTCGAGATCACGGTGATCCCCGCGTCGAGCAGCGTTTCGATGTCCTGCCACCGCTTGGAATTGACGCTGCCCGGGATATTGCTGTGCGCATATTCGTCGACCAGCACCACTTGCGGCCGACGCCGCAACACTGCCTCGACATCGAGTTCGGGGAACAAGGTTCCGCGATAGGAGATGTAGTGCGGCGGAATGACTTCGATGCCTTGGATGAGTTCGGCGACCTTCTTGCGACCGTGAGTCTCCACTACCCCCGCGACGACGTCGGTGCCGCGCTCCTGCCTGCGATGCGCCTCGCCGAGCATCGCGCAGGTCTTGCCGACTCCTGGGGCTGCGCCGAGATAGATGCGCAAGTCGCCGCGTCGTTGCGTTGGCACGCTATGGGCAAGCGGCTCATCGGGGCTCCCCGCTGGTGGCGGTAACGACTCATTCGCGGAAGTCACATGGACATCATTCCACCGGAAACGTCAAGACTTCACCGGATACTTGCGGTCCAGTTCGAGATTGAGTTGCAGAACGTTAACCACCGGCTCGCCGACGAAGCCGAGTAGACGGGCATGCTGGTTGTCATGAACCGCGTCGCGCACCTGGGCAGCGGTGATTCCGCGCGCGCGGGCCACCCGGGCTACCTGGATATCGGCATAAGCCGGTGAGATATTGGGGTCCAGGCCGCTACCGCTGGCGGTGACGGCGTCGGCGGGCACCGTCGGGTGATCAGACGCAGCGCCCCGAATCGGAACGATCTGACCGACCGAGTAGTCCTGGCCATACTGAGCGCATTCCACCCGCACCCCCTTGTAGAGCTGCTGGAACACCGTCGCCTGCGCGCTCCCGGGCTTCGAGCAGGGTTCGTTCACGCTGACCACCTGGGTCGGATGGATCACGTTGCCGGATGAATCCCGCGGCCCGATCACCGACAGCACAGCTCCTACGCCGCCACCGGTGCAGAACGGGCGTGAACTGTCGACCTTCTCGAGCTGGCCGATCGCGAAACTGCGCGAGCACACCTGGGTCAGCAGGCTGGGTTTGAATCCGGCGGTGGACGGATCGGCACCCGGAGCCAGCTTGCTGGGATCGGCCGGTGTGTCGACGATGCTTTCCGGGCCCAGGTTGCTGGCCCCCGATGCCAGTGGGTCATAGCCCGCTCCGGCTGCCGACGGCCTGCTCTGGAAGTACTGCGGCAGCGGGTTGCCGTCCTTGTCGGTGAACGACTGGCCGATCAGTTTGCTGCCGACCGGCTTGCCGGAAACCTGGACTATCGAGCCCTCCGCCTTGGCGTGCAACCCGGGAATTAGCGCGACTCCCCAGACGACCAAGGGGTAGGCGAGGCCGGTGATCACGGTCAGCACGAGCAGCGCGCGCAGCGCCGCCCAGTGTTGGCGAATCAAGTTGGAAAGGTTCATTTGCGTCGCTCCTCCTCATCGCTTCGTCCCCCTCGCCGCTGCGCGGCTGGGGGTGCCCCCACTGCATCGTCGCCGACGCGGTTCATGTCAGCCCATCCCGGGGATAAACTGCACGACCAGGTCGATTAGTTTGATGCCGATGAACGGGGCGACAATGCCGCCCAGCCCATACATGTAAAGGTTGCGGCTCAACAGTTTCGATGCGCTGCTCGGTGTGTACTGAACACCGCGCAGCGCCAACGGAATCAGCGCGACGATGATCACCGCGTTGAAGATCACCGCGGAAAGGATCGCCGACTCCGGGCTGTGCAGCCGCATCACGTTGATCAGGTCCAGTCCGGGGAACAGAGCCACGAACATGGCCGGGATGATCGCGAAATACTTGGCGATGTCGTTGGCGATCGAGAAGGTGGTCAACGCGCCGCGCGTGATCAACAGCTGTTTCCCGATTTCCACGATCTCGATGAGCTTGGTCGGGTCGGAGTCCAGGTCGACCATGTTGCCGGCCTCTTTGGCCGCGCTGGTCCCGCTGTTCATCGCTACCCCGACGTCGGCCTGAGCCAACGCCGGCGCATCGTTGGTGCCGTCACCGGTCATCGCGACTAGCCGGCCACCCTCCTGCTCACGCTTGATCAGTACCATCTTGTCTTCGGGGGTGGCTTCGGCGAGGAAGTCGTCGACCCCCGCCTCGTCCGCGATCGCTTTGGCGGTCAACGGGTTGTCACCGGTGATCATCACCGTTCGGATGCCCATCTTGCGCATCTCGTCGAAACGCACACGCATGCCGTGCTTGACCACATCCTTGAGGTGGATGACGCCGAGCACTTCGGCTTTCTTGCCGGCTTCTCCGTTTGTGCCATTGGTGACCACGCCGACCACCAGCGGGGTTCCGCCGGCGGCCGAAATGCCGTCGACGATTTCGCCGAGGCTGTCGGGAATGGTGCCGCCTTGGTCGCCTATCCATTTGGCGACCGAGCTGGCCGCGCCTTTGCGCAGCTGTCGCCCGTCGAGGTTGACGCCCGACATCCTCGTCGTCGCGGTGAACTCGATCCAGTGGGCGTGGCTGAGTTCGCCGGGCGAGCGCTCCCGCAGCCCGTAGGCCTGCTTGGCGTAGACGACGATCGAGCGGCCCTCAGGGGTTTCGTCGGCGAGGCTGGACAGCTGAGCGGCGTCCGCCAGGTCCTCGGATGTGACCCCCGTAACCGGGATGAATTCCGACGCCTCCCGGTTGCCCAGCGTGATCGTGCCGGTCTTGTCCAGCAGCAACGTGTTGACGTCCCCGGCCGCCTCGACCGCGCGGCCCGACATGGCCAGCACATTGCGCTGCACCAGGCGGTCCATGCCGGCGATGCCGATCGCCGACAGCAACGCGCCGATGGTGGTGGGGATCAGGCACACCAGCAGAGCCACCAAGACGACGCCGGTGACGCCGTTCCCGGTGAGGGCGGAGGTGTTCGCCACACCGGGGCTGTTGAGCTTGGAGTAGATTGCCAGCGGCTGCAGCGTCGCCACCGCGAAGAGGAAGATGATGGTCAGCGCTGCGAGCAGAATGTTCAGCGCGATCTCATTCGGCGTCTTCTGCCGGTTGGCGCCCTCGACCAGTGCGATCATCCGGTCGATGAAGCTTTTGCCGGGCTCTTGGGTGATCTTGACGATGATGCGGTCCGAGAGCACGGTGGTGCCGCCGGTGACCGCGGAGCGGTCGCCGCCGGACTCCCGGATCACCGGCGCTGATTCGCCGGTGATGGCCGATTCATTCACCGACGCAATGCCTTCCACGATCTCGCCGTCGCCCGGGATGATTTCGCCCGCCTCCACGACGACAATGTCGCCTTTTTGCAGCTCCGGTGCCCGGACGTCTTCCTCCGTACCGGCGGTCTCGGGTGACCAGCCGTGTAGCCGGCGCGCAATGGTGTCGGCCTTCGATTTGCGCAAGGCGTCGGCCTGTGCCTTGCCACGCCCTTCGGCGAACGCCTCGGCCACGTTGGCGAAAAGCACTGTCAGCCAAAGCCAGAACACGACGAGCCAGCCGAACCACGACGAGTCGCGGATCGTCAGCACGGTCGACCAGACGGCGCCGATCTCGACGATGAACATCACCGGGTTGCGCCACAGGGTGCGCGGATCGAGCTTGCGCAACGCGTCGGGCAGCGATTTGGCCAGCAACGTGGGGTCGAGCCGTCCGCCCTCAACCCGCCCGCCCGACGCGTGGCCGCTGTGGCGGTGGTGCGCCGAATGGGCCGAATGGGGTTTCAAAGCCTTAGTAGTTGGCATTTCAGTGAATTCCTTCAGCGAGGGGCCCGAGTGCCAGCATGGGCAGGAAAGTAAGGGCAACAAGAATCACCGTGACGCCGGCGACCATTCCGACGAACTGCGGACGATGGGTGGGCAGGGTGCCGGGGGACTCCGGCTTATGCCCTTGGGCGGCCAGCGAGCCGGCCAACGCGAGCACCAACACGATTGGCAGGAACCGACCGAAGACCATCGCCAAGCCTATGCCGGTGTTGAACCAGTTTGTGTTGGCGTTCAGGCCCGCGAAAGCCGAGCCATTGTTGTTCGCGCCGGAGGTGAACGCGTACAGCACCTCCGACAGCCCGTGCGGTCCGGTGTTGAGCATGCTCGCGCGTTCGCCCGGCAGCCCCATTGCGATACCGGTGCCGATCAGCACGATGAGGGGAGTGACCAGGAAATAGCTTGCGGCGAGCTTCATTTCGCGGGGGTTGATCTTCTTGCCGAGGTACTCCGGCGTGCGGCCGACCATCAGCCCGGCGACGAACACGGTGATCACCGCAAGAACCAGCATGCCGTACAGGCCAGATCCGGTGCCACCGGGCGCCACCTCACCCAGCTGCATGTTAAAGAGCGCCATCATCCCACCGAGGCTGGTGTATGAGTCATGAAACGAGTCGACGGCACCACACGAGGTCAGCGTGGTCGAAGCGGCGAACACCGAGGAGTTGGGAACACCGAAACGTTGCTCCACACCCTCCATGGCCGCCGCGAGCGCGGTCGGCACCGTGCCGTGGTGCAGCATCTGCGTCCACATCATGATCGTCCAGCTGATCGCGGCGAGCGTCGCCATGATTGCGGCTATCGCGTAGCCCTGCTTCTTGCTGCCCACCATGCGCCCGAACGTGCGCGGCAGCGAGAAGCTGATCACCAGTAGCAGGTAGATCTCCAGCCAATTGGTCCAGGCGGTCGGGTTCTCAAACGGATGTGCGGAGTTCGCGTTGTAGAAGCCGCCGCCGTTGGTGCCGAGTTCCTTGATGGCTTCCTGGCTGGCGACCGGTCCTCCGGTGATGGTCTGCTGGGAGCCGCTCAGCGTGGTCACGACCTGGTCGTGCAGGTGGAAGTTCTGGATCATGCCGCCCGCGATTAGCACGATCGCGGCGATAAACGAGATCGGCAGCAGGATGCGCAGCGTGCCCCGGACCAGATCCACCCAGAAGTTGCCCAGTTCCTCGGTCTTGTTCCGGGCGAAGCCGCGAACCACGGCCACCGCAACCGCCATGCCCACTGCCGCGGAGACAAAGTTCTGCACGGCCAGGCCGGCCATCTGTACCAGGTGGCCCTGGGTCGACTTGCCCGAGTACGCCTGCCAGTTGGTGTTCGTCA
>Ga0187782_10004796_pt1 | contig 10112 bp, 5 predicted proteins | sample 0715_SJ02_MP15_2_FD_132454 | JGI IMG/M metagenome (GOLD analysis project Ga0187782, IMG submission 132454) | Tropical peat soil microbial communities from peatlands in Department of Meta, Colombia - 0715_SJ02_MP15_20_MG | ecosystem: Environmental > Terrestrial > Soil > Wetlands > Peat | place...
CGCCAGAATCAGAAACACGAACAGTAAGGCGAAGCCGAAAATGACCCACGGGGAAATCCCCTCCCGCGCCTGCTGCTCCTGGTACGACATGCCCATGTAGCCGAAGCCCATTTCGCGCGGCATGGTTTTCCTAAAAACGTCTTCCAGGGTCGCCGAAGCCTGATCTGAGCTGTAACCGGGCGCAGCGCTAGCGTTGATTTGCGCGGAACGGTACTCGTTGTAACGCATTGTGAATTCGGGACCGCTGCGTTTCTCGAATTTCGCCAGCGAGGAGAGCGGCAGCACGTCGCCCTGGCTATTGCGCACATAGAACTGCGGAAGGTTCTCGGTATTTGACCGGTAAGGCGCTTCGGCCTCCACATACACCTGCCAGGTACGGCCGAAATTGTTGTAATAGTTAACGAACAAGCCGCCCATATAGGCCTGGATGGTGTTGTAAACGTCGGTCAAAGAGACTCCTTGTTTCAGCACCTTTTCCCGGTCCACATTGATGAACTCTTGCGGGACGCTGGGGACAAACGTTGAGGAGACCATGCCAATCTCAGGGCGCTTGCGGGCTGCGTCCAGAAACTTGGCCAGGTTATCCGACAGAAACCGGATGTCCCTGCCCGCGCGGTCTTCTAGGACAAACGTCACGCCTCCGGACGTGCCAACGCCGGGAATTGCCGGCGGTGAGAAACTGAAAACCGTGCCCGCCGGAAAGCGGTGAAGTTCCTGGTTCAACCGCGCCTTGATGGCCTGATACTGTTCGGCCCGGTTTTGGCGCTCATCCCAAGGCTTCAGGCTCACAAAGAAGAAAGCGTTGTAAGTGGTTCGAACGAAACTGAGCAGGCTGAACCCAACCACGCTGGTGGTGTATTCGACGCCCGGTGTGCTGGCGAGAACCTGCTCCACCTGTTTCGCGGCCGCGCCTGTGCGTTCCATGGAGGCCGCATTGGGAAGCTGCATTTGGATGTACATATAGCCCTGGTCCTCATCGGGCAAAAAGCTGGAGGGCAGCCGGCCGATAAAGAAGACTGCACCCAGCCCACACGCCGCCAGCAGAACAAGCACGAGCGCGCCCTTACGGATCACGGCGCCAGAGAGGCGGACGAAGCCAACCGTGGAGCGATCAAAATAGCGATTAAACGCGCCAAAAAACTTTCGAAATGGCGCACCGGCGATGCTTTCCCTTGCGGTTTCGCTTTGCGGATCTTTCCGGCGCAGCAACAGTCCGGCGAGCGCCGGGCTCAGCGTGAGTGCATTAAACGCGGAGAGGACGACCGAAATGGCGATGGTCAGCGCAAACTGCTGATAGAGCCTTCCGGTGATCCCCGGAATGAAAGCTGTTGGGACGAACACCGAAGCCAACACTAGGGCAATACCGACAACCGGCCCAGCCAGCTCGTCCATCGCTTTGACGGCCGCATCCTTAGGCGCCAATCCCTCCTCGATATGGCGTTGCACGCCCTCCACGACAACGATCGCGTCATCCACCACGAGGCCAATCGCCAGCACTAAGCCCAGCAAGGAGAGCGTATTGATCGAGAACCCGAAGAGAGGGAAGAGCACAAACGTCCCGATCAACGAAACCGGCACCGCCAGCATGGGAATCAGCGTGGCGCGCCAGTCCTGCAGGAATAGATAGACCACCAGTATCACCAGCGCAATCGCGATCACGAGAGTGTAAAAAATCTCCTTCATCCCTTCTGTGACCGGCCGCGTCTGGTCCAGCGATATGGCGTAATCGATATCTTGCGGGAAGCGCTGCTTCATCTGAGCCAACAGCTTCTTGACGCCTGCGACCGTTTGGACGGCATTGGATCCGGGTAACTGGTAGACGGCGATGACAGCGCTGGGCTGACCATTGAGGCGCCCCATAATGCTGTAGTCCTGCGCGCCCAACTCCACGCGAGCGACGTCCTTGACCCGCACCGTTCCGCCATTGGGTGCTTCGCGCAAGATAATGTCGCCGAACTGTTCCGGAGTAGTCAGACGGCCCTGCGCCAGCACGGCGTAAGTGAATTGCTGATCGCGCGGAGCCGGCTCGCCTCCCACCTGGCCGGCGGGGTTTACCGTGTTCTGCGCCTGGATCGCATTGGCGACGTCCGTAACTGTGATGCCGAGCTTCGCCAGTTGATCCGGCTTGACCCAAAGCCTCATGGCATATTGTCCGGCGCCGAAGATCTGCGTCTGGCCGACGCCGTACAACCGGGCGATAGGATCGTTGAGGTTAATGTAGGCGTAGTTAGACAAAAAAGTCGCATCATGAGAGCCGTGTGGCGAGTACACGGCAATTAACATCAGGGGCGCGGTGGTCGACTTCTTGAGGACGACTCCGTAGTTATTCACCTCCGGCGGAAGCTGCCCGGTCGCCAGCTGCTCGCGAGACTGAGTAAGCACCAGGTCCATGTTCGGATCGGTTTTCACGTCGAAATCTGCGAACAACGTCATGGAAGAACCGGCGGTGGCGTTCAGCGAATACATGTAGGCCATATTGTCGACACCGTTGACTTGCTCCTCGATCGGGGTGGCGACCGATTCCTCAAGCGCCTTCGCATCGGCGCCGACGTAGGTGGCTTGCAACCGGATTTCTGGCGGGGCGATGTTCGGAAACTGTGCGATCGGCAAAGTGGCAATCGTGATGGCGCCGATGATCACCGTAAGGATCGCGATGACCATCGCCACAATGGGCCGTCTGATAAACAATTTGGACATGACTCTTGATTCCTTTCAGCTTTCAGCTGCTAACCGCGGGGGCCGCGGTCGAATCTGAGGGGAAACAGCCGGTCCGGCCCTCAGCGGGCTCGGCGCACGGCAATCTCTAAAGGCAGTCAACGGCAGTCAGCGGTTACCCGTTGTTGCCCTTGAATAGCTTGGTCTCGACCACCATGCCCGGGCGGAGGTTTTGCTGGCCCTCGACGACTACATCTTCACCGGCCTTCAAGCCGCTCTGGATGATCCACAGCGTGTCGATGCGCTCGCCGACTTCGACCGGGCGTACGGCGACCTTGCCGTCGCTGCCAACGACATCAACCAGGTAGCTGCCCTGCTGGTCAACAACGGCGGCCTGGGGAATGAGGACGGCATTCCGCTCGACTCGCATGATGGCGCGCACCTTGCCGTACTGTCCGGGCCGCAGAATATTTCCCGGGTTGGCAAATAGCGCCGCTAATTGGATCGCGCCAGTATTCTGGTTCACCTGGCGATCCGCAAAATAGAACTCGCCTTCGTGTAGATATGTCGTGCCGTCGGCCAAAATGAGCTGCAGTTTCCAGCGCTCCATAGTGGAACCCAAAAACTGTTTGCGCAACGCGAGGTATTCCTGCTCGCTGACCGTAAAGTAGTCTCTGATGGGGTCAACCGTCGAAATAGTGGTCAGCGTGCCGCTGCTGGTGCTGACTAAGTCTCCGACCTGTGCTTGCGCGACACCAGCGATGCCGTCGATAGGCGAAAGTATGCGGGTGAAATTGAGGTTGATTGTCGCGGTTTCCACCGCGGCCTGGCTTGCCTGAATCTGAGCTTTCGCAGCGGAGATCGCGGCTTTGGCCGCCTGCACCTGCGCTTGATTGGCAAGATTGGTCTGCACAGCGTCATCGAAATCCTGCTTGCTGACCGCCTCCGCTCTTGCTAGCGGACCGTATTTCTCGACGTCCAACTGGCTTTTGAGCTGGGTCGCCTCAGCCGTGGCAACCTGCGCTTCATCCTGGACTAATTGCGCTTGCGCCTGTGCCAGCTGGCCCTTGGCCTGGTCGAGTGCGGCTTGAAATGGCCGAGGGTCAATCTGAAACAAGAGTTGCCCTTTGGTGACGTATGATCCTTCTTTGTAGTCGCGGGTGAGCAGGTAACCCGTGACCTGCGCCTTGATGTCGGCATTCACCTGTCCAGCCAGCGTCCCGATCCATTCACCACAAATGGGAACGTCCTTGAGTTCCACAGGAGCAACCCTCACGATCGGCGGGGGTGGCACGCGGGGCGCCTGATTGGCGCCTGAATGAGCGACAAAGAACAACAGCAGGGCCACCAGCAGGCTCGCTGACGCCCATGCAACGTGTTTCAGCTTTAAAACGGAAATCGGTTTCATGCGCTATTTCTCCTGACTTCGGAACGTCGGTTCGCACGATTCGTGCTGTTTTTCACTTGTGTGATTTGGACGCCGCTATGGAAGACTGTTTTCCCAGTAATTTCCTCGAGGAGAGCAGTCATCTCCACACCCTCTGCGATCAAGCGTACCCCGGCTTGATGCATGGCGGTCAAGAGTTCGCGCCCCGCTGCGTCGAAGTCTGTGACTTCCCTCACATCGACTTCGATTTGTTTGGCTGACGGCGGCGCCGAACGCCAGACATTCTCCGTTTCGGCGACCCAGAGACCTGCAAGGCGGCCTGCGAGCTCCAGGCGGCAGATCGTGTCATCCTGATGAACCTTGATTCGTAACATTGCGCTCGCTCACCTGTTGCCAACGCATGTCTCCCTCCAAACCTGCGCGGGTGGCTAACGCCAAGAGAAGAATCGTTTGACCCCAAAACAGCAGGTTGCGGCTTCGGCCCTATTCTTGGCACTTGTCGAGAAACAGGCACCAGTTGCCATCGCGGGAAACTGCCGACGTGCCTTTGCAATCCAAATCAAAGTAAGCGCCGTAACCCTTTCGCGCGTTGTCCGTCTTAAGCTCCAATATGCGTCAAGATCTTCGGATCGGCATTCGCATGCTTGTGCGCAACGCTGGATTCACCGCATTGGCCATCCTCTGCCTGGCGTTGGGAATCGGCGGGACAGCGTCGGTTTTCAGCTGGATCGAAGGAATCCTCCTGCGCCCGTTCCCGAGGGTCGCGAACCAAGACCGTCTGGTTGCGCTGACGGGCACCGATAGGAACGACCGGACGGATGTTTCTTGGCCTGACTTCCAGGATTTGCAGAGACGCTCGACAACCATTGAGTCGTTTGTCGCCGAGCATATTGGCCGTGCCACGCTCACTACCGGCTACCGCGCTCAGAGAGCGACCGGGAGCACAGTCTCCTCGAATTATTTCGAAGCGCTCGGCATCCGTCCCCTGCTGGGCCGAGCCTTCCATCCCAACGAGGACGTGGGCCGCAACGCGCATCCGGTCGCGGTGATCAGTTACCAAATGTGGACCGATCAGTACAAGCGCGATCCGCAGATCATCGGCAAGGTGCAGATGCTAAATGGCGTGAAGTACACCATTATTGGCGTCACTCCCGAAGGATTCTACGGAACCTTTGTCGGCTACTCGTGGCAGTTCTGGGTCCCGGCGTCGATGGAGGAGGCGTTTGAAGGCGGCGGCTACAAGTTAGAGGATCGAGGGGCACGCTGGATCGAGGGTTTTGCGGTCCTCAAACCGGACGTCCCGATCGCACGGGCTCAGGCGGAGGTCTCTGCCGTGGGCGCTCGCTTGGAAGCGGAATATCCTCGAACGAATCGCGGCTGCAATTTCAGACTTTATCCGTTGTGGCAAACGCCGTTCAACAACGCTGGCACGCTGCTGCCCACGCTGAGGATCGCTGTAGTCGTCGCTTGCCTCGTGTTGCTGATCGCGTGTGCCAACGTCGGAAACCTCCTTTTGGTGCGGTCGTTCACCAGGACCCATGAGATGGCGGTGCGGCTTTCGGTGGGAGCGGGGCGCGCCAGGTTGCTCCGGCAGTTGCTTACCGAAGGGCTCTTGCTCTCCGCCGCGGCATGCGGGTGCGGGCTCGTGGTCGCCTATTGGTGCCGTGATTTGCTGAAGATTCTGTTTGCCCCGCCGGCGCCCGGGGTTATCGTCCGGCTGCCGTCGGAAATGGATTGGCGAGTGCTCGCGCTGAGCGCGGGCGTCTGCCTGTTCGCTACCGTTCTGTTCGCGCTGGTTCCGGCACTCCAGGCAAGCGGCACTGATCTCGCCGCTGCAATTAAGTCGGAGTCAAGCGGCGTGGTCGGCGGTCGCGGGAAATCACGGATCCGGTCCGGACTGGTGATGGCTCAGGTGTCCCTCAGTTTCGTCCTTTTGGTGGGAGCGGGGCTCCTGTTGAAGAGCCTTCAGGCGATCGAGGCCACTGACACCGGCTTCGCGACGCAAGGAGTACTCTTCGGCAACGTGGACATGGCCGCAGCCGGGTATGATGGACCGCGGATGCGCAGTTTTCAGGATCAAGTGACGGAACGGGTGCAGGCAATCCCGGGCGTCGAATCGATGGTGTGGTCCAAATGGGTGCCGTTCTCATATCGCAGTCCCGCCGCTGCCGCAATTTTAGTGGAGGGATACGAAACCGCCCTCGGAGAACAGACCATCGTTCAATATAACGAAGTCGGCCCAGGCTACTTCGCGACCACCGGCACCGCGCTCGTCGCGGGCCGCGATTTCACCCCAACCGATAGCGAAACAACCCTCCCCGTAGCAGTGGTGAATGAAGCCATGGTTCAGCGGCTCTGGCGAGGGGAAACCCCGATCGGAAAGCGATTCCAGGTGAGTGGCCGATGGTTCGAAATCGTGGGGGTTGCGAAAACCTCAAAGTATGGAAGCCTCGTGGAAAGCAGCAAGCCGTTTTTCTACACGGCGCTTCGGCAGGGCGAGCCGGGGGGGGCGAACTTCCAGATCCGAACGCGTCTGGGCCCTGAAGCGATGGCAAACGTGCTGGCGCGCGAGATCAAGGGAATCGACGCCAACCTAGCGCCGGGCGAGGTCATCACCATGCGCGAACAGGTGGATCGCCGGACCTGGAGCCAGCGTGCAGCGGTAATCTTGTTGGGGATTTTCGCGAGTGTCGCACTGTTGTTGTCGGCGATTGGATTGTATGGGGTGATGTCCCATGCCGTTTCGCAGGGAACGCGGGAGTTTGGCTTGCGAATCGCGCTCGGTGCGACCGGATCAGACTTGCTGCGAATGGTAATGATCAAAGGAATCCGGGTGGCGATGGCGGGGCTATGCGTGGGCGGCGCCGCAGCGCTCGTGCTTGCGCCGCTGATGGGCGATCTGCTGTACAAAACCAGCCCGCGCGACCCGCGATCTTTTGAACGCGCATTCGTCACCATGGCGATCTCAGCCCTTGCAGCCTGTCTGCCCCCCGCCTGGCGAGCGATGCGAACGGATCCGGTTCAGGCACTTCGCGGCTCTTAGGATTGGCGCTGGCGCCTGCCAGATTGCCGGCTGCGTGGAAGGTGAATCTCGCAGACGGTTTGTCGCCATATCGCTGAATGGCAATGAGCCACGGCCAATGGAATCGTCAGGGCGCAACATGGCCACTTGGCCAGCTCGACCAGGTTTACAAACAGTCCGTCAACTGGCAATGGCGACCCCGGTCGGCCGCAATAGCTCTCACAGTGTGGGCGACGACTTGCGAGCCTTGGCGCCCCCGTCTGCGGTTTCCTGGAACACGTTCTGCCACGCATTAGGCACATATCGTGACAGAACCTCAATCGCTAACTCTGTCCTGCCGCCGGGAACCGCCACGCGCCGAATAATCTCTTCGGTCGTCATGTGGCGTTCACTGATGAGCCTAATTGTCGCGCTCGCGGTCTCCTGCACCAGCCTGCGGGCTAGTTCGGGCGAAAGCTGGGGATTGCTTCGAACAGCTTCCTCAACCATGGTTTGCAACGCGTAAGCCAACATCGCCGGGCCTCCGGAAGCAAGCCCAATCGCCGGGCGCGCCAGGGACTCGGCGATTTCAACCGGCTTACTGATACGCCCCAGCAGGTTCTGGAGCCAGCTGCGATCGGCCGTCGTTACGCGCGACCCAAAAATCAGCAGAGTGATCCCGGCTCCCAGCTCCTGCGTGATGGACGGGATCAACTTAGCCACCCGACAGGGCACACGATCCTCCATCTCTCGCAATGGAACCGCACCGTCGGTAGACAGCAGCAACTGCTGCGGCGCAAGCTCGGAGTGCATGTCCACCAACGCCCCCTCCGTATCCGCGGCGCTCAAGCAAACAAACAGCAAATCACACTGCGCTGCCACCTCTCGCGCGCTGGCGACGTGAAGGCCGGAAAACTCAGCCGTCAGTGCGTCAAGTTTTGCCGGCGAGCGGTTTGCGGCCCAAACAGTGTCCGGCGTCAGGACTCCGAGGCGGAGAAAGGCGCGAACCAGCATGCCTCCCATGCTGCCAACGCCGATGAAACCAGTGCTCATAGCGGCACTCCGATCAGTAAACAGGACCATCCGGGCAACGCGGCGGCAGCGCATTGACCGAAGGACTCACTATATTGTCACCGATTCCGCGCCGATCGTAGCGCTCCGAAGCAATTGAAGCTGATTTGTCCGCCATAGGGTATATTTGCTCTGTCCGAATTGCTCATGGATTGCGCGCAAGCCGGACATTGGCCGCGGGGAAGGTGCCTTGGTTCTAATGCCTAGATCGCCGGCAACGCCCGGAATGCAAAACGCCTTTCACACAGTCTGCCCCTCGCGGCAGTGATTTGAATGAAGGCCAGCCCAGGATAGAATGCAACCATGAGTTCGCCTCAAGCTCCTGGCAATGATGACGCTGCACTTCGAACGCTAGGCGACTACTACAAAGCCTTCAGTACGCTGGAGGTCGAAGCTGTCTGGCCTTACTTCCATTCTCCGTCACTGCTCATTAGTCCTCAGGGAGTAATCGCGGTGCCAACTTTCGCCGCCCTAGCAACTGCTTTCGGTCCAACCATGGAAGGCCTGCGGGCCCGAGAATTCGGTCGCAGTGAACTGAGCGTAGGATCCATCAAGTCGCTGAGTGCGAGCGCGACATTGGTTACGGGCATTGCAATACGGTATCAACGCAGCGGGCAGGAACTGGACCGGGCGGGAATCACGTACGTCCTCCACAAGGCAGAGACCGGCTGGAAGATTGCTGTCATTATTCTGCACGACGCGAATCAAAGCCCGCCGCGCGGCGAGAGTTCCGGTTAGCGCGCGAACCGGAAGTTGTCCCCGGTCCGCTGGTGGGAATTTGCGAGATCCGGCGCGGCGCGCGTGGCCTATCCAGGCGGGGCGATCGCGGCGAGGGCGCGGATCAGCTCAGCTTCCTCATCGGGAAGCACGGTGCGCAGATCGAGCACCAGGCGGTCCTTTTCGATCCGCGCCACCACCGGCGGATCGGCGGCGCGAAGCTTGCGCTCGGCTGCTGCGGCGTCTCTCGATTGGATGGCGATCAGCCACGTCGGAATCGACTGCTCGGGCGTGGCGCCGCCGCCGATCACGGACGCGCCGGGGACGACTTCCGCGCGCAATCCCGGGATTTGCCCCAGCAGCGCCTTCGCCCGCGCGCGAATGGCCTCGGCGGGCTGGCGGATCATCGCGAGCGTGGGGACGTCATCCCACCGTTCAAGCACCAGCAGGCGGAGCGTTGTTTCGAGGGCCTGATAGATCAGCTTGTCCAAACGCAGTGCCCGAAACAGGGGGTTGCGGCGGAGGCGAGAAACGATTTCCGGCTTGCCGGCGAGTATCCCCGCCTGCGGCCCTCCCAGCAGTTTGTCGCCGCTGAACGACACCAGGTCCGCGCCGGCCTCCAGGCTGGCGGATACAAGCGGTTCGTCGATACCGAAAGGCCGCAGATCCACAACGCAACCGCTTCCCAGGTCCTCGTAGACGGGGAGGTTTCGTTCGCGGCCCAGCGCCACCAGTTCGGCGAGTGAGGGCCGCTCGGTGAAGCCGGTGATGAGGAAATTGCTTGGATGCACGCGCAGCAGTAGGCGCGTGCGATCCGAGATCGCGTCACCGTAGTCTTCGATGCGTGTTCGGTTCGTGGTTCCCACCTCCCGCAGCGCGGCGCCGGAACGGCCTAAGATCTCGGGAATGCGAAAGCCGTCGCCGATCTCGATCAGTTCGCCGCGCGAAACCACCACCTCGCCGCCCGAAGCCAGCTCATTGAGCGCCACGAGCAGCGCCGCGGCGTTGTTGTTGACCGCGATGGCGGGCGCCCCTAGCAAACGCTCGAGCAGGCCGCCGGCGTGGGCGTCGCGTTTGCCGCGCTTGCCGGACGCCAGATCATATTCGAGGTTGCAATAACCGGGCGGAGCAGAGAACGGCGGGAGGGGCGCGCGTCCCAAATTGGTGTGAATCACGACGCCGGTGGCATTGATCACGCGGCGCAAGGACTGGCGCGCGAGGCCCCCGAGGGCGGCGAGCACTCGATCGGCCACCGCGGCGCCGCCATCGCGGCCGGCCAGA
>Ga0187782_10004797_pt1 | contig 10111 bp, 9 predicted proteins | sample 0715_SJ02_MP15_2_FD_132454 | JGI IMG/M metagenome (GOLD analysis project Ga0187782, IMG submission 132454) | Tropical peat soil microbial communities from peatlands in Department of Meta, Colombia - 0715_SJ02_MP15_20_MG | ecosystem: Environmental > Terrestrial > Soil > Wetlands > Peat | place...
AAAATTGAAAACCGGCCCCTGGTCTGCGACGGAGCGATGGGGACGATGCTTTACGCCAAAGGCATCTCCCTCACGCGCTGCTTCGAGGAGTTGAATCTGAGCGCGCCGCAACTCGTGAAGGAGGTTCACCTCGCCTACGCGAAGGTTGGGGCGGAAGTCCTTGAAACCAACACCTTTGGGGCCACGCGACGGCGCCTGGAAAAATACAATCAGGGTCACAAGGTGCGCGAAATCAATCTGGCCGGCGCCCGCTTGGCCCGCGAAGTAGCCGGGGAAGATCTCTACGTGGCGGGTTCCGTGGGGCCGTTAGGAATCCGCCTGGAGCCGCTGGGGCCAATTTCACTCCAGGAAGCCAGGGAGGCGTTTAAGGAGCAAATCGCCGCCCTGTGGGAAGGCGGCGTAGACTTGCTCATGGTCGAAACCATGAGCGATCCGAACGAAGCTCACCAGGCCTTGCTGGCAGCGCGGGATGTGTGTTCCCTCCCGGTGGTTGTGCAGATGACGGTCCAGGATGAGGGCAGCACGCCGATTGGGGTGTTGCCCGAGGACTTCGGCCGCAAACTGGACGAGTGGGGCGCGGACATTATCGGGCTCAATTGCAGCGTCGGTCCGGCGGCCATCCTGGAGGCACTGGAGATCATCGCGGCCGTAACGAGCCGGAAGCTCTCCGCGCAGCCGAATGCGGGAATGCCCCGCACGGTTCAGGGTCGCAACATTTACCTTAGCTCGCCGGAATACATGGCTGGTTACGCTCGCCGCTTCATTCAGTGCGGAGCGCGGCTAGTGGGTGGTTGCTGCGGGACGACGCCGGCGCACATCAAAGCGATCAAGGCGGCCGTGCGTTCACTGAGCCCGCAGCGCTCACGAGTTGCCATTGAGGTCCTGGAGCGACCCGGGCGCGCTCTGGAACCTGTTCCAGTCGAAGAGCGCTCGCGACTGTCTCGAAAGCTAGCGCGGGGTGAGTTTCCAATTCTGGCGGAGGTCGTTCCTCCCAAGGGCTGCGACGCCACCAAAGAGGTGGAAGGCGCGCAGTACTTGCTGTCGAAGGGAGTGGATGCAATCAACATTCCCGACGCGACGGGGGTTATGGGGAGGATGAGCCCGCTCACGCTCGCTGCCTTTCTCCAGCAGCAAGTGGGCATCGAAGTCCTGCTGCATTACAGCGCCTGCGATCGTAACGTGCTGAGCATTCAAGCAGACGCGCTGGGAGCGCATGCGCTGGGCCTACGGAACATCCTCGCCATCACCAGGGACACCGCTCAGTTCTCGACACTTCTGGAACCCGCCGTCTTCGAGGTCGATTCCATTGGACTGGTCACCATCCTCCACAACCTGAACCAAGGGCTGGATGTGGGGGGCAACCCCTTGAGCAAGCAAACGGGATTCCTGATCGGTGTGGGGTTGAATCCCCATGCTGTGAATCCTGAGGAAGAACTTCACCGTTTCCAACTCAAATTGGAAGCAGGTGCCAATTTCGCCGTCACCCAACCGGTTTTCGACGTGGAGCGGTTGGCGACGTTCTTGAAGCGGATGAAGTCTGCCGCAGGCGCTATTCCAGTGGTGGCAGGGATCTGCCCACTCACCAGTTACCGCAACGCCGAATTCATGAACAATGAAGTGCCGGGAGTCTCTGTCCCGCAGGCTATCATGGATCGGATGAGACAGGTGGATACGGGAGAGCGTGCTCGGGCGGAAGGTGTTAAAATCGCTCAGGAGACTCTCCTCTCAATCCGCAACTTGGTCCAGGGTGCGCAAATCGCCGCTCCCTTTGGCCGCTATGCCATGGCAGTGGAGGTGGTGCAAGTCCTGGGGAGTCAGGTTGCGAGCATGAATACTTAGGAGGGGGCTTCACTTGTCCGTTGTCCGTCGTCCGTTGCCAACTAATCAGATCGGGTTTCCCGAGACGGACGCGCCGTTGTTCTCTTAAGCGGCTAGGGAGGCACCGAGTAATGACAACGGACCACGGACGACGGACCACGGACGAATTCCAATGACCCAAACACCCAAACTCACTAAATCCGACTCCTTTGAAAAGAACCTGGAACGCTTGGATGGAATCGTGCGCGAACTCGAGAATGCGGACCTGCCGCTGGAGAAGGCCTTGCAGCTTTATGAGGAAGGGATGAAACTCTCCGAGATTTGCCACAAGCAACTGGAAGAGGCGGAAGGGAAGGTGGAGATCCTCACCAAAAAGGCCGGGGGCAAAGTAGTTGCTGAACCCTTCGAGCCCAGCGAACAAGCAAGTGACGAATGACGAGTGAGGAGAAGCTGTCAGCTCTCAGCCGTCAGCTATCAGGTCCCGGATCGGTGCTGTCCTGGCTTGACTTGTAGCGCTGGCCTTTAGGCCAGTCTTGCCGACCTAAAGGTCGGCGCTACAATCAATATGGCAATCATCCCCAGATTACCCGTTTTCCTTCTTGCTGAGTGCTGATAGCTGACGGCTGATAGCTGTTAAAGTGCTTCCCCTTAGACAAATTTCAGGTCACAATTAGGGGTGCCAGGCGGTGAGCGCGAGGGGGGCATCTGCCGCCCAACACAGAACCTTGAATACGGTTGCTACAGAAAACATCCAACAGTATCTCGAAACGGCGGGCAGCCAGATCGATCAGGAACTGAACCGGCTGCTCCCACCCGCCGGTCAGTTCCCGCCGAGTATCCATGTGGCGATGCGCTACTCGGTTTTGGCTGGGGGGAAGCGACTCCGGCCGATCCTCTGCCTGGAAGCGGGGCGCTTGCTGGGGGGAGACGAGCGGACGCTCGTGCGCTTGGGGAGCGCGCTGGAGCTGATTCACACTTACTCTTTGATCCACGACGACTTGCCGGCGCTCGATAATGACGACTTGCGGCGGGGCAAACCCACTTCGCACCGGGCCTTCGGCGAGTCAACCGCCATCCTGGCTGGCGACGCGCTTCTGACCCTGGCTTTCGAAGTTCTTTCCTCTCCGGGTCCGCCCCCCGAAGCGTGCAAGCTGCGGGTGATCCATGAACTGGCCCGCGCTATAGGAACGGATGGTGGCATGATAGGCGGCCAGGTGATTGATCTCCAGATGGCCGGGCAGAAGGTGGACAGGCGCACCCTCGAATATATTCACTCCGCCAAGACAGGTGCCTTTATCCGCACTGCCGTAAGGTGCGGAGTTCTTTACGCGCAGGGCGGGGAAGAGGACTTGGCTCGCCTCACCACCTACGGCGAGAAAGTTGGATTGGTTTTCCAAATTATCGATGACCTGCTGGACGTGCTGGGCACACAGGAATCGCTGGGCAAGACGGTGGGCAAGGATATCCGCCAGCACAAAGCCACGTATCCGGCCATCCATGGCATTGAAGCGTCTCAGCGCATGGCTGCGCAGCTCGTCGCGGAGGCGTGCGAGGTTCTCGATCCTTACGGAGACCGCGCCCACATCCTGCAAGGCATCGCTCAATATTTGCTCGTGAGGAAGAACTGATGGAATACAAATACCTTCCCCGCATCGATTCACCCGCGGACCTGAGGAAGGTCCCGCGCGAAGATTTGCCTCTGGTGGTGGATGAGCTGCGGGATTACATGGTCTCCGTGATCTCGAAAATCGGCGGCCACCTTGCCTCCAGCCTCGGCGCTGCCGAGCTGACGGTGGCGCTCCACTACACCTTCGACACGCCCAAGGACAAAATCGTTTGGGATATTGGCCACCAGGCTTACGGCCACAAAATCCTCACCGGACGGCGCGACCGCTTCCCCACCATCCGCCAGTACGGGGGAATCTCCGGATTTCCGTCGCGTGAAGAAAGTCCCTACGATACCTTCAACGTGGCCCACGCCGGCACGGCCATCTCCGGCGCGCTCGGCATGGCCGTAGCTCGCGACCTGAAGGGCGAGGATTATCATGTGGTCGCCGTGGTGGGAGACGCAGGTCTGACGGTGGGTGAGGAGCTCGAGGGAATTAACAACCTGGGCACATTACAAAAGAAAGTCCTGGTCATCCTCAATGACAATATGATGTCGATTTCGCCCAACGTCGGCGCGCTGGCCGGGTATCTGAACCGCATTGTCCATGGCCAAGCCTATCACCGCGTGCGGGAAGAGGTTGAGAAGTTGATGTTGTCGGTTCCCCGTGTGGGACCGCGGCTCTGGAGGATGTCCAGGGACATCGTGGAGTCCATGAAAACCGTGTTGATTCCCGGCTTGGTGTTCGAAGAGCTCGGATTCGAATACATTGGGCCCATCAACGGCCACGACGTGTATGAACTTCTGGCCGTGCTCGCCAAGGTCAAGAACAACGCCAAGCCCACACTGGTTCACATCGTTACACAGAAAGGGAAGGGCTACCATATCGCCGAAAAGTTGCCCGTGAAATATCACGGCGTGACGCAGTTTGATGTCTCCACCGGCGCTTTTCACAAGGCCCCTGCCTCCGCTCCTTCCTATACCGCAGTCTTCGGCAAGGCCCTGTGCGAGCTGGCGGAAAAAGACTCCCGCATCATCGGCATTACCGCCGCCATGAGCGAAGGCACAGGCCTGGAGGAATTCTCCAAGCGCTTTCCCGAGCGCTTCTTCGACGTGGGCATCGCGGAACAGCACGCCGTGACCTTCGCCACCGGCCTGGCGTGTGAAGGCATGCGCCCTGTCGTCGCCATCTATTCCACCTTCCTCCAGCGCGCCTTCGACCAGGTGATGCACGATGCTTGCCTGATGCGCGCGCCCGTCACCTTCGCGCTCGATCGCTGCGGCATTGTCGGAGCCGACGGGCCAACTCATCACGGACTCTACGATCTGGTTTTTCTCTCCGCGCTGCCCGGCATCGTGGTGATGGCCCCCAAGGATGAAAATGAGCTGCGCCACATGCTCTACACGGCGCTCACGGTCGCCGGCCCCGCCGCGCTGCGCTACCCGCGCGGCAATGGCATCGGGACCCCGATCGATGCGGAGTTCAAGAAGCTGGACATCGGTAAGAGTGAGATATTGCGGGAAGGAGGCGATATCGGCATTCTTGCCCTCGGCAGCATGGTCTACCCTTGCCTTGAAGCCGCCACTCGCCTTGAGACCATAGGTATCTCCGCCACCGTCATCAACGCGCGCTTTATGAAGCCGCTCGATGCTGACGTGATCTGCTGCCTCGCTGCGGAGAGGCAATTCCTGGCGACCGCCGAGGAAGGGACCGAAGCGGGCGGCTTTGGCGCGCAGGTCGCTGCCCTGCTTCACGACCGAAGGATTGCGGCCAGCATCCTGCGCATCGCGGTGCCCGACCGCATCGTTCCGCACGGCGCCGCCGACCTGCTTCATGCCAAATATGGCCTGGACGTCGACGGCATCGTGAACCGCATCAAAAGTTTCGCGGACGAGTGGCCCGGGCGCGCACCCGTGAAGTATCGCTCCATCCTTAGTGCCTAGTGCTTAGTGCCCAAGCGATGCTTCTTACTGGAGGACTTTGATTCTCAGGGGAACGATATGGCTGGAAACGGTGAGATCAGGAGTTATCGGGATCTTCTTATCTGGCAGAAGGGCATGGCCTTGGCAAAGCAGATTTACGCAATGACACGTGCCTTCCCGGGCGATGAGAGGTTCGGCTTGACGGCCCAGATGCGACGCGCAGTTGTTTCGGTTCCATCCAACATCGCCGAAGGTCAAGCGCGGCACGGGCGAAGGGAATTCGTCCAGTTCCTCTCTCATGCGGAAGGCTCATTGGCAGAACTAGACACACAGTTGGCGTTGGCGGTCGAGCTGGGGTACTGTCGCCCCTCCGATGCTGATGGGAGCGTGGCCACCGTCGCCGAACTACAAAAGATGATGGCCTCATTGCGGCGGAAGCTCACGGCGCGCCTAGCCACTAACCACTAGGCACTAAGCACTAGCCACTGAAGCCCTTCCATGACCCTACCGAATGCCATATTGCTTTTTGTAGCTGCGGGACTTGCGGGCGCGCTCAATTCAGTTGCCGGCGGCGGCAGCTTCATATCGTTTCCAGCCCTGATCTTCACGCGTGTGCTTCCCATCCCGGCCAATGCCACTTCCACGGTAGCACTGTGGCCGGGCACCGTCGCGAGCGTGGGCGCCTATCGCACGCGCTTTCCCAAAGACTTTCGCATTTTCGTGGAGATGGTTGCCACCAGCCTGACTGGCGGAACCCTGGGCGCTCTGATTCTGCTGCGCACTCCGCAGAGTACCTTCATGCACTTTGTCCCCTACCTTTTTCTGCTGGCCACGCTTTTGCTCATCTTCGGTAAGGAGCTCGCGACGTGGGTGGAGACGACATTCAAGACCTCCAAACTGCCGCACTGGCTTGTGGTGTTAGCGGCGAATTTCTTCCAGTTCTTGATTGCGCTTTACGGCGGTTTTTTCGGCGCCGGCATTGGCATCATGATGCTCGCCCTGCTGACCATGTTGCGCATGGAAGATATTCACGCTATGAATGCTTTGAAAACGCTCCTCAATGCCGCCATCAATGGGGCAGCCGTGGTTACGTTTATCGCGGCGGGGGTGGTGCTTTGGCCGCAGGCACTGGTGATGATTGGGGGGGCTGTCATGGGCGGCTACGGCGGGGCACATTTCGCCCAAGAACTCGATCCTCAAATCGTCCGCCGCTTCGTCATCGCCGTGGGCCTTGGCATGTCGGCGTACTTCTTCGTGAGACGTTAGGGTAGCGCGGACCCCCGATTTTGGGGTCTGCGGCTCTTCTGCGGGAACCGCTATGAGTTGAGAGTCAAGAGTCAAGAATTAAGAGCCGAGAGTTCGTCTGGCGACCGATTACTCACAAACCCCCCGCAGAACGCGACTGCCCTCTCCCGCGGGGAGAGGGTGGCCCCCGACGGCGCTTTCGCCAGCCGTCGCGTGCCGGGTGAGGGGTTAGTTGCGCGACGAGGGGGATTGCGATGCCGTCGTGGCGCATGCACCGCGACAAAAACCGCCGGGACCTATGCGCCGCCGCTCGGTTAGTCCTCCTCAAGCACCTTGATGATCTCTTCCACCAGCCTCTCGATGCCGACATCCGCGGAGATGGCGAACCTATCGGCCAGGATTGGTGAAAAGTTGCGCACCTCCTTGAAGCCGATCCTGTGCCAGATTGGCAAGATCACCTTCTTCCCATTCACTTCTCTAGTCGCGAGCCCGTTCAATTCCTGCATAGGCCAGTGCTTTGCAAAAAAGCTATGGCTTAGGACGGCAACACCGAAACGCGAATTCGCCAGCCCAAAGTCGATAGAGGCGCGCAGACTATCGCCCATTTTGAGCGAGAACTCGTCGTACCAGACCGAGACGCCCCTCCCTCGCAAGGCCAGGGCAAGCGGCCGAACAATTTCGTCCTTGTCCTCGCTCGCATGCGAGATGAAAACATCCCATTTCTTTGGGCTGCTAATGCCCTTGGTCACAGCCTTCGTGGCAAGCGGTGGCCTTGAAGCGCTTTGAGCGTCTTCCCGTCTAGCGGGCAATCCCAGGGCCGCTACCATGCCGGCAGACGCAGCTAGCTTTCGCCTCCGTTGGGCGACAAGGTTTTGCGCCTGTTGGCCGATTCCGCTGTTAAAGTTCGATACAGACGTTTCCAACCAAGCGAGATGCTGCCTCACACCTTGTAGGTCTCGTTGATAATCAGCTTTGAGTGCATCGGGGTTGTCGTCAGTCCTGGTGTAGACGAAGTCTACCTCATTCGCTCGCACCTCACCTCGCGGCGGGTTCAAGCTGAATGTCGAGGGCTGGACTTGGAACAACCCTGGGTTACCCTTGAACGGCACACTAATCGTAACCTCTGTTCCCTTGATATAAAAAGGGCTGCCTCTATCCCAGATAAGCCTGGAGGGATCGCCGCTGACGTCAACCTCGACTTCACGATGCGAAATCTTGGCGTTTTCATCTTCTAGAACCGGCATCTCCAACTTGTACTTTCCCGCCAGACCGCGCACTAGTTCCTGCTCTGGAACTCCCTCAATTGTGCGTGAGTCAAGTTGGTCAACTGCGGCCTTGAGCGCTTCCTGCCGGGCGCGCAGAACACTAAAGATGTCGCTACGTGCGAAGAGAAGTGGCGGTACCATGTTGACCTCCCAGCGGGCCGTGCCCGGTTTAGCGTGACGCGAGCTTGGTTTCGTGCGATAACGTTATGGAGAGTACCCCCTTCTTTCGCTACTCGCGGCCGCGCCGGCACGCCAAACACCAACACCTGCTCGGCAATATAGGCCTGGGCAATGGGTCAAGTCAAATCGCGTCCCCTGCCAGCGGACGCGCACGCGTTGCAGGTTCGCCGTTTGGGCTCCACGTGGCATGGTGCTGTGCCCCGTTCACCGCAGGATTGCGCCTTGGGCGAGCTCATAGTAAAGTGAATAAGGAGGGTGACCATGACGCAAATCACCGAAGCCATCTTCACACACGGCGTTCTAAAGCCTGCGGTTGATCTGAACCTCCGCGAGGAGCAGCGAGTCCGCGTTATCGTCGAGCCAATCGAAGACTCTCTCGGGGACCGGGACGCGGCCGTAGCACGACTCAAGGCCGGAATCGGGAGCATGCAGTTCTTCTCGAGAGGGCCACTGCCCACGCGAGAGGACATCCATGATCGCGCTTGATACTAATGTCCTCCTCTACGCCTGTGATCGGGCGGATTCCAGACGCCAACAAATAGCGATCGATCTCGTTACGAGCCGCAGAGACGGTGTTCTACTGTGGCAGGTGGCCTGTGAGTTCGTCGCGGCCTCTCGCAAACTGAGCGCGCAAGGCTTCACCGCATCGGACGCGTGGAATCGACTCGCAGAGTTTCTTGCCGTTTTACCGCTCGTCCTGCCCACCGCAGGCGTGCTCGAGCGTGGCCGGGGGCTGCATGCAACGCACGCCGTGTCCTTCTGGGATGCGCTGATTTTGGCAGCGTGTGCGGAGGCAGGGGTGGAGATCCTCTATTCAGAAGACGTCCCTGGCCTCCCCGCGTTAGGTACCCTGCGAGTCGTGAACCCTTTCAGCTAGGTTCCCGTCCTCACGCCCCTGAAGGCGAAGGCCGCGCGACCAACTCCCTTTCATTCCTTTCCTTTTGGCTGTACTCTTTTCGAGCCATGGCAAAAGAGCGCGCGGAAAAAATCCGCCTTGATCGGCTGCTCGTGGAGCGCGGCTTGGCCGACACGCGCACTAGAGCCCAGGCCATGGTCCTCGCAGGTGAAGTGCTAGTGGACGAGCAGAAAGTGGAGAAATGCGGTTTCTTGGCGAGTGTCGGCGCAAAGCTTCGGCTGTTGGGCGAACAGCTCAAGTATGTTAGCCGTGGGGGGCTGAAACTGGAGGGCGCGCTGGCGCATTTTGGCATCTCGCCCCAGGCAAAGATCTGCCTGGACATTGGCGCCTCGACGGGCGGGTTCACAGACTGCCTGTTGCGGCATGGTGCCGCTCGGGTGTTTGCCGTCGACGTTGGAACCAATCAACTGGATTGGAAACTCCGCCGCGACTCGCGCGTCGTCTCGCTGGAGAAAACCAATGCGCGCAATCTGAACCTTGACCTGCTCGACGCGCGCGTGGAACTGGTCACGGTGGATGTCTCTTTTATTTCGGCCACGCTGATTCTTCCCGTGCTGCCGCCCTTGCTGGAAATGCCGGCGGATGTTCTGGTGCTGGTCAAGCCGCAATTTGAAGTGGGGAAAGGGCAGGTGGGCAGAGGCGGCATCGTGCGCGAGCCGGCACTCCGCCAGGAAGCGGTGGACAAGGTTTCACACAAGCTGCTGGAACTGGGCTTCCGCGATCTTGCCCAGGCCGAAAGCGTGCTGCCGGGCGCGGAAGGAAACATCGAGTGTTTTCTGCATGCGGTTTGGCGAGACCGATAACTTGGGAGGGACATGTGGCGTATGACGTTCTGTCCCTGCCCGCATTTTCTTGCATTTTTCGCTTGAGAAACTCCGAGACATGTGGTAGCCTACAATTGTGACCAGTTTGCGGACACATTGTCGTAGGCAGGCGCGGCAGGCGGCCAGGCGCCAGGGTTGGCAGGAAGGCGCGGGCACGCCGGAAAATAAGGAACCTGAAAAACTCAAAAATGATACGAGCGAAGCCAGTACGTTACTGAAAATAAAGAACGACAAATCGACAACGAACCGAAAACGAACCCAAAATGAAGCCAGAACGAACCCAAAATGACTTCGAAATGCACGCCTTAGGTGCAGAATTCGAGCTTTCCGACGT
>Ga0187782_10004798_pt1 | contig 10109 bp, 9 predicted proteins | sample 0715_SJ02_MP15_2_FD_132454 | JGI IMG/M metagenome (GOLD analysis project Ga0187782, IMG submission 132454) | Tropical peat soil microbial communities from peatlands in Department of Meta, Colombia - 0715_SJ02_MP15_20_MG | ecosystem: Environmental > Terrestrial > Soil > Wetlands > Peat | place...
CGGTTGCGATAGGGACTGTCCTTGCCCGGCTGGGTCAACGTGCCGCGATGTTGGCGAATTTCCTCCGCCGACAAATCATCCACGTACGCCTTCCCATCTTGAATCAGCTTCACTGCCCACTCATACAGCTGATCGAAGTAGTCGGACGCGTAGAAAAGACCGTCCCAATGGAAGCCGAGCCACTTCACATCTTCCATGATCGAATCGACATACTCGGTCTCTTCTTTTTCCGGGTTGGTGTCGTCAAAGCGAAGATTGGTATGGCCGCTGAACTCGTCGGCCAGACCGAAGTCCAGGCAAATGGCTTTGGCATGCCCGATGTGCAGATAGCCGTTGGGCTCAGGAGGAAAGCGCGTCTGCACGCGCCCGTTGTACTTGTTGGTCTTCAGGTCCTCGATAAAAATATCGCGAATAAAATTGGAAGGTCCGCCAGCGGGAGAGATGCCAGCGGCCGCCTGAGATGGTTCCGCTCCGTTCATGTTTTCTTGATTCTACACATTCGCGGTAGGATAGGCTGGTCAGTGACCGGCACTCCGGCTCTGGATTCTGTCGTTTGCCGGAATCCGAGCCGGCAGCATTTCAGTCTGGTTTTGCGATGCCACAATTCTCTCCCAATCAGACTCCCATCGGCGTGGGATGGGTGCTGCTCGGTGCGCTGGCTTTGCTGATCGCAGCGGTTTTTCTGCTCGCTCCGTCCTGGACGTGCGCTCCATTTCGGCTGGCCGATCTTAGCGACCCCGGTGAGTTGCCCCCGCCCTTGCCGCCTGATTGCGTATCGACAACCGAGGAGCCTTCACCGGCGACGATTCAAGCCCTCGAGGCGCAGCGACAACAGTTGGGACTCGCCCTGAAGGAAACCTTCACCTGCAAAGTGTCCTCGTCGCGGACACGCCATCTCGATCCGCAGTGGCTCCAGAGAATGTACATCGGCGGGACACTGCGGTACCGCCGGCACGTGCTGCTCGCCGCTACTCAAGACGTGAGCGGAGGAACCTTGTTCACGGTCGAGCGCTGCCTCATGCCATGGTGGCAATATATCAACCAGTCTGGCACGGACTGCTGGAGTCAATTGGAATTTTGGAAGTGACCCGGCACATGGTGTGGGCCAAGCTAGCATCCTGATCGTCCGGATGGATCACTGCGGCGGAGTCGCTGGCGGGACCGTCGCCTTCGCAGCCATCCCCAACAACCAGCACCAGATCTAATACGCGCCGAGCACCAAGGTGTATCAAATCTCCTTCAGCAGTGCGCCTCGGGGAGTCTAGGATTTGGCCTACAGCGAGGGGTATACTGACGCCCGCAGCGTGTTGATGGTTACGGAATTTGGGAGGGTCGCTATGCTTCAGATTTCCGATTTTCATATTTCCGAACCGGTCGGTCGAGGTGCCTGCAATTAAGACCTGTATTTACATTGCATTACAGTTATACCCCCATGGCATCAGAAGTGCACGGTCTCATTGCCCCAGCACGCTTCCATAGCTGGGGTAGTTCCAATCTGAGGGCGACCTAGAGGGTAGACCTTCCGGGCTATCAACAATGAGAGAGGACCCATATATCAGCGATCCACCAACCTTAGGTGACGGGAAGGTTCGCCAACGTGAACAGTTCACACTATTTAGGAGGAACAGAGATGAGATTTATTCTTAGGTTTTCCTGCTTTATTCTGCTCGCCTCATTACTTACCACATTAGCTTTTGGGCAAGCTGAGGCCGGCTCGATTTCAGGCACCGTAAAGGACGCGACCGGGGCCGTCGTTCCCGGGGCAGCCGTAAAGGCGAAAAATGGCAGCACCGGCCTGGAACGAAGCACGCAGACCGGAAACGTAGGGCAGTACATAATTCCCGGTCTAAATCCGGGGTTCTATGACATAACCATCACCAGCGGCAGTTTCGCGCCCTTCAAAGCCCGCACTGAGGTCACCGTGGGTGGCCTTTCCGTTGTGGACGCGCAGCTTGCGGTCGGAAAGGAAGCAACCACCATCGAGGTGGTGGCCCAGGGAGCGGCTGAGGTTAATACCCAAACCCAGGAACTTTCGACCCTTATCGACACGCAGCAGTTGTCGAGTCTTCCCAGCCTGTCCCGCAACCCTTATGACTTTGTGGCCATCTCCGGCAACGTGAGTGCCGGCGATAACACCACCAACAGCTCGAATAGCGGCCAGAGTCTCTCCAACCGTGGCGTCGGCTTCTCGATCAATGGGCAACGCGAATCAGGCACAGAGATTCTGTTGGACGGGGTTGAGAACGTTGGCGCGTTCTCCGCGGGCATCGGCGAGCAAATCCCGGTGGACGCGGTGCAGGAGTATAGCGTTATCACCAACAACTTCTCCGCCGAATACGGCCGGGCGTCCGGCGGCGTGGTCAACCTGAGCAGCAAAGGCGGCACCAACAATTTCCACGGGTCCGCGTGGGAATTCAACCGTCTTTCCAAGTACACGGCCAACACCTATGCGAATGACGCGGCCAATGCTTCCTGCCATGCTGACGGCACTTGCACCAACGCCACCCTGCCTGATCCAAAAGGTGTGTATACCCGCAACGTGTTCGGCTTTCAGGCCGGCGGCCCAATCATCAAGAACAAATTGTTCTTCTTTGAGAGTACGGAGTGGACGCGGGTACGGAGCAACGCTACCGAGACCGAGGAGATTTTGGATCCGTCTTTTGTCGGCATGTTGCCCGCGAACATCCAGAACATTTACAGCACCTATGGTACGGGTGGGCTGACCGGTACGCCGGTGACTAACGCGGGGGCGTTAGGGCTCACAGGGAATGGCATCTGCCTCGGGCAAACCGTGGGTACAACGACCGGCACGGCTGCCTGCATAAACGGCACAACGCTGATCCCTGCCACGCAACCGGTCTTCGACACGGTCAACTTCAAGGCGCCATTCGATGCCGGAGGCGACGTTCCGCAAAATACCTACCGGCTGGTGGGACGGCTCGACTTTAACCTGAGCGATAAGACTCAAATGTTCTTTCGCGCGGGGCGGGAAAGCCTAGACGAATTTCTGGGCACTGCCTTCTACACCACCTACCCGCAATATCAGGTCGGCACTGCAGTTCTTAACCAGAGCTACCTGTATTCGATAAGCCACAGCTTTAACTCGAACCTCTTCAACAACACCAAAATCAGCTTTACGCGGTTCAACACGGCTAACTCGTTCAACACGGCCTTGACCAGCACGCCGAACTTAATGATCGTGCCGCCTACCGATCCGGTGACCCTGATTGACATTCAGAATCCCGGATTGGAAAACTACGGCGAACCGGGCGAGGGTGGGTTGCCATACGGAGGACCGCAGAACACCTGGCAACTGGAACACGACCTGTCATGGATTAAAGGCAAGCACTCCATGAAATTTGGCGGTCAAGTCACGTACATGCAGCTCAATGTCTCGTACGGCGCCTATGCGCAGGCGGTGGAACAACTGGGTGCCACATTCGGTTCAAGCATGGACAGCCTGGTGAACGCGGCTGGCAATACAGGCGGCAGTCCGTTGATCGCATTCGCCACCAGGTTGAACCCTAATGGCGTACTCCCCTGCCATACCAATCCCGATGGCAGCCTGATCGAAACCTCGGCCTGCGCGGTTACTCCGCCGCTCTCACCGGCCAACTATGCACGCAGCTATCGCTACAAAGACTGGGCCGTTTACGCCCAAGATAGCTTCCGGGCGACTCCGCGGCTAACACTCAACTATGGCTTGCGGTACGAGCACTACGGCACCCAGCACAACAGCGACCCAAGCCTGGACTCCAACTTTTACTATGGATCTGGCGCTAGCATAGAGCAACAAGTACGGAACGGCCAGATGGACATTGCTGATAAGAGTCCCGTCGGCGGGTTCTGGGCCCCAAGATGGGGCACGGCGGCGCCACGGGTCGGTTTTGCTTATGACGTTTTTGGTGATGGCAAAACCAGTCTGCGAGGTGGCTTCGGAATGAGCTACGAGCGCAACTTCGGCAACGTGACCTACAATGCCAGCTTTAACGCTCCGGCCAGCGCGATCATAAATGCTATCTGCGTACCCAACGCCAATGGAACCGTTGGCGGCACCGGGACCGCGGCCTGCCCGGTTCTGGCTACCACCAATGACCTCGGACCGCTGGGACTTCCCGGCCCGCCGAGTTACCTGCCGCCGACCGAGCTCCGCAACCCTAACCCGAACATCAACGTGGCGCAGACGCAGTTCTGGAGCTTGGACATACAGCGTCAGCTGACCCGAAACACCATTTTCGACATCGGTTACAGCGGTGCCCATGGCGTTCACCTCTACGATATCGAGAACATTAACCTGTTAGGCGGGGGACAGTTCTATCTTGGTGACCCGACCACATTCGCCGGATTCCCGGATTGCAACTACACACCCGGGCCCGGTGTCATACCACCGTGTCTGACTCGCCCGAACAATCAGTTTTCCAACATCAACATGCGCGGCAGCTTGGGCAACAGCAGCTACAACGGCTTGAACCTGAAGGTCCAGACGCAAAACATTCACGACACAGGTCTCAGCCTGGTTGCGAATTACACTTGGTCACACTCGCTTGACGACCTGAGTTCAACCTTCTCCGACAGCTTGCAGGGTGGATCAGGGTATATCGGCAGCTTAGGATATACCGACTTCCTAAATCCGAAGCTCGATTGGGGCAGTTCGGACTATGACATTCGCCAACGCTTCGTGGTGTCCCCCATCTGGCAAACGCCTTGGTACAAGAGCGGAAAGGGCCCGTTGCGCCAGGTTCTTGGAGGCTGGTCCCTGACTGGCATTATTACGGTACGCTCGGGAATCCCATTCTCCATTTACGACTACACCAACGACGTCAACTTCTACACCGTTCCACGGCTGACGCCAGCGACGCCGATCACCAACTACAAGGTCAGCTCGCCTCAAATCGCGGGTGCGAACGTCTTTAACGTCATGAGTGTGCCTGTCCCGGCCAGTTTTGCGCCACTTGACCCGACGTTGCAGATTTCGGACTTCGGGCCATTCCCGGCCGACATGACACATCGAAACGCATTCCGTGGATTCGGCGCCTGGAATAGCGACCTCGCGCTCGGTAAGAACTTCAAGGTCACCGAGCGGGTGGGGCTCGACTTCCGTGCCGAGGGCTTCGATCTCTTCAACCACCACAACTACTACGTCAACGTAACCAACACTTATTATGACGGCACGACGACCACGCCGTTCGAGGTCACAGCGCTCAAGGGTGGTCTTGGTAGCTTGGCTACTGGCGGCAACCACGACGAGCGCCGGTTCGGCCAGTTCTCACTCAGACTGAGCTTCTAACCGGTCTGGCCGTTGAATTACTCGGGGAGCCGCAAGGCTCCCCCTTTCTTTTGCTTTAAAGACTTGGGCGGGATTCCCCACAAAGCCGGTTGGCGTAGGGCTTTGCTGAGGTCAACTGGAACAGCAGGTAGCGCTAAAACGCCCAGCGTGTCAGCAGACAGAAAAAGATCATCCCACGAGTTCAAGTCGTGATAGCAGAATACCCGGCTGGCACGCTGCTTTGGAAGCAATTCGTACCGCTCGGGTGTGGGCCGGATCTGGTCATCCAGCGGATTCCTCGCCATGCGAATGTGACCACAACGGAAACTGCTAGATCAAGACTGTGCCGATGATGTTTGCATCGCAATGGCAGAACTTGAAAGAATGTCTCCCTGGCATCGCCTCGGGACACCTTCAGAACAGTAAACCAACCCCCGCGCAGTTTCCTGCCTCGGTAAACTGGCGTGAGATAATGGGCTTGCGTCGCATCGGCCCCGTAGCTCAGATGGATAGAGCAGCGGTTTCCTAAACCGTTGGTCGGCAGTTCGACTCTGCCCGGGGCCTCCACTCCGTAAGATCCATCATGGCAGTAAGACGCGCTGAGGTAGAATCACCCTGCGCCGGCTGCCGTGCCTTTGTCGTCCTCACTTTTTTCCTCTTTCCGGACACAAGCCCGCTCATCGAATTGTTGGGCTAGCACAGAGAAATTCTGTCCCTTTGGCAGTTCAATTGAAAGATTGCATACCGTGCACTGGAAGAACCGGCGTCCGTCCGGCGTTAACACCAGAGTAAGGCTATGACTGGCTCGCTGAGCTTGCTCGTTATCGTCCATCGGGGCTCACAGCTAACATGAAGGCGGGACAGGTGCATGATCTTAATTTTTCCCCTTCGCCTCCTACCCCTATATCTTTCAGAATACCACATTTTATGGTGAGCTGGACACAGAATAGACGTTTTGAGCTTTGGTTCTCCCGATTGGGCCAAAGGCTCACCTGATGTTCAATGCCCAACTCCTCTTCATACCTCCGACCCCTGCCAATGATCGCGGACAAAGGTCTCACAGTCGTGGCTTTCAAAATCCTGCCGAACTCTTACGGCAAGCATGTCACGTTCTGTCCGTGACTCCGGCATTTTGCTGCTCCAACAACAGCGTTCACAAAACCACCCAGACCACTTCTCTGAAACCACGTAGGTCAAGCGTCGCTCATGGAGCCACTGCATATGCCCCCACCCGAGCAGCAGCGTTCCTCAACGACTCGATGTTAGGCTGCAGGCTTTTGGTCGCCATCAATCACACTCGAAACACCTCTCGCACGCGGTGTCAGTGCACCCGTTGTCCGCGAGAAGAGCGCACGCGGCTCACAGTCCGTGATAGCGGAACAGCTCCTGTTGGAACCTGCAGCAAGACGCTGGCGATGCATTTCCTGCAGCCCGTCCAGGATCTCGTTCCGCCTCAGAGCCCGCGCCGTATGCGACTCCCGGTCGGACTCCTTCGCTGGAAACGGATCCCAGAACAGTTGATCCCACACCAGCAATGCGATTAACTCCAACCGCAGCGACCTTACTCGACTATTGATCTCCTCACACGCCATAACGCTGCCTTCCTCGGGGTCTTGTCAATTCAACAGGGCAATCTGGTGCCCACAGCGCAACCCCTTCGTGTCAGCCCTGCCATCGTGCTCCGCGCGTAGGGGAGGGTTACCTCGACCGGCCGTAGGCCTTGAAGAAAGCCAGCGCACCGATGACGAAATCTCGGCACAACTGCCGAACTCTCGGCACTCATTCAACGACTAGGAGTGTGCCACGCCTTTTTGATGCTGGGGAATGTTTCAAGTGTTTGTTACAAAAACGTAACAGACAGGCAGTTTGGATTGCAGGGTTTGCTGAAATGTCACGGTAATGAGCATGTATGCAGGTTGGTTCCCCGGCTGTCAGAGAATTCTAGTTCAGTGATGGTCGAAGCGTCCTTTCTTCTGCGATAAGCCAGTAGTTGGAAACAAATGGTCAGAGAGGGGGATTTCGCTGGATCTCGATTCCAACCCGGCGCTCGCTAAAGCTCCGGACTTTCAAGAGAAAGTGGTCCCAGGAATCACCGGGCGGCGTTAGCTAGCTGCCTTTGTCGTTCTGACCACCTCTTTTCGGTTAGCACGGTGTGTATCAACTCAAGCAGCGAACCAGTTCCTTCCTCAATGCCGCTTTCTGGCTTGTGATAGAAGCCTGCAGCCCCGGACTCCATAAGCCTGGACTCGTTCTTCTGCGATAGGCCGGTGAGGGCGATTACCGGGATGTCGGTCGTCTTGGGGTCGTTTTTCAATTCACCAAGAACAGCGGTCCCATCCAGGCGGGGAAGAATCATGTCGAGTAGAATCAGGTCGGGCGCATCCCTCCGGGTTAAATCTAAAGCCGTTTGGCCGTCGGCGGCGATCATGGTTGCGTAGCCTGCCTTCTCCAGAATTTTCTGCAGCGCCCAGCGCTGCATTTTGCTGTCATCCACTACTAAAATTCTCATGCCAACCATACCTGCCTCTCTTGGTTTTCTGAAAAATCTACTTGCCCTAACCGGTCTGGTCTTCTTTCTTAGCCATAGACAAACCCAAATCGGCTTGACGGAAGATGTCTGGCACCTGAGCCTCGATTCCGCCATCTAGTACCGCAATACCCACGCTCGACCGGATCACCACTGGGGGAGCGGGTGACGATGCTGGACTCAATCCCTGGTGCGCAGCGCCAGGCTGCTGTCTGTGGGCTGAGTCAGAGCGCTCATCTGGTTCTCGATGTGCTTCTGGATCATGTCCCACTCCGAACGCAGGGTCATTTGCTTGATGTTGAACTTGCTTTCGTGCCCTCCATCGTCCACCCGTACGGCAAGTTCATTGTTGTGAAAACGGAAGTCAACCTCGTCGGCCAGCGGGATCAGCTGGCTGGAAAATTTTCCCACGATGACGAATACCACCTTGTCCGAGACCAGGGTGTACTCAGGGCAGTCCTCCCCGGCCGTTTGCGCTGGCCCTCCCATGGCGACCATGAATCCGTGGCGCGTAGATTGGCAGTCGCCCATGCGCATTCTCACTACCGTTCCGTGTTGATAGATTCCCAGGCGTTGAGCGCATGCCATGGGCAGAGCACAAAACATCAGAATCAGGCACAAGCTATATTTCATAGATCTCCTCTTAAGGGTTTTTGGTTCCGTAGTAATAACCGCTTCGACAATGGAATTGCAGGTTCAAGTTGTGTTTGGGGAGGATGCGCAGGGAGTGAAACCCAGCAGTATGGCTGGGCAGCTGGTAGGTGACGATATAGGAGGCATGCAAGTCCTCCTGGGCGCTGCGCAGAACTTCGGCAGGATGCGCTTCAGCGGGGAAGTATCTGCCCCCTGTGGCCTCTGCGATCCGTTGCAAGCCCATGCTGCTATGTGAGGCGCTGCCGGATCTGTTGCTGTCGATGGCATAAACGTTCGCGCCGCTTGCGATCACCGCTTCTACGGCGTCGCGGGACGAGATTTTGCTGATCGTGTCGTCACCATCGGATAGCAGGATGAGGACCGGGCGTACGCCCGGAGCACGACGCTGAGCCACGAAATCGGCACTGTAGGCTAGCGCGTCGAACAGTGGGGTTGCTCCTTCAGCTTTTGCCGCAAGGAGCCGTTGTCCGCTGCCCGTACTGCGGCAGTTGTCGCTGCACAACAATGTTGCTTGCAGTCCGCTGAAGGACATGACGGAAATGGCGTGGTCAGGGGCGGACTGCTTCTGGGAAACCAGTTGCAAAACGTCGTACACCGTCGCCTGGAACCGCGGAGCGACAGATTCGCTGGCGTCGACTAAAGCCACCACATCGAGCGCAGTTTCGTCCGAGCGCATCAGACTGCGAAAATCTCGTATCACCATCCCGTTGTCCACGACCGCGAAGTCATCCTTCTCTATCTTGTCCACCGGCCGGTTCTTGTCGTCGGTGGCAAAAAATGTGACGCGAATCTCGGAGACCGTCGTGCGATACGTGGCTGCCGGAAGATCAGTCGCGTTGCCGGCAAAGGCAGAGTGGGGCAAAACCAGGAATAGAAGAGGGAATAACCACTTGTGCCAATGAGACAGCATTGCCGCTAATGGTAGATTGCTGTCATCCAGCAGTAGAATTCTCATATCAGAATCGCGCGCCTTTCTGTTAGCACCGCGTGGCTTTCTGGCAGCAGCGCGTGCCTTTCTCGGTGCTCTGGAAAATCCACTTGTCCAATCCGGTTGCGCCCTTCTTGTTTTGCTTTGTATAACCCCAAATCAGCGTAATGCAGAATGTCCTGCACCGGAACACCTGTCGTCCCATCTACCACGGTAATTCCGAAGCTTAATGTGATTGTTACCGGCTTTGCGGTGGTGGTGATGGGCGACTTGGATATGAAGGAACGAAGCTGATCAGCGCGAATCAAGGTCGACGTCAGGTCGCAGTCCGGCATGACCAACAGGAACTCTTCGCCACCGAAGCGCCCGACGACGTCATAGGGTCGGAGTTGGGACTGCAGCCGACGCCCAACCTCGACCAGCACTTCATCGCCAACCATGTGTCCGAGTTGATCGTTAACCTCTTTGAAATGATCGATGTCGGCCAGAATCACGGCCAGCGGTCTTCGATCCCTGCGCGACCGGGCCAACTCTCTGCTTATCGAGTCAACAGCCTCGCGGCGGTTTGATAGACCGGTGAGGGCATCGTGGGTCGCGTTGTAACGCATCGACTCCTTGGCGGTCACAAGCTCGTGTTGTAATCGCAGGATGCGCATGCCCACTAACAAACGAGCTTTCAATTCCTCCACGTCGAAGGGCTTGTCTAGGTAATCGTCAGCGCCCGCTTCCAGGGC
>Ga0187782_10004799_pt1 | contig 10108 bp, 7 predicted proteins | sample 0715_SJ02_MP15_2_FD_132454 | JGI IMG/M metagenome (GOLD analysis project Ga0187782, IMG submission 132454) | Tropical peat soil microbial communities from peatlands in Department of Meta, Colombia - 0715_SJ02_MP15_20_MG | ecosystem: Environmental > Terrestrial > Soil > Wetlands > Peat | place...
ATCGTGCTGTGCTTACCTCAGGGGCTAAAGCCCCGTTTGAGTTTTGGCGGATTTACGCGGCGCTAAAGCGCCGCTCTACCGCCTCGAACCGCCGCCCCGCCTAAAAAGCTTCGCCCGGTTAGAAGCCCGGCGGTCTCTCACTCATCACTCCGAACGCCCGCTCCAGCGCGATTCCTGCCTGCCCCAGCGTGCCCTCATCGAAAAGCCGTCCGATCAGCGTCACTCCGTGCGGCACGCGGCGCGGCGGCGAAAACCTGGGCATGGGATGATCCGGGTCCGGAGCCCAGTCGGTGCGCGCTTCTCCCACCTCCACAAACCCGGCGCGCAGGGTAAGCGAGGGATGCCCTGTGAAGTTGGTCAGGGTCAGCATCTCGTCGCGCAATGAGGGCACCAGCAGCAAATCGACCTGGGAGAAGACGCGTTCCATTTCTTCCGCCACTTTGCGGCGGAACCGGTCGGACTGGACGAAATCCACCGCCGAGAGAAAGCGCGATTGCCGGAAAACATTTGGCCAGGCATCGGGAACCTGCATTCTGAGCAGATCGAGGCCGCCGTTGAGCGTGAGTTCTTCAAAGGCTGCCGCCGACTCGGCAAACAGAATAAGTTGCAGCGAATCGTAGGGCCAGTCAGGAAGCGAAGCTTCCACCGGAACCATCCCAACTTTCGCCACGGTTTCCAGTGCCGAGCGATCCACGGCAGTTGCGGGATTTTGATTCATCCAGCGCGGAAAGTGCCCGACGCGAAGTCCCTGCACGCTAGCTCCCGCATCAAAACCGAGCTTGCTCGGCACGCTGGCCACATCGCCCGGATCGGGACCGGAGATGGCATGCAGCACAAGCATCGCGTCTTCGACCGACCGCGTCATCGGCCCGAGTTTGTCGAGCGACCAGCACAGAGTCATCGCCCCGGTTCGGGCGACGCGACCGTAGGTAGGGCGCAAGCCGGTGATGCCACAGCGCATCGAGGGGCTTACGATGCTGCCGCCGGTTTCGCTGCCGATCGAGAATCCCACCAATGCTGCGGCAGTCGCGGCTCCCGGCCCGGCGCTCGAGCCCGAAGAACCCTCTTCCAGCAGCCATGGGTTCATGGTCTGTCCGCCGAACCAGATGTCATTCAGCGCCAGCGCACCCAGGCTCAGCTTGGCGACCAGCACCGCGCCCGCATCGTGCAGCCGCTTCACCACCGTTGCGTCTTCTGTGGGAACACGGTTCTGAAACGGCTCGGCGCCGTATGTGGTGCGGATTCCGGCGGTGTCGAGAAGATCCTTTCCACCCCAGGGAATGCCGTGCAGCGGCCCGCGGTAGTAGCCGGCGGCGATCTCCTCATCCGCTTTCTTTGCTTGAGACAGCGCCAGGTCACGCGTGAGCGTGATCACGCAGCGCAGCTTGGGATCGAACTGCTCCAATCGCTTGAGGTAAATGGTGGTCAGGCGATCGGAGGTCAGCTTGCGCTGTTGAATCCAGCGCGCAAGCTGCGTCACCGGAGCGAAGGCAATGTCTTCATCGCGGCCGGGCAAGGGGCCGGGGTCGGTCTGGCTGCGAATGAAACGGTCTTGCTGCGGGCCCACGCTCATTCCCGGCAGCGCAGGATTCCAGCGCGTCGCCGGCGCGATGGCGGAGTCCAGCGCGACTTTGCGTGGACCGGTGCGGCGCTCGTACAGGGCAGCCATGGTCTTGCGCCAGCTCTGTGCGGCCTGCGCACCTTCCCCGGCGGTCAACTCAAACTGCACCAGCTTTTCTGCTTCGGCGAAGGTTGTTGTCGTAACCACCGGTCCGACGGCCGGCCCCGCGCCGAATGCAGGAGGCGCTCCCGGCGGAGGAGCGCCCGGCTCCTGCGCGTAACTGCGAAATGCCGTGGATGCCGCCAACAGCCCGAGGGAAGTGCGGGTAAGGAACTCCCTGCGCGATTTCGACATGAAACCTCCGACAGGCATTGTAAAGGTTGGGCGGGAGTGGGAGGGGCAGGGAGCGGACAAGGGCATGGTAGCGCTGCGGGTAGCGCCAACGGGTCGGTAACAGACTCTAGTGAAGTATTGAGCTTTCTAAAAGTGAATTTTAGATTTCTCGGGTCTCTGCGACAAACGAAAAACGCCCCGGCTCGCGTCAGGGCGTTGTCTCGTGGCAGAACTGCTCCGGTTTAGAACAGGTTCCACAAAAACTGGTTATAAACGTCGTGGTGGAACTGCACCTCGGGCGCTTTCACAATTGTTCCCAGAGAGCGTGGGCAGCGGTCGGCGGCGGTTTTCTTCAGTTCCGCATACCGATTCTTGACATCTTCGCCCAGCAGTTTCGTCGTCCACTCGGACTTGCGGAAGTTGTCAATCGCGTCATAGATGTTGTCGGGCAGATAGCGCTTGGCCGAACGCAGGTTTGCGATCTTCGCAGTCTTGCCTTCCAGTCCGGTGCGGAAGATGGAATACATCACCAAGTAGGGATTGGCGTCGGGCGCGACGCAGCGCACTTCCGTTCGCATGCTGCGCTCGTTGCCGATGGGGATGCGCACCATGGCGCCGCGATTTACCGCGGAAGCGTTCAACTGGTTGGGCGCCTCGAAGTGGGGATCGAGACGGCGGTACGCGTTCACGCTGGAATTCAGCAGCAGGCAAATGTCATTGCCGTGGGTGAGAAGACGGTCAACAAACTCCCAACCCATCTTGCTGAGTTTTTCTTCGCCCTTCGGATCCCAGAACAAGTTCTTGCTGTTTTCGCTGACCGAAACATTGGTGTGCATCCCGCTGCCGTTTACGCCCGCGACAGGCTTAGGCAGGAACGACGCCGTGAGTCCCATGTTGGTGGCGACCTGGCGGCAGATTAGCTTGTAGAGCTGAATCTGGTCGGCGGCGCCGACTACTTCGCCGTAGCCGTAGTTGATTTCGAACTGCGAAGGCGCCACTTCGGGATGGTCCTTCTCATTCTGGAAACCCATGGCGCGCTGCACTTCGGCGGTGGTGTCGATAAACGTGCGCAGCGCATCTCCCGGCAGGGAGTGGAAGTATCCGCCCGTGTTCACATACTCGAACTTTTGGGATTGATAGTAGGTACGCTCGGCGTCGGGGCCTTTGAAGAGAAAGCCTTCAATTTCGTTGGCGGCGTTGAGGGTGTAGCCTTTCTTCTTGTAAAGTTCGTCAGCATAGCCCTTAAGCAAGCCGCGAATGTCCGCAGCATAGGGTGTGCCGTCTTTGTCGATGACTTCCCCGAATACCAGGACTTTGCCCGGTCCGAAGACGTCGGCCGGGCCCCAGTAGAAAGAGGCCCAATCGATACCCAGGCGGAGGTCGCTTTCGCGCTGCGCCGTAAAGCCGCGAATCGAAGAGCCGTCAAACGTCAGGTTGTCCCAGCTCTTCAGCAGAAATTTCTTGTCGTAGTCGAGCATGTGCAGGCGGCCTTCCAGATCGCTGAACAGCACCGTCACCGCCTTGATGCGCTTTTCGTCGGTGAGATATTTCAGCCGCTTCTCCCGCACCGTATCGATCGCGACGCGCTTGCGGCGCTGCTCTTTGGCCTCCAGGTTCAAGGCTTCCAGTTCGTCGTAGCTGAGGGTCAGAAAATTACGCAGTTCGTTGGACATAATGGTCTTTCAATCTCCTAGTTCATTTTCAGCAGGATGATGGGCAAGCGAACAATCGGATACAAGCGTTGAAATGTCTGGGGTTTCAACACAGAAGGATATCGCGAGCTTGCTGCATCGCACAATCGAAAAAGATGATGGCTGCAATAAGAGGGATTTATTCGGACGAAAATGGCTCTCCGCCCGCCACGGAGCTTCATTCGAATGTTTGATCAGCCACACAGGTCTTTTTTCTCTATTGAAAGACTCAAACGGACGAGTCCTGTTGGGGCGCAAAGAAAGATTCAAACGGAGGCAGGCCTATTGCCAATGCGCGGATGCTCCAGCGGCGATTTCGCGCATGGCGCTCACGAATCCAGGCGCGGCGCTCGGATCGGAGAGCGCATCCAGCAGAACCGTGGCGGAGAATTGCGGCGACTCGGGATGAAAACGCACTTGCACAATATCCTGACGCCGCGCCGACATCAGCGCGTTCAGCTCCGCGCCCGGATCCTGCTTCCAGTGCGTGCGCGTCGTCAGAATGATGGGCCCGGGTTGATAGAGATCCCATTCCCGGTCCTGATGGCGCAGCGCGCTGCGGTTGTGCGCGCTCCAGCGATGGCGCATCACCTCCAGGTGGAGTGTCGGAGATCCGCCCAGATCGGCCTCAAAGGTCAGCGTCTCTTTCTGCCGGCGCCAGCAGCTTACCATCCACTGCACCGGAAGCGCGCGGGGACGAAAACTCACTCTCACGCGCGCGTTCTCGAACCAGTGCGAGGGAAAATGAATCCGCGCTTCCAGGTGCGCATTTCCCAGCCAGTGCGACTCCAGAATGCGTCCTTGACCGTCACAGGCGGTGCGCACCCAGTGTAGAACCGCCGCACCTTTTTTTCGGTTGTAGGTGGAGAACAGCAGATACCACAGTCCCAGAACGGCGACGGAGCCAGCCACGTCGATCAGCAGAAGGCGCCCCACAACGCTTCCTCTGATGCTTATGGTACGTCCGGGGTTGCGGGGAAGCAAGAGGACAAATTGCGTGGTGGCACCATTTTGGGATGTCGGGCGACCTGTATCGCGGGGTGTCATCTTGAGCGAAGCCGCACTTCAGGCGGAGCGAACAGCCTGCCGTGAGGCGAATGCCGAAGGGATCTCATCGCCCATTGGCCATGGGGCATGAGATTCCTCACCCCGCTGGTGAAAGCGCGGGGTTTCGGAATGACGCCGCGGTTAGGAGGTTCAAACTGAGACCATCCCCTGCCGGGAATGCGCCGGCTGCCAGTACAATGACGGCGTGCCCTTCACGCTGCGCGACTTCCGGCCCGACGACTTCGACACCCTGTGGCGCATCGACCAAAGCTGCTTTGCCGACGGAATTTCCTATTCCCGCGCCGAACTCAGACTTTACATTCGCCGCCGCGGCTCATTCACTTTGGTGGCAGTCAAGGATATCCCGGAGCAAGCAAACGTTGGCCGTTCGACAGAGCCGGGCAGCGCTCCACCGAAGCGCGAACCTGATAGATACGCACTGAATCATGAAAGCGGCGGACAGGAGTGTCCGCCTCTACACGATGCCATTGCCGGCTTCATTGTGGCCGAAATGGATCGCGGGTCCGGCCACATCATTACCATCGATGTGATTGCCGCAGCCCGGCGCTCCGGCCTGGGATCGCTGCTGCTGCGCAGCGCCGAAATCCGTTTGCGCGCTGCCGGATGCCGCACGGTCGAACTGGAAGCCGCCGTCGACAATGCTTCCGCCCTGGCTTTTTACAAGCGCCACGGCTACAGCGTGATAAAAGTCTGGCCGCGCTATTACTCGAATGGCGTGGACGCCCTGGTGCTTCAGAAGTCCCTCGCGTGAGGCACGCGCGTTTCAGATCTGCCACAAGAATCTTATTAGCGCGCGTTCCTCACTCTAGGCGCTGCACCTTGGGTATCATGTGCAAGAGCCGGGAATGCCGATACAATAGAGCAGCCTCGTTGCCCTAGAGGAAGGCTATGAAACCTTTCCCGAGGATTCTCATCTAAGCTTGAGTGAGTTGCACTCAAGGAGCAGCCCATGAGCCAACAGACGCTTTCCGAGCAGATGTCTAAGCCTAGGGAAACAAACGACGTACGCGCCCTGCCCGTGCTGCCGGTGCGGGATACTGTCCTTTTCCCCCATGCCGTTCTGCCGCTTACCGTAGGCCGGGAAAGCTCCGTCCAGTTGATTAATTCGCTAGGCGAAGACAAGACCATCGTCGTGGTGGCGCAGCGCGAGGCCCGGGTCGATAACCCGCAGGCGAGCGACCTCTACGCCGTTGGTACTTCCGCCGTTGTGCATAAAGTCGTCAAGATGCCCAACCAGAGTCTGTTCGTATTTGCCGAGGGCCTGGAACGGGTCCGGCTGGGCGAGTTCACCCAACTGGCGCCGTTCATGCGCGCACGCGTTGCCCCCATTGCGGAGGCCGCTCCCCCTGACAGTTCTGAGATCGAAGCTCTGCAACGCAACGTTCTCACTCTCTTTCAGCAGATCGTTGCCGGCTCGCCTACTCTCTCGGACGAGCTCGCCACCGTGGCCATGAACATCGATGAGCCCGGCCGCCTGGTCGATTTCATCGCCTCATCCCTGCCCTCGCTCTCCACACCCGACAAGCAGGACACGCTTGAGACTTTGGACATCCGCGTTCGCCTGGAAAAAATCAATCAGCATCTGGCCAAGGAACTCGAAGTCCAGCAACTGCGCAACAAGATTCAGAGTGAAGTGCAGGACCGCGTGCAGCAGACGCAGCGCGAGTACTACCTGCGCGAGCAGATGAAGGCCATTCAGAAAGAACTGGGCGAGCAGGATGAAGGCCAGCGCGACGTCGAAGACCTGAAAAAGAAAATCGACGAGGCCGGAATGCCCGACGATGTAAAAAAAGAAGCCCTCAAAGAGCTGGGACGCTTGTCGCGCATGTCGCCCATGGCCGCCGATTATTCGCTCACCCGTAATTACGTGGAGTGGCTGGCCATTCTGCCCTGGTCCAAGACTTCAGGCGTTGAAATCGAGATTCCCAAAGCCAAAGAAATTCTCGATACCGACCACTACGATCTCGAAAAGGTCAAGGACCGCATTCTCGATTACCTCTCCGTGCGCCGGCTCAAGCCCAACATGAAAGGCCCGATTCTTTGCTTCGTCGGTCCTCCGGGTGTGGGCAAGACTTCGCTCGGCAAATCGATTGCCCGGGCGCTGGGGCGGAAATTTGTGCGTCTGTCTCTCGGCGGCGTGCACGATGAGGCCGAAATCCGGGGCCATCGCCGCACCTATATCGGCGCTTTGCCGGGACAAATCATTCAGGGCATTCGCCGCGCCGAGACCAAAGATCCCGTCTTCATGCTCGACGAAATCGACAAGGTGGGACGCGATTTTCGTGGCGATCCCGCTTCCGCTTTGCTGGAGGCGCTCGATCCCGAACAAAATTCGAGCTTCCGCGACAACTATCTCGACTTGACCTTCGACCTGTCGAAGGTGCTGTTCATCACCACCGCCAACATGCTCGACCCTGTCGCCGAGCCGCTGCGCGACCGCATGGAGATCATCGAGCTTCAGGGTTACAGCGAAGAAGAGAAGGTGCACATCGCCTTCCGTTATCTGATTCCGCGGCAGACGGAAGAAAACGGCGTCACTAAGGAGCAGATCGAATTTCCCGAGGAGGCCGTGCGCTACATCATCCGCCACTACACGCGCGAGGCGGGCGTGCGCAGCCTGGAGCGCACCATCGGCACGATTTGCCGCAAGCAGGCGCGCCGCCTGGCCGAAGGCAAGACGGAAAAGCTCGTCGTTACGCAGGAGATCATTCAGGAATTCCTCGGCGGCATCAAGATTCGCACCGAAGGCGAGATCGAGGAGCGCACCAAGCGTCCCGGCGTCGCCGTCGGCCTGGCCTGGACGCCTTCCGGCGGAGACGTTCTCTTCGTCGAAGCCAACGCCATGAAAGGCAAGGGCGGATTCACCATGACCGGGCAGATCGGCCAGGTCATGCAGGAATCGATGCAGGCCGCGCTGACCTGGGTGCGCTCCAACGCCACACAGCTTGGTCTTAAGGAAGAATTTTTCGCCGATCACGATATTCACATGCACGTGCCTGCCGGAGCGATTCCCAAGGATGGTCCATCGGCCGGCGTGACCATGGCGACCGCACTGGTGTCGCTGCTCACCGGGCAACACGTGCGCCCGCTGACCGCTATGACCGGCGAAATCACGCTCAGCGGCAACGTCCTTCCGGTGGGAGGCATTAAAGAAAAAGTGCTGGCCGCCAAGCGCGCCGGAGTCACAACGGTCATTCTGCCCGCGGAGAACAAGATGAACGTCGATGAGGATCTCACCAAAGAGCAGCTCGAGAACCTCACCATTCAATACGTGAAGACGATCGAGGAGGCATTGCACATTTCCTTGCCGGACGTGGCCAAGGGTGCGCCGCCGAAACTCATTTCCCCGCCACCGATTCAGCAGCCGGTGGATGTGCAAGACCGGGTGCTCACCACGCGGGCGTAAGTCCACAGACGTGGAAGAGCGGCGCTTCAGCGCCGCGTAAGCCCCGTCAAAAAACCTGCCGGGGCTTTAGTCCCCGAAGATAGCAACAAGCCCCGATTCAATTCACTCGCGGTACACTGACCAGTGGTCGCTGCTCGCCCGCAAGCGGGTTTATGCGCATACAAATCCTCTTTTTCGGCATACTGAAAGATCTCGCCGGCAAGTCCTGCGACATGCTCGACCTGCCGGAGGGATCCTGTGTGCGCGATGTACTGCGCCACTACGCAGTAGAGTTCCCCAAAATGGAGAATTTGCAGCCAACGCTGGCCGTGGCCGTGAATCAGCACTACGCGGCGGCGGAGACCAAACTGAAGCCGGAAGACGAAGTCGCCTTGTTGCCGCCGGTCAGCGGTGGAGCGGAGGGCGAAACCCGTGCTGAATCTCAAGCCCTTCACGCAAACAATCCGCGCTGCGCTGCCATCGTTCGAGACCGCATCGATACGCACGGCGTTCTCAGCCGGATCAAGCGGCCCGAAGATGGCGCCGCGGTCGTCTTCGAAGGGATTGTGCGCAACCAGACCTGTGGGCGGAAGACTCTCTATCTCGATTACGAAGCCTACGAAGAAATGGCCCTGCAACAGATGGAGAAACTGGCCGAACAAGCGTTACAGCAGTTTTCGGTTCGCGATGTAGCCCTGGTGCATCGCCTGGGCCGCTTGGCCATCGGCGAGACCAGCGTTCTGATTGTGGTCGCCTCCGCCCACCGCGCCGCGGGCTTCGACGCTTGCCGTTGGCTCATTGATACGCTCAAGCGCACCGTTCCAATCTGGAAGAAGGAATATTTCGAAGACGGGGCTGTATGGGTGGATGGGGAACCATTTCCCCAGGAGATTTCGCAAGGCAGTTCCCTCGTCGCAGGCAGCCCCCAACCAAAGGATGCATCTAAGTGAGCGGGCGTGCGCCAGTTCTTGATCGCAGACCTCCAGCGGTTGGCGGAAGCCAATACGTGGAGGATCTGGCGAAGCGCCAGAGACCGACGGCCGATCACGAACGGCGAATCCTCAACCGCATGAAAAAATCCGTCACGCTGGTCCTGCTGTTGCTGGCTGGGGCCGCCTACGCCCAAAGACCGCAAGGCCAGGACCGGTCGGCCAGCCAGCCCGAAGAAACGCTCAAGGTCGACGTCAGGCTGGTGAATGTGTACGTCACCGTCACCGACGCTCACGGCGCGCCCGTAGCCGGCCTGAAGAAGGAAAATTTTTCGCTCCAGGAGGACGGACGCGAGCAGACCATCTCCGTTTTCGACAAAGAATCCGCCGTGCCACTTTCTATTGCTCTGGCCATCGACACCAGCCTGAGCACCCGTCACGATCTGCCGCTGGAGCAAGCTTCGGCCAAGCGCTTCGCGCAGGCGATTCTGCGGCCGGTCGATGCGCTTTCGGTTTTTGGCTTTAGTGAAACGGTTTCCCAATCCACTGCTTACACTTCCGACATAAGGCGCATTGACGAGGGCATCGACCACATCCGGCTGGGCGCGGCCACCGCGCTCTACGACGCCGTCTATCTGGCCTCCCGTTCGCTCGACCGCCGCCAGGGACGCAAGGTCATGGTGCTGATCACCGACGGCGCAGACACGATCAGCAAAATAGATTACAAAGAGGCGGCGCGCGCCGCCGAGGAAGCTGAGGCTTTGGTGTACAGCATCATCGTCGTGCCCATCGAAAGCAGCGCCGGGCGCGAGACCGGCGGCGAACACGCGCTGATCCAGCTCTCGGAAGATACCGGAGGCAAATACTATTACGCCAACTCCGTCGCCCAGTTAGACGATGCCTTCCGCCAGATCAGCGACGAGCTGCGCACCCAGTATCTGCTGGCCTACTATCCTTCGCAGCGCGTTTCCAGCTCGCAGTTCCGGCGCATTCGAGTTGCGGTTTCAGGACCCGGCGACGCGTCTTCCTACCGCGTGCGCCATCGCGCCGGCTATTACACCGGGAAGTCCGAGTTCTGAACGGGGCAAGCAGCGCTAGCGCCATGAAAGTCTGATATTCTCTGGAATTCCGTTTTTTGCAT
>Ga0187782_10004800_pt1 | contig 10108 bp, 6 predicted proteins | sample 0715_SJ02_MP15_2_FD_132454 | JGI IMG/M metagenome (GOLD analysis project Ga0187782, IMG submission 132454) | Tropical peat soil microbial communities from peatlands in Department of Meta, Colombia - 0715_SJ02_MP15_20_MG | ecosystem: Environmental > Terrestrial > Soil > Wetlands > Peat | place...
CTGTTCCATCTCTTCCAAAAACATAGCCCGTCGCGTCTTCGTGTGCCGCTCGAATCCCGTCATCATCGCCAGTGTCCTCTGCTGATTGATCGAGTTCATGCTGGCAGACTTTATCTATCCTTACTGTGGAAAGGGAGCGCTCTCCAGAAACTTCCGGAATCTAAGCCGCCGGGACTTCGATAACTTGGAATCCGAGCTGGGCGGCTTTCCACTTCAGAGATCTGATCTGTAGATTGCGGTGTTGAGCTTGGTAGAACTCCATCCCCTGGTCCACGTAGTTCATCCCATAGCGCAGCATGCGATATACCAGCCGGGCCAGCTTGACGGCCATGGCTTTGATAGTGTCGCCCGGTTGTTGGTTTGGTAGCCGACCTTTGCCAATGATCTTGTGGCCACTAATCCGATTATCCGGACAGAGCCTCAACCAGGAGACAAAATGGTTCTCGGTCTCCCATCGGCTCATATCGTATCCGGCTTCGCTAAAGATCGTCGTTGCCGTCGTGACATCGATGCCATCGATCTGGGTCAGGTCCGTACCGGTCATGCGAAACAACTCCCTCCGCAAGTCGAACTGCGGCTTATTCCCCCTCCTCTTCTTGATCCGCCTCTTCCGCTACTCTTCCGGGAGCTGGACACCCTGGCTTCGGTCCTCTCTCTGCAGGAGATACTTCTCGAGTTGGCGATCGCACGCACACATATTCACCCAACATTCATCCGGCTGTAATACAAGAGTCAAATTTGTTGGCTAGAGTGCACCTTCGCATTAGAAGCAAATTGCTCAGGATCACATATAGTCTGCCACCAAGACGGAGGTCACCGGATTCAGGTGCGAACTGGGACCGCCGAAACGTTGGCTGTGACGTTGTTTACGTGGTCCCGGCAGCCAGGTTCTGCCAGCCCGTAAAGTCGGAGAAAAACATGAATACCACAGAGAAAACCTCAACTCGAATTACTTGGTTTTGTCTGCTGGCTTCCTGGTGTCTTTTTTCGGCCACGAAGATCGTAGCGCAATCGACCTACGGAACGATTATTGGAAAGGTAATTGATTCAAGCGGGGCTGTCGTCGTCGGCGCGAAGGTGGAAGCGCTGAACCAGGCCACGGGTGATAGCCGCAGCGTTAACACAGATAGGGTGGGTGAATATCAGTTCTTGAACGTCGATCCTGGGCGGTACACAATCACCGCGACGACGCCAGGATTCGCTTTGAGCAAAGATGAAAGCGTGATCGTGCTCGCCCGTGATACCGCACGGTCGGACATCCGTCTGGGGGTGCAGGGGGCACAAGAGAGCGTAGTTGTTGAAGGAGAGCAGTCCGTGGTGAGTGAAGACCTCACCGAGGCCAGTTCTCTCTCCGGTGCGGAGATCAGCTCGCTGCCATTGAACTTCCGCGCGACTAATGCGCCCAGCCCCATCGAGACCGCTGCGCTTACCGCGGGCGTAAATCAGGATCAGAGCGGCAACCTGACGTTTTCTGGACAGCTTCCGACGGCCACCTCATTCTCGCTGGATGGTATTTCTATTCAGTCCGTGCGCTACGGTGGCCCCGCCACAAATTTGTTTCCGTCGGTGGAAGGTATCGCTGAATTTCGCGTAAACACGGCCGGTAATAGCGCTGAGTTTGCACAGCCCACCGACCTTACCGTCGTCACCCGCGGCGGCACCAACGAATTTCACGGTAGCGGCTTCGGGTATTTCACAAATGAGGGATGGAACGCCACCGATGGAATCGGGAGCTTTAACCCCACCCTCACTGCCAAAACTTTCGGCGCCTCTGTCGGCGGCCCAATCATCAAGAACAAATTGCTATTCTATTTTGACTACGAAGGTGTTCGCCTCGATCAAAACTCACTGATCGCCACCCAAACACTGCCCGCGACTTGGGCCGCCGGCAACTTCTCCGGCGTTGGCGGCGGTGCTGTGCCGTTCGTTCTGACCGATCCCTTGAGCGGTAAGACGATCAACAATGCTGCGGTCCCGGTCAATGCCACGTCCGCAAAGATCATCAACGACTTCTTCCCCGCGCCCGCCGGACCCAACGCGGCCAGCTCCAACATCGACTCCACCGGGAACAATCTCAATACCACGTTCCCCGGCCACTACTCGGCCGATGGTTTCGACGGCCGCCTCGATTACAATTTTTCGGCAGCTCATCATCTCTTTGGCCGTGTAACTCAACACAGCATCACCAGCACCGGCACTGATGCCACCGAAGCTGGCGCACTCGGCGCGGTTGGCGACGAGAGCTACAACTCTGATATGGGCACTTTCTCCACCTTGACCGACGCCACCAACGTGGCCATCTCCTACAATTGGATTATCAAACCCAACTTGGTCAACGAACTTCGCGGCGGCTATACTCGCTACAACCTGAGCTTCGGCTATCCCCAGGCTTTGCAAGGCAATTCCCTCATCAGCTCTCTCGGAATTACGGGCCTTCCTGGCCCGCCAGTAAACGGGCTGGGCGGCGTTCCTGTTTTCTATGTCGGCAGCTTGCTCGGCGGGGCCACCAACCAGTTTGGTCATCCTCGCGTTCAGCAGAACGGGATCTGGCAAGTCGGCGACAATCTTTCCTGGAGTCACGGCAGATTTAACGCCAAGTTTGGCGTTGGCTTCCGACGCGTGAACTATCGGGACAACATCACCTTTGAGGTCGGTGACGAATACGGCGACTACTACATCGACGGGGATCAGGTGTGTGCCACCGCGGTACTTACCGCTTATCCAGAAGCCTGCGCAGCTGCGCAATTCGTTCAAGGCTATCTCGACGAAGCGGATCAGGCGCAGAACGGTCCTGATGGCAAACCATACGGCTACCATTATGATTTCTTCGGCCAGACCGAATACAAGCTTCGCCCCAACCTCACGCTCACTGTCGGACTGCGCTATGAGCTCAATACGCCCTTTGTCGACGCCACCAATCAGCTAGGCCAGTTCGATTACCTGAAGAACTCGCCCTACTACGGCAAGCTCATCTATAACCAAGGTGAACATTTGAGTCCAGCGTGGGTTGCCGCTGTCGGAGGCATGAGTCAGTTCATTTTGAACACGCAAGTCGGTCTGCCCCCGGCACTCCGCTACACCGACAAGTCCAATGTTCAGCCTCGGCTGGGAATATCCTGGAGTCCGACTCCGGGCACCGTAGTTCGTGCCGCTGCCGGCACGTATTCCGTGCCCGTCCTAGGAGCAGTCCTCTACTCTCTCTTAGGCGTCGACACCAGCAATTTCGGGTCCTACTTCCCCAGGAATGGGCCGGGCTCCCAGATATGGGCCAACGCCTTCGGCGGTGGCGCTGCTGGTCCCCCGCCGTGCCCCACATCTTGCCCGGGCTATCGCCGCGCTAACCAGTGGAATTTGATTGATCCCCGGGTGATCCAGTGGAACGCTGCGTTTGAGCAGAATGTCGGCTTCCGTTCGGTGTTTAAGGCTAGCTACGTCGGTTCCCACACCACCGACTTAATCTACAGCCCGGACCTGAACCAAATTCCAGCCAACACTCTCGGCTACTGGCCCTACCGCGCGAAGTACGGGGCAAACTTCAATAACTTTCGCGAAGTCCTGACTCGCGCCAACGGTCCCAGCGACAAGTACCAAGCTTTCATTTTGGAGTTTAACCGTCGCTTTGCCCACGACCTTACCTTCAACAACGCGTTTACCCTTACCTGGAACACGACCAATGCGCTCGGTGCGGTGCCGAGTTCGGCGATCCCGGTTGGTGGTCAAGGCGACAACGGTGACAACGTTCTGAACGTCTACAACATCGCTGCGGAAACCGGCAATGCCTTCTATTCCCCGCGCCAGAAGTTCCTCAGCACTCTGGTCTATGAACTTCCGGTCGGCCGAGGTAAGCGATTCATGGGTTCCAGCAACCGCGCCTTGGACTTCTTGGTCGGTGGCTGGAGCCTAGCCGGAATCACTCTGTACCATTCGGGCTTCTGGCTCACGCCATATTTCCCAAGCAGTCTCGCTGATCCTTCCGGCACCGCACCACAATATCGGTCGGTCAAGCAACAGAATCCCGATTGTGTTCCCGGCGCCAGCGGCTATCTCTCTAATCCGACAATCGTAAACTACTTCAACGTCGACGCCTACACCATCCCGGCAAGCGACATCGGCCGCTTCGGTAACTGTGGCGTCGGCATCCTTCAGGGGCCCCATACTGTGACTTTGTCCACCTCCATGGGAAAGACTGTGCACCTCAACGAGCGAATTGCCGTAAGATACGAGGCGCAATTCGCCAATCTGTTCAACATCAACAACTGGGGTATTCCAAACATGAACGTGGCTAGCGGCCCGTCATTCGGCAAGATCACCTCTGCACAGGATGGAACCCCAGGTTCGCAGGCCGGGCCCCGATCCATTCAGATGGCGGTGCGTCTGACATTCTGAACCTAGGCGTTTATCGGGAGGGTACACTCGTAGTTCTGCGAGTGGTCGGTCCTGCAATGCTTGCATTTCGCAAAGAGATCTGCGAGTGATCTACACGAAAAAGGTGGACGTGGCCGTGGTCGGGGCTGGCATTGTGGGACTAGCACATGCGTACACTGCCGCCCGTGGCGGACGAAGCGTCGCAGTCTTCGAACGCAATCCGGCTGCTCTGGGTGCCTCGACCCGGAACTTCGGCATGGTTTGGCCGATCGGCCAACCCGCAGGCCGATTGCACGAGATAGCGCTGCGCAGCCGGGAAATTTGGCTCGAAATTCTTCAGAAGGCGAGGCTGCCCTATTTACAGGCCGGGTCGTTGCACGTGGCCTATAGAGAGGACGAAGCGGCCGTGGGGGAGGAGTTTAGCGAGAAGGCTGCATCGCTGGGTTATGAGTGCGCCTGGCTTACAGCGCAACAGACTCTGGCCCGAAGTCGCGCTATCCGTGCGGAAGGTCTTCTGGGGGCTCTGTGGAGTCCTACGGAGCTGACCGTCGATCCCCGCCACATCATCCGCAGCCTCCCACAGTTTCTGTCGGAGAGATACGGGGTGCAGTTCTATTTCAATACCGCAGTACAAGGAGTCAAGAGGTCGGTCCTGCACGCGCAAGATCAGCGCTGTGAAGCGGACGTAATTATTGTGGCGGGTGGTGATGACTACCAAACCCTGTTCCCGGGATGCTTCCGCGATAGCGCGCTAACACGTTGCAAGTTACAGATGATGCGAACGGTACCGCAGCCAAATGGGTGGCAATTGGGTCCTTCCCTCGCCTTCGGGCTAACCTTCAAACACTGTCCGACCTTTCGAGCGTGCAACAGTCTTCAGGCTCTGAAGGATCGCGTCGCTAGAGAAACTCCCGAATTCGATACGTGGGGTATCCACGTGTTGGTATCGCAGACTATCTTGGGTGAATTGACCATCGGCGACAGCCACGAGTATGGGCTCGCGGTGAACATCTTCGACAAGCCCGCCGTGAATCGCTTGATTCTCGACTATGCGAAAGCGTACTTACGCGTTCCGACCTTCGAGATAGCCGAGCAGTGGCACGGGGTTTATGCCGCGCATCCGGAACAACCTTATCTGAGGCTTACTCCCGCAACTGGCGTTCACGTAATCACGGTTACGAGCGGCACTGGCATGACCATGTCTTTCGGGCTTGCCGAACAAACGCTTGACGAAATGGGCGTGGCAGCTTGAGACTTCTGCGGCCCGCAGCTTCTCCGCAAACAGTTCACGCATCACTGTCGCAGGTGATTCCAGCATGTAGGTCTTCTTTTAAACTGGCAGAACGAACCGTTGCAGAGGTCGGATTGTGAATTACGTCCGCAAGCCTTATACCGGGCGGCTTCAAGCCGTGATTCTAGATTGGGCAGGAACCACAGTGGATTACGGAAGCCTAGCTCCGGTGCGGGTGCTGCAACAGGTCTTTGCCGACCGCGGAATTCAGGTGAATGAAGACGAGGCACGCCAAGATATGGGACTTCTCAAGAAGGATCACATTCGCGCTCTCCTCGGTTATCCACGGATTCGCGCGGCATGGGAAGACCAACATCGGCACGCCCCGGGCGAGCCGGATGTGGAAAGTCTGTTCGCAAATTTCATTCCTCGGCAGATGGGATGCCTGGCACAGTACTCCACACCGATACCGGGTGTTGCCGAGGCGGTGCGGCGAGCGCGCTATCGCGGGCTCAGGATTGGAAGCACAACAGGCTATACACGGCCCATGCTAGAAATCCTGCTTCGTCATGCCGCCGACCAGGGCTATGAGCCAGATTGTGCCCTCTGCCCCGACGATGTAGGGGCCGGGCGCCCTCTTCCCTGGATGATTTATGAGAACGCTGTTCGCATGAAGGTTTATCCACTCGAAGCGATCATCAAGGTGGGCGATACGATCAGTGATATTGAGGAAGGCTTGAATGCCGGCACATGGGCAGTCGCGGTCGCCCAGACCGGTAACATGATTGGAGTGACGGAAGAAAGATGGCGGGACTGGCCGGATTCGGAACGATCAAAGCGCCTCCAAGATGCGCGTTGCAAACTGCTGGCCGCTGGCGCGCACTACGTGATCGATACGCTGGCTAATTTCGATGGGGTTATCGATCAGATTGACGCCCGGCTGCAGGCAGGCGAGAGGCCATGATCTCTTCGCCTCAGCGTCGGGGAACGGGGACCGCTAAACCGGGCCGCTTATTTCGCTGGCAGGTCCTGACCCTTGCACTCATGTTGGTCGGCTACTCCGGGTATTATCTCTGTCGGTCAAATTTTTCTGTGGTGCTTCCGCTGATCGTGGATGAGTTAGCCGCGCGCGGCCTTGCTCCTGATGTTGCGCGCATACGGCTGGGCACGATCGCCTCCCTCGGAGTGCTGGCCTATGCGGCAGGCAAGTTTCCCGCCGGCGCGTTCTCGGATTTTTTTGGTGGAAGGCGGAATTTTCTCGGAGGCATGATCGGTTCCGTAGCCTTCACTCTGCTGTTTGCACTGGCGGGCGGGTTGCCATTGTTTACTTTGGCCTGGATCGGGAATCGTTTTGTCCAATCGCTGGGTTGGGTCGGCATGGTTAAAATTTCTTCCCGATGGTTCTCCTATCAGAGCTACGGCACCGTGATGGGAATCCTGAGCCTCAGTTTTCTGTTTGGGGATGCGGTTTCTCGCTCATTCATGGCCTGGCTGATCGGCCGTGGATTGGGCTGGCGTGGCATCTTCATGGTGGCAGGCGGAATGCTTTTCCTCCTTTTCCTCATCAATCTCGTTCTGCTCAAGGAAAATCCCGGGGCAGTCGGTGAGACCGAACCCGAAGGCAATCCCTTGGCCATCGTTACCGACTTGGGTACAGAGCTAGATAGGCAAGGTTCGCAGGTGAATAAGTGGCATCATCTACGGCCTCTGTTCACCAATTATGGATTTTGGTTGGTGTGCGTGCTCTCGTTTGGCGTCACTTTGGTTCGCGAGACCTTCAATCTGTGGACTCCGACATACTTCATTCAAGCGGTAGGACTCAGCAAAGCCAGCGCTGCACAGCAGAGTGCGCTATTTCCTCTGTTCGGAGGACTTTCGGTTCTGCTGGCTGGATACGTTAGTGACCGTCTCGGGCAAGGTGGACGGGCCGCCATCATTTTCTATGGGTTGCTGCTCACGGGAGCAATTCTTTTCGGCCTGGGATATTTTGAGTTCGGGTCTTCCCGAGTCCTGCCGGTGGTGCTCGTCACCCTCGTAGCCTTTCTGATGATCGGCCCGTACTCCTACCTGGCAGGAGCGATTGCTCTTGACCTTGGCGGCAAACAGGGCAGCGCTATCACTTGCGGAATGATTGACGGAATCGGATATCTCGGAGGAATTCTTGCTGGCGACAGCGTGGCACGGGTTTCGACTACGTACGGATGGAAGGGCGCTTTTGGCATACTCGCTGTCGTGGTTTGGCTCTCCAGTCTGGCTGCGTTTCTGTATCGACGTAGCCTTCGGACCAAAGCGATCATCCCTGCACTCGCCGAGGAGAGTTAATGAACCGCATGTTAACCCCGAAGAGATGTCGCTGTCGCTTCGAGCTAGTCGTAATCTCGATTCTTGCCGCGCTCTTGGCTACAGCATCGAATATACTCCCCGAACAACCCAAGCGGCCCTTGGTTCTGCTCATCTCGATCGACGGCTTGCGTCCCGATAATGTCCTACGGGCGGATGAGTTCGGACTGAAGATCCCCAATCTGCGTCGCTTCCTGGCGGATGGCGTGTTCGCGACCGGCGTCACCGGTGTACTGCCAACGGTAACCTATCCGAGCCATACCACTATCCTGACCGGAGTGACTCCAGCGGTGCACGGAATCGTCGCCAATACGACCTTTGATCCACTGGGGAAGAACTATGGTGGTTGGTACTGGTACGCCGAAGATATTAAGGTACCCACGCTATGGGATCTAGCCGCTAGAAATGGAGCTTCAACGGCGAATGTGTACTGGCCTGTAACCGTGGGTGCCAATATCACCTATAACATTTCCCAAATTTGGCGAGCCGGTACCGAGGACGACCGCAAACTCCAGCGCTCAGTTTCAACGCCCGAGCTTCTGGATGCGCTTGAGAAACAGATCGGCACATCTTTACCGGTCGGCTCCGATGAGAGTATTGAAGCCGATGAACTCAGAGCCCGCTTCGCCAATTTGTTGCTGCAAGAGAAGAAACCGGCATTTATGACCTTCTATCTCACCGCGCTCGATCACATTGAGCACGAAACTGGTCCTTTTAGCAAAGAGAGCTCCATCGTACTCGAAAGGCTGGATACTGTCGTGGGAAAGCTGCGGCACACTGCCGAAGGGGAGGGTCCCGCCGTGATTTGCGTGGTTTCGGATCACGGCTTCGCGAAGACGGACAAAGAGCTAAACCTGAATTCCGCGCTCCGCAAAGCCGGCTTGATCGACCTGAACCCGCATGGTTCGGTGAAGTCTTGGCGCGCTTCAGCATGGCTGGCGGGAGGTTCCGCTGCGATCATGCTCAAGGACCCTGGCGATAGTGACGCCATTACCAGGGTGCGCCGACTCTTGGACCAGATGCTGGCTGATCAAGCGGCAGGAATCGCCCGCGTTCTCGAACCTGTGGAATTCAAAGGAGGAGGCTTTCCCAGCGCGACGTTTGTCGTCGGCCTGAAGCCGGGCTATCAGCTTGGTCCAAAACTAGATGGACCTGTCGTGGTGCCACGAAAGCCCGGCGGAATGCATGGGTATCTCCCAGAGAATCTGGACATGCTTTCCTCCTTCTTCCTCATTGGACCTAGCATTCAGCGGGGATTCTCACTAGGAATTATCGACATGCGGGATATCGCCCCTACCCTTGGGGAACTGCTGGGCTTTGAGTTGAGTACGGCACAGGGGCAAAGCCTGGTCCGAAAGATTGCATCAGTTTCAACTTCCTCACAATAATGGTTTGTTGACTCAACTCGGGCGAGGAGACGCCAAGATGCGAGCGATCGTTATTCAGAGCTTCTCAGTGATGGCGCGACTCCCATCTCCCCCAGAACGCGCCGCATCGCCGTCAGTAGCGTCTCTATGTCCGATGGAAATAAGCGTCCAATGGTCCCAACGCGAAAGCACGGCTCCGCCGTCAGCTTGCCGGGGTAAATGATGAACCCCAATTCGCTCAGCCGCGCGTAGAACTCTTCGAAGCGAAACGCCGTGTGCTCCGGATAACGGAACGTGGTGATGATGAAGCTTTGGTCCTCAGGCACAAGATACGCCTCGAAGCCCATTTCCGTCATGCCGCGCATCAGCGCGGTGTGGTTCGCGCGATAGCGCAAGGAGCGACCAGCCACGCTGCCCTCTGCTTCCAGTTCGAGCAGAGCTTGAAAAAACGCAAGCAACGCGTGTGTCGGCGGGGTGAAGCGGAATTGGCCGTCGGACTCGAAACCTGCCCACTGCGCGTGCAGATCGAGGCTGAGCGTGCGCGCCCGGCCTTTCGCTTCGCGTAAACGGCCGCGCCGCGCCAGCACGAACCCGAAACCGGGGACGCCTTCGATACACTTGTTCGCCGAGGAAATCAGGAAATCGATGCGCGCCGCGGCAAGATCCAGGGGGATTGCGCCGAAGCTGCTCATGGCGTCAACTATGTACGCGGCGCCTGCGCGTTCCACCACCGCGCCGATCTCTTTGATGGGATTCACAATGCCTGTGGTCGTTTCGCAATGGATCACCGCCGCGTGTGTTATGC
>Ga0187782_10004801_pt1 | contig 10108 bp, 7 predicted proteins | sample 0715_SJ02_MP15_2_FD_132454 | JGI IMG/M metagenome (GOLD analysis project Ga0187782, IMG submission 132454) | Tropical peat soil microbial communities from peatlands in Department of Meta, Colombia - 0715_SJ02_MP15_20_MG | ecosystem: Environmental > Terrestrial > Soil > Wetlands > Peat | place...
CGGCAGAAGCCTCTCGCGCTATTTTCCCTGCCCGTTTGGCTGGTCAAGGGAAGAGCGTACCTGAAGAGACAGATTGCCCAGCGGGTAAAGCTCGACCCGGCGGTGCTCCCCTATCGAATCCCTCTTCTTGACTACCTCCGCGCAGAACGCGAAAAGGGCCGGAAAATTGTTCTTGCAACGGCCAGCGACGAGCAATTCGCGATTCAAGTCGCGGATCGCCTGAAGCTCTTTGATTTGGTTCTGGCGAGCGATGGCGTCACGAATCTTTCGGGGAAACGCAAACGAGCGCGTCTCGTCAGTCAATTCGGCGACAAGGGCTTCGATTATGCGGGCAACGACTCCCGCGATCTGGCCGTGTGGTCTTCCGCGAAAAAAGCCATTGTGGTGAGTAAGAACTCGCATTTGAGGCGGGCTGTCGCGAGGGTGGCGGAGTTCGAGACCCCATTTGAAGTTCGGAGCACGAGCCTTAGCGAGTATCTGGGCGCGCTACGACCCCAGCAGTGGTCAAAAAATGTTCTGGTATTTGTTCCCATCTTCGCAGCACACCTTTTCGTGGAGCCAATTCTGCTGGGAAAGACAGTCATAGCTTTCATGGCGTACTGCTGCTGTGCGTCAGCCGGTTACCTCATCAATGATCTCTTTGATTTGTCGGCTGATCGCCACCATCCCAAGAAGCGCTTGCGACCGTTTGCATCAGGACGTGTGCCGCTCGGTTACGGTCTGGCGGTGGCACCTGCCCTGTTTTGTCTTGGCTGTGTCCTGGCCGGGCTGCTTTCCGTTGTTTCCCTGGGGATCCTGCTGCTCTATTTTGCGCTCACGGTCGGCTACTCTTTTTATCTCAAGAAGATAGTGCTCCTTGACGTCTGGATCCTTGCCCTCTTTTATACAGTGCGGATTGTTGCGGGGGGAGCAGCGATTGGGGTGTGGCCGTCGGTGTGGCTAGCGGCATTTTCGATGTTCCTGTTTATCAGCTTGGCGTTTATGAAGCGCTACGGAGAGCTTGTAATAATGCGGCGCGTCGAGGGGGAGCATGCCACTGCACGGAGTTATGAACTCAGTGACGCAGAATTACTGGCCACGAAGGGTACGGCCAGCGGATACGCGGCGGTCGTGGTCCTCGCGCTTTATATCGCGAGTGGCGCCGTCAAGACACTCTATTCCACACATCAGGTCTTGTGGCTTGAGTGCCCGTTGCTGCAGTATTGGATAGGGTACCTCTGGCTTTTTGCACATCGCGGGGAAATGCATCACGATCCCCTGGTATTCGCGACGCGCAATCGGACCAGCCGTATCCTGATCTTCCTCATGCTGGCCGCGGCGTTGATAGCAATCTAATTCCCGAAGAAGTAGAGGAGAAGGTCTCCACGTGTCTGCGATAAAGCATCATCATCGGCCGATCAACAGCAAGCTCCTGCAGTTTGCCATCTGCATCCTCGCCCTTGCCTCCACCGTGCTCCTGCTAACGGTGAAAAGCCAGGATGTCAGCGCCCAAGCAAGAGCAGCGCCGGGAGCCGAGACTGCACAACTTGAAGCCACAGTGACGAAGACCATCCTGGATCTTCAGCCTTATCGCCAGACGAGCTCAACCAGAATCAAGCCGGACAAGGGCGCCCAGGGGACGGTCACGCTCGTCAACCTCAATCCGGCGGTCAACGTTTGGTATGTGTTGGAAGTTGACTGGCAAGACGGCTCCGGGTCTTCCTATCATCTGGAAAACCCACAGCCGCGTTCTCAAAAGCTGTCTCTGGATCCCAAATATTCCTTGGGAATAGACATTTTGGATGGAAAGGCCCACCACCTCTGCAATCTTTTTGGAGGTGGAGCGGCCAACCCCCTGGAGGAGGCAAAGAAGTCACAAGCGCCCTACGCATCGCTATGCGACGGACGGCTCTTTCTAAGGAATCCGGTCAAAGGGCATCTCACAAAATTGGAAGCCGAGGCCGAATTTTTTCGCAAGCAAGTGTGGGGCGGAGAGGATGTCGCCGTCGTCTTCCACCACATTCTTGAAGACACTCACCGTGAAACCGCGAAGATAGGCACCGCAGGTCAGAGCGGCGCGGCCGCCGCCGCCGCAAGAACACCAGACACTCCGATTCCCGCGATCATCGATCCGAAATATGCGGGCCGGGTTATAACTCCTAATGGCCTCGGCCTGATTCTGGAAAATGTCCACGGGGAGGTGAGTCCGGGGGCGTGGTATTCGGTGAGCGGCAGTCCTGGCGTTTACGTTAGCCTCATCGAACCACAGTTAATCGATGGAGCGATTTTGGCAAGTGACAAAGCGACGGTCAATGCGCTCGACTCTGTCGAGGCTTCCTCCCTCTGCTACCTGGTTGCTTTTGACCTCGATCGTTTCGACCTCGGCTATGCTCTGGGGACAGAGAACCCTTCCGTGGGGTGGTCCGAGCACATCCAGCCCAAAATGAAAGACCCGAATCTTCCGGGGCCGGACGGTATTGGAACGATTTCCCCATTAATTTCGACCGGCTTGATTAACCCGGAATCAGCCAGGAAAACCGTGGCGACATTTGTTGGTGGGTTTAAACGAATGCACGGGGCATTCAAGAGCGGGGAGTTCGCTACAGAAAACCACGGCAGCCACTACGGGTTCCTGGAAGAAGGGGTTGTGTTTAGCAGGCTTGAGCCGGGCCTGGCGACCGTGTATGTGCTCGACGATGGTTCGGTGCAGATGAAGTCCTGGGATGCACAGGATGAAAATCTCCTCTCCAGAATCAAGTACGCGCGACAGAATGGGGTTCCCCTGGTTGAGTTCGATGAGAGGTCGCAGTCGACGATCCCGGGCCAGTTGGTGAACAAATGGGGCCTGGGAAACTGGTCTGGATCTGAGGATATGAAATTGCGGACAATCCGTGGGGGAGCCGCGCTGCAGACTAGCGGAAGAAAGCGTTTTTTTATTTACGCCGTGTTCTCGGATGCCACGCCTTCCGCGATGGCACGCGTATTTCAGGCCTATCGTTGCCGCTATGGCATGCACCTGGACATGAACGCACTCGAGCACACCTATTTCGCACTATACCGCCGGGATGGTTCCCAGTTGTTAGTTGATTACCTGATTAGTGGAATGAGCGAGGTAGACAAGACCAATTCCGGCAACGAGATTCCCCGTTTTCTAGGCTATCCAGATAACAGAGATTTCTTCTATGTGATGCAACGCAGCCAGTAACAGGAGGTGAACTATGAAATCGCTCTTGTTCGTGTTTTCGGGGCTGCTGATCCTTTCCGGTGTCGTCGCCTTGAATTCCCTTTCCAATACAACCACAGCGCTCGAGCAACAAAATGAAATTCTGCTTCAGCAATTACAGCGCGAGCACGGGCTTTCGGATCAACAAATGAGCGACATTCGGAAAATATTCGCCAACTCAAAGTATCACATCGGGCAGGGGAATCCGGCTGTCACCGAGCACCCTGTGACACCCGATCAATGCAAAGCGAAACTGGAACAACTGGGAGTCCATTACGAGAACCCGCGATTTGAGAGAATCTGCAAGGCCAAATACATGGCTCCCTTGTACAACCCTTCCAAGGAAAAGCCGGAGGATGCCAAGGCGTGCATCGATCAGTTCGAATTCCCCGACACCCCCTGCACGTATCCGGTAGTTTGGGTGCAAGCCCGCGAAGCGGCGGAGATTTGTTGGGCCATGGGGAAGCGCCTTTGCGACGCACACGAATGGGAAGGGGCGTGCGCGGGAGACCTCGAGCCTCCGGATTACCGCTTCGACCTTGCCAAGGGCGAGCCCGCTAATGTGGCGGTTGAACGCATGCGTATAGCACACAACCAGGCTGACAGCGCCACCAAATCATGGAGCTATGGTCCGGAATATAAGAAAGGCATCTGCGCCACGGGCAGCAAGAAAACTCCTGGCTGCAACGGAGGGAGCTGGACGGGATGCGGCTCGAACACCTATCCCACCGGTGATTTTCCCGCGTGCCGAAGTTCGCTGGATGTCTATGACTTGAACGGCAACGCCGCGGAGCACATGAACCTACCGCTGAATGAGAGTCAAATGTCGAGCCTTGGCAGCAAGGAGCTGGGCGTTACGGAGATGAAGGGAAGCTGGTTCGTGTTCGACACCATTCGGGCTCATGAGGACTGGTGCCGCTGGCGCGCGCCCTTTTGGCATGGAACCCGGGTGTTGGATGAACGGAGTCATGCCAATTACCACCTGAGTTTTCGCTGTTGCAAAAGCCTGAACTGAATGAAGCATGCTGACGAGAGAATCTCACGCACAAGTCACGTGAAGGGCTGAGTCCCAAATGACCGGCGAGCAACTTAAGACGCAGCTTTTGCGTTCCATCCGATCCTGGCCAGTTTCTCACGCAACAGTGGCGCAACGGATCGAGTAATAATCCTGGAATCGTGAATATCCAGGCAAGCCGGGATCGAGTCAGTGCAAAAAATCTGCTTGACCGGAAGAGTCCAGAGATCCCACCAGCGCTGCCCAGTAAACAATCCATGCGTCACGCAGATGTAGAGCTCCTCTGCGCCAGCGGACGCCAGTCTTTCACAGGCAGACACAAGGGTTGCGCCCGTGTCGAGGATGTCATCAACGATCACGGCGCGTCGCTCCACCTTTCCGACAAGAGTGTGGTGCACAATTCCGCTGGGGCCTCGCTGCTTTTCGAAGTAAACGATATCCTTGCACGCAATCCCCGCTGCTGACTTCACTGCCTCGGAACGCGCAATGGCGCCCTCGTCGGGAGCCACGAAGCATGCGCCACTCAGCCCAAGCTTTCCAAGGCATTCACCAAAGATCGCACGCGGAGAAAGGGACTCAAGGGGCAAGGGAAACAGTTCATTGTCCTCTTTGCTATGCAGGTCAATGGTCCATATCTCATCAAATCCAGAAGTTTTCAGGAGAGCTCCCACGCAGGCCGTGGCGAGACTTTCACCTGGCTTAACCCTGTCCTCGCATGAGTATGCGAGGTATGGGAAAATTCCGGTGACGCGACTCGCACCTTCTTTCTTGAGCGTGTGAGCCAGCAAGAGCAGCGAGACGGTCTGGGAATCGGGTGGGGCGATGCTCCCGAGGATGAAGCATTGCTCCCCAGCGACCCTGCTCTCGATGGCGGAATGCAACTCCAGATTGTCGTACCGCGTGATGGAGAATTGCCCTGGTTCTAACCCAGGAAGGTCACACAGAAATTTGCTGATGTGCGAGTAATCCGGCAAGCTAAAGAGTAAAGGCATCAGTTAAGACCTGTCGGAAGCTTGTCCAGCCAACCTTCGAATAATTCAGGAAGCTTACGAGGGTACAAAATATATGCAAATCGCGTTTGCTTGGGGACCGGGTAAGTAATCTCCGCGACCGACTGCAGTGGACGAGTCGTCAGTTACTTTGCGCCGCAGCGACTGCCGAGCTACCCGCCCCTGTCGCAAGAAGGCTCCAATTCAGGTGGATCGGACCTTCGTCGCTAAGAACCCTAGCTGTCGATGGGTCCTGGAGGAGGTCAGCGATCGATTGACGCTTGCCATTGATCAACGCCCACTCACTGACCAGACGGATACCGTGGCTGTAATCGGCATAATTCGCGCCATGGACGGTGCTCAAAGGCTGGATCGGCTGGCCCGGCCCACGATGCCATCCGTAAATGGCAATGCGCCCCAGATTCATCGTCAACCGATTGGTCACGACGACATCTTTCTTGTCCCCGGAAATGAGCGCTCCCAACTGGGCTCCTATGGCATGCATCTGATCTTGAATCATCTGATTGTGCGCCCAATAATACGCTGTCGATCTCATTTGTGGACCTGCCGGGAGGGGCTGGGGGGCCAAGTGATAGCGCGACTGAAGATAGATGGCGTCAACCATTTTCCTAGTGGGAAGGACAAATCCGAAGCGCTCCGCGATTGTTGCAGCCGTATGGAGATTCATCGGAATGCGGATGAAGTCAGAGTCGGAACCAATAGCGAGGTAGTCGGGTGTGACAAAGATGGTTGCCATGAGCGTCTCGCCACCGGCTGACTCGCACTGAAGCTGAACAGGAACCGGCTTCCTGAGGAACTCCGGAATATTCCCCTTCGAGATTTCATCCAGTATCGCCTCTTCCCGTTCTTGGGGGCTCATCTTAGAGACATGCTCGACAAACTGCGAACCTGTGAGGTCTCCTCCCGATCGTGCCGGAATGCTTCCCATTAGCTCTTCGGCTCGGACGGCCGAGCCGGTGTGGTCGCCCGGATTTGCGTGGAGAGCAAATACGACGAGAAAGATCAGGGCCACAGAAAGGGTTTTTCGAATGCTGACATATCTCAACATGGAACGCATCACTGAAATAACCTCATGAAATTCTATCCTTTACGACTGCAGGATTGCAACCTTTGTGCCCAGACCCGGCACCCTTTGGCAAAAACTTCGCCAATGCAGTCGGTGCTTTCTTCAACTACTATAAGGGCTAGCGGCCCGACACGAGACCGCTGCAGATCTCACGCATCCGGCCGCAACGTCAGAATGAGTTCCAGTTCCCAACCCGCACGAAGTGCGCCTGAAAACCAGCCTCAACCATCGAAAAGCTTGCCTGAAAGGCTGCCGGTCCCGCTAGCCGGGGAACATATCCTCTCATGGGGCCGCTATCCAAGGGTCGAACATCGTCAGGTGTACAAACCCGCTTGGAATGACCAGGTGCCGGAGATCCTCGAGGCCAGTGCGCCGGACTCCTTGCTCCCCTTTGGGCTCGGCCGCAGTTACGGCGATTCATGTCTCAATGCCGGCCGCGATCTCATCGCTTGTCATCGCCTCAACCGCATTCTCGGTTTCGACGAATCGACGGGCATGGTGCGTTGCGAAAGCGGTGTTAGCTTGTCCGATATTCTCGACATATTTCTTCCAAGAGGGTGGTTCCTTCCCGTCACTCCCGGCACAAGCTTCGTGACCGTGGGCGGAGCGATAGCCAATGACGTCCACGGTAAGAACCACCATTGTGCGGGGACCTTCGGCGATCACGTTCGACAAATTGCCCTGCATCGCTCGGATAAAGGTCTCTTGATCTGCAATGCCGGGGAAAATACAGAAATGCTGCGCGCCACGATCGGCGGGCTTGGCCTGACAGGAGTTATTGCCTGGGCGGACGTCCAACTGAAACGTGTGGCTGGGCCATGGATCGATAGTGAATCCATCCCCTTTGGCTCCCTCAAGACCTTCCTTGATCTCAGCCATGAAAGCAACGAGCGTTTCGAGTACACCGTCGCGTGGATCGACTGTTTTGCCGGGAGAAACGCCCGCGGCATTTTCTTTCGCGGCAACCATGCTACCGATCGTCGAAAGGAATTCCATCCAAAGCGCGGCCTAAAGCTTCCTTTTGAGCTGCCTTCTTGGATTCTCAATCGTTACTCGATTCGAGCCTTCAACGGGGCTTACTACGCCATTCACGCGGCCAAGGGGCGTCGCGCCCTGGTGGACTATTATTCCTTTTTCTACCCGCTTGATTCCGTTCGGCAATGGGACTTGATGTACGGGAGGCAAGGTTTTCTTCAATACCAGTGCGTTATTCCAGAAAAGAACCTTGCAGCCTTCGAGGAGCTACTCGATCGCATCGCACGATCCGGCATGGGTTCTTTCTTAGGCGTGCTAAAGCAATTCGGTTCGGCGCCGCCAGCGGGAATGCTTTCCTTTCCCCGCCCTGGACTCACCATCGCGTTGGACTTCGCCATGCGAGGGGAGCGTACCCTGAACCTTATGCGCTCACTCGACGAGGTGGTCCAAGAAAGCGGCGGGGCGCTGTACCCAGCGAAGGACGCCCGCATGAGTCCCGCCTTGTTTGAAACGTCATTCCCAAGCTGGCGGAGCTTTGTGCCCTACATGGATCCGAAGATGTCTTCGTCGTTTTGGAGGCGTGTGACGGGGTCCCTATGACAAACGACGCCGCCTCGGCAAGCTAAAGATCTTTCGGAAAAGCCCATGACAGCGGGGAACACTGCGCGAATGAAAAAGGTAATCATCCTGGGGGCCACCTCCGGCATTGCACTCGAAGTCCAGCGGCAATTGGCTCGTCGAGGCTGCGAGCTATTGCTTGTGGCCCGTTCCCCCCGACGCCTTGCCGCACTCCAGTCAGACCTGTTGGTACGGGGCTCGCCCCAGGTGCTAACTTATTCGGCTGATTTGTCCTCGATTGCGCAACATGACGGAACCTTGGAATTTGCCTCTCGCATGTTTCCCGAGTTTGACACTGTGCTCCTGGCTTACGGTTCCATGCACAATCAACAGGAATCTGAAAATTCTATTCAGATTCTGTTAGAGGAGCTGCGGGTTGATTTTGCGAGCGCCGCCGCCATTCTTACTCTGTTCGCGGCCGAGTTAGAGCGCCGACGGACAGGATGCATCGCCGCCATCACTTCCGTCGCAGGAGACCGCGGGCACCGGTCCAATTACGTTTACGGCTCCGCCAAAGGCGGCCTGTCGCTCTTTCTCGAGGGACTGCGCAGCCGCCTGTATCCTGCTGGCGTGCGCGTGATCACCATCAAGCCCGGGCCGGTACAGACCCCCATGACAGACGGACTGCCGCACGCCACGCACTTTGCCGATCCGCAGCAGGTGGCTCGCGACATCGTCCGGAGCCTCAGTCGTCGCTCCCCTGATGTCCTCTATACTCCGAGAATCTGGCGTTACGTCATGACCGCTGTCCAATTGATCCCAGAAACCGTCTTTAAGCGCCTTCCGCTCTGATCATTTTCTCGACGAGTTTTGTGCGCCGACCGTTGCAAGCAAACGTACACAATGTACTCATCGAAGAAGGAGATTCCGGTACACCAGAAGTGAGTGCGAAAGCTTGCTACGATGTTCGGAGTGCCCGGAGACGTTATGCACGGACGTCGACCGAATGCACCGAAACTTACTGGAAGCGGTTCAGGAGACGGTACATGCGTCTGAACAAGGACTTTGAAAGCGGCGACATCGATGCGACTAGTTCGAGTCACGCTGAACGAAGCGTCTGCCTGGTGAGAAAAGGCTCTGAGCCCGGCGGATGATTTTGCCGCCAAAAGCCGGCGCGCCTGCCTCCCAAGCAGACGCTCTAATTTGTCGGAATCGAATCGCGCGCTTTGCAGATAGGGACACTAGATGCGCGCACATGATTTCAATGCAGGAGCCCACCAGCCCGGCAGACGCGACTGCCCGGCGAGCTGAAGGATACCCGCGAACGTGTCGCCTCAGCAACTGGCGCAATCGTGATTCCGAATCGCGTCTTCCACCAATTCCGAGAGTTGGGCGAGTTAGTCCGTTTACGCATGTCATCTCATTGGAAGCGGACGCATGAGCCCGCCTTCGGTCCAAAGCGCATTCAAACCACGATCCAGATGGTAGGGCCCACCTGTCGTACGTTGAAAGATCTCGCCATAGTTGCCGCTCGCAGCGATAACCTTGGCTGCCCAATTATGCGCCAGCCCCAGCGCCTGAGCGGTGGCGAAGTCGTGCCCAAGCAACTGCTCGGCCCGCACGTCTTCGCGTTTCTCCGCCGATGCCACGTTGGCCTGGGTGATCCCTAACGCTTCCGCCTCGATCAGCGCGCTGACCGTCGAGTCGATCAACAGCCCGAACTTCTGATCACCATAACGAAAAGCGGGGACAACCGGGTAGAGCCCGAACCGCTCGGGCAGGAATACGAAATCGCTCGTCACCGCATGAAAGTTGGCGCGCGACTGGGCCAGCCGCGACTCCAAGGCGGTGCCCGCCACGCATCGGCGAACAGCCACAGCCGCGTCCATTTCGCCCTGTTCGGAGTGAGACATGAGCGCGTAAGGAATTCCCCGCGCGGTCATTTCGTCGCGCAGCGCTCGCTCGGGCGGGCTCATGTCGAGCGCACAGATAACCTTGTCGCGCAGACCAGCCAGGTCGGTGACGCCGCTTCGTTTCGAGACCATCAAAAGCTGGGAGTCATAGAAGATGGGCAGCCCGAACTCAAGGCCGAAATGGGTCGCGGTCAATGCCGAAGGCGAGATGCCGGCCGCAAGCTGGATCGTGCCAGCCTTCAAGGCATTCAACGCCTCCGGCTCGGCTGGAAAGGCCTGGATCGTTAGGCTGTCAGCGTCACCGAAGATAGCCACTGCGACGGCCCGGCAAATCTCGGCTTCCAGCGCCGAGAGATTGCCGTGGACGTC
>Ga0187782_10004803_pt1 | contig 10104 bp, 9 predicted proteins | sample 0715_SJ02_MP15_2_FD_132454 | JGI IMG/M metagenome (GOLD analysis project Ga0187782, IMG submission 132454) | Tropical peat soil microbial communities from peatlands in Department of Meta, Colombia - 0715_SJ02_MP15_20_MG | ecosystem: Environmental > Terrestrial > Soil > Wetlands > Peat | place...
ATGTACGTCGGTGCGATCGACGAAGCCGACGAGCAGGCCAAGCGGATGGCTCAAGGCTAGTTGACGAGTAGGAAAGAGTCGGCGACATGGCTGCGCACGGCCCCTTGCGACTGGTGCTGGTGACTCCGGAGACCACGCTCCTCGACGAGCCCGTCGGCGGGCTGCGGTTCCCGCTCTATGATGGCCAGATCGGAATCCTTCCCGGCCGAGCCCCGCTCATCGGCCGGCTGGGTTATGGCGAGCTCGACGTGACGCATGCCGATGGCTCGCACTCGGCTTACTTCATTGACGGCGGATTTGTGCAGGTGAAAGAGAACATCGTCTCGCTCCTGACCGATCGTGCTTTAACGGTCGACCAAATCGATAGGGCCGCGGCAGAAGAGAAGCTGCGCGAGGCCGTGGCCCGCGTCGCTCACAGCGATGCCGAGGCCAACGCCCGCTTCCGCGATCAGGAACGGGCCCGTCAGATGCTGGCACTGACTGCGAACCGCTGATTCCGGCTAGCCGTTCGTGCTGCACTCCTCAGAGTACGCCGCACTTTGCCGATCGACATTTAACCACTGTCAGCGTCGGCCAATCGTCATACGCGGGCGGCGTTCACATTTTCTTGACACCAGGCGTCGAGTCTGTTCGAGCTTGCCTGCCCGTTACAGGTCGTTGTGTTTCAGCCGTTTTTTCGCCGGCAAGGTTTCGCAAGTCGGCAAACTTTCGTGCCCGTCGCTCGATCGACGAGTCGTGGCGCTTTGTTGCGATCTCAAGTGGTCGTCCAATTCTTCATGGCGAACAAGTCGCTCAGTCGAAAGGAAAATAGGCAAAAAGCGACACTCGACGGCTTGCTGCCGCGCGACAGCCCGTCCTCTCGCAACTCTGTTCTATGGCATTTGGTTGAGAGGAAGACCCTTTGAGGAGCCCCAAACCATCTCCGAACCCGCAGGAGGCTGGGTCTCATGGGTCAGACACAACTGCAGCCGGCATCGTTTTGGAGATCGGCCGAGGCCGCACTGAGCACCGAAACCGCCCGGTGCTGTCGCCGCGATTCTTGATCGGTTCCAGCCCGCGTTGTGATCTTTGCCTGGCCGGTGTCGAAATCCCCCCGCTGCATTCGATGATCTGCATCGACGGCGGCGAACTCTGGATCGAAGCCATCGCGTCGTTGCCGGAGCTTCTGGTCAACGGTCGTGCCGAAAGGTCTGTGCGGCTCAAAGACGAAGACCAGCTGCGCATCGAGCCGTTTGAGCTGATCGTGCACCTGTCAGCGAGCGTTGCGGCGACGGCTCAGTCCGTTGCACCTGAGATGGCTCATCCGGTCGCGGAGCAAGCCGATTCCGCCGAGCCATGCAACCTCTCTGCGCTCGAGCTTGTCGAGCGGATCGAGGCGGCGACAGAACTCGTTAGCGAATTCGAGCAGCGCAACCGACTCGGAATGGAGTCGCTTTTATCTGCGGTCGAAGAGCGCCGAAAGCGGATGATCGTCAGCCCGGTCCCCGCGCCGCGAGGTACGTTATTGTCAATGAGCGCGGCCTCAGCCGAGGCAAATCACCTCGAACTGGCCGATCTCGAATCGCTGGTAGGACACATCTCCGACGTCGTGGGCGAGCTGGAAAAGCGGTCGGGCGTGCAATTTCGACGCGAGGCCGGCTACCGCGACGCCGTCTCCAGCCTGTTCGAGGCCCAGGATCGCTTGTCGCGTCAGCTCGAGGTCCTCTTGCGCCGCGTCGCTTCTCTCAACACCGAGCGAGCGACTCCCGAACGCGGACGCGCCATCGCCTGAGCGCACTCTGACGACCAGCGTTGCAGGTCTTATTGTGGCGGAATCGGGCGGAAGGACTGCTGCTTCACCTGCCCGTCGACGAATGAGACTGCCGTGTTCTGCGGAATCATCCGCCATGCTTCGGCGATGTTGCCGATCGGCTCTGAGACGACCAGCCGGATAGGCTGCCGCGAATCGGTACGCAGGCACTTGTTCAGCCGATACAGGTGCTCCGCATCGTCCGTGTGGTAAAGAGTCGGCGCGTCGGAATCGGAAGCGTACCGGACAGCGTACATCCGCTGCCCGTCGGTGACTCCCAGCGTCATCCACAGGGCTTGATCGACGCCTTGAGCACCGGCGACTTTTTCAACCAGGCCGGCCATTCGCTCGAGCCCGCCGATCGGATCGTCTTCAAGTCCCAGCGTGAGCGCCAGATAAAACATCAGTTCCGAGTCGGTCGTCCCCAATACGTGCGGGAAAAGCTGAGGCCCCACCTGAAAAAGCAGATCGCGGCGGAATCTTTCGATTTCCTCGATCTCTCCATTATGCACGAAGAGCCACCGGCTATACCGAAACGGATGACAGTTGGTTTCCTGAACGGTGGCCTTGGAGGTGGCACGCACGTGGGCGAGAAACAAGGGCGACGAAGTGTGAGCGGCCACCTCGTGGAGATTAAAGTCGTTCCACGCCGGCCGGATGCTGCGAAAGAGCCCCGGTTTTTTGCGACCGTTGTACCAGCCAACGCCGAAGCCATCGCCGTTGGTGGTGGTTTCTTTCGACTGGGAGCTCAGGCTCTGATCGATGAGCGAATGCTCAGCCTTAAACAGAATGTCTTCCAGCCAGATTGCGGGTCCATGGTAAGCCAACCAGCGGCACATGGTTTTTCACTTTCGATTCGCCCCGTTGCCTCTCCTAGTGCTTGAGCACTCTGCGCAGAGTGTACCATGCCACGGGGACGATGAGCGCGTTGGCGACCCACATCGCCCAGGCCGGGTTGACCACGTCGTTCTTCGACTGGTTCATCATCAAAAAGATGATCGGGTAATAGGCTATCAGAATCGGCAGAAAGCACATGATGAAGCTCGTGAGGACCTGCCGCTTCGCCTGCAGAATCGAAAACGGCCCCCCCAGGAGCGTGAAGAAAAAGCAGCTGGCCGACAGGGCGAAGCGGCTGTGAATCTCGGTATGGTTCGTGACGACCTCCTCTTTCTTGACGATCAGGTCGGCGTCGTACTGCAGCATGTCGGGCTTGTCGAGGCGGTCGAAGTCGCCCGTCGCCAGTGCGAAAGCCGTCTCGACGTCGCGGCCGGCCCGTAGTCCCTCGAGGTCGAAGGTGATTCCCCCCAGACTCTCCCGCAGCTCGCGGATGCTGCGGCTGCGGGCTTTCATTTTTTTTGGTTCGTCCGGAAGGGGGAACTCCCAGACATCCTCCTGCCCGCGAAAGCTCTCATGGTCCGGCACGACTCCGTTGAGATTGATGAGGTTCACACGCACGACGCGCTTATGCAGATCAAAGTGCAGCGTCGCCTCGTCGGCAAAAATGTGGATCGTCTCGCCTCCCCGCGGCGTGAAGTGAAACGTGGGCTTAATCAGCTTATTGCCCTCCACGTCGTGCACCGAAATCGTGATCGCCGGATCGCGGCGCACGAAGATGTGGTGCGTCCGCAAGATGTCGAGAAAGATGTTTTCCAACATCAAGGCGACGCGGTTATCGATGCTGGTCATTGCCCAGGGAATGACCTGATCCGTGAGCAACAAGGAAGCAATGCTCAAAACGACGCCCATCACGAATGAGGGCATCAATAGCGAGAGCGCGCTGATTCCGGCGGCCTTTGCTGCCGTCACTTCGTGGTCGGCGGCAATTCGCCCATAAACCACGGTGACCGTGAGCAGCATCGTGGCGGGGATTGTGAAGGGGAGCAGGCTCGGAACCAGGTACGGCAGGATCTGCAAAATCTCGGCCGGCCCCAAGCCGTCCTCGCTCGCCTTGGTAAAGGCCCCGAGGAAAACCAGCAGAACCGTCAGTACGCTCACGACGAGCAGAAAGACACGAATCAACTCGCCAAGTACGTACCTTTGGAGCAGCCGCATCTGAGGACTTTCCGGCCCTGAGCGCGCTCGACCGCAGCCCATCCCACTGACGCACTCGCCGCGGCGGCCGCAACTTCGACCTAACTACTAACTGGAGAAAGACATAGGCGCGTCGATATATGCCAATCGTCACACACCGTCAAGACCAACCGATGCCCGCATCTTCCCACCAGCCCAATCGCGCTCGGCAGCCTCCCCAGAGTCAACGCCTGGACCCCACATCGCATGCGAAGTGCCCCCTGCCAGCACAATTGCGACCTTCGCGCGTCAGTTGGACGGACGGCTCGTGACTGGGACATGCGACGTTCAGCCGCCGCCGAGTTCGATCCGAAATGAAAAAGACAAAGAATCACCGACACCGCCGCCTCCGCGAGGAGAGTTCATGCTCGATCTTTGGAAATCTCTGTCGGACGATCAGATTGCCCTCGTGGGATGCGCGGCGGCACTGACAGTCGCGGGGACCGTGATGTCTTTGAGTTACTACATCGGGCGCGGGCGGATCGCGTCACTCGGGAAGAAGACGATGATGCCGGTCCTCGATTCCGGGCAGATCAAGCCGACGGGCTCGCCCGCCGTCGCTGGCCGGCGTCGCCGAGAGGCTGCATAGAGCGACACTGTCCGCGATTTTACTTCGGGACTGGGGCCGTACTGGCGCCGGCTTCGCCTCGCAGCGCACGGTCGATTTCACGTCGCGCAGCAAAATAATAAACGGCTCCGACCACAGCGATTAGCATCGTGACGACGCGATAGGCGATCGCTGTCGCAACGCCTGCTGCCTCGGCGGCAGCTGCCTGCACCGGTGTTCCCGCCGCTTCGTTCGCCACCTGATAAGATCGCGCGACCAGGCCTTCAAACGCACCGAGTCCGGCTGGTACCGGAACGAAGACCGCTCCAACCTCGGCCCCGGGAATCAGCAAAAGATGTCCCCAATAGCCGGGGGCCGCAGCGCCCGCCCGCACCGCTTGCGAGCAAAAATAAAAACCCGACAGCATGCCGAAGTGACCGACGATGCTGATGATCACGCAAAAGACCAGCACACGGCCCCGAGATTGATAGAGCAACACGGCATTCACCAAGGCAGCAATCATCGGGCCAACTTTGGGCAGTCCCACCAGTCGTCGCATCAGGCCGGAGCGCGGCACTGCAGGTAGCAACAAGACCACGAGCCCGACCATGCCCCCGAGCGTGCCGATCCAAAGCACCGCCAGATAGGTCTTGACGACGGGGTGCGCCAGCAGCGCGGGGGGCTGAAAAAACATGCTGAACGCCCCGACCATGAAGAGCGCCAGCACTCCCAGGATCCGATCCAAGAGCACGGTCGCCGCAGCGATCCCCCTCCGCGACGTTTGCTCCGTGGCGATCAGACCTGCCTTGATCAAGTCGCCGCCCGCAGAGCCGGGCCCCACGAAATTGCACGCGTACCCGATGAAGCTCAGCCGCAACGCGTCCTTGACGGTGAACGGAAAGTCCTGCGCCCAGACGAGCAGATACCAGCGGTAGAAAGTGAGGGTGATCGACGCCGCGACCACTACCAAAGCCAGAGCCAAAGCCGTCCAGTCAGGCTTTTGAGCACGCAAGTTGGCGAGCGGAGCCCGGTATGCATAAAAGAGGTAACTGAGCAAAGACAGGGCGACGAGCCACTTCAACCAGTACCAGTTTCGCCCGACTGCCCGAATTGCCGACTTGAGAAAGTGCAACGCCGTCCCCGTCCGTTCGCGAGAGGAGGGCGAAACTCCCGCTATGCCATTCTCTTAAATGCATTGAGGTCAAGGCTCGGCAGGAGCCTCGCCCTCCTACCAATCGCCGCGTTTCTAGATGATCGCGAATGCCCCTGCAATCGAAAAGGCTTGCCGAATCCGCCGAATGGAGGGTATCTTTTCGATCCCGTCGGCTTGGATGCCGGCGTAGCGGCGCCCGTCAATTTTGGGCGGACGCTGCCATGAGTTTGCTGCTTTAGAGAACTCGAATCGAAAGGGCTCAAGGATGAGCCGTCTGACTGCTCTGTCGCGCACCTCTGCGCGTCCCCGATTCCGCGTTGTTCAACCGGACGGCGACGCCGTCATCCTTCGTTTCCCTGCCCGCGCCGAGTTGCGAATCTCGGCACGCTTAGACTCGCCGCGTGGGGACTCCTGTGTTTCCTTTTCTCGACACGAGCTGCCGGAAGGCCGTGAAGCGCTGCTTCAACGCGCCCGCGCTCTGCATCGCAATCGATGTTGCCCTAATTGCCGGCGCGGAGGCGTGATCCCTGTGGACCTGGGCGATGGGGATGACCGTCATGCGGCCATGCCGGTGCCGGGGACATCGACCCTCGTTGGTTTTTATTGCGACGCCTGCGGCGCCGAATGGCCGGTCTAGGCGCCAATACGCGGTATCCAACCGCCTTGTCGCGCGAGATTTCCACGCGACCGCAAACGCGTTGAGTGAATTTCTCAGCAGGTCAACGCAGGGCGCGCCGCGCATGAAATTGCTTTCCGGACGGAGCCCTTCCATACTGGCGGATCCGCCGGGTGTCGGGTCCGTGCGTCAGCGTTTTTTGGCTTAATGAGACGGACCTCGAGCGGCGGGCAATCCAAAGGCGAGAAACCTTTGTCCGAGGATGACGAACTCCCACCCGCTCCCAGCGTCCGGCGCAAAAAGAAAAAATCCCCGGAGCAGGAGGCAAAACCACCCCGCCCGATCTGGTATCGGTATGTGCTTTGGGGAGTAATGGCCTGCCTGGCGGTTGGCGCCCTCTTCGAACTGAGAGCCCAGTACTACTACAAGCACAACCTCCGCGTCGCTCAAGAATCACTGGATCGCATCGAGGGGAATCCCAAAAAGGTCTTTTACGACGAAATCAAGGATCGCTTCTGGGGGACGCCTGAATCGAGCACCGGCAAGGCCGACTTCGTCACCAATGTGATCTACACCTGGTCATGGCACGGTCTTCGCAAGTACGTCGTGAGAGTCTATGTCAGCCCGAAGGACGGGCAATTGCGCAAGGTCGAGTCGGAACCGTAACCAGTCCGCGCCAGCCGCGTAAGCGCTGCGACCGGCGTTCGGAGCCGCTTCGGCCCCGTGAGATCGCTAAGGGAATGCGATGCCAAACATCGTGGGCTTAGTGTTGGGGGGTGGCAAAGGGACTCGGCTCTTGCCGCTGACTCAGCACCGCTCGAAGCCAGCCGTTCCTCTGGCTGGAAAATATCGGATCATCGACATCCCGATCTCCAACTGCATCAACAGCGGCGTCAATCAGATTTACGTTCTCACACAATTCAATTCGGTGAGCCTGCACCGACACATTCGGCAGACGTACCAGTTCGACCACTTCGACAACGGATTTGTCGAGATTCTCGCCGCCCAGCAGACGAATGAAGGTGCCGCCTGGTATCAAGGAACGGCCGATGCGGTCCGCAAGCAGATTCGCTACATCGAACAGCCCGGGATCGACTACGTGCTGGTCCTCTCAGGCGACCAGCTCTACCGGATGGATTACCGCGCGATGCTCGAGACTCATCGCCGCGAGAAAGCCGATGTCACCATCGCCGCTGTCCCAGTCACGCGCCAGGCGGCCCGCTCGTTCGGCATCATGCGGATCAGCGAAACGGGACGCGTCGTCGGCTTCCTCGAGAAGCCTCAAAGCGAAGAGGAATTTGCGCTGGTGCGCAGCGATCCGGCCTGGCTCGACGCTCACGGCATTTCCAGTCGCGGACGGGACGGGCTCGCCAGCATGGGCATCTACCTCTTCAACCGCCAGACGCTGGTCGAGCTGCTGGAGAAGTCCGATTACCAGGATTTCGGCAAGGAGGTCTTTCCGATGTCGATCCGGGCGCGGCGCGTGCAGGTGTATCCCTTCGACGGTTACTGGGAAGACATCGGCACGATTCGCTCGTTCTACGAAGCGAACCTTGCCCTGGCGAGGTTCCCGCCGCCGTTCGAGTTTGAGTCCCCCCTTGGTCCGATCTACACCCACGCGCGCTCGCTTCCGCCGGCCCGGGTCAACGGTGCCACGATCCGCGAGTCCCTTTTAGCAGATGGCTGCGTGGTGGAGGCTGGGGCCACCATCGAGCACAGCGTAATCGGACTCCGTTGTCGCATCGGCCGCAATGCCACCATCTGCAACTCAATTCTGATGGGGGCCGACTTCTATGCCTCCGACGACCAGCGGGATCCCGGCGCGGGGCCGCGCCTGGGAGTCGGCGAAGGGGCCGTCATCGCGGGTGCCATCATCGACAAGAACTGCCACATTGGCCGTAACGTGCGGATCGAAAGCCAAAATCGGCCCGACGCCGACTTTGAGAACTTCTCAATCCGGGACGCCATCATCGTGGCGCACAAGGGAGCATCGTTCCCAGATGGCTGGACGCTCCCGGGTTGAAAGACCGGCGCAAAAACAGAGGGCGATGCCCCTGCGCGCGGCCAGCTTTTGGCCTCCGGCTCGGCAGGAGCCTCGCCCACCAGATTTCCGATGCCGTCAACTTTGACGATCAGTCAGCAGGCGGTTCTGCGAAGGTCTTCGGGTCCGCCTTGTCCAACACTTTGATGTCGGTGATTTCGATGTCGAGGAACTTCTCGCCGTTGCGTTTGTTCTCGATCTTGGTGGCCCGCTTCACGCCATTGAAATCTTTGTACTTGCCATAGGTCGTTTCTTGGGTGAACTCGTCTCCCCCGAAGCCGTTCACGGTTGCAAGCATTTTGACCGGCAGGCCGGTTTCCTTGTCGAAAAACAGCTCGAAGTCCTTCTTGTCCGGACCGACGATCTTAAGGGCGACGGCCGGCTTGTTGTCGACCTTTTCTTCTTTAGTTGATTCAACTTTGAAGTCCTTGCCTTTCAGCGGCAGGATAACCGCAGGGACAAGCGACAGATAAACGGCCCGCTTTTGGTTGGCGAGTTGATCGTCCTCGAGCTTGCTGGTGTCACCGGCGAATTTCCGCCAGGCCTTGTCGCCGTCCATGACCGTGACGCCCTTGATCTCATTCCCGCCGAGATCGCCTTTGAAGTCCTGGCGGTACTTGCCGAGCCCCATGGTGATGGTCGTCGTGCTGATCTCGCCTTCGTTGCCGCCGAAGTTCACCTTTCCCTTGGCTTTCGTTTCCACGATCTTGCCTTCGAGGGCAGTGATCTTGGCCTCGCCCCCAAGGGCGTTAACGGCTTTATCGATGACTTCCTTCGCGTCCGGACCTGCCGCCAGGACGCTGCAACGAGCGCTCAATACGAGCGCCGCCGCCACAACCGCACCAAGGAACTTTGTCATAGGATGCACTGCCTTTGTACTGCTGATGATGGAAAAAACGCCTCGCCGCGGAAGAGAGCCCCGGCGCAGACCATCCGCGCCGCCGATCCAGCGCGCTAGAAAGTTAGCGGAACTGGAACCCCCGCCGTCTCGAAATCGTAGCCAGAACTCGTGCGAATTGCCACGAAAATCAAATTACGGAATGCGGCATCTCTTATGCATACGGATCAAGCTGCAAGCACGCAAGAAATTCTCCGGCGACCGCTTGCCGATCGAGCGCCACAAAGTGGTACTGCCCCGCCAGCCAGTCGTGGAACTGATCCTGATAATGCGGGCTGCCACAATGCCCCGACTGGCTCTGGGCGTCCACCATCCACAAGCCGGCTGGCGATTCGCCCAGGTCACAAATCATGCGAAAGCCGGCGCCGACAGCCGCTTCGAAATCGGGACCGCGCCCGGTGTTACAGACGGTTGTCGCGTCGCCTCGAACTCCTGCTCCTCCCTGATTGAGCAGCAGTCCCAGGTCGCCCCGCCCGGACAGAAAATGCTTAAGGTCGAGTCGATGCAGCCGGCCCCAGGTCCATTCGCCGATGTTCGGGCCGAAGCGTTGGGCGAGCCGCTCGAGCGTGCCACGAAACGTCTCGCGGACGATGTCGCCGAAATCTTTAGCGCGAAACCAGCCGTCGGCGTCGCAACCCGGCGGCTTGATCTGCAGCAGCCTGGCCGCCAGCCCTTCGATACCGCTTGCCATCAAGGGAACCGCGTCCTCAGGAAATCGCTCCGCGGCGACGCGCCGGCACCAATCGACGAAGAAGACGTTAAACACCGTCGGAGCCACCAGCTCGGTGAGGCAGTCGCCGTTCCAATCCCGAAGGAGGACACGGGCCTGTTGCACGCGCTCGAGGTGCTCATCCGCAAGCAGCGCGCACAGTCCCGGCAGACAGTCAACCGCGCGCAGCGAACGGGGGTCCTGTTGCAGGCGCCGATGATCGTCGTGCTTATGCGTGGCCCGCGATTCGATCACCTCCCGGATACGCCGCGCCCGATGCC
>Ga0187782_10004805_pt1 | contig 10100 bp, 9 predicted proteins | sample 0715_SJ02_MP15_2_FD_132454 | JGI IMG/M metagenome (GOLD analysis project Ga0187782, IMG submission 132454) | Tropical peat soil microbial communities from peatlands in Department of Meta, Colombia - 0715_SJ02_MP15_20_MG | ecosystem: Environmental > Terrestrial > Soil > Wetlands > Peat | place...
AAATTACGGGTGTAGCCGGCTATGTTCCGCCGCGCGTCTTGACCAACGCGGACCTCGAAAAAATGGTGGATACCACGAACGAATGGATCATGGAGCGCGTGGGCATCCGCGAACGCCACCTGGCAGAGAAGGGAGTCGCCGCGAGCGATCTGGCGGTGGAGGCGGTTAAAAGGCTTCAGGCGGGGCATCCGTTCGACCTGCAGGCCGTGGACCTGATCGTTGTGGGCACCGTGACTCCGGACATGATGTACCCCTCCACGGCGTGCCTGGTACAGCACAAACTGGGGATAGAGAATACCTGGGGCTTTGACGTGTCCGCGGGTTGCTCAGGATTCCTGTACGCCCTGAACACCGGGGTGAAGTTCGTGGAGTCCGGGCAGTACAAGAAGGTGCTGGTGATCGGGTCGGATGTGAACTCGTCGATGACCGATTACACGGACCGCGCGGTTTGCATCATCTTCGGGGACGGCGCCGGTGCAGTGCTGCTGGAGCCCGCGAAAGACGGTGAGCCGAGCATCATCGACCATGTGGCACAGGTGGAGGGCGGGGGAGGGCAGTTTCTGTACATGCCGGGCGGAGGCAGTTTGCATCCGGCTTCGCACAAGACGGTAGACGAGAAGATGCACTACATCCACCAAGATGGAAAGAACGTGTTCAAGTACGCCGTGAGGAAAATGGCGGAGATGACCGAGAGGATCCTCGAAAAGAACGGAATGACGGGCAAGGACGTGGATTGTTTCATCGCGCACCAGGCGAACCGGCGCATCATCACGGCCACGGCGGAGCGGCTCGGTATGCCGCTCGAGAAGGTGGTCATCAACATCGAGAAATACGGGAATACCACAGCGGGGACGATTCCGCTGGCGATGCAGACAGCGCTCGAAGAGAAGAAATTGAAGAGGGGTGATGTGGTGCTGTTGGCGGCCGTGGGAGCTGGATTTACATCCGGTGCGACACTTTTGCGGTGGGCGTACTGAGGTACAGAAAGAAAGGGGCGGAACAACTGCCTCCGCCCGGTCCAATCCTGGCTTAGATCTTCAATTCGGGATGACGAGCTGTTGGCCGACCTTGATGGTGTTGGGGTCGGTGAGCTTGTCCTTGTTGGCTTCGAAGATTTTCATGTATTCGTTGGCATTGCCGTAAAACTGCTTGGCAATTTTGGACAGCGAATCCCCCGCCGCAACCGTGTATGTCTGCTGCTTGGGGGCAAGCGAAGGATCAACGGAAAGGTTGAGCGTCAAGTCACTGTATGCGGGATCGACGAGTTTCGCCTGGTCCCAGATCTTGTTCTTGATCGCTTCGGTACCGCAGGTTCCTTCAATGTATAGCTTGTCGTCCTGAATGTGCACGTGGGTGAGGTGCACGCCGGACTGGCTGATTGCGTTCAAAACGGACCCGTACTTCAGCTTGAGTTGCTCTAGGTCTGCCATGGGTCTTCCTCTCTAGAAGGGTATCGGGCGGGCCACAAGCATAGCACCGCGAGGAAGGCGAGGATGTGACAATCTTCTTATAATGGGCCTTAGCGAATCCAGCTTAGCAGGAACGGATGGAAGCGGCTTGCGCGAGGTTCGCTTCGAGGCGATGGCCTACCCGAACGGCGGCGTAACGGGCGCACAGGAGGCGCTCCTGTTCGCTCCACGCAGAGAGGGCCGGGGAAATCTGGCCGAAGAGTTCGGAGACTTTGCCGACCATCCTGTAATAGGCGGGAACGAAACCCAGGCCGCCGCGGCTACCCTGCAGTTGGGGCGTGAGGATTAGCAGGCTGGCCAGTTTTTCAAAGTCCGCCCCGCAGAGATCGGACTCTTCCAACTGAGCGGCCTCGAGAATCTCTCTGGAAATGGGCTGTGAGGCCACGCCGGCAAGGACGGCGCGCCAGTAATAGAGGCCGAACTGGGCCAGCGCCACGATCGAGATCGCAAATAACATCGCGGAGAACATCCCTCAGCCTCCGCCTAGAGAATGCGCTTCCTGACCGTGTCTCCCAATAGCTCGGGGGTACTAGAGGGCTAGCCTTTGTGGGGTTATCTGTTTCCGCACCGCGCAATGGAGGTCAAAATCGGTTGTTCCGGAGAGGTGATTCGCTTATGCTGCTGGCCGGCGCCGGAGGGATAACTATATGAAATTACGGGCATTAAGCACTTTGGCGATGTTGGGCGCAACGCTGTTTGTCTTGGCGAGCCACCAGAACTCGGCCGGAATGACGCGGATCGAAGATGCCTCGCGTGCAGCCATCCGGGCGGTTCTGGCCGAGCAGCAGGCTGCCTGGAATCGCGGGGACGTGGAGAACTTCATGAAGGGTTACTGGAATTCGCCGGATCTGAGTTTCGCAGGGAGCAGCGGGGTTACCCGTGGCTATGAGGCCGTGCGGACGCGTTACCGGAAGAATTATCCCGACACGAAGGCCATGGGGCACCTGGAGTTTTCGGAGATAGAGGTGCATCCTCTCGGAGAAGACGCGGCCTTTGTGCTCGGACGCTGGCACCTTACACGGGAGTCGGACGAATTGGGCGGTGTGTTCACCCTGGTATTCGAGCGATTCGCCGACGGTTGGAAGATCGTTCACGACCATACCAGCCTGAACGCAAAGACACCGTGATCGTTTGAGCATCGAAATCGTTTGTATCGCGAGGCTTTCATCAAGCGTCAAAAAGACTCGGCGTATCTTGAGGGATGCGGCTTCGTTTCACTTTGGCTGTTCACGTGCACGTGAAAATGTGCCCCGGCCTGTGGAGTTTGGCCAGCGCGCCATTTTGCTGGAAGGTCGCATGACAAACGGATTTTTGACGCGGCGATTGGTTCGACCGCTGCTGGAACTCTTGCGGCAAGGAGTGACGCCGGAGAAACTCTCGCTGAGCATTGCGCTCGGAGCGGTTCTCGGGACACTGCCTGCCATCGGGTGGAACACGGCATTGTGCGCCGCCATCGCGTTGATCTGGCGGTTGAATTTGCCGGCGATTCAGATGGTGAACTATTTTCTGTACCCGTTGCAGATTGCGCTGATCCTGCCGTTCTTTCGATTGGGCGAGAAACTGTTCCGCGCCCCGCATTTGCCGCTCAGCGTTCCCCAGATCTACGGGATGGTGCGCACGAACTTGTGGGGCGCGGTCGTTCTCCTGTGGACCACGACCTGGCATGCGCTTGTGGCGTGGGTGCTGATTGCGCCCTTTGTGGCGGCGCTGATCTACCTGATTCTCCTGCCGGCGTTCCGGCGCATTCTGAGCAAAACGCACGTGCACGTTCCCGTCGCCGGAATTCCTGCCTCCAAATAGTTGCACGGAACGCTTTCACCCTTCTGAGTGTTCGCGGGGCCTGCGGAGATGGGGTTGGAGCTAAGAAGGGTCTGGGGGGAACCGGTATATTCGCAGATGCAAATGGAATGAGTCGGCCGTGACGCGACAAGGCCTGCAGTTTTGGGTTAAGAATGCGGGTTCGGAAAGCGCTACAAGATCTCGAGAATTTCCTCGTAGCGTTTGAAGGGGGGAATGAGGTAGGCGCCCGCCATTTCGGTACGGGCCCACTTGAGCATTTCACGCGCGACCTCGAAGCCACAATCGCGAGCCGAAGCGCCGGCGGCTTCCATGGATTTCAGGAGCGGTTCGGGAATCACGATGCCGGGGACCTCGTTGTTGAGGCGCAGGGCCTGTTTGTAGCTGTTGAGCGGCCACACACCGATCAGGACGGGAATCGACGGCCTGCCGCCGAGCTTTTTCAGGAACGCGTGCCAGTGGCCGGGGTCAAACAGGGGCTGGGTCATGGCGAAATGGGCGCCGGCTTCGATTTTGGCGTGGAAGCGGGCGATTTCATTGTCGAGATCGTCTGCCATGGGATTCAGCGCAACGCCAATCGTGAAATTGGTTTGACCTCCGAGAGTTTTCCCCGCCCAGTCCGTGCCCTGATTCAAGCGGTGCAGAATTTTGGTCAGGCCGACGGAATCGACCTCGTAGACGCCGCTGGCCTCCGGGTAATCGCCGACCGAAGGAGGGTCACCGGTGATACCGAGAACGTTGCGGACCCCGCCGACAGTCCATGCACCGAGCAGCATCGCCTGCAGACCAATAATGTTCTGATCGCGCGTGGTCAGGTGAGGGACGGTCTCGACTCCGCGAGCTTCGAGGGCGCCGGCGACAATGAGCGCGTCCATTCCAACGCGAGCCATGGCGCCGCTGTTGATGTCGATGGCGTCAACTTTGCCCGAGGCCATCACTTTGTCGACCTGTTCGAAAATGCGGTCGAGAGAAATGCCTTTGGGCGGGTCGATTTCGACGCAGACGACGAACTCCTTCTTCTGGAGCTTTTTCCAGAGCTTGCTTTCAGGCTCACGTTCCTGGATCACGGCCGCACGTTGGGCGGTGGCTACGACCGTGACCTTTGCCTGTGCGCTGGCCGGCCGCAGGGACTTTACGGCTTCCGCCATGGCGCGAATATGGGCAGGGGTGGTCCCGCAGCAGCCGCCGAGAATACGGACTCCGATTTCCGCAGCTTCGCGGGCGAACTCGGCGAAATAGGCGGGCGAAGATTTCGGGTACACAATGCGGTCACCTTCGCGCTTTGGGAAACCCGCATTGGGCATGCCGCTGATGCTGGCGCATCCGGAGCTAGCCAGTTCCTGAAGGATGGGCAGCAGCGATTGCGGGCCGAGGGTGCAATTCGCGCCGATGACCTGAACGTTTTTCTCTTTGAGCATGGCCGCGGCGAGCAGGGGACGCACATCGCTATAGGTGGTGCCTTCTTCGGAGTACGTGAGTTGGGCAACGATCGGAAGCGAGGAGAAGGAGCGGATGGCGTCAATGGCGAGGAGCAGTTCCTCGATGTAAGTGAAGGTCTCCAGAACGAAAAAGTCGACACCGCGTTCTTCGAGCGCAAGGGCCTGCTCGTGGAAGACGGAGAGAATTTGCTCGGGTTCCGGATGGCGCGCCTGAACGCCAATGCCGAGAGGCCCCATGGAGCCGGCGATGAGCACTTCGCGGGCGGCGGACTCGCGGGCTTCGCGGGCGATTTTGACCCCGCGACTGTTGAGGCGCTGGACTTCGTCGCCCAAACCCAAAGGAGCAAGCTTGAAGCGATTGGCGCCGAAGGTGTTGGTCTCGATGATCTGCGCGCCGGCTTCGATGTAGGCTTGGTGAACGCGAAAAACAGCTTCGGGTTCCGTGGTGTTCAACTCATCGAAGCAGCGGACCGCGCCGACCGCTTCGTGCAGCATCGAGCCCATCGCACCGTCTGCGATGAGAATCGAATTCTTCACGCGTTCGTTAAAGTCCTCAATTTTCACGGGTATGTCCTGTTCGATAGTGGCCGAGCAAACCGGCTGCTAGCGTTTCTGTTCCATGAGGCCGGCGACGGTGCTCATCAAATCGTACTTGGTGAGGATTTCGAACCGGGCGTTTTCCATTTCCACGAAGACCGCGGGATTCTCGTGGCTCAGGATATAGGTAATGCGCTCGACGGGTGCGTTCCTTGGGACCTGCGGGAGCGGCTTGGACATGACCTCGCGCACTACGAGCTTGCGCAGATCTTTTCCCTGGAGTGCGAGGGTGAGGATCTGGTCCTCGTAAACCGTGCCGATGGGCAGATTCTCTTCGAAAACAGGGATTTGCGAAATGTCCTGCTCCTGCATGGTTTTCAGGGCGTGAAAAACCGTCTGGTACGGCCGCGCGATGATCAGCTCGCGAACCTTGCTGGCTGCTTTTTTCTTCGCTTTGACGACTTCGGCGGCCGTGAGGGGAACACTTGATTCCACGTAGCCGCGTTCGCGCATCCATTCGTCGTTGTAGACCTTGCTCAGGTAGCGCATGCCGGTGTCCGGCATCAGAGCGACGATGAAGGCGTCCGGTCCCAGCGATTTCGCAAGGCGAAGCGTGCCGGACAAGCAGCCCCCTCCGGAACCGCCGGTGAAAATTCCCTCTAGTTTTGCCAGGCGGCGCGCGGCAACGAAGCATTCCTCGTCGTTTACCTGAATCACGTCGTCAAGGATGGACATGTTCATGGTGGTGGGGAAGAAATCTTCGCCGATGCCTTCGACAACGTAGGTGCGGGCCTTGGCGACTTTTCCGGTCTTGTGAAAGTCGTAGTAGAGAGAGCCTTCCGGATCGACACCGACGATTTCCACCTTGGGATTTTTTCCCTTGAGATATTTGCCGACGCCGCTGATGGTGCCCCCCGTGCCCATGCCGCAGACAAAGTGGGTGATTTTGCCCTCGGAGTCTTCCCAGATTTCGGGGCCGGTGGTCTGGTAGTGCGCCTCGGGATTCGTTGGATTGTCGTACTGATTCGGGTAATAGGAGTTGGGAATTTCGCGTGCTAATTTCTTGGCGACACTGTAATAGCTGCGGGGATCTTCCGGCTCAACGGCGGTGGGGCAAACGATCACTTCGGCGCCGAGGGCCTTCAGCAAGTCGACCTTTTCCTTGGACTGCTTGTCCGTGGTGGTGAAGACACATTTATAGCCGCGAACCGCCGCGACAAGAGCGAGTCCCATACCGGTGTTCCCGCTGGTGCCTTCAATAATGGTGCCGCCGGGCTTCAGGAGCCCTCTTTTCTCGGCATCCTCGACCATGGTGATGCCGATACGGTCCTTTACTGAACCGCCTGGATTGAGCATCTCGGCTTTGACCCAGATTTGGGGCTTCAAACCCTCAGCGATCCGGTTGAGGCGGATGAGCGGGGTCCTGCCGACCGCGTCGATAATATTGTTGCAACGCATCTTCGTCTTCTTTCCGCCGGGGCTTCTCTCCTGTCGGGCCTTCATTTTGCCAGGCCAGACACGCAATTTGCCCTTTGCGGTGCTTGGTGTAAGTTTAACATGCGGCCCGTGAGGGCACGGAGTGCGGGCTGCCTGGAGAACCAATATGTCACGGCAGAATATTTCGAGCGGGACACCCTGGGAGCCGATTGTCGGTTACTCGCGGGCGGTGCGAGTCGGCAGCTACATTGCTGTGTCCGGCACGACAGCCACCGACCCAGATGGCAAACTGGTTGGTGTTGGCGATGCGTATGCGCAGACGGTGCAAACCATACGAAACATTGAAGCAGCGCTCGGCCGGGCGGGAGCAGGCTTGAAGGACGTCGTGCGGACGCGGATGTATGTGGTGGATATTGCCGAGTGGGAAAAGATTGGCCGGGCTCACGGTGAATTCTTCAGAGAAATTCTACCAGCAACTTCGATGGTGCAGGTCAGCAAGCTGATTTCGCCGGAGATGCTGGTGGAGATCGAAGCGGAGGCCGTGCTAAGCGAATGAGTGAGAAGAAAGCGTTGTACGACAGTTTCATTGCGGATTATTACGACACTTCGCCGTTGCTGGTGAAGCGGACTCAGGACGTGGCGTTCTACTGCCGCGCCGCGAGGAAATACGGCGATCCTGTGCTGGAACTCGGTTGCGGGACCGGGCGCATTACGATGGCCATCGCAGAGGCGGGCTATCGGATTACCGGGCTGGATATTTCGGAGAGGATGCTCGAGCGCGCGGCCGAAAAGCGCGGCCGATTGCGACGAGAGACCCAAGAACGGGTCCACCTGATCGAAGGGGATATGACCAAGTTCGAGTTGGGAGAGAAATTCCGGACCATCGTGATTCCCTTCAGGCCATTTCAACACTTGCTGGAAGTCCAGGAGCAAATGGATTGTCTGCATTGTGCGCGTAAGCATCTGGCTCATGGCGGCCATCTGATTCTGGACGTCTTTCAGACAGATCCCGATCGGATGCATGAGGTCGTGTACCAGAGGGAGGCTTTGCTGTCGGAATACGATTTGCCGGGCGGACGCCATGTCGAGCTTTCCGAGCGTGTGGCCGCATTTCACCGGGCGCTGCAGAGAAACGACGTGGAGATGATCTTCCGCGTGACCCACGCCGACGGCAAGCAGGAGCGGCTGGTGATGGCCTGGACGCTGCGGTATTTCTTCCGATACGAGGTGGAGCATCTGCTGGCGCGGTGCGGTTTTCGCGTCGAGGAGGAGTGCGGGGATTTCGAGGGGAAGCGGATTGAAGATGATTCTCCGGAGATGATTTTTGTGGCGGGGCGGTCCCAGCAGTGAATCGCCAGGCCAAGCAACCGAAGAAACCGCACAAAAGGCGGCGCGTCGGGTATCCGGCCGGCCTTACCACTTGACGCGGACGCGGTAGGTAAGGACGGCCTCACCGTTGGCCTTTACCGGGACGATGAATTGGGCCGCGAAGGCGGCGGCCTTGGTGGCTGGAAACGTGGACGAAAGCATCTCCCAGTCGCCGCCGATGGGTTCGTTCACCTGGACATTGATCGGAATATCCTTGTGGTTCCGCAGCGTGATGGAATATTCCATTTCGTAGACGCGGTCCGCAATTTTCTTGAAATCGGTCTGCTTGCGCTCACTGACTACGTCGAAGGCGTTGCCAATCTTCACTGTGACAAACTCGTCCTTGGGCGTGTGATCGATGTGGTCCTCGCCCACAAAGAGTACGCCGCCCTTGGAATCCTGCTGATATACGCGCACATTGCCTGCCGGCAGAGGAATGCCGAGGCCGGCCTTCTCTTCGTTTTTGAATTTGTAGAAGACCTGGACCGGGTCTTTTGCCGGCGCGCCGGGTGCCAACTGACTGCGGTAGTAGAAGCTCTGTCCGTTCACCACGAACAGTTTCTGGACAGGAACACCGCTGCCTTCGAGGAGACTGATCTGTTTGGTCTCTTTGTCCTCGACCGAAGTGCGGCGGCCCAGGGAATAGAGATGATACTCACTGAAATTTTCCTGTTGGAACTGTGGTGCGGCGGCCAGCTGGCTTTTCGCAAGGGTTTCCATACGGACGGCATTTGTCGCCGCAGGAACGCGGTTCAGATCGCCGGCGACGAGTTGCAGTTTGGCGTTGTGGAAGGCAGTGCCGGAGTTGTTGGTCAGCGTGACCCAGCCGTCGAGATCAGCGGCTTTGTCATCACGGCCAACCGTCAGGACGTAGTCCGCATTCCAGGAAAGGCTGTTCGCGAGGTAAGAAGCTTCGATGGTCTGTCTGCGCGCGCCGGAATTTTCGAGGGACATGAGAAGCGTCGGCCGGTCGTAAAGATTTGCCGGAACCTCCGGGAAGCGATACGTGTCGCCGTAGACGCCGGTGACGATATCGTTGCCAATTCTCCAGACGGGGCCGTTGTTATTGGCAAGGAGAATGCCCTTGATTTCTTCGCGCTTGGTTGTGCCGTTGTCCATGTAACTGCGCTCAAGGGTCACTTCCTTCCCGACGTACTTGTTGAGCAGTTTGGCGGGTTCAAGCAGGTCATACTCGTAATTCTGTTCGAGGACCCTCAGCTTCTCCGGTTCCGTGAGGGAACGAAAATGGACGGTAGCGGGATTTACGGTGGCCGCGATGTCCATGAATTTCAGACGGAAGGCTCCTGGAGGCAACTGCAACTGGCGGACATCGCGGATGAGCGCGATGTTGGAGTTGTAGACGGTGACGGCCAAATCCGTTTGATCGCTCAGCGAAGTGGATTGATCTGCCACGGGCGCGTTTTTCTCTTGTCCATGGCCTTTGGGAACCGCCTGAAAGGACGGCACCAACGCCGCGGCGCCAGACAATGCGATGACCGCGCCGGCCGTGGCCCAACGGTACGCCGGATGCCGGGTGTGCGAAGTCTGCATAAGAGCTCCTTGGTGTGAATCTGCCTTCCTCTTTCGAACGAAGCCGACGGGATTTCTTGCAACGATCTTCTATTCGTTGGCCATGCGGGTCCAGGTGGCCCCGCCATCGCTGGTTTCAAAACTGATGCGGTTGGGCACATCCCAGATGGAGGCGTGGGTGGCATCCGTGGCGTGAATGCCGCACAAATCTCCCGCGATAGGAGACATGACCTGCTTCCAGTGTTTTCCTCCGTCCGTAGTGAGGAGGATTGTGCCGACTTTGCCGATAATCCAGCAGATCTTATCGGATGTGGCGGAACCTGAAGTTAAATCCGCAGTGATACCGCTGCTCTGGGACTTCCAGGATTTGCCGCGATCGGTGCTGTGCTCGATGGTCCCCAAATCCCCAACGCGCCAGGCATGTTTTTCACCAGGGGAAACGATGTAGCGGGAACTCGCAAGAGCTAATTGCACGAGAGTGGCGGCCTTCTCTTTTTCCGTGGACAGGATCCTCGAGGAGTCG
>Ga0187782_10004806_pt1 | contig 10098 bp, 9 predicted proteins | sample 0715_SJ02_MP15_2_FD_132454 | JGI IMG/M metagenome (GOLD analysis project Ga0187782, IMG submission 132454) | Tropical peat soil microbial communities from peatlands in Department of Meta, Colombia - 0715_SJ02_MP15_20_MG | ecosystem: Environmental > Terrestrial > Soil > Wetlands > Peat | place...
GCGTTCAAGCTCGCGGACGCGGTCCTGATGACCGCGATCAAGGGCATCACCGAGATCGTGACGAAGCCCGGCCTCGTGAACCTCGATTACGCCGACATCCTGACCGTCATGAAGGACGGCGGGGTCGCCCTCATCGGGCTCGGCGAGAGCGAGAGCGCGACCGACCGGGTCACCGAGGCGGTCACGGAGGCCCTCACCTCCCCGCTTCTCGGGTCGGTCGAGCTGAAGGACGCGACCGGCGCCCTCGTCCGCGTGATCGGCGGGCCGACCATGACCGTCAGCGAGGCCGAAAAGGCCGCGGCGCTCGTCGGCGGCAAGATCTCGAAGCGCGCCCGCATCATCTGGGGCTGCTCCGTCGAGAACTCCCCCGAGATGGAGAACACCATCAAGGTGCTCCTCATCATCACGGGCGTGCGCGCGCAGAGCCTTCTCGGACAGAAGGGAGGCTACGCCGCCGGTGAGTCCGAGGAAGTCATCGACCTCGTCCGATAGACCGGGCCGCCCCCGTCCCCGCTACCTCGGCCTCGAGGTGGCGGGGGAACACCTTCCGAACCTTTCCCCTCGCGCTTGGGAGAGCCTGCTTGCCGACCGGCTCACCCACAACGGAGTCCCCGAACCCCGGTTCCGCCTGATCCGGTCGGAGGGACGTCGGGCGATCGTCGAGGTCGACCACCTCGCGGCGCCCACCGCCCGTGCCGCGTGGAACGGGGTCCCGGCCACCCCGAAGGACCTCGCCCTCACGTCGCGAAGAACGTGGGGGACGCTCGTTCGGGCGAAGCGCTGGCTACACGAGGGACGGACGCCGCCTCGGCGGTAGCGAACCGTACGGGCGTCCCGTTCGCCCGGCGAGACCCGGCGGCCGACCGACTACCGGACCGCGAACGAGAACGACCCGACCAGAAGGTCGAACGCTTTGAATTGGGAAACCGGGACGCTGAGCGTGAGCGTACCGACCCCATGGGTCGGGTCGTAGAGCTGAGTGCAGACGCTGCTCGGACAGGAGACGTAGGACGAGAGCGACGATACCGAGCTGAAGTACGTGTCCCAGCCGGCCACGTACGGGCTCACGACCGTGACCGTGACCGAGGAGCCGCTGAGCAGAGAGAACCCGTTCGACGGGAAGTCCAGCTGGTTCGCGGAGAGCAGTCGCAGGTTCAGGTCCGCGAGCCCGGTCCCTTGCTCGGGGTAGACGGGGCTGTTGAAGAACTGGGGCACGAAGATCGAGAACACGTTCTGGGTCAGGCTGATCGGCGGAGGCACGACGAACACCGGGATGCTCGCGGGTTGCACGTAGACCACCGCGCCCTGTTCGTACGCGACCACGGCGGAGGGAGCGTAGGTGTTCTGGAGCGACACCCTAAAACCGGAGCCCGCGCAGAAATTGCTGTTGCACGGGCTCGCGAGCGTCGAGAACGAGATCGTCCTCGAGGCGGTGGAGGGACCGGTGATCGTGAAGGAGACCGAGAGCGACGACTGGTTCAGCAGCGATTGGAGCGTCGACGGGTCCGGGCCCGCGAACGGCGGCGCCCCGGCGGTGCCGAGGGTCACCGGGGCCGACACTTGGGCCCCGACGGCGTCCGAGCTCGTGTACGCCCACAAAAGCTGCCCGAACTGGGCGACCTGGTTCTGCACGAGGACCTCGTGCTCGAGGTCGTTCTGGCCCATCGTGTTGGGGAGCACGGTCGAGATGTAGTTCGCGATGAAGACGACGACGAGCAACAGACCGAGGATCGTCGCCACCGCGGAGACCTGGGCACGTCGGGACCGACGGCGCCACGACCGGCGGAACCGGCGCGGCGGTCGGGAGGCGAACCGGACCGCGGGCATCCCGGCCGGCCTTCGATCGTGCAACATGGGGACCTCGGGCTCCCGTCCTCGCCCTAGCCTAGGAACGGTGAATTTAGCCGGGGCGTCCGTATTAAGACTTGTGCTTTGGCCGCGGCCCTCCTCTCGAGGACGGGGCTCGGCGCTCGGTCCCTGCTCCGCGAAACTTATCTTCGAGCCTCCCTCCCCGTTCCGGGTACGGTGGGTGGCGACCGGCGAAGCGTCTCGGACCCGGATTGAGCGGGCGCTGTTCTCCGTAGACGACAAGGCGGGCCTCGCCCCGTTCGCGCTCGGGCTCGCCGACCTCGACGTGGAGCTGTGGGCGACGGGCGGGACCCGTCGGTCGCTCGAGGACACGCTGCTCGAGGTGCGGCCGGCGGAAGAGCTCACCGGGATCTCGGACTGGTTCGGCGGGCGCATCAAGACCCTGCACCCCGGCATCCTCGGCGGACTCCTCGCGCCCCGCACCGACGCCGGCCTCAAGGAGCTCGAGGAGCGGGGGCTCCTTGCGTTCGACCTCGTCGCGGTGAACTTCTACCCGTTCGAGCGGCACCTTGCCGAGCACCCGGGGGCCGCGGACCTCGAGGAGTACATCGACATCGGCGGCGTCACGCTCGCGCGCGCCGGGGCGAAGAACCATGCCTTCGTCACGGTCGTCTCCGACCCGAGCCAGTACGCTCCGCTCCTCGCCGAGCTTCGGGAGAACGGCGGGACGGTGGGGGCCGAGACCCGACGGCGGCTCGCGGTGACGGCGTTCGAGCGGTGCACGGCGTACGACGCGGCGATCGCCCGCGGACTGCGGCCCGCCGAGGCGCGCGCCGAGGTCTTCCCGGAGGAGGTCGTCTTCCGACGGGAACCGCTCAGGCTCCGCTACGGAGAGAACCCGCACCAGAAGGCGGCCGCGTACGGGGCGGTCTCGCCGCCGGGGTCCGGCCTCGTTCCCCGCGCGTTCTCCCTCCTGAAGGGGGAGGGCCTTTCGTTCACCAACCTCCTCGATATCGACACCGCGCTCGCGATCGTCGGCGAGTTCGACCGCCCGACCGCCGCCGTCGTGAAGCACGCCACCCCCTGCGGGGTCGCGTCGGGCGCGACGCTCTCCGAAGCGCTCGAGAACGCGATCGCGACCGACCCGGTCGCGCGCTACGGGTGCGCGGTCGCGGTCAACCGGCCGCTCGGGGCGGACGACCCCGCGGCCTTAAAGGGGGTCTTCGTCGACCTGGTCGCCGCCCCCGAGTTCCCGGCGGACGCCCTCGAAGCGCTCGCGCGCCGGCCGAAAGTGAAGCTGGTCCGCACCGCGGCGCCGCTCCCCGAGCCCGGCCGCTGGGAGGCGAAGAGCGCGCTCGGCCGGTTGCTCCTCCAGGAGGTGGACGTCCGGCAGCTCGTCCCGACCGACCTAAAGCACGTGACCGGTCCCGAGCTCTCCGCCGAGCAGCTCCGGACGCTCGACTTCGCCTGGCGGGTCGTCCGGCACGCGAAATCGAACGCGATCGTGCTGGCGCGCGGCTCGTCGACGGTCGGGGTCGGCTCGGGCCAGCCGACCCGCGTGAAGGCGGCGCAGCTCGCGTGCGAGGTCGCGGGGGCCCGGGCCAAGGGCTCGGTCCTCGCGTCCGACGCGTTCTTCCCGTTCCCGGACGGCGTCGAGGCCGCGGGGAAGGCCGGCGTCATCGCGATCGTCCAGCCGGGGGGCAGCCTCCGGGACCCCGAGGTGATCGAGACCGCGGAGCTCTACGGGATGTCGATGTACTTCACGGGCTGGCGCGTGTTCCGCCACTAGGTTTCGCGGCCTTCGAGAAGTACTTCCGCACGATCTGACGGAACGCGGCCGGGTCCATCGAGCCGACCTCGCGTCCCTTCTCCTGGCCGGACTGCACGAAGACGTAGGTCGGGATCGAGTGGATGCCGTACGAGCGGGTCACGAGCGACGCTTCGTCGATGTTGACCCGAGCGAACTTGACGCGGCCCGCGAGCTGCGCACTCAGGTCCCGGAGGACGGGGTCGGCGACCCGGCACGGCGCGCACCAGTCGGCGTAGAAATCGACGACGACGGGCAACGGCGACCGGATGACCTCGCGCTCGAACGTCGCGTCCGTGACCCGGATCGGTTCGGTCCGCTCGCCCACGATGGCCCATCGAACTCCCGCTCTGCTTTAAGCTTCGTCTTCGTCCGGCCGCGGGAAGCCGTGCGTTCCGCTTCCTCCGCCCCTGTCCCCCCTCCGTCGGACCTCGTGAACGAACTCCTCCGCTGGTATCGCCGGCACCGTCGCCTCCTCCCTTGGCGCGCGAACCGGGACCCCTACCGGGTCTGGGTCGCCGAGGTGCTGTTGCAGCAGACGCGAGTCGAGCAAGCGACCCCGTACTTCGAGCGGTTCGTGCGCGCCTTTCCGACCGTCGACTCTCTCGCCCGCGCGCCGATCGGACGCGTGCTCAAGGTCTGGGAAGGGGCGGGCTACTACGCCCGGGCGCACCACCTCCACGCGGCCGCCCGGCGGATCGTCGACGAGCACGGAGGCGAGCTTCCCACGAGCGTTCCCGAGCTCGAGACGCTTCCCGGGGTCGGGCCGTACATCGCACGGGCCATCGCTTCGATCGCGTTCGGCCGACGCGAGGTCGCGCTCGAGGCGAACGGGCTGCGGGTCGCGGCCCGCTGGACCCGGGAGGAGCGGGACGTCCGCGACCGCGCCGTTCGAGCCGACCTCGAGGCCGTCCTGCTCCGGCTCGTGCCCCCTTCGCGTGCCGGCGAGTTCAACGAGGCGGTGATGGAGCTTGGGGAGACGGTCTGCGGACCGGTGCGCCCGAACTGCGACCACTGTCCGGTCTCGTTCGCGTGCCGGGCGTTCCTCGAGCTCGAGGAACCGGGGTCGGTCCCCGCTCGCTCCAAGCGCCCGCGACGCCCTCACGTACGGGCGGCGGTCGTCGTGCTCTCCGAAGGGGACCGGTGGCTCGTCCAGAAGCGCCCCCCGTCCGGCCTCCTGGCCGGCCTCTGGGAGTTCCCGGGAGGGAAGGTCGAGCCGGGCGAGCGCCCCGAGGACGCCGCCCGTCGGGAGCTGAAGGAGGAGACAGGGCTCGAGGCGACGTCCCTCGTCCCCGAGGGGGTCGTTCGCCACGCCTACAGCCACTTCACGGTCGAGCTGCACGTGTTCTCGGGCCGCGCCGGGACGCGCGGGGCCGGGCCGAACGCGCCCGACCGCCGATGGGTGCGCCCTTCCGAGCTCGCCCGGCTCCCGGTCCCGAAGGCGACCGAGAAGGTCGTGGCGCTGCTCGCGCGGGAGTCGGGTAGAGCTTCCCGGGGTTCATCACCCCGTCCGGGTCGCACGCGCGCTTCACGGCCGCGAGGAGCGCGACCGCGTCCGCTCCCAGCTCGTCGGTGAGGAACGGGCGCTTCACGACGCCGATGCCATGCTCCGCGCTGATCGTCCCGCCGAGGGAGCGCGCGGCGCGGAAGAGCGCGGTCCGGATCCGGTCGGCGGTCGGCGTCGACGGGTCGACCGCATAGTTCGGGTGCAGGCTCCCTTCCCCGAGGTGTGCGAAGAGGAGACACGGGACGTTCTCCCGCCGGGAGATCTCGGCGACCTCCGCCACGAGCGCGTCGACCTGGGGAAGCGGGACCGCGACGTCCTCGCGGATGTGCTGGCCCATGCGCTCGTTGAGGACGTCCCCGCTCGCGCCCCGCAAGGTCCAGAGCTCGTCCGCGTCCGGAAAGAGCGTGAGCCCGTCGGCGGCGTTCGCCCCGGCGAGCACCCGGCGCACGCGGTCGAGCCGGGCCGCGGCCTCGGCCGCGTCCGCCGCTTCGACCTCGAGGAGGAGGAGCGCGGCGCCCGCCGGCCACGGCGCGGCCCGGCGCTCCGAGAGCGTGGCCGCGCATCCGCCGTCGAGGTACTCCATCGCGGAGAGTCCGCTCCCCGGGATCCGCGAGAGCGCTCCCGCCAGGGACGCGAGGGAGACCGAGCGAGGGAGCGGGGCCACGAGCCCCTGGCGCACGGTCGGAAGCGGCGCGAGCCGCACCGTCACTTCGGTCGCGATCCCGAGCGTTCCCTCGCTCCCGATGAACAGCTGGAGGAGGTCGGGACCGACCGAGCGTTTCGCGACGCGCGAGCCCAGTCGAACACGCGCTCCCGTTCCCAGCACCACCTCGGCCTCGCGGACCCAGGCGCGGGTCGAGCCGTAGCGGTACGACCGCATCCCCGACGCGTTCGTCGCGACGTTCCCTCCGATCGTCGCCCGCGTCCACGACCCGGGGTTCGGAGGGAAGAAGAGGCCGCGGGGAAGGAGCGCTCGGTGGAGGTCGAGATTCACCACGCCGGCCTCGACCCGGGCCGACGGGCCATCGAGGTCCACCTCGAGGATCCGGGACCACCCGGAGAGGTCGACCACCACGCCTCCCTGGGTCGGCGCCGACTCGCCGTCGAGCGACGTCCCCCCGCCGCGCGCGACGAGCGCCGTGCGGGAGCGACGCGCCCAGCGAACGAGGTCGACGACATCGTCGGCGTCGGCCGGGGCCACCACCGCGACCGGGACGCCCGATAGGTGCGATTCGTCCTGACGGAACGGGGCGAGCCCGTTCGCCTCGGTGATGACTCGGCCCCGGACCGCCCGTCGGAGCGAAACGGTCGGGTCGGCGGGCACGGAGGAGCGTAGCCGCGGCGCGGCTTACGGCTAGCGCGGGGGGCGTCAGCCCGCCGGCGCGCCCCGGCCGGCCGATTCCACCGCCTCGACGAAATCGTGGATCGCGAACGGTCGGACGAGCACCGCGCGCGCGCCGGCCGCGCGCGCGCGGCCCTCGAGCGCCACGTCGGCGCTCGGCAGGATCACGACGGCCCTCAGGTCGGGATGGCCCCGGAGGATCTCGGAGAGCTCGTCGGCCCACGTGGCCGCCCGTTCCGAGCCGACGTCCAGGACGAGGATCTTGACCTCGTCCGACCGCGCGAGGCGACCGATCCCTTCGGGTCCGGACGCCTCGAGCAGCACCGGGTGGCGGTGCAAGCGCAGCAGCCCGCGCAGCAGGAGGCGGGTGTCCTCGTTCCCCCCCAGGAGGACCGCCGGGAGCGCTCGCGCCGGAGGGGCGGTCACCGCCGCGGACCCCCCTTGAGAGTTTTGGCCCGAGGCCGAGAACGCGGAAATGGTGGTCACCCAACGGGCGGACCCGGCCCGCCCGGCGCCCCTAGGCACACTCCCTAAAGAACTAACCGCCGGCCGGCGCGATGGAGGCCGGAAATGCGGAAAATCGGCTCATCGCCCATGTTCCGGCCCCCCGGATAACTATATAGTCTCCTCCGGTTATACATTCTTTGGCCTCGGGCATCGGCGGAACGCGGCTCTTGGTGGCACCGTCCAAGAGACCGAGGGTCGCCCCGCCGGTGCCTCCCTTATTCACTGCATCTCGAGCGATAGGTTCTTTTTGGGGCAGCGGCGAGTGCGCGCGATGGTCGCCCTCTTCGGACCCTCTCAGCAGGACCTCGAACGTCTTCGGTCAACGGTGCAATCCCTCGGCACGACGAGCGTGCCCGGCCTCGCGGCCGCCCTCTCGATGCGGGAGCGCAAGGCCGAGAAGCTGCTTGCCCACGAGCTCGCCCGTCCGGGGACTCCGGTCGTCTACGAGCCGAGCCGCCGCCTGGTCCGGTGGGCGGCCGTCGTCCCGGCCCCGGTCGCGGCCGAGCCCGCGGAGAGCGCCCCGGCGCTGCCCGTCAGCCCCGCGGCTCCGCGCGCCCCGTCGCCGACCTTCACGTCGGTCGGCCTCAAGACGCTCTGTCCCCACTGCCACGTTCCGCTCCAGTCGACCGGGAGCAGCAGCCTCGTCGTCTGCCCCCAGTGCGGGCGGCTCTCGACCGCCCGGGACGGACGGGCCGCCGAACCGCCGGTGACCGCGGCCCCCGCGACGGCGGCCGCCACGAGCGTGCCGGCGTCGAACCTCGACGACCGACGCTCCCAGGAGATGTTCGCGGCGTACGTGAGCTCGAAACCGATCCCATGCCAGAAATGTCGCACCTCGCTTCGCCACCGCGCGCTCAGCGAGTACGTCTGCCCGAGCTGCGGTCAGAGCGTACGGTTCCCGAAGGCGGCCGACCCCCGGGCCGCGCCCGTCGCGCCTCCCCCGGCCTAGAACGGGGCCTGGGAGCGCACTTCGCGAGCGAGCTCGCCGGACGCGATCGCGGCCGCGACCCGCTCGATATCGGGAGCGGGAGTTCGGTCCTTGGTCCACGGGGCGACCCGCGCGCGCAGCGCCCGCAACGCCGCCTCGCTGCCTCGCCCACCGGGACGCGGGCGGCGGAGCTCGAGCGCCTGACCCGCGACCATCCACTCGACGGCGACGACCCGTCGGGTGTTCTCGAGGACCCGGCGAAGCTTAGCGCCGGCCCACGGCCCCATGCTGACGAAGTCCTCCTGGTCGGCCGAGGTCGGGAGGCTCGTCGCGCTCGCCGGATGCACGAGCGTCGCGTTCTCGTTCACGAGCGCGGCGGCGAGATACTGAGGCACCATGAAGCCCGAGCTCACGCCGGGCTCCGGGGAGAGGAAGGCGGGGAGGCCGCGGCTCCGCGCCGGGTCGACCAGGCGCGCGACCCGTCGCTCGGAGAACCCCGCGATGTACTGGACCCCGAGCGCGAGGGTGTCGAGGGCGAGCGCGAGCGGCTGGCCGTGAAAGTTCCCCCCGTTCACGAAGTCGTCCGGCTCGAAGACGATCGGGTTGTCGGTGACCGCGTTCAGCTCCCCGGCCACGACCGACTCCGCGAACCGGATCGCGAGCCGTGCGGCCCCCAAGACCTGGGGGATGCACCGGAGCGTGTACGGGTCCTGGCCCGTCCACGAGGTCCGATGGACGGCGAGGGCGCTACCGTCGAGCAGCCCCCGCAGGGACCTGGCGACCTCGCGCTGGTCGGGAGAGTTCCTCACGTCGCCGAGTCGGTCTTCGAGTCCCTCCGGCGTCCCCTCGAGAGCGTCGTAGGAGAGGGCCGCGGCGATGAGCGCGGCGTCGAGGAGCCCCCGGGCGTCGGCGACGGAGAGGGCGAGATAAGAAGCCATGAGGGCGGTCCCGTTGAGGAGCGCGACCCCCTCCTTCTCGACGAGCTCGAGCGGGGCGATCCCCTCGCGCGCGAGGACCTCGCGCGCCGGCTCCGGCACCCCCGACCGACCGACGAACGACCCCTCCCCCAGGAGGGCGAGCGCGAGGTGGGCGAGCGGCGCGAGGTCGCCCGAGGCTCCGACGGAGCCCTGCTCGGGGATCCACGGGACGAGGCCCCGGTCGAGGACGGCCGCGAGACGCTCGGCGACGTCGACCCGTACCCCCGAGTGGCCCCGGGCGAGCGAGTTCAACCGTAGGAGCGTGAGCCCCCGAACGACCTCGCGGGGGAGCGGGGAGCCGGTACCGCTCGCGTGGCTGCGGACGAGGGAGCGCTGAAGCTCGCGGGCCTGCGAGGGGGAGATCGGCCGGTCGGAGAGCGCCCCGAACCCCGTGGTCACCCCGTAGACCGAACGCCCTGCCGCGACGGCCCGCTCGACCGCCCCCCGGCTCGCCGCGAGCGCCGCGCGCGCGTCGGCGGTCAGGACCACGGGTCGGTCGTGGCGGACCACCTCGAGGAACTGCTCGAGCGTGAGCGACCGGCCGTCGATCGGCAGGGGTTCGCTCACGGGCGTCGTGCCTCGGAGCGGTCGAGGAGAGGCAGGTCGGCCCACTCCGTAGGATTACGCCGACACCGGTACGACGAGCTCGCCGCCGGATTTCTGCATCGACGGCTGGCGTTTCGTCTTCGCGCCCTTGGTCTGCCAGAAGACCTCGGCGAACTGCTGGACGAGGCTCAGGAGCTCCTGGGCGTCCGCGACCGCGACGCCCTGGCGCGCCTTCGACGCCTGCTTCATGATCTTCCAGACGAGCTCCTGGGTCTGCGGGAACTGCTTCACGTGGTCGGGAGTGAAGTAATCGCCCCAGATCACGCGGACCTCCTGCTTCACCCGCTCCGAATGCTGCTCCTTCACCGCCGTGTAGCGGGACATCTTCGAGACGTAGGTCGCCCGCTCCTCGAGCTTCGCGTCCGCCGCGGGGTGCGCGAGCTCGCCGATCAGCTGGTCCATGCGCAGGACGGTGAGCGCGGCGATCTGCGCTTCGTGCGGGTCGTAAATACCGCACGGGATGTCGCAGTGCGCGTAGACCTCGCGGGGGGGATGCACGGCGTCCAGCAGGCGTTCCATCAAACCGAGGGATCGGCTCGTCGCGGGCATGCCTCCGCGAGCCCCGGGAGTCGGATAAGGATGCCGCAGTCGCCGGCCGACGAAGAGGCCCCGACC
>Ga0187782_10004807_pt1 | contig 10097 bp, 6 predicted proteins | sample 0715_SJ02_MP15_2_FD_132454 | JGI IMG/M metagenome (GOLD analysis project Ga0187782, IMG submission 132454) | Tropical peat soil microbial communities from peatlands in Department of Meta, Colombia - 0715_SJ02_MP15_20_MG | ecosystem: Environmental > Terrestrial > Soil > Wetlands > Peat | place...
GTCGACGTGAAGTTGACCGTATTGCTCAACGAGGGGCCGTTGGCGCCATCGCCCCAGTACACGGCCGTCAACGTATTCGGCCCGTCGTTAAGGAACCAGGAGGGAGTGACTTCGAATGAGAAGGTGCTGGTCGATCCAGCGACGCTTGGCAGGCTCGGAATATAGGTAAGAAACACGTTGTCGCTGAAGAAGTCGACCTCGCCCGTGGGTGAGGTTGCGCCATTGCCCGATCCTGTGACGGTTACCGTGATGGTTGCCGTTTGCGTGCCGGAGATGCCGGTTGGCGAGATTCCCAGCGTGGTCGTGGAAGCTCCGTATACGGGCAGTGTTTCGACATCGATGGTTCGCAGATCCTGAAGGCCCTCGGACGCCCAGTTCGAGTCGCCTTTGTAGGCCACCGTCACGTTGTAGTAATTCGCAGCGAGATTCGGGAAGGTCGCCAGGGCCAGCGACTCGTAGCCGTAGGCCCCGCTCAACGAAACAAGCGGAACCGTTTGGCTGTAAGCCACTCCATTGGAGCAAACATTGCCCAAATTGTCGTAGGTGGTCAGGCAGACCTGCACCGAGCCCGTGGGAGCGGCGGTTCCTGCTGGAATCTCCGCGGGGCTGACGCCGAAGGTGGAGAAGCCCTGCACGCTGACGCCCACCTGAAGAGTGCTGCCGGTGGCCATGAACAGGCCCGGCTCAACTTCACCTGTAGGTCCGAGTTGATAGGTATAGGGACCTATGTCGCTGTCGTTGATGATGACTAGTCCGGGCACGACAGAGAATGTAACCGGAGTCGAAGACGAGGGCTTGAAGCTGGCATCTCCGGAGTAGCTGGCACTGGCTGTGTGACTACCTATCGCAAGCGCCGGCGGGACCCAGCTCGCGATGCCCGCGCTGTTCAGAGCGACGGTAGTTGTGGACGAGTCGAGAGTGAAGGTCACACTGCCGGTGGCGGCGCCATCGCTCTTTCCCTGGGCCTGGGTTGAGCCGCCAGGCTGGGCGTTGAGCTGAAACTGCTGGCCATAAGCAACCGAGCCGCCGGCGTTGAGGGTACTGGTTCCACTCGTCAGGGAGAAATTGGTGTTGGATGCCTCTGCCGTAACCGTAAGCGACACGGGCTGCGATGTGCTGGCGGCGAAGTTGCCATCGCCGCCGTAGCGGCCAGTCAACTCATATTCACCGCCCGGCAGGTAGTTCACGAGACCGGACCCGACTCCGTTGTTCAGAGAGAGAAAGAGCTGCGACTGGTTTGCCGACGTGCCCCCACTGGTGAGTATTGCCACGTCTCCGGTTGGTGTTCCAGGGCCGGATGACGGCGCAACGGATGCCGTGATCGAGACCGGAGTTCCATGCACGACACTGGAGCTGGAAAGCTGGACCGAGGTCGCGGTGGACTGGAAGGAGATGGCATTCCAGTTGTTCACGAGCTGATTGGCATCGATTGAACCCAGGCCGGAGGCCATGTCGTAACCCGCGCCGGCCGGGTAGAGCTTCGAGCTGTAGTAGCCATTCCAATTCAGCTCGCAATCGGGATCGGAAGACGCGGCCGAGGCGTCTCCGCAGTACAGGTAGTTGCCGCCCAAAGCGATGTCGTGAAAGGCGGCCGGCTTCTGTTGCGCGAGTGGATAGAGAACGAAGTTGGCCTGGCCCTGGCGTCCGTATTTCTGATCGATCAGGGCAATCATACCGGCCATCGCCGGCGTCGATCCCGATGTACCACCCACGAGTTCGACTGCGGAGGTTTTGTCCGATCCGGGCGCGCACTGACCTTCAAAGGCGCAGATTGCATAGACGCTCAGGTTGGCGCCGTTAGAGGCAAAGAGCGAAACGTCGGGCAGATCGCGGGCGTTATCCGCCTGCACACCGGGGCCGCTCTGCCACGCCGGCTTTGGGTAGCCTGCTATGCATGGATATTGAGGATTGGCACTCGAGTTTTGGGTGACGCAGTTACTCGCACCACCTCCGCCCGCAGCGAACTCGCCACGCTGAATGCTGTTGGGAATCACGTTGAAACCGAACGGATCGTCCCATGGCTGCTCCGGCAATGGAGCCTTGAGCGATCCGAGATTCGCGTCGTTGGAGGTATTCCAGAGGGAGGTGGCGCTGGAGCCCCCGGTCGCATAGTCGGAGTAGTAGAAATCCGTTCCGCCAACGGCCACGTTCCAGGGCGTCGAGGCAAGACCACTGACCTGGGGATAACCAGCGCCGCACACAGGCCCGCTATCGCCAGAGGCGACCATGACGGATTGACCTTGCGCCGCAGCTTGTTCCCACAAAGCCGCCCAGAACTGATTCCCGGCATCGCCGAGGTAAAACTCGCATTGGCCAAAGCTCACGCTTAAGACCGAAGCCTGGTTGTCATCGACGGCGCGCAGGGCGGCCAGCTCGAGCGGGTCTACGAGGCTGCCGGCTGAGGCGATATACAGGTCTACGGCAGCCTTAGGCGCCATCGCACCACTCACTTCAACGTCAAGGTAGGCCTCTACATCGATGTTGTTCAGATTCCCGGGATCGTCGCCGTCAACGATCACCTGCGGAGTTGTCCCGCCCGTGTTGAAGAGGCTTTGGAAATCGGCAACCAGGCTCAAATCGATGTTGGACTCGTTGATGATGCCGATGGTTTGTCCGGCGCCATTTACGCCTGCCTGATAGAGGGCGGGCAGGTCGTACTGGGTTTGCAGATCCTCAGGCGCAACGATGAATTCATAGGGATTCGAGGTGCCAAATTGGTTGGGCGATGTCCACTGAGGTGCGGCTGGTTTGGGTCCGGGCGCCATGGTTCCTTGCCCTTCAATCTCGAATTGGGGCTGGGCGCGAAAATCATTGAGCGGAGAAATACCCTTGACGATCTCCGCAAGGGCGGCAGGAATCTTCAGCTCGGATGCGTTGGCGTAATGCATCACGCCATCGATCTCATAACGATGGATTTCAGTATGGAACGCAGAGCGCAAAGCCCCGGCTGTGCCAGAAAACTCTACAAACTGCCGGCCTTGCGATATCTTCGCAACTTGGAATCCATGCGCCGTAAGCCATGCCGAGACGGTTTCCAGGTCGGAGTCTGCCGGGCCGAACCGCGCGGCAAACTCTTGCGGTGTAATCCATTGGTGATAGCGGGCTGAGCCGCGCGTGTGCACATCGCGCAGGTACTGTTGAAGCGCCGCCTCCCGTTCAGGCGACCGGTTCAGCAAAAGGATCATGCGCGATGCGGGAAAGGAATCGGGAACTGCGCCGCGGTCATTCTGCGATTGGGCAAGCGGATGAACGGTTCCACGGAGCGTGACCAGCCGGGTCTCGTCGATAGGCTGAGTTACCAGGATCGCCGGTTGTTTTTGCGCTGCCACGTGGAGCGCAAGGGCGTTGCTAAGGACGAGCAAAAGAGCTTTCCGATTCATAAAGGCTTGTACACCCTTCACAGTATCCAGGTTGTGCAACGTGCAGTTTGACCTGAGAAGGAACTAATTCTCTGGCGATTCCAAATTATCCCGCCGGATGCGCAGCGAAGTTGCACACCAGGCGGACTTGGTTACTGGACCTCAGTGAACGCCGCGTTCATTCCATTGAAGATGGCCTCGAAGTTTCCGCTCTTTTCAGCGAAACGCAGACGCTTCACGTTTTCAACGCAGATCTCAGGCGGGGTGGGTTGCTGTTTCAGAATCTCCATAACTTCGGCAATGAATTGCCCGAGCGGCATGGCTCGCGGATCGTCGGCGCCGCCCATCAAGTGTGTTGCCACATAAGGCGGGATGAGCTCGAGAACCTCAATATTTGTGGATTTGAGTTGATAGCGAAGCGAAAGCGAGTAAGAGTGAAGGGCGGCCTTGGTAGCGCAATATGTGGGCGTGAGAGCGAGAGGCAGAAACGCCAGGCCCGACGAAACATTCATGATAACCGCATGGGATTGTTTTGAAGATGAGGCAGCAACGCTGCGGTGAGGCGTATGGGACCGAGCAGATTTGTGGCGACGATCGATTCGGCATCGGCCAGGCCGGGCTGCTGCGCCAGGATCTTTTCCGTGCGCATGATGCCGGCATTGTTGATGAGCACATTGAGCGATGGCTGTTCCCCGATAACGTGCGCGGCAAAGTCGCGAATGGCAGCCGGGTCTTCCACATCGAGCGTGAGCGACTTCATGCCCGGATTGGCGGCCGTTGTTTCGTCGAGCACATGCTTTCGCCGGCCGGAGACGATGACCTGGTTTCCGGCGTCTTGAAAGGCTTGAGCAAGGCCGCGGCCGATGCCCGAGCCTCCGCCTGTAATAAGAATCGTGTTGCCGGTAAGTTGCATGGCGTCTTCCTTCTCTCCTAGACGGTTGTCGTTGCAACCGGTCGATACCATTTTTCAACGAGAACGGTCCGGCTGGTTCTGAAATTGGAATTCAGACTTACCGATGCCAATCAAGTGATCCATATCACTAAATCTAAAGAGAAACCGGAGCACAATGAGGTTTGATCGCAGATCAATGAGGTTCTTCGGATTGAATCTTGACTGGTCTTTCGAAACTTCGCGAAATGCCGATAGATGTCATTGAGGGTTGGAGAGCAGATGACCACTCGCACGGTTACAGATTCCGATCTCAAGTCTATTCCGTTTTCGCTGTCACTGAGAGTCAAAGTGGTTCCGGTGGTGCAAGCGGAAGCGCGCCACGCCGAAGAAGTGACGCGGGAAGAGGATGCTTACACAGAGGAGATCCGCGTCACCGCGGGATGCATGAGGGGTCTGCGCTGGGCGCTTGGAATCGAGGCCGCTGTCGCTTTCATCGTGTATGGGATCTGGCACGTAGTGCAGGTTTGGCGGTAATTTCATTGAATCATCTGCCTGCGGTGTCGCGGATTCGGTGCGGGCGTCGGGAAGTCGCGCATCACTACAGCTTTCGAACCCCTCTATCCCATAAAAGGCACTCGAATTGTCCGGCTCGACCTGCGATTATAGAGAGAATGCCAAAGGTCTGGGGAGTTTGCCGGGGCAGAGCGGATTGAGGTGACGTTGGAAAGATGCGCCGTGTTGCGCTGATTTATAACCCTGCTTCCGGCCAATACTCTGCGCGGCGGCAGGCAGCCATTGAAAAAGTTCTGAGCGTGCTGCGGGAATCGGGCGTTGAGGCGGAAGCCATCGTAACCAAGACGCCTGGGAGCGCGCCGGTGCAGGTCCAGCAGGCGGTGCGCAAGGGGTGCGACGCAATCCTGGCCTGCGGCGGCGACGGCACGGTGCACGAGGTGCTGCAAGGCCTGGTGGGAACGGACGTGGCTCTGGGCGTGGTTCCCCTGGGAACGGCGAATGCCCTGGCTGCGAACCTGGGACTGGTTACTTCTCCAGCCAAGACGGCGCACAAGCTGCTCAACTCAGCACGAGTGCGGGTTCCGGTGGGGAAGATTGAATTCGCGAACGGCTCCAGCGCACCGGAATCCCGTTATTTCCTGGTGGCTGCCGGCGTGGGCGCCGACGCGTTGCTCATGTCGCGGCTTGACCCAGTTATGAAGCGGCGGTTCGGCTACATTCTTTATCTGATCGAAGGCTTTCGCATCTGGGCCACGGATCCCTTTCCATTGTTTGAAGCGGCGTGTTCCTCGAACGGGCATGGGCCCGAGCGCAGAGCGCAGGTGTCGCAGTTGCTAGCGGTACGCGTGCGCTCGTTCGGAGGAGCGCTGCGCAGGCTGGCGCCCGGCGCTTCGCTGCGCGGCGGCAATCTGCATCTGCTGGCCTTTGGAACGCGCAACCGTTTCAGCTATCTGCGTTTTCTGTTGGCTGTCCTGGCCGGCCGGCACACCTTCGGACGGGAGATCGAACTGGTGGAGACGGCAGAGGTAGAATGCCGCGCCTGCAATGGCTCGAGCGATCTGTTGTACGTAGAGGCCGACGGCGAGGTGTTGGGGCACTTGCCGGCCAAAATGGAGACGGTGCCCAATGCGCTGACGTTGCTGGTGCCCAGGGACGCCCAGCCGTAAAGAAAGGCAACCGGGGAACGCGTCAAAACGAGCAGATCGTTCGTCCATTGCATTCATGGGGCCGTGCTATAACTAGGGCCTGTTACCACTATTGGGATGGCGGCGACGGGAGCCAGTTTTTTCGAGTTCTAGGAGCGAGGAGCGTGCTGTGGTCGATCACTGGAGCGACGAGCGATCCGCCGCGGCGGAAAATCGGGAAAACTGGCCCCGTCCCTTCGGGTTGCGGCGCAAATTCGGCCATACTTCGTTGCCGGCCTCGACTGGGGGCCTGCCACAGCCATCGGCCGTCGCCTCGTCTGGCCGAATTTTCGCTCGCAACGCCATCCACCCCAATAGTGTTAACAGGCCCTAGCAAATCCACCTTCCCCTCTTCAGGAGTTTGGACAACCCATGACGAACCATGCGAGACGCCTTTCCGGCATCCTGCTCGCGGCAGGCTGCCTGCTGGCCGTAGGGCCAAAACCCGCGCGGGCCGCGGAAACGACGATGGTGGTCACCGTCGTCAACCAGCACTTCAGCCCGGCCCGCCCTGTTGCCAACGTGGGCATTAACGTGAGCTATCTGGACGAATCGAAGAAGGTGACCGCGGCGCTGATCCACACCAACCAGGAGGGCCAGGTGGCGGTGACGGTCTCAGAGGAAGCGCAGGCGAGCGGCGATCTGCACATTGAGATCTACGACGCGCCGGGGCTGGTGATCTACGAGCCTGCCGAGGGGATGGTGGGCGCGACGCAAAGGCAACTGACCCTGAAGCTGTTGCCCAAAGGGTCGGCGGCGCTGCTGGAGCCGCCGCAGATTGAGGCGATGTTGAACAAGCTATCGCGCCTGACTCTCCAAAATCAGCAGCTTCGGTTGCAGATAACCAAGCAACAGGCGGAGGGGGCCGGTGTTGACCAGCAAATTCAGCAGCTTCAAGCGCAGTTGGCCAAGCAACAGACGGAGAGGGCAGGAGTTGACCAGCAAATCCAACAGCTTCAGGCACAGATTGCGAAGCAAAAGGGGGAGAAAGCTGGCGTTGACCAGCAGATTCAGCAGCTTCAGTCGCAGCTGGCGAAGCAACAGGCGGAGAAGGCGGGAGTTGACCAGCAGATTCAGCAGCTTCAGTCGCAGCTAGCCAAACAACAGACGGGGAACTCAGGCATCGACCAAGCGTTGCAGGCGTGGGCGACGGAGAACGAGTTCCCGTACAGCGAGGTGAAGGAGAAGGTGCAGAGCTGGGCCCAGGACGTGCTGGCCCACCGGCAGGAGAAGTCTCTCAACGAGCAGGCGGAAGCGGAACTGGGGCTGGGGGACCTGAAGGACGCCGAGCGCGATTTTGCGAAGGGCGCCGATTCCGACGACGACGACCTGGCGCGCATTCATCGCCAGCAGCGGGAACTGATGGAGCAGGAGCGGACCAAACTGCGGAGCGACGTCGATCAACGATGGGAGAGCGCAAGAGCAAGCCAACTGGAGGGCGATTTTGCCGGGGCCGAGGCCCAGGTGACCAAGGCCCAGAGCCTAGCCACGGCTGAGCATCAACTCTATCCGAACGATGCGGCGTTCCGCAGCGTATGGCTCATCGCGAGCGTGCTTTTAGAAGTGGCCCGGATTCAGGAGGCGCACGCGAATCTTACCCAGGACAGCGTGACGGGGCTAACCGGCGCGGTGAAGGATTTGAGCGACCTTCTGGCGCAGATGGACAAGACCACGGACTCGACGATGTGGAGCTATACACAGGTTTTTCGAGGGGCGGCCCTGCTCTATTTGACCGCCCGATCGAATGACCGCGAGGCCGCCGACTTGTTTACGCAGGCAAACGCGGCATTTCAGGCAGCGGCTGAGGCGATCGACAAAGGGGCTGACCCAATCTCGTGGGTGAGCATTGAGGCGATTGCAGGGCTGGGGCTGACGGTCCAGGCTGCGCGGTTGGGCGGGCCGCAATCGATTGGGTTGGCGAAGCAGGCGGCGGATACGTTCCGGGCCGCGCTGGGCGTGACGGATAAGGCTTCCAATCTCAAGGTGTGGTCCGATTTGCAGTCTTCTCTGGGAGGCGCGCTGGCGCTCGAAGCTATGCGCGCCCAAGATAACAGTTCTCCCGATCTGATAGCTCAAGCAGTTGCCGCCATGCGCGCTGCGGTCGACGGCTACGATCCCAAGAAGGATCCGAAGGGATGGGCGATTGCCGAGGAGGGCCTGGCGAATGCATTGAACAGCCAGGGATTGTTTACCGACCCTAGCCAGGCAGGTGCAATTTTTGCGCAGGCGGCGGCGGCGTTCAAGTCGGTGCTGGACGTGCGGACGCAGGCGAGCGATCCGGGAGGATGGGCCTCAACACAGGGATCGCTGGCTTTGGTGCTCGAGGAGGAGGCGGAGCACTCTGCGCCGGACCAGGCGAAGAAACTTCTGGATCAGTCCATTGCAGCTTACCGTTCCGAGGGCAATGTCTTTACAAAGGAGGGATTCCCGGAACAGTGGGCGCGGGTGCAATCGGACCTGGGCGATGCCCTGGCAACCGAAGCGAAGATCACGGAGGGAGCAGCGGGTCTGGATCTGCTGGCACAGGCGGTCGCCGCCTATCAGGCGGCTCTGGGGGTTTTTACCCAGGCAGACTACCCGGAAAGGCGGGCCCGGGCGCAGGCTAGTCTTGGCCAGGCGCTGGCGAATCAGGGCTATCGCACCGGAGGGGACAAGGGGCTTGCCGAGCTAAAGCAGGCTGCAGATGCGTATCGGGCCGCGACGCAATTCTTTACCAAAGATACGGCTCCCGGTCCGTGGGCTAGCCTCGAGGAAGGTTTGGGAGCGGTGCTCGACACCCTTGGAATGAATGCGCAGGGAGGGCCATCAGTGGAGATTCTTAACCAGGCCGCGGAGGCGTGGAGCGGCGCACTGACCGTGGACGGAAAGAACGTTGCGCTGGCGGAACAGCTCGCCTCGCTCTATCACGAGGGCCTGATGGATTTCCCGAAGGCCTACGAAGTGGTGGAAAAGGTGGAACAGGAGGCGCCGAACGTTTCAAACAAGCTGAACCTGGCGGAGGCCAGCTTGACGGCGTCGCATTTTCAGGAATGCATCGATACGCTGAGCTCGATCGACGAGACGCAACTTGAATCGCGCGACGCGCCGGCGAAGCAGACGCTGCTGCTGGCGTGCCAATGGGGGGCGGGACAGAAGACGGCGGCGCAAACCGCGGCTGGCTTTGCCGCGTACAAGACAGGCGTGGAAAAGACCGGATGGACGACGAAGGGCGACCGCAAGTACCTGGCAGACGCACCGCAGTTCAGCGCCAACCGCGGCACCTGGATAGATCTCTTCCAATCGCTCGAGGACGCGGACGGCGAGGGCATGGCCAATGCGGCCCGCACTCTGGCGCAGGCGATGGGAGCCAAGACACAATAGGGAGGCAATGAACTGGACACGGTTCGACATTTTCATCAGCTATTCACGACAGGACTCCGCCGCCGTGGAGCCGCTCGTGAAGGCGTTGCGCGCGCGAGGTTACCGCGTGTTCTTCGACCAGGCGTCGATCCAGGTGGGCGAACAATGGAAGGCACGGCTGGGCAAAGCGGTGCGCGCTTCGCGGGTGTGTTTGCTGTGCTGGTCAGAACATGCGCGAAACTCTGAGTTTGTCGCGTTCGAGTACTCCCGTGCCGAAGGGTTAGGAAGGCCGGTGCTGCCATGGCTGCTGGATGGAACGCCGCTGCCGCAGATGATCGAGATACACGGCGTCGTGGAACGGGAGCCGGCGAAGGCGGCGGAGCTCTTCCGGCCGAGCTTGGGGATCAAGCTGAGCGTGCGGCGCGCCCTGCAAGCAGCGTTGGCGCTGCTGTTATTGGCGATGATTGGATTTGCCTACTGGCGCACGCATCTGCCGCCTCCGCCCTGGGAGTTCACAGGCCAGGTGACCGACAGTGCGACGAAGGCTCCGCTTGCGGGTGTGGAGGTGGATGCGGAGGGGGGACGCTCTCGCGCCTACACCGATAACCATGGCATGTACGTACTGCGCCTTCCGGGTCCCAGGCTCAAGTACCTGGAAGACTTGCGGTTTTCGAAACAGGGCTATGAGGGGGTTGCGCCGGTGAACGTACGCGCAGACCAACCGTTCAACACGGATTTGAGCCCGATGAGGTGAAGTCGCGGCTCGCCGCATAGGATTCGAACGTTTGCGGACGAAGCAGCAAAGTGAAC
>Ga0187782_10004808_pt1 | contig 10097 bp, 3 predicted proteins | sample 0715_SJ02_MP15_2_FD_132454 | JGI IMG/M metagenome (GOLD analysis project Ga0187782, IMG submission 132454) | Tropical peat soil microbial communities from peatlands in Department of Meta, Colombia - 0715_SJ02_MP15_20_MG | ecosystem: Environmental > Terrestrial > Soil > Wetlands > Peat | place...
ATCGAATTCGCGCGGCTCTTTATCAGGCAGCGAATGGCTGCGTTCGATTCCGGCGGCATGCAGCAGAATGTCAATATGTCCGCCGCGTTCACGCACCTTGTCGATCACTTTCTTTACCGCTTCTGCATCTGTGAGATTGACGCTGAAATAGTGTGCCGTTCCGCCCGCTGCGCGCACGGCCTCCATCGCAGCTAAGGCAGCTTGCGACCTTTCTAATGCGGCAAGGTCTTTTTCTACCAATGCGGGTGTTGCTCGCTCGCCGCGTGCCTGTATACGCGTGAACAAATCGCGTTTCAGACTTTCTTTATCATTCACGAAACGTTTGAGGTCAGGATTGTTCGGGTCTGGCTCCGGGACCAAGTCGAGCAGGTAAAAAGTTCCGCCAGACGCTGCCGCCAAATCAGCGGTGATTGCTGAGACAATGCTGCCCGCCGCGCCTGTGATCACAAAAACGCTGTTCTTATCCAAGCTCAAGCCAGGTTGGCCGTCCGATGCAGGTTGTTCGCGCAATCCAATACTCCAGCGGAGTTCGTCCTTATATCCGATCTCGACCGCCCCAGGATCGCGCAAACTCTCACTAATCAGGATTTCGGCAATTTCGTCGGCCTTCTGCTCTGCTTCGAAATCGATGGATTTAACCAGCGTATCGGGGCGTTCCCGCTTGTAGGCTTTCGCGAAGCCCACAACGCCGCCGCCCAGCGGAGCGATGGCTCCCTGCCGGTCGTAGCCATGTTGGCCGCCGAGCCGTGTGGCACAAACGAGAAATGTTCCAGCCGCCGCAATCTGCTGGTAGAGCGTCCGCATCGTGGTGTAAAGATATTTGACACGCGCGCGTACCGCGTCATGCCATGTCGACGGATCCATTTCCCAAATGCGCGCTTCGATATCCAGCGCGGGGAGCCAATACACTCCTTGCACCGGACCCTCCGCCAGCCACGTTTTCAGAGTGCTCACAAGCGCGTCAGCATTGGGCACGTCATGTAACAAAAGAGCGTCTACTCCTCTGCTTCTGAGTTTTTGCACTAACGCATCCGCCACTCCACCTTTGTCCGGCATGACTACGATCCGGCGTTTGGGACTTATCGCCACGCCGGTTGGCTTACAGAACTAGAGTTCCGGGCGCAACACCGGTACCGGGACGCGCCGCGGAATGCGGTTCGCAGCTTCGAAGCTTGCGGGAATCGGGCGCGCGGCTATGCCCGGCTGGCTGACCGACACGGATTCGGGTTTTTCCGGAGCTGCCGTTGGCGCTTTAGTCAGCCTCGATCTCTCTTCTGCAAACTTGATTACGTGTGCCAGTGTCGGAAAATCGCGCAGCTTGAGATTCTCATCGCGCGGAATGTTGTAGGCCGCTCGAATGGCTGCGAACATCTCGGCTTGCTTAACTGTATCGATGCCGAGGTCAGCCTCGAGATCAAGGTCCAGATCCAACATGTCTTTCGGGTAACCTGTTTTCTCAGCCACAATCGCAAGAACTTTTTCCTTTATCGAATCTTCCAGCGTCGTTTGCGTGTCGCTTGTGGTCCGCTGCCGAGCAGTGGCAGCGCTTGTCACCACCTCTGGTTCTCTGATCGCTGCGGATTGTGCCGTACTCGCCAGGTCCGGCCGTTGCTCATGCACGAAGCGAATCACGTGCACCAAGGTGGGATAATCGCGCAGCTTTCGGTTCTCATCTCGAGGGATGTTGTAGATCTCGCGAATTGACGCGAACATTTCCGCTTGCTTAACGGTGTCGATGCCGAGGTCGGCTTCCAGGTCCAGATCCAAATCAAGCATGTCTTTGGGATACCCGGTCTTCTCGACTACAAGCGCCAGAATGCGATCTTGAACTGCATCCGTGGCATCCTCCTTTGCAGGCTGTTCCGGCGCTGCTGGTGGAACCGGTTGTGTTTCTTCCTTTGCGTTTGGCGTTGCTGTCGGCGCTTCAGAGCCAACATCCGGCTTTCTCTCGTGCACAAACCGGATCACATGAGCCAGCGTAGGAAAATCACGCAACTTGATTTGGTCATCACGCACGATGCCGTAAGCTTCGCGAATGCTTGCGAACACCTCGGCTTGCTTGACAGTGTCAACGCCCAGATCTGCTTCCAGATCGAGGTCCAGGTCCAGCATGTCAACCGGGTAACCGGTTTTTTCGGAAACCAGAGTGAGTATTCGATCTTTCACTGGATCGCTTTGCGCAGGTTTTGCCATCGTGGCAGCGGGTACAAATCGCTCTGGTGGCCTCGGCGCGGCAGCCGGTGTGTCAAGGGGCACCGGAGCCGGGATGGAGGGTGGATTGGCCGCAACCTGCGCCGCAGCCTTCAACTCTTTTGTCGGCTCTGTCGCTCGAGCTGCCAGCCTGTGATCGTGCACGCGAAGCGTGCGCTGCACCACTTCCAACTCCGCTGCGGGATGTCCAGCGATACTCCTAAGCCAACCATTCCATGCTTCAGGATCGACAATGCGATAGGTGTAGCCCAGCGTATTGGGACTGTGCCGCATTCCATCTTTTGTCCTCACCCAACGCAAAAGCGCCATGCTGATCTGTGAGCCGAATCCCGCTCCCAGGCGTAGCGCGTATTCAACGGGATAAACGCCACCTTTGGATAAATTCAACGTGCCTAACTCAGGATCAACCTCTTTAAAGTTCACGACTGGAGGGATACATCCAGTTTCCAGAGCCTTCACCGCAACCACTTCTTCGATCCCTGTGGCCATGGCGTGGCCGGTGAAAACCTTTGTGTTGGCGATCACAATTCGATCGGCCTCTTTCCCGAATACATGCCGCAAGGCATGGATTTCGGCCGATGCGCTGCCACCTCGTGCCGGGGTATAAGTCTCGTGCGAAACAAAAACCGTCTTGGCCGCGATCTCCTCGCGCCGAATGCCGCGCTGCGTTTCCGCTTGACTGATGAGGCTCTCCATCACCTCCGTAATGTGCTGGACATCGAGACGCGTGCCATGGAACGCACTGTTAGCAGTCACCGCTGCCAGGACTTCACAAATTGGCTGAATGCCGCGTTCGCGGGCAGCCTCGGCGCTCTCTACCACCAGCGCCGCTGCCCCCATTCCGATAATTAGTCCATGCCGACGACGATCAAAAGGAATCGCCGCCTCTTCGACGACTTCATCTGTCGCTGCCGCTCCACTGGCCAGGAAACCCGCGCCAATCCATTCGATCATGTGATCGGAGGTGACATCGTCGGCTGAGATGACAATCACGCGCCGGCACCGCCGCGCGCGGATCCAATCTTCCGCCAGGGCTACGGCCTGCGAAGTACTTGCACAGGCAGCATTGACCTGCGTGTTCGGGCCTCGCGCTCCAATGTACTCGGCAAATTGCGAATGCCCCATCGACAGGGTTCGGAACAGGAATCGCCGGTCGAATACATAAGGCTGCTTTTCAATGGCGTCGCGCAACTCCTCTGTGCGACGGTCTATCTCTTGCTCCAGCAGCGAATGTCCATTCGTTTCCGCCATTCGGGAGCGCAGATTTTCCAACAATGCCAAGAGCGCGCGTTGGCTGCGGTCTTCGTAATACTCGGACATAATCCCCGCAAAAGAGTCATAGCCGGGAAATGCAGAAGCGAAGATCACACCCGTATCGTCGCGTAAGGCATCGGGCAATGCCCAGCGGTCGGGCAGTTGCGTTCCTTTGCTGGTTGTCTTGTAGCGCATGACCAGCGGAATGCCGGCATCTCTCAACGCATCGATGCCAACTGCAATTGCCAGTTGAGTCACACGATCGAGCGCCGCCAGACGGTCGGGGGAAACCCCGAATTCGTTTTCCAGATCAAAAGCCCCACCTCGGCCCGCCAGCTTAATCACATCGGCGACATCGTTAATCGTTTCAAATGTAGGTCCTCCGTTCTCGCTTTTAACCAGCCGAGTAATGTGCTTGTCGAGCATGGCACGGCGGAATCGGGTGGGAATTACATCGATGAACTGCTCGCCGCCCAGAATGCGGCCGATGTTCGCGTCATCGAAGATATGTTCTGTTCCCGGCAGTCCTAACGCTGCTCCGGTAATACCCACCGGAGCACCGTTCGGTCGACTGCTCGGTCCGTGGTAGATCTGCCAGCCATGCTCTAGAACTCCGGCAAAGAACCGTCCAAGTTCATCGAAATGGTCACCACTCATTGGTGCTGGCTGCATGGAAAGAGCTGTTCGTTGCGAAGCCTCGGCAATAATCGGCTGGGCAATTTCCGCAGGTTTGCTTTCCGACGCGATCGTAGCCAAGTGGTCCGGTCTTCCTCGTCCCATCCCTGCCGCGTACAAGTTGCACAATGCTTGATTGAAACCTGCGATGTCGCTCACCTTTGGGTGATTGGTGAACATAGCAACAATGTCGCCACGCTCGCCCAGCACATCCTCTGCAAATCCCTGCAAGGCTTTTTTGGGTCCAACTTCAACAAAGATGCGTGCCCCGGCGTCGTACAAAGCCCGTAAACCTTTGACGAACTGCACAGGTGACGCCACTTGTTGCGCGAGAATGTCCAGCATTTGCGCAACAGCATCCGGCCCGGTGGGGTAAAACTCGCCGTTGGTGTTTGCGATGATCGGCACGCGAGGGGATTGCAGGTGCAGTCGGGCCAGCACTCGCTTCAAAGGCTCGCTGGCTGGAGCGACAATCGACGTGTGGAACGCGTGGCTTACGGGCAATGCCGCAACCTCGTATCCTGCCTTCTGGAAAACAGTTATTGCCTGCTCAATGGCTTGACTTGCTCCACCAATGACTGCCTGGTGTCCGCTGTTGATGTTCGCGATCACTACATAACCGTCGACCGTTTTCAATATCCGCTCAATTTCTGCCAGCGGCGCGAACACTGCTGCCATGCGGCCGTTATCCTCCAGTGACACGCGCGTCATTTCCCGGCCCCGCGCGCTTACTGCCTCCAAGGCGTCAGCGAAAGGCAGCGCGCCGGAGGCCACCAATGCACCATACTCGCCGAGACTATGCCCCATCGTGAAGTCGGGTTCGATTCCGTATGCCGCCAACAACCTGGTCAGCGCAAGATCTATGGTCAGAACCGCTGGTTGAGTGATGGCCGTCTGGCGCAGGTCGTTTTCAGCCTTAGCCACAGCGTCCGCATCCGCAGAATCTACCAGGATGTATTGGCTGAGCGGCTTGCCGAGTAAAGGAGTCATCACCCGATCGGCTTCCGCAAAAGTTTCCGCCACAATCGATTCGCTTTCTCGCAGTGGTGCAAGCATGTTCACGTACTGTGAACCTTGGCCTGGGTATAGGAACGCCACCTTGGCTGCAGGACCGCTGCCACGGTAGATGCCCTGTGCGCGCAGCGCCTTCCAAATTGCCGGTTGATTGCCCGTCAGTGCCTTCAGTGCATTATTGGTTTTGTCAGCGAGTTCGCGCCCGTTAGCGAAATCGATGGCAATACGCTCGGGCGCACCCAAATCTGATTCCGCCGGGGCAGCCAGCGCCGGCGTGCGGCCGGCCTCAGCGTCCTTTTTCACGGAACGCAACCGCTCGGCCAGCAAGGATTCTGAAGTGGCACCTATTACCAGCGCGCCCCGCAGCGGTGCTTTGTAAGAGGATGCAGGAGCAGGAGCCACATCACCTGCTTTCGAACTTTTATCGGCCGCCTCCCCAGGAACTGTCGCAGGCACCGCAATGGCTCGCTTGCCATTTCCATCAAGCCGGTGAGGGATGTACTCCTCGAGTACCGCGTGAAAGTTCGTGCCACCGAAACCAAACGCGCTGAGACCGGCTTGCCGTACGCCATGCGCTGGAGTCGGCCACGGTTTCAGTTCGGTATTGACGTAAAAAGGAGAGTGCGCAAAATCGATATCAGGATTCGGATGTTCGCAGTGCACACTCGGCGGGAGCACTTTGTCGCGAAGCGCCAGAACAACTTTCAGGAATCCTGCCGCGCCGGCAGCACCTTTAAGATGGCCGATGTTTGACTTCACGGAACCCAGGGCAATGGACGAGGCCGGCAGGTGACAACCGCCGAGCACCTCGATCATGCTTTGCACTTCGACAACATCACCGACCCGCGTAGAAGTACCGTGGCCTTCCATTAGAGTCGCTGTCGCAGGCGATAATCCGGCGTTCTGCCACGCGCGCTCGATAGCAAACTTCTGCCCAACCGGATTGGGCGCGGTAATGCCTTTGCCCTTGCCATCGCTGGAACCGCCAATGCCGCGCAGCACGGCGTAAATCTTGTCTCCATCGCGTTCAGCATCGCTTAGGCGCTTAAGCACAAATATCGCCGCGCCTTCGCCCATAACAAAACCGTCCGCTCCTTCCGCGTAGGGACGGGTGCCCGTCGCCGACAGCGCGCCAATCTTGCAGAACTTCACGAAGGTGGGTGCACCCATGTTGCGATCAATTCCGCCCGTAATCGCTACATCAAAGTCGTTCTCGACCAGCCCTTCGACCGCGGAACTAATCGCAGCCATCGCGGATGCGCAAGCGGCGTCACAGACATAGTTCGGACCGTGAAAGTTGAAAATGTTAGCAATGCGCCCGGCGATACAGTTCGCCAATTCGCCAGGCATGCTGTCTTCAGTGATCTCGGGAAGATATTTAGTTATCCGGTCGTGTAACTCGCGTGTGATGTCGGCTCGCACGGCGGCGGGCAGGCCCGCGAAACTGGCGCTTTCGGCGAGTTCGCGCGCATATTCCGGAAAATACACGCGCAGGGAAGTGAGATAGTGTTTCTCCCCGGCCATCGCGTTGCCGAGAATCACTGCGGTGCGATTCGCGTCCAGTGGCCGTTTGGGATATCCGTAATCTTCCAGTGCTTCCCGTGTGCAGGCGATGGCCCACTTTTGTGCTCCATCCATCGCATCCACGACTCGAGGGGGAATCGCCAGCCGCCATTTCATGGGGTCCCATTGGAACTCTCGCACCCAGCCGCCGATTTTCGAATAGGTCTTATCCGGTATGCTGGGATCGGGATCGTAATAGAGTGCCGGGTCCCACCGCTGCGGATCCACGTCCGTGATACTGTATCTTCCGTTCTTCACGTTTTCCCAGAAAGCCGCCAAGTTGGCGGCATCGGGCAGAACGGCCCCCGCCCCGACAATTGCGATGGCTCGATAGGCAGTGTTTTCCATGATGACGCTCCTCCCTCGTCAGCCCGATAGACGTATGAAGATGTCGCGCAGCTACTCCGGCTAAGCGGCTACCTGGGACCGTTTGGCTGCGCGGTTATATAAAACGTCAGCGATAAAATCCATGTCGGAAATCAAATCTACCTGCGCACGATGAATCGCAGGCAGACCTAAACTTGTTTCAAAGGCGGCCATCTCGGCCGGGCTTACACCACCGGCTCCGCCAGTCCAGCGCAATCCGTCTTCAGCCACCTTGAGTGCCGCTTCGCGGGCGAAGATTCGCGCCAGCGCTGCCAGAGCCGTTGCGTCGAAGCGTCGATTCGCTTTTTCGTTGAGCTTGTTTTCTTCTGCCAGCGCTGCTCGGCGTGAAAGGCTCCCGGCACACTCGGCATAAGCGATGAGCTCGCCCAAACGCAGGAGAATATGCTGGTAGCGGGTCAGGCGCGCGACCCGTGCTTTTTCCATAACTTCCGCCAATGCGTGCAATGCCAGCGCCGCGACGTCAGCGCCAACATCCGAATGCCGGGCGTGCAGCGCTTCAAAGTGTTTCGCCTGCTCGTGATAATGCTGCCCGCGCGTCTTGAGGTGAAGCTGCCAACGGTCGCGGCTGATGGTCATCTCCATAATTTCGGAGGTGCCTTCGTAGATCGTCGTGATCCGAACATCGCGCTTGATCTTCTCCACCGTATATTCGCGCGTGTAGCCATAGCCGCCAAACGCCTGAATGCTGGCCTCCGCCGCCGCATTTCCGGCCTCTGTGGCCATGTACTTCGCAATCGCACCTTCGGTGTTCAGACTGCCTTCGCCGGCATCAATGCGCTCGGCAGTGTCCTCGATGTAAGCCCGGGCCGCTTCCAAATGCGCGACGTGTGGAACGATCAGCTTGTGTGTGTATCCCTGCTTTTCCGAAAGTGGCGCTCCGGCCTGAATGCGTTTTGTCGAGTAGGGAATTGCCCGATCAACCGCCGACCAGCCTGCCCCCAGCCCAAACGCGGCCACCATGAGCCGCGTATACCCAAAAACAAGTTGGGCTTGATTCAGGCCTTGCCCCTCCACTCCGCCGAGAAGCCGGTCGGCATCGACGTAGACGTTGTCAAACGACAGAGCCGCGGTGTTGCTCAGCCGAATTCCATGCTTGTCTTCCGGTTCGTCATGGGTGAATCCTTTTGCGCCTTTTTCAACCACGAACCAGCTCGGGCCACCGGGAGCATTGGCCAAAACCGAGTACGCATCGGCGACGCCCCCATTGCTGATCCATTGCTTGTTGCCGGTGATCTTGTAGCCCACCACCTTGCCATCTTCCATAACTCGATCCGCAGTAGTGCGAAGTGCGCCCAGATCGCTACCCGCCTCAGGTTCGGTCGCGCCATAGGCAAACAGCAATCCTTCCTGTGCAATACGGCTCAGCCAGTATCTCTTTTGCTCCGGAGTAGCGCCGACTGTGATCGGATCACTCCCCAGAAAGGTGGCCAGAACCGCCGTAGCGATGCCCAGATCGATGCGCGCCATTTCCTCGCAAACGCAATACACGTCGAAGGCGCCGCCGCCGAATCCGCCGCAATCCTCCGGAATGAAAAGCAATTGAATACCCAGCTGGTCCGGATTGCACATGTGTCGCACGATATCCAATGGACATTCATCACGTTCATCCAGCTCCAAAAGGGTTTCCTCGGGTAGGCGTTTCTTGGCAAAATCGCGCAGCGACTTAATGCTCAGCTTCAGCGTCTTCGGTGCGATCATGAGAGCTACCTCACTTTGCGGAAACAGTGCGCATTTCACGTATTTTGTTGGTCAGTTCCGGCAAGAACTCCAGGATGTCGTCAACAATGCCGACATCGGCCACCTGGAAAATAGGAGCCTTCGGGTTTTTGTTAATAGCAATCAGGAAGCTGCCTTTGATGCCAGCCAGATGTTGGGAAGCGCCGCTGATGCCGCATGCCAGATAAACCTTCGGCTTCACGGTTTTTCCAGATGAACCTACCTGACGCGACTTCGGCAGCCACTTGGCATCTACCACCGGCCTGGAGCAACTGACAGCCGCGCCCAAAACCTCGGCAAGCTCCTCCGCGATGGTTACATTCTCTTTTTCCTGGATACCTCGGCCGACCGAAACCAGAACATTGTGCTTCGTGATGTCGACGTCGCCGGCCTCCGCACCGATCGTCTCCAGATAACGCCGCCCAGCTTTCAGAGCACCAATGTCGATCGATTTCTCCACCACAGCCCCGCGGATAGAAACACTTTCGGTCGCCTTGAACGCGCCTGGACGAACAGTTATGACCGCACCCGAGGAAATATCACATTGAACATGCGCACTGACCTGGCCACCAAACTCCTGGCGAACACACTGGAGGGTGCTACCTTCAAGGCCTTCAATATTCACCACGTCGGAAACAAAGGCTGAATTGGTCTTGATCGAAAGTCCCGGAGCCAGATCGATCCCAAAATGCTCGTGCGGAATTAACACAATGCTGTTCGCGGGTAGCACCTTGGCCAAAGCTTTCCGAATCAATTCGGCATTTGGATAAGCAAGTACTTCGTTGGCGATTTTCCAGATCTCTGAGAAGGCCGCAGGAAGCGAATTGCAGGCTGCATCGAGGTCCGGCCCCCAACCCGCGAGAATGGCCGTCGGTGATGCGGCGCTGTCAATCCTTTTCCCTGCAGCTGCGAGTTCCGCCGCAGAATCGTCGGCCACGCCGTTCTTGTGAGTGATATACGCAAAAATTCGAGACATCACCTCAACCCTCCTTTGGCTTCCAGTAACTCGAAAACTTTCTCGATGGTCTCTTCGCGGCTGCCGTGCAACATTTCGGCGCCCTTGCCCAGTGCGGGGACGAAATAGTCAACCCGTTTGACTCGCGCGGCATTGGCTCCGACGGCGCCTGGGTCGAGTCCCAGTTCCACTGCGCTGATGGTTGGAATGGGAACGGATGCGACCGCTCGAATGCCACGCATACCGACATAGCGTGGTTCGTTAATGCCGGTTTTAATCGATAGCACACACGGCAGATCGATTTCGTTGACTTCCCGGTTGC
>Ga0187782_10004809_pt1 | contig 10097 bp, 4 predicted proteins | sample 0715_SJ02_MP15_2_FD_132454 | JGI IMG/M metagenome (GOLD analysis project Ga0187782, IMG submission 132454) | Tropical peat soil microbial communities from peatlands in Department of Meta, Colombia - 0715_SJ02_MP15_20_MG | ecosystem: Environmental > Terrestrial > Soil > Wetlands > Peat | place...
GGACAGCACGCTATAGGTCCCGCGATCCTGAGCGGCGCGGAGCGAATTCGTGCTCGTGCATGCACTTGGTAGATTGCAGTAGCTCCATAAATGCACCAAGTGGTCAATCTCCAGTCCCCGAGATAGGAGTGCTTCGACGAGTTGCTGATAATCGGAGAGCGTTGGGGGATTCAGACGATATTCATCGTGTCCACTCTGGACAAATTCGCACCCTGCTCGCACCAGGGCACACCGTGAACCACCGTCGCTCAAAGCCCTGGAAAGCTGCTCTGCCACTCCCATCTCATCTGCGAAGATCAGGTAAGTTCCCTTTTCGGGTGAGGCCAAAGGAACGGCGCGCTCCCGGTGCACCCAAACCTCCTCGTGAAACCAATTCGGCAAAGTATTCGCGTTTGCGCTTTGGAGGTCGATTCGCTTCAGCAACTCCCGAAATTCGCCAGCTTCAAACCGTTCTCGTAGTTTGGAGCGCTGGATCTTCCCGATGGCCGTCTTCGGAATGTCGCTGCGCTCGACAGGAATGATGTAGGCCGGCTTGATACCAGCTTTCTTCACCAGCGTCTCGCGGATTCTCTTGATAACCGCAAGTTGCTGTCCCCAGTCCGCCATCAGCGCGTGGAACACGACGCATAGGCGATCGGTATTGTCGCCGACGACACGCACGGCGAATGCCGCAGTGTATGAGACGTCTACTCCCGCAACTTCTTCCACCACGGCTTCGAGCTCATGGCTGAAGAAGTTGGCACCGTTCACGATGATCGCGTCCTTCGAACGGCCAGTAATGGTCAGCCGTCCGTTGTTCAGCATCGCCACATCACCGGTGTTGAACCACCCATCCGAAGAGAAAGACTCTCGATTAAGTTCCGGATTTTTGTAATACCCTGTCGTAACCGGCAGACCTGTTACCTGAAGCCGCCCAATCTGTCTTTCTTCGAGCAGCTGGTCGCGGCCATCGACAATCCGAAAAGACACGCCCGGAATCGGCAAGCCTACTTCCACGAACAGGTCTTCGTCACGGATAGTTTCGCGTGAGCAGCGTTCCGAATATGCTACGCCGGAGCAGGTCTCGGACATGCCCCACGCGGGGTGCACAGCATCGGGACGCAAACCGTGTTTCGCAAGGATCCGCAGAAACCGCCGTGTGGTCTTGGGAACCACCGCTTCTCCCCCATTCAGAATGAACCTCATCGAGCTCAGGTCCCACTGCCGCAGGTCCAGTTGTTTCGGCTGGTCGTTGATTAGCCCGAAGGCGAAATTGGGAGCCCAGGTAACCGTGGCCCGGTGACGTTCAATGGCGTCTAACCATTTCAGTGGTTCCTGCAGAATTACATCCGTCGGAATATGAACTTGACTCGCACAGCCGAACAGTGCCATCAAGTGGGACATCACAATTCCACCTACATGGTCCAAGGGAAACCAATTGATCAACACGTCGTTCGATTCGAATTGCGTCAACTCTGCGGTTCCGGCGGACCGATGCATAAGCGCGCGATGGCTCTGCAAGACGCCTTTCGGCAAGCCTGTGCTGCCAGAAGTCAGCAGGATCAAACAGACATCCTCCGGCTCGCTCGCATGCCAGTCGCGATCTGCAGCGAACGTCCGCAGCCGTTCGACAGTTTCCACGCGGACGTTTTCGAGGCCCAGAAGCTCGCCGAGATTCCGCACCGCGTGGGCGAGGTTCTGGCCTGCGAGGATCACGGGATGTTCCAGCATTTCCCAACTGTTGTGCAGCTTGTGGACGGTGCTGTTCAGCTCGGAATAAGAGGGTGCTATCGAGATCGGCGCGGGAACAAAACCGCCGAGCACACACGCCCAAAACGCTGGAATGAAGTCCTGGTTCCTGTCCAGTTGGAAGATGACCTTATCTCCCGGTTGCAGCCCGAGACTTCGCAGTCCGCCCAGAATGCGCTGGGAGTCTTCAAGTAATTGCCGGTACGTCTGGACGATCTCCGAGCCGTCTGCTTGTACGTAGGTGATTGTGCGGGGCGGCTTCGTTTCCGCAGCGTGTTCAAGCGCTCTTTGCAGAGTCTGCGGAACTTGTTTAGGACGGCTGAGAGGTCCACCGTGGCTGATCGCTGGCTTTTTCTCCTTGGGCCACTGCTGCTTGACTTCGGAACTCGAAGCAGCGACCGATCTGCCTTCCTGCTTTTCGGAGGACTCTATGCTGGGAAGGAGATCCGAAAGATGCAGCGCGCTCAATTTCGGCGCCCGCTGCTCGATGAGCACTGCAGCGCGCTCCACTCCCGGCACGGACAAAAGTTTTTGTTCCCATTCCTTGGCCACTCCCTCATCCACAATTTCGAACCGCGCGAGAGCCTCGTCGTCCACAATCCCGGTCATCGTAAAGGGAAGCGCCGAGAGCTGCACATAATGCTCGGGCAATGGCAATCCTGGAAGATCTGATTGCAGATTCGTCCGGGCGGTCTGTTCTACAAAACTCCCAGTAGGAACGACATAAGCAACGATTACGTCACCTTTTTCCGAACTCCGTGCCCGAACCGCACAGTCGAGTACCGTCCGCTCCTTTGCCAGGGCAACTTCGATTGCGTTCAACGTGGTACTGGAGTACGTCACGGCCTTCTCAATGTGGGCGTTTAGGTTTGGAATTTATGCGAAACAGTGTTTTTAGAAACGGCAAAGAAGGGCTTGCTAATGTGCAAGCAAATAACCTTGATTCTGCATTCGCGTCAGCAAATGGCCCCAACGCACCTTGAAGCCAAGCTCGTCGAGCGACTCGCGATACACTCCCACGCGAAGCAGTTGCAAGTGACCTTGGCCGTCGATCCGCTTAACAACCGAAAAGCCGTATCGCAGATTCGAGTCTGAGCAGCTCTCCAGCACATCGCCATTGAAGTCCCCTGCTGGATACGCAATCAATTCACATTTCCTGCCGGTGTGCTGCTCGATCCATGCCTTGTTCACTGCAATCTGACGCCGAATCTCTGCGCCCGCACACTTGGTCAGAAAAGGGTGGTCCACGGTGTGAATCCCGATGGTGAAGCACGGATCCGTAGCAAGTTCTTTTACCTGTTCGGCAGACATGCCGGCAAACTGATCCTCGAGTCTCGACGCTGATACGAATTTTTCCAAGCGCGGACACTCCTGTTCTATCGCTTCGTACATCGCCCCAGGGTGTGGCTCTAGGCTCAACAGCAGCGACCCCAGCTGAGCCACACTAGCGTGCCGTCGGGATGTGGCCATGTCGAAGTATTGTCCGCGAAACAGAAATCCCTCTTTGTCGAAGAACTGTTCCAATGCGCGCAGGTAGCTGAACCAAAGATAGCGTCCAGGCTCCGCGTGGCGCGAACAAACGAAAAACACCGCTGGAATGCGATGCCGCCGCAGAATGGGAGCAACGACCTCTGCATTGTTACGGAATCCGTCATCGAACGTGAGCACAACTTGAACTTTGTCGCGACGCGTTCGCTTTGCTCCAATTTGTTCCCACGGAACCATATCGAATCGCTGCTTCAAGAAAAGCATTTGTCGCTCGAATATTTCTGCGGACATTTCTCGCCCTTGCCGTGGCACTCCGTGGTAGACAAGGATCAGCGGGTGTCGGGACGACAACAGCCTCGTCGCCGGAAAACGCCAGCCTACTGTAGCCGTGAAAGAGCGCATTCCGTTTGTGATCGCAGCCATAGCGCCAAAATTCGAAGCGCAGATCAATCTCTATAGAGAACCTGAGGCCGCCGCGCGGGTCTTCAAGGGAGAAGGAGCGTGGACCGGCCTGCCGGCGGTGTCCAATCGAGCTTCCGGAACTAATTCGACAAGTGCCTCGCGCAGTTTTCGCTCGTCTCCTTCTTCGCAAAGCTTGGCCAAACGAGCAATGCCCTCGGGGATTTCTCCGTTGGAATACCCGGCTATATTCCCGATAAAAATTTTGGGATGCCGGGTCTTCGACATATCCTCCTCGGGGAGTCGCAGCTCTTCCGAGAGTTTTTCGCCGCGCCGCATACCGGTGAAAACGATATCAATATCCTCAAACGGCTTCAGGCCGGTAAGCACAATCAACTGTTTTGCAAGGTCTACGATGCGGACAGGTTCCCCCATATCCAACACAAAGATTTCACCGCCCTGCCCCATCGCCGCAGCCTCCAGAACCAATTGCGCCGCCTCGGGAATGGTCATGAAATACCGCGTCATCTCGGCGTGAGTCACGGTGACCGGGCCGCCTCGCCGGATCTGCTCCTGAAAGATCGGGATCACCGATCCGGTCGAGCCGATCACATTGCCGAAGCGCACCGCTATGTAGCGCGTCGCGGAACGCTGATTCATGTGCTGAACAACTAACTCGGCAATGCGCTTCGTCGACCCCATGACGGACGTCGGCCTGACTGCTTTGTCGGTAGAAATCAGTACGAAAGACTCCACGCCGTAGGTGCCGGCCAAATGGGACAGACTGTAGGTGGCGAGGACATTGTTGCCTACCGCCTCCGCCACGTTTTCTTCCATCATCGGGACATGCTTGTGCGCCGCGGCATGCAAAATCACTTGCGGCCTGTAGCACGCGATGATCTTCCCCATGCGTTCTTTGCTGCCAACGTCTGCGACAAGCGGGGTAATCTGCAGGTCCGGAAACGAGCGTCGCAGTTCTGTGTCAATGGGAAACAAAGCAAATTCGGCGCGCTCAACAAGCAGTAGATTTCCCGGTTCGTGCTGCGCAAGCTGCCGCGCCAGCTCCGATCCAATAGACCCGCCTGCGCCGGTTACCAATACGCTTTTCCCACGAACAAATTGCTCGACCGCGGCTTGTTCCATGCGAACCGGCTCGCGCCCCAGCAGATCCTCGATCTGCACATCACGGAAGCGCGTGAACTTTAGATCTCCGCGGATAATTTCCGAGAGATTCGGGACCACACGCACGCGAACGGGAATCTGTTCGCAAATGTCAAGAACGCAGCGGATGCTCTGGCGAGAGGAATCCGGCATGGTAAGAATCACGTGATCGATTTTGTGGTCACGAACGAGACGTGGCAGATCCTTTACTGCCCCCAACACTTCGAGGTCCTCAATAACCGCATGAAGCTTTTGCGGCTCATCGTCGACGAACCCTTCGATTTCCAGGTCGTTCATGCCGTGCGATCGAATCTCATTCGCCACCCAGCGCCCCTCACTTTCGGCGCCGATGAGTAACACCGGCTTTTTCTGGCCGGCGACACCGCCGAGCATTCCCGAGTGCCGGACCGACCACTCGTGGACAACGCGTCGTAAGACGCGAATCCCCAGGATCGTGCCGGCGACCAACACACCGTCGAAAAACATCACGGAAAGCGGCACGCGCCAGAGTGCATACGACGCCGGCAAGAGAAGCCGCAGCGCGAACAAGCAGAACGCGGAGGACGCGAAAGTCAGCACAAACACGCGCGTTTCACGGAGCCCGATGTATCGCCAGATAAAGCGATAGACTCCGAACACGAACATCGCTCCCGCTTGCAGTGCCACGACGTAAAGGACTTGCCGCTCGAGCGCCAGTATTTCCCGGGAAGGAATCGCAAATTCGAATCGCAGCAAGTACGACAACGCAAAAGCGCACACCAGCAACGCCAGATCGACCCCGATGAGACGCTTCTTTAGCCAAACGAAGCGGCCTGCCGATTTCAATCTGTCAATGAACGTATAAGAATCGTTATCCTCCGGGCTCGCGGCGTCATCTGTTAACTCCATCGCCCCTCTTGCGCGAGTTTCCCGGAAATCCCAATTCGCATCCGCAACAAGACTCTGCCGGATCTGCTCGGCAGTCACAGCGTTTTCTTTCGGGCAGACAATCACAGCTAGCAGCGTTTTCAGCAAAATTCCGATATCGCTCTTCCAGTCACGCACGCGGTCGTAAGCAACATAGCCTCGCAGCTTGTACGGCTGCAGCACCTGCCGATAGAAGCCCTCGTATCCCGGGCCCACCGATGCCAACAGCGCTTCCTCGTTGCGCAGCGTCAAGGTAATCGGATCAGTTATTCCAGGACGCATTTCCAGGGCGCGTTGCCAAAGTTCATTCCCCAAAGAAACGAAATCGGGAGCTTCCGGCCGCGGACCCACGAGGGACATCTCTCCCTTGACCACATTCCAAAGCTGCGGAAACTCATCAATTTTCGTAGCGCGCAGGATTCTCCCAATGTGCGTAATGCGATTGTCCGTGCTGGAAGTAATCGTAGAGCCACCATTCGAAACACGCATGGTCCTGAGCTTGTACAACAGGAATAGCCGGCCATAACGCCCCACGCGCTGGTGTCGGAAGAGGATCGGTCCGGGCGAAAAAACGGCAATCATCAATGCAGCTATGAGTAAGATCGGCGCGACAGACACCAACCCCACCAATGCCAGCACAACCTCCGCTGCGCGGGGCAACCCTCGATAGCCAGATGCCGGAATCGCTTGCGTCATTTCTCTTGCGGTGATCTAACGGGCGTACTCAACACACAAACCGCGGACCGTATCCACGACAAACTCCAACTCAACGGAGCTCATATCCGGGAAAATCGGCAGGCTAACCAGACGTTCCCACACCGCAGTTGCCACGGGGAAATCTTCGGGCCGCAATGCAAACTTCTCTTGATAGAACGGATGGAGGTGCAGGGGTCTCCAGTGAACCGAAAAGCCCACTCCTGCCTCGCGGAGCTTTGACACAAACTCACCGCGTGTGATCCTGAGGCGTTCCAGGCGCAAGCGGATCGGAAAGAGGTGCCAGGCATGGATTCGGTTACTATCTGTCGGAGGCAGCTCGACGGCCTCCACACCGGCCAGCATTCCAAGATAATATTTGGCGACTCGCTCCCGGCTCAGTCGCATCTGTTCGGCTCGCGCAAGCTGATGAATGCCCAGGCCCGCAGCAATGTCCGTCAAGTTGTACTTAAAACCCACGGCCTTGATCTTGTAATCCCAGTTCCCATTCTTCGAGTACCGGCCCCAGGCATCATGCGATAGCCCGTGCAGCGACATCATGCGAATGCGGTTTGCCAGCTCTTCGCTCTGCGTAGCCGCCATGCCGCCCTCGCCGGTCGTGATCGTTTTGTTGGCGTAAAACGAAAAACAGCTGACTTTTGCAGTCCCCTCGCCGCAGCGTTGCCAAGACGCATGCGGACCGGGTCGCCACGCTGCTGGGAACCCATGGGCCGCATCTTCGACGATCCATAGCCCATGATTGCTTGCCAATTGCTGCACCGCGTCGACATCCATCATCAATCCGCCCACGTGAACCGGCACGATGCCCACCACTTCTAGTCTCTTTAAACCGAGCTTCGCTGGTTTCATAGACCGAAACCGCGCCAACTGCCACGCGGCATCTCGCAGATTCATGTTTGTCGTCACAGGGTCGCAGTCCACGAGAATCGGAACGCCACCAAGGTATTGCACGGCTTCCGCCGTAGCCGCAAATGTCATGGTGGGAAGCAGCACGGCTTGCCCTTGCCGCAAACCCAGCGCCTCGAACGCCAGGTGCAGAGCCGCGGTACAGGAATTCACCGCCACACAATGCAAAGCTCCAATCGCTTTCGCGAACTCCTGCTCGAACCGGCGAACCTTAGGACCCGTCGTCAACCAACCCGAACGCAGCGAGTCTACGACTTCCGCGATTTCTATCTCACTCAACTGCGGCCGGAAAAACGGCACTTCCATGCGCATATTCGAGGGCGTTGCGCGGGTTCGCGTTAATTGAACTTGGGGCATGGGCGTTTTCCCCTGTCAAATCGACAATCGTTTTTGCTTGAAGGGCCCGAAGGGTAGTTAGTGAAACCGGAGCACGAAGACACAGAGAAATTCTACCCACCAGATCCGCTTTCGCTTGCTTTCGAGTACTTTTCTGGGATTCTTTCGCTCGGCGCTGCAACAATTGGCCAAATATCCGACCGGCGACGTGAAGCCGTCTCAACAAGCAGGCGCTCGTACTTGTCGGCAATGTCTTTGCGGTTGAAATGCTTCAGAATATAACGTCGGCCGCTCGCACCCATTTCCGCACGCAGCCCCGCGTCTTTGAACAGTTGCAAAATGGCGTCCGCTACAGCCCGACAATCCTCCGGCGGGACGCAAATTCCGGCACAGGCCTCTTCGATCACCACTTGCGCCTCCCCGGACAAAGAAGCAACCACGGGTATCCCGGCCCCCATAACCTCAAACATCTTCGACGGCAAAGCTCCGCGGAATAGTTGCAGTCCTCGCACCGGCACCAAGGCCACATCAAAACACCGCAGTATCTCGAGAATCCGCGCCCTTGGCTGAGGTGGATAAAATGCGACGTTCTTGAGTTCACGCTTCTGTGCCAGCGCAACAAGCCTTTCTTTATCAGTCCCGTCACCAAATAACACGAAGCGGATCTTTTTGTGCTCGGCCAGCAAATTCGCCGCCTCGAGCACCGTGTCCAACCCGTGCACCATTCCGTGTGTACCCACATATCCGACCACAAACGTTTCCCCCCAACCAAACATCTTCCTGATTTCGGCCACATCATCGGGTCGCTCCGAGAGCGCCGGGATTTCCGCCCCGTTCGTAATCAAGGCAACCGGCTTGCCGGGAGCATGCGATTCAATACCCTCGACGATTCCACGGGTTTGCCCGGTGATCAGCTCAGAGTGGCTGTAAATCAACTTTTCAAGCCAACCGCACGTTCGTATCACGATTCGGTTCCGTACAATTCCCATCGCCACAGCGCTGTCTAGCCACAAGTCCGCCACATTCAACGCCAGCTTCGCTTTTTTGACGAATTTCAGAAGCAAGCCCGACATACCCAGGAACAACGGTGGCGATTCGAGAATGACGACATCCTGCTTTCCGCATTTGCAGATTCCCGCCAATACGGATGTGAGTACAAAAGAGAAAAAATTCATTAACCGCCGAATCGTAGCTTTGCTCCTCGTCACATAGGTCCGCACGCGAACCACGCGCATGCCTTCCCATTGCTCCTCAAGAATCCACTTTCCTTGGTATTCATCGAAAACCCTTCCCTGTGGGTAGCTCGGCATGGCGGTCAACACCGTTACATCATGCCCGCTGCTTACAAAATGCTTCGCGAAGTAAGCAATCCGGTTTTGCGCGGCCCCGACTTCTGGCGGAAAGTACTGGGTAAGAAATAGAATCCGCATCGCGATTGTGCGTTTGCTTCCAGTCTGTCTGCGCAGCTAATTCTCTATTTCTCCGGGCTCGACGGCTGTGGGAACAATCGAACGGACGGGGCCTGTCCGCGTTCAATCGTCAGGCTAGCCGCCCTTTGCTGTGTCATTTCGAAGTTCGCAAAGAATCCGGCTGGCGCTCCCTGAATGCGGAAGCGCGTTCCGGACTCTGCGCCGAGCAGGTACGATGGATGCCCGGGCTCATTGAAAATCGTCAACACCAATCGACCTGAATCCACGCTCACTTTCGCTCTGTCCCGACCGTCCGGGGTCGCGAAATAACCCACAAACTTAGACAAATCTTCGCTTCCCGCCGAAGTTGGGCTCGCCGGGGAATACTGGCCGTTCTCCGGCGAGCTCATTCTGCCGGCATCCGTTCGAACCACAAAGACCGCAAACTCCGGTCCCGTAAACAGCGGCGCTGTCGAGCGCCCCATGGGAACGGCAACCTTAAGCCCCGTCATCGGTAAAGACACGGGTCTGCCATCATAAATCCCCGCCAGTACCGGCTCTCCCAGATAGTCCTGAACATTCAGCACGACGAAGTGATCTCCGGGTTTGAGCACCGCGCGAAGGTCGACGTCAACTCGCTCTTGCCGTTTCCAATTGTATACGATGATGTTTGCGCGGCCCGGCTCGTACTGGTTGGGACGAACAAATATGTCGACCCCAGTCGGCAATTCTGGTGAGAAGCTGCTGTTGCGGTCCAATCCGGTCTTCTCACTCCAGCCGTGAAACTCCAGCACTCGGTTTTCTGCCAGGAACCCTATGTGATGCTCCTCTCCGTAATCCAGACCCGCCCCGAAATAGCGGTTCTGCTCCCACCGGAATTGCCGGCCTCCAACCGTTTCTGATCCTGCAAAGGCCACAAATCCTTTTTGCCCGACAAACGTGTTCGCGGACATAACGATGCTTTGCCAACTACCAATTGCTAGAACTGGTGTGCCGCCGACGAAGTAGTTGTCTTGAACCGTCAGGTCGTCGCCTGCTTGCGGCCTGGTA
>Ga0187782_10004810_pt1 | contig 10097 bp, 6 predicted proteins | sample 0715_SJ02_MP15_2_FD_132454 | JGI IMG/M metagenome (GOLD analysis project Ga0187782, IMG submission 132454) | Tropical peat soil microbial communities from peatlands in Department of Meta, Colombia - 0715_SJ02_MP15_20_MG | ecosystem: Environmental > Terrestrial > Soil > Wetlands > Peat | place...
CCGCAGTCAGCGCATCGGGCTCGAAAATCTGCTGCCCATTCGATCCCGCAATGCGCAGACGCTGCTGTACGTAGGCCTTGGTTTCTTCGAGCGTGAGGGCATGGGTTTTGGCCCGCAGCGTAAGCCGCTGCCGCAGTTGCCGCAGTTGCGGCTGCTTCAGCTTCTGCTCCAGCTCCGGCTGGCCAACAAGAAGAATCTGCAGAAGCTTCTCGGTGAAGGTCTCCAGATTGGTCATCATGCGGATTTCTTCCAGCACTTCGTCGGTTAGGTTCTGCGCTTCGTCGACGATCAGCACCGCCGTCTCTCCCGCCCGGTAGCGGTCGAGCAACCAATGATAGAGGCGCAGCAGAATCTGGCTTTTCTCCGGAGACTCGGTCGGAATACCGAAGTCCGCCATCATATAGTCCAGAAACTGGGGCACGTTCATGCGCGAATTGAAGATAAACGCCGTGGCGACCTGCTGCAGCCGCAGCCACTCCAACAGCTTGTTGATCAGAGTGGTCTTGCCCGTGCCCACTTCGCCGGTCAGCAGCACAAATCCCTTGCGGCTCTGGATGCCGTAGGTCAGGCAGGCCAGTGCTTCTTCCGTGTGCCGCGTCAGAAACAGATAACGCGGATCAGGATTCACGTTGAACGGATTGGCCCGCAGTCCGTAAAATTCTTTGTACATGGTCGTTCCCGCCGTCCGTCGTGCTTAGACGGCGGCCGTTTGCTTCCTTTCGTCCCGCTTTTTGCCGCGCTTCCAGAAACCTCGGCTGCCGTTGCCGGTTTCCGCTCCCGCCACACCCACCCAGGGCACGGCCACCAGCATGGGCAACTCCAGAGCCGCTTCCGCGTCCGCCTCGGTGCGAATCGAGTTGTCGCGCAACTCCAGCCACATGCCCAGCGCAAGTCCCAAAGCCAGCGCCGCGCCGAAACCGCCGCCGGCAAACAACAGCCGGTTGGGAAAACTGGGCGCGTCGGGCAGATCCGCAGTGTTCAGCTGAAACATGCGCTCGCCTTCCGATTGGGTGTTCATGGTGACCGTCAGGTCGGCGGAGCTTTTCTTGGCCAGCAGGTCCTGGTAGGTTTTCGAAGCGTTGTCGTAATCGCGCGTGAGCTGCTTGTACTGCTCCTCGACCGCCGGGCTCAGCGCAATCCGTCCCTGATACACCCCGATTTCCTGCTGCAGGCGTTTCTGGTCGCGGGTGAGGGCGGAGATCAAGTCGGTATACTGGTGCACCTGCAGGCGCAGCTGGCGAATCTCCGGAGGCTCGGTGGCCGAGGCTTTTTCCGTTTCCGCGTCGGGAGCGTCGCTGGAGGCCTTGTTGATCTCGGCCAGTTTCTTCTTCACCTCGGCAATGTCGGCCTTGGTCTTGATCACATCGGGATGATCGTCGGTGTAGCGCGCCTGCAATTGCAGCAACAGCGATTGCAAATCGGAGAGCTGTTTCTCCAGGGTTTGCGGATTGGTGGAGCTTTGCATCGACTTCCAGGCCGCCAACTGCTGCGCCAGGACGGACTCGGTATAGGATTTGTCCTGCTGCGCGCGGTTCAGGCTTTGGGTGTTGGCCTCGAGCTGCGAATTCAGCCCGGTGAGGATCTTGAGATTGTTGTCTTCGTCGCCGGGAAGCTGCCCGGTGTACTGTTTCTTGAACGCCGCCAGCCTGGCGTCCATGTCGTCGAGGTTCTTTTTGGCGTTTTCCAGGCCGCGGTTGAGCACGTCGCTGGTACCGGTCGCCGCCTCCTGCACCGACGTCAGGTTCTGGTCGATCATCAGCGTGGTCAGCTCATTGCAGATTTGCTGGGCTTCCAGCGCCTTGGGTCCGGTGTAACTCACATAGAATCCCGGCACCGGACTCTGGCCGGGCCGGGCCGGCTTGCCGGCGGTCGTGCCGATGGCCAAGGCATTGGGTACCGGTTCGACCTGCATGTTCAGCCGAATGTCATCGATGATCGCCCCATATTCGGCGGCGGTCTTTCCCGGGAACACCCTTTCGACCACCCGCTGCAGCCGGGTCTGCGCCTGCACCTGCGTCGCCAGCGTGGCCACGCGCGCCGTCAGATCCTCGGAGACCACCGGCTGCACCATGTTCTCCGGCACCTTCTGGCCTTCCACCAGCACCAGCGATTGCGAGGTGTATTTGGGCGTAAATACGTAAGAGACGAAGAACCCGGCCAGCGGCGCAAACAGGGCGGGAATCAGAATAATCTTCGCCCGCCGGCGCAGCATCGCCAGGTAATCGTCCATCTTCAGTTCGCGATTCTCAATCATCGTTGTTTCCATTCCGGGTCCGGTTCGTACGCCGGCCCTGAAAAATCAATCGATCCGCATCGGACGCGGAATCCAGTCCAGTCCAATGGTGATCGTCTCCCGGTTTCCAATGCGGCTGCAGGTTGGCGCCAGCACCGAACAATACGACTGGCTAAACTCCAACTGGCTGAACTGGTAGCTGGCAAAGCCGTGCAGCGAGCGCCCAAAGGGACGATGCAACGCCAAACCGGCAAAACCGATGGTGTAAGTATTGGCGCTGGTGCCCGGGCAAAGCGGCTGACCTGAGCCGCCGCATGTGTCCAATTGCAGCTGACTCAGCGGCTGCAGGCGGCTGTTCCGCGAATACCCCGCATCCATCTCGAGACTCCACAACCGCGACAGCGGCCGGCTCGCCGACATGCGCGCCACGTCGGTCTGCGCTCCGGCAAACAAGCCCGAGCCCGCCGTTTCAAAGCGTTGGTAGGACAATTCCAGCAGCGTCTTGGGGAACTTGTAGCGCAATCGAACCCGGCCGGCTACCCCGATTCTTCGGTCGGGAATCGAGCCCACAATGGCTCCCGACGAGTTCACCGAGCACTGCGAGGGATTGGTAAGCACTTCAAGAAAATTGCAGGCCAGTGAGATCTGCGTGAGCTGCGGACCCGCTCCGATCAGCAAATCCATGCGGCCCGTGATCTGGTGCCCGTAGATCGCCTGGATCACATGCGAGTGAAACTGGGATCCCAGCACCGAAAAATCGAATCCCGCGTAGGCATAAGCCAGCGCGACCTGAGTTTTCGCGGTCAGCAGGCGGTCGTACCCCACCTGGCCGCTGATCTGTGAGCTGCCAATAAACGGTGTGCCGGTGGTCACATCGTTGCCGTAAAAGTGGAGAAAGGCGTAGCCCCCCGTAGCCGTGATGGCCGACTTGGGAGTGAGGATTTGCTGCACTTCCCCCAGGCTGACGTTGAGAATGCGCGGGGCTTGGCCCAGCGCCCCCAGCAAGTTGCCTTCCGAGAGCATGCCGAATGCGGTGTTGCCCAGCGACCCGATCCCCTGCGAACCCAGCGAGCCGTACGCACCGCCGAAGTTGCCTTCGGGCAGATAACTGAAACTGTCGCGCGCCTCGAACTGGCCCCGCTTCCAGGTGATCTTCTGGTCGATGTCCATCTGCTGCAGGTCTTTCCACCTCTGCCCGGCCTCGTCGTAGTAGGCAGCTCCGCCCACGTAATCGAGCGCCAGATTGTAGTGGCTCCATACCCGGTTCAACACCAGGCTCCCCAGCGCCCGGCTGACGGAGACAAAATTCATGTTGCCGACCGTGTTGTTCACGTTCGAGTCGGCGGTTTCGGTGACCGTCGCGCCCGGCTGCACATAACTCAACGGGGCAGCGTGTGGCTCCAGCGACGGCAGATCCAGGCCCGTCAACGGAGGATTCTCGCTGGCCGGAGCCGACCCGCTCTGCTGGCCATAGGCGGGCGCGGGCACCTGCGGTTGCCCATTGTCCTGCTGCGCCGGAACGCTTTCAGGAGTCGAACCATCCTGCGCGAGACTGTCCTGGGGCCACACTCCCGCCAAGCAGATCAGCACCACCAGCGCACCAATGTTCCATCGTAGGGTCATCGCAAATCCTTAAGGAACCACCACCGTGTCGCCCGGTTTCAAGGCAATGTTTTGCTCCGGATGGTTTCCTTTCACAACCTCTTTGTAGTTGAACGGCAGCTTCTCCTGCTTGCCATTTTCAGTACGCAGCAGATAAATCGCCTTCAGGTTGGCGAACTGCGTGAAGCCGGCCTGGGCCAGCGCCTGCAGCATGGTCATGTGCGGAAGCAGCGGTAACGGCCCGGAGTGCAGCACTTCGCCGGTCACGAAGATTCTGCGGCTGTTCATGCCGGTGACCACCACCGTCACCCGTGGATCGGAAATATACTTTTTCAACTTCTCCGTAATGGAGTCCTTCAACTGCAGCGGAGTCAGGCCGGCAGCCGTAATGTCGTTGAGCAGCGGCATGGAGATCTTCCCATCGGGACGAACCGGAAGGGTCTCGCTCAGATCAGGTTCCTTCCACACCGAAATGTGCAGCGTATCGTCGGCGCCGATCACATAATCGGCGGGCGCGCCCGAGTCGGCGGCTGTTTCCGCGGGCTTCTCGGTCTTCCCTGCATCCTTGCTCTCGCCTGCCTTGGGCTCATTGTCCGATTGCGCCAGCAATGCCGCCGCGAACCATACCGTGCCCAGCAGAACCGCAATTTTCATCGTTCTCTTCATCACTTTCTCCGGCGGAGCTAAGGCGCTCCATAACCTTCGCATCCAATTTGTTTGAGCTTGTAGAGCAGCGCCTTGTAGCTGATCTGCAATTCCTGGGCGGCGCGACGGCGGTTCCAGCGCGTGCGCGTCAGCACGTTAAGAATGAGTTCCCTCTCCGCCTCGTGCGAGGCCGCCCGCGACGCCGCCTTCAGCGAAACCCCATGGCCGTTGCCGTTGGCTGGAGCTTTGTGCAGTAGCGCGCGCAGACCTCCCATCGCCAACTGCTCATCTCCTAAAGCCACCAGCACGCGCGCGGCATCGGCCAGTTCGTGCAGATTGCCCGGCCAGGAATAATCCTGAAACAGCCGCAGCGTTTCGGCGCTCAGATCGGGAACCGCGCTATGAAACTCGCGCGCGTATCGCTCGAGAAAGTGCGCCACGAACTGCGGGATGTCTTCTTTCCGCTGGCGCAGGGGCGGCAGGCGAAGACACACCCCGCTGATGCGGTAGTACAAATCCTCGCGCAGGCGCCCGGCCTTGACCTCCACTTCCAGGTCGCGCGCACTTCCGCAGATAATCCTTGCCAGCCCACCTCGCGCCGGGTCTCGCAACAGCACATCGCGCAGGCGCACCTGGCAGGACGCATTCAAATCCGCCAGTTCTTCCAGGAAGATCGTGCCCGCCCCGCAAGATCCATCTCCATTGCCGGAGGGGATCGCCAGGTCATCCGGCTTCAGTGTGGCGCAGCGAAACCAGCGGAAGGGCTGCGCACTGCGGCGTGACATCTGATGAATCCGGAGCGCGGTCGTGTGCTTGCCCGCTCCGCGTTCGGCCAGCAGGAGGACCGGCACTTCGCTCTGCGCGAGTTCGTGAATCACAGCTTCGACCGGTCGCATGCTGGCGCTTCCACTTTCCAGAAAAAGTCCAGCCGAGTCGGGGTGCATCGAGGTCTCCCCGCCGTTTCCCGGATTCGGCAACAATTTGCCCATACTTGCCCTTCCCAGCCCCAGGATCTTGATCTTCGGACGACCCGCGAGTAAACCGGATCGCCCCTGTCTATGCACGGGAATTGCCGCCAGCCCGCTCCCCCTCGGACTCGCCCGCAGAGTCCGTATCGCCCTATTCTCTCAGTAGGTTAGAACGCTTGGACGCGAAACGCCGGCGGAGCTGCCGCAAACGTGGATGACTTCGTCCCCACATTCTAGCATGAGAAAATGGGAAAAAGATTTCCCATTCTCTACATTCCGCCAACCCACCGTGGCGCAGCCTTCCCAGGGCAATCTTCCGCCTCAATGCTGGCATTCTAATGTTGCCTTAAAGATAATCTCCGCAGGAAGTTTCACCGCATTACCGTCGTAACCGAGCCATTACGGAAGAACACGACTGCGCTGCATTGCCCCTCGGCTTAGCCATCACGCTGGCCCTAGGACGAGAGGGCAACAAGCTTACTTCCCCGGGTTCATGGTGCGATTAGCTGCTGCTTGGCCAGCACCTGCCGTGCGCCCAAAGGCAGGGCTTGCCCGAGTTTTCATTGCGTGCCCGGACGGTTTCGCTTATGCTCGAATTTCTTCCAGAGAATCGCGGATTGCAAGCAAGCAGGAATTGGTGAGTCCATTGGCGCAAACCGAGGCTTCAACCGCAAAGCGGGAATCGCCGCGTCTGGCGTCCGTCCCGTACTGGCAGCTCGCGGTGCTGGCGGCGCTCACGCTCTGGGCCTATGGGTCCACCCTGGCTCACTTGCTCGGGCAATGGTGGCACGATCCGAATTTTTCCCATGGATTTTTCGTGCCGTTGTTTTCCGCCTTCGTGATTTGGCAGGAACGCGAGCGTCTGGCCCGGCTGGTGCCGAAACCGGCGTGGTCGGGGATCGCCTTCATCGCGCTGGGCTTGATCGTGCTCATGGTCGGCCGGATGGGCGCAGAGCTTTTTCTCGCGCGTTCGTCCCTTCTGCTGGTGCTGGCTGGCGCCATTATTTTGTTCTTCGGCTGGAATGTGTTTCGCGTGCTGTTTTTCCCCTGGGCCTTTCTGCTGTTAATGATCCCCATTCCTGCCATCATCTTCAACAAGATCACGTTTCCCCTGCAGATCTTGGCCTCGAAGGTTGCTGCCACGTCCCTTCCGCTGTTCGGAGTTCCCTGCTTTCGCGACGGCAACGTGATCAATCTGCCGTCGATTGCCCTGGAAGTGGCCGAAGCCTGCAGCGGAATCCGCTCGTTAATGTCACTGGTCACACTAGCCATTATCTACGGATATCTAGTGGATAAGCGCCTGTGGGTCCGCTGGGTGCTGGCGCTGGCCTCGGTGCCGATCGCGGTGCTAGCCAACAGCGTGCGCATTATCGGCACCGGCTTGCTGGCTCAGTACTGGGATCCCAATAAGGCCGAGGGGTACTTTCACGCCTCCTGGGGATGGATCATCTTTGTCGTATCGCTGGTCATGCTCTACGCTACGCACGTCTTGATTCGGCTGATCTTGCCGGAAAAAGGCGGGCCAGAAAAAAGGCTGGGAAAGGCACGCTCATGAATCCTGTGGCACCGCGTTTCCTGCTCACGACGTTGCTGATCGCCGGTACCGCGGCCTTCTTGCAAGGCCACCAAAAAGATGAGAACTTCCCTCCCCGGATTCCGCTGCAGAGCTTCCCTGAGCAGATCGGACCATGGAATGGCACGGACGTTCCCCTCGAAAAAGACGTTCTGGAGATACTCGGGCCGGGAGACTTCCTGCTGAGAAACTACCAGAATCCGCAACCGGATCAGCCCTATGTAAACCTGTTCATCGCATATTTTCCCACCCAGCGAGCCGGCGATACCATCCATTCGCCGCAGCATTGCCTGCCCGGGTCGGGGTGGACACCGATCCAGAACACACGCACCTTGCTGAGCATGCCCGGCCACGCTCCCTTTCCCGCGAATCGCTATATTCTTACCAAGCGAAATACCCGGCAGTTTGTGTTGTATTGGTACTGGGCGCATGATCGCGGCGTGGCCAGCGAATACTGGGCCAAATACTACCTGATCAAGGACTCAATCAAGATGAACCGCAGTGACGGAGCCCTGGTGCGCATCACCACGTTCATGTATCCGGGCGAGACCGTCGATGCCGCCGAGCAGCGTCTGCAGCCTTTCACCAGCAGCATCCTGCCCATGCTCAATGACTATATTCCACGCTGAGGACCCCATGTTTGCCGCGCTTCCACGCGTGACTCCAGTAACTGTTTCCCACTGGTGCCGTGAATTAGCATTATTATTTGTGCGGATGCGTGCATTGGCCTGTCCGCATCCCATGTCGGAGATCGAAATATGAGTCGCCCTCTTGCCCTGCGCTTGTTGCTGTCGTGTTCTCTGGTTGCTGCCTTGTTCACCGCCTGCTCCCGCGATCCCAGCGTTCGCAAGCAGAAATATTTCGACAGTGGGGAGAAATATTTCGCCGAAGGCAAGTACCGTGAAGCCGCGATCCAATATTCCAACGCGATACAGATCGACTCGCGCTTTGCCCAGGCGCATTATCAGCTGGGCCAGTCGTATCTCAAACTGGGCGACACCAACCGCGCTTTTCAGGAACTGTCGCACACCGTCGATCTCGCTCCGGATAACTATCGTGCGCGCACCGATATCGCCAATCTCCTGGTGACGGTGCGCAACGCCGATGGCACCCCGGATCCGAACGCTCTAAAGCAGGCCAAGGCCGACCTCGACGTGCTGCGCGACAAGCAGCCGAACAATCCCGAGACCCGCGAGGCCTGGGCGAATTACTACGCGGCACAGAACAACCTTCCCGCTGCCATTCAGGAAGCACAGCAAGCCATCGCAATCGCGCCCGGCCGTTCCGAGTCCTACCTGCTGCTGGCTCTTTTGCAGCTTCGCTCCAACCAGCCCGATCAGGCGGAGGTCAATTTCAAGAAGGCCACGGAAACCGACCCCAAGGCCATGAACGCTCAGCTCGCCCTGGGCGGTTTTTATCAGGGACGTAACCGTCTGCCCGAGGCCGAACAACAGTTCAAGCATGCCATCGACTTAGATCCCCGCAATCCTTCTCCGAGGGCGGCTTTGGTGCGCCTGCTCATGCTGGAAGGCAAGAAGGACGAGGCCGAAAGCTTCCTCCGCCAGACCAAGAAAGACCTTTCCGACAGTCCAGAGGGTTACCGCATGCTGGGCGACTTTTACTTCGCCAACGGGGAACTGGACAAGGCTGTCGCCGAATACTCCTCGCTCTATAGCGACCATCCCAAGAACATCCAGATCAAGAAAAACTATATTCAGCTCCTGATTCTCAAGAACCGGCTGGAGGAAGCCTCCAAACTCAACAGCGAAGTGCTGAAATCCAACGCTCACGACGTGGATGCGTTGGTCTACAAAGGCCAGATCCTGCTTCGCCAGAATGACATCTCGGGAGCCACCGAGTCGCTGCAGACGGCTCTGAGCAACGACCCCGACAATGCCGTCGCCCACTATCAACTGGGCATTGCCTATGCGCAGCAGCACGACCCGTCGCGGGCCGAGGCGGAGTGGCGGGAGGCGGTCCGCCTGCGCCCGGATCTGACCGACGCGCAAAAGTCCCTCGCCGTTATGGAAATCAGCCGCGGCGAAATCGATTCCGTGCTGCAGACCGCGCAAACGATCATCGCCACCCAGCCTTTCTCGCCCGACGGCTACATTCTCAAGGGCATGGCCGACCTCGCTCATGGCAAATTCAATGACGCACAGAAAGATGCCGAAGAAGCCCAGACCAGAGCGAAGGACAGCCCCACGCCCTACATAGAGATGGGTAACATTCAGCTGGCGCAAAAACACTTCGCCGAGGCGCAGAAGTTCTATCAGCAGGCCCTGGACAAGGATCGCTACTCTTCGGAAGGCCTGAGCGGAGTGATGAATTGCTACGTCGCACTGAAGCAGTTCGACAACGCCATCGCCGCCGCCAAAAACCAAATCCGCATCGCAGAGGATAAGGCCGACTCCACAAAATCGCCCAACACCAGCGACTTCTATGATCTGCTCGGCACCGCTCTATTCGATGGCAAGAAGGACTATCCCGGCGCCGAGGCCGCGCTACGCAAGGCCAAGGATCTGAACCAGAACAACATCGACGCCATCGAGAAGCTGGGCAAGGTCGAAGTACAGATGGGTAACGTCGACCAGGCGATCGCTCTTTACCAGCAATCCATCAAGACCAATCCGCGCGCAGTTCGTTTCTACATTCTTACCGGCGAACTGTACGAATCGAAACAGAACTGGGAGCAGGCCAAGTCCATGTACCAGCAGGCGCTCAGTATTTCGCCCGACCATCCGCTGGCTTCGAACAATCTGGCGTACGTCATGCTGGAGCAGGGCGGCAACGTGGACGTAGCCCTGGGCATGGCACAAACCGCCCGCCGCGGCATGCCCGACTCGGCCAATGCCGCCGACACTCTGGGCTGGGCCTACTATCACAAAGGCGTCTACCGGTCGGCCATCAGCCAGTCCCAGGAAGCTCTGCGCTTGAATGAGAAGATGGGCGCGCCCGACGACGCGACCTTTCACTATCACCTCGGGCTGGCTTATCAGAAAGCCAATCAGCTCTCTCTGGCGCGTCAGCAACTGGAGAAGGCCCTCAAACTGAGTCCCGAGAATGCCGACGCGAA
>Ga0187782_10004812_pt1 | contig 10092 bp, 10 predicted proteins | sample 0715_SJ02_MP15_2_FD_132454 | JGI IMG/M metagenome (GOLD analysis project Ga0187782, IMG submission 132454) | Tropical peat soil microbial communities from peatlands in Department of Meta, Colombia - 0715_SJ02_MP15_20_MG | ecosystem: Environmental > Terrestrial > Soil > Wetlands > Peat | place...
CACGGTCACGCGCGGATCGGAAACGTATTTCCTCAGCTTCTCGGTGATCGAGTCCTTGAGTTGCAGGGGCGTCATCCCGGCCGCTTCCACATCGTTCAGCAGCGGCAGCGAAATCTTGCCGTCCGGCCGCACCGGAACCTGCTCGCTCAGGTTGGGTTCGTTCCACACCGAAATCTTCAGCTGATCGTCGGCCCCGATCACATAATCCGACGGCAACTCCTGCGGCACCGGCACCGGCTCGGAAGGCTTGTTCTTGTCCACCTTCTCGACCGGTTTAGCTTCGTCGCTGGGCGCATCGTCCTGCGCCACCGCTCCCGCCGCCATCAATGCCAGACCCAGCAATACCGCCCAACGCATGGCTTTCTTCATACCCTCTCCATACTTTCTTCGGGAGCTAGCTCGCTCCGTAACCCTCAAATCCAATCTGCTTCAACTTGTAGAGCAACGCCTTGTAGCTGATCTTCAATTCTTCAGCTGCCCGCCGGCGGTTCCAGCGCGTGCGCGTCAGCGCGTTCAGAATCAGTTCCTTCTCCGCCTCCCGCGATGCCGCCCGCGACGCCGCCTTCAGCGAAAGTCCGCGATCGTTGTCTTTGCCGTTGCCGGGAGCCGCCGCCGCATCCGGTTTGCTCAATATCGCCCGCAGTCCGCCCAGCGCAATGTGCTCATCTCCCATCGCCACCAGCACCCGCGCGGCATCCTCGAGTTCGCGCAAATTTCCCGGCCACGCATAATCGAGAAACAGCCGCAGCGTCTCCGCGCTCAAATCCGGCACTGCGCGATGAAAATCGCGCGCATATTTCCGCAGGAAATGCCCCATCAAAAACGGGATGTCTTCTTTCCGCTGGCGCAGCGGAGGCAAGCGCAAACAGACTCCGCTGATGCGGTAATACAAATCCTCGCGCAACCGCCCGCGCCTGACCTCGACTTCCAGATCGCGCGAACTGCCGCAGATCAGCCGCGCCCTGCCAATGTTGTCGGCATCGCTTCCCGGCATTTGCGGCAGCGCTTCCATCAGGCGCGCCTGGCAGTCGCCTCGCAATTCCGCCAGCTCATCCAGATAAATCGTTCCCGCGCTGGCCAGCGTGTCGCCATTGCGCGAATCCCGCAGATCGGCGGGCTTCAGCGTTGCGCAGCAAAACCACCGGAATGGCTGCGCGTTGCGCCGCGACATCTCGTGGATGCGTTGCGCCGTGGCGTGCTTCCCCGCTCCGGGCTCGGCCAGCACCAATACCGGGACGTCGCTCTGCGCCAGTTCCCGGATAACCGCCTCGACCGGACGCATGCTTGCGCTCACGCCCTCGACAAACGCAAGGCTTGCCGGTTCGGCCGAAGAGCCTGTGCCGGCCCCATTGCCCCGGCTAGGCAATACTTTGCCCATCTTTCCCCCGCCCATTTTTTCCACTGGAGACAACGACCCCACTGGCTCCAAGCACGAGCACTGCCAGAGGAGCACAACCGATCAGACAAACTGCCGAACCATTGTATCCCTTATTTTCAACCACTTAGAAGTGGAAAGTACACGCGGGAGAGGGCCAGCAGTAACGAACCAGGCGCTGGCTTGCCTATGATATCAAACTTGTGGGAAAAGTTTTTCCCACATGTCCCCAAACCTCTGGATTTCCCAACTCGTCTTCTGAACCCGGCGGGACCCGACTAACAAACCGGAACCAGCGTAAATTGCCCTTGTTTTTCCTCAACGTTACCGGCGTAAGCAACCCAGGTGACCGGAGTTTGCATTGCTCTAATGAAACGTTTCGCTTATGCTCGAATTTCCCCCGAGATTGGCCAGGTTCTCTTGAGTCAACTGGTGCAGACACAGTTCTCGACCCCGCGAGCCGCCTCGGCTCCCCTGCGAGGCGTTCCCATCTGGCAGTTGGCTGTCCTGGGCGCTCTCTCCCTCTGGCTCTATTGGACAACCGTTTCTCACCTCGTCATCCAGTGGTGGCGTGACCCGAACTTTTCCCACGGCTTCTTCGTTCCATTGTTTTCCGGATTCGTGCTCTGGCAGGAGCGGGCGCGCTTTGCCCGCCTGGTTCCCGCGCCGTCCTGGTCCGGCCTGGCCCTGATTGCCGCAGCTCTGGTCCTGCTGATTGTCGGCCAACTCGGCGCGGAACTATTCCTGGCCCGCTTCTCGCTCCTGATTCTTCTGGCAGGCGTCATTGTCCTGTTCCTCGGATGGAACTTCCTTCACGCCGCCCTGTTTCCCTGGGCCTTCCTGCTGCTGATGATTCCGATTCCGGCGATCCTCTTCAATCAGATTACGTTCCCATTGCAGTTGCTCGCGTCCAAAGTCTCGGCTGGAGTGTTACCCCTGCTGGGCGTGCCGATTCTGCGGGAAGGCAACGTCATTAATCTTCCCGCCATGGCGCTCGAGGTGGCCGAAGCCTGCAGCGGCATCCGCTCGCTCATGTCGCTGATCACGCTCGCCATCATCTACGGATATCTGGCGGAAACGCGGCTCTGGGTGCGCTGCGTGCTCGCGCTCGCCTCCGTACCGATCGCGGTTGCCGCCAACAGTGTCCGCATCATTGGCACCGGCTTGCTCGTCCAATACTGGGATGCCGACAAGGCGGAAGGCTACTTCCACGCTTCCTGGGGATGGATCATCTTCGTCATCTCTCTCATCATGCTGTATCTCGTTCACGGCCTGATCCGCCTCATCAGCGGAGAGAAGATCTGGCAGGAGAAAGGACGCGCCGCATGAATAGTTCCATTGTGCGCTTCGCCCTTGCCGTCGTCCTGATCGGATCGGCCGCCTGGTTCCTGCAGGCGCACACGCGCTCCGAAACCTTCCCGCCGCGTCTCGCCCTGCAGTCCTTCCCGCAGCAACTCGGCGACTTGTCCAGTTACGACGTGCCGATGGATCAGGACGTTCTGGCCACGCTTGGCCCCGGCGATTTCCTGCTGCGCGTCTATCAGGACCAGAAACAGCAGCAGCCTCCCATTGATCTTTTCATCGCCTACTTTCCCAGCCAGCGCTCCGGAGACACGATTCACTCCCCGCAGCATTGCCTGCCCGGCGCGGGATGGACTCCCATTGAAAACCAGCCGATCCAGCTTTCGTTTCCCGGTCACGCGCCCTTTCCCGTGAACCGTTACGTCATCACCAAAGGAGATTCCCGGCAGGTCGTTCTTTACTGGTATTGGGCGCACGACCGCGGAGTCGCGAGCGAATACTGGGCCAAGTTTTACCTGGTCGCCGATTCCATTCGCATGAATCGCTCCGACGGCGCTTTGGTCCGCATCACCACGCCCATGTATTCCGGCGAGACCGTCGACGCCGCCCAGCAGCGCATCATGCCATTCACCAACCAGGTCGAGCCGCTGCTCGACAGCTACATCCCAAAATGATGCGATTGAGTTTTCGCCAATACCGCGTATGACTCCAGTAACTGTTTTCCCCCGTTACCGTGCAGTATCATGATCCCTTGCGCAGTGAGTATTCGTGAATCAGCCATCGCATCCAGGGTGTGCGTAAACAGGTGTGCGTAAATGCGTTTGCGCGGATCATTGATCATCCGGTCCACTTCCCCCACGCGCGGTTCAAATTTGCCGCTTTCAGTTTGCCGCTTTCAGTTGGTTGGAGAATCAAACATGAGTCGCTCTCTCGTCGTTCGCCTGCTTACCATCTGCTCGCTTCTTGCCCTTCTCGTCGGTTGCTCGCGCGATCCCAACGTCCGTAAGCAGAAGTATTTCGATAGCGGCGAAAAATATTTTGCCGAAGGCAAATACCGCGAGGCGACGATCCAGTACTCTAACGCCATTCAGATCGACTCGCGCTTTGCTCAAGCGCACTACCAGCTCAGCCAGGCGTATCTCAAGATGGGCGATCAGAATCGCGCCTTTCAGGAACTGAACCGCGCCGTCGAACTTGCTCCCGACAATTACAAGGCGCGCACCGATCTTGCGAACATGCTGGTTACGGTGAGAAATCCAGACGGCTCGCCCGTGCTCGACACACTGAAGCAGGCCAAAACTCACCTCGACTATCTACGCGAGAAACAACCGAACCTTCCTGAAACCCACGAGGCCTGGGCCAACTATTACGCGGCCCAGAACCAGATGGGACCAGCCATGACCGAAATGCAGCAGGGCATCGCAATCGATCCCAGCCGGTCTGAATCCTATCTGCTGCTGGCGCTATTCCAGCTGCGCGCCAATCTTCCCGATCAGGCTGAAGGCAACTTCAAGAAAGCGGCCGAAATCGATCCCAAAGCGATGAATGCGCAATTGGCGCTCGGCGGCTTTTACCAGTCGCGCAACCGCCTGCCCGAGGCCGAGCAGCAATATCGCCACGCCATCGCGATCGATCCACAGAATCCCGGGCCGCGCGCCGCGCTGGTTCGTCTGCTCATGCAGGAAGGAAAGAAAGCGGAAACCGAGGCCTTCCTCCAACAAACGAAAAAAGATATGGCGAGCAACTCGGAAGGTTATCGCATGTTGGGTGACTTTTATTTCGCGACCGGCGTCTTGGACAAATCCCTCGCCGAATACGCTTCCCTCTTCAGCGATCACCCCAAAGATGCCCAGGTCAGGAAGAACTACATTCAGCTGCTGATTCTGAAGAACCGCCTCGACGAAGCGACCAAACTCAACAACGAAATCCTGAAGTCGAACTCTCACGATGTCGACGCGCTGGTTTACCAGGGTCAGATCCAGCTGCGCCGCAATGACGCGCCGGGAGCCGTCGACTCCTTGATCAATGCGTTGCGCAATGATCCCAATAACGCCGTGGCTCACTATCAATTAGGCAACGCCTACGCGGGGCAGCATGATCAGAATCGCGCCGAGTCGGAGTGGCGCGAGGCCGTCCGCATCCGTCCCGATCTGACCGACGCGCAACGCTCGCTGGCCGCGATCGAGCTGCAGCGGGCCGACTGGGATGCGGTCCTCGCCACGGCACAGCAGATCATTACCGTCCAGCCTTATGCTGCCGACGGCTATCTGTTGAAAGGCGTGGCAGACCTTGCGCGGCAGAAATACGCCGACGCGCAACAGGACGCAGAACAGGCAATGCAGCGCGCTCCGCTGAGTCCCGCTCCGTACGTGCAACTGGCCAACATTCACCTCTCGCAAAAGCATTTCCCGGACGCCGAGAAGTTCTACAGCCAGGCGCTCGACAAAGATCCCTCGTCGTCCGACGGATTGAGCGGATTGATGAACACCTACTTCGCGCAGAAGGAATACGACAAGGCGATCGCGGCCGCTCACGCGCAGATCGCGAAGTCACCGAACACCAGCAATTTTTACGATCTGCTCGGAACCGCGCTGTTCAACGGCAAGAAGGACTTGCCCGGCGCCGAGTCTGCACTGCGCAAGGCGGTAGAAGTCGACAAGAACAATACCGACGCGCTGGAAAAGCTGGGTAAGGTGCAAGTGGCCGAGGGCAACACAGATCAGGCCATCGCGTTATATCAGCAGTCGATTAAGAGTAATCCGCGCGAGGTGCGTTTCTACATCCTGACCGGAGAACTCTACGAAGCGAAGCAGAACTGGGATCAGGCCAAGGCCATGTACCAGCAGGCGCTCAACATCGATCACGATCAGCCGCTCGCTTCCAACAACCTCGCCTATGTAATCCTCCAGACCGGGGGCAATGTCGACGTGGCGTTGGCCATGGCGCAAACGGCGCGCCGCGGCATGCCCGATTCCGCCAATGCGGCCGACACGCTGGGATGGGCCTACTATCAGAAGGGCATTTACCAATCCGCGATCAGCCAGTTCCAGGAAGCGTTGCGCCTCGCCGAAAAGCGCGGCGAGCCCGACGATGCCGACGTTCACTACCATCTCGGCATGGCGTATGAGAAGGCCAACCAGGCCGCGCTCGCGCGCCAGCAGCTCGAAAAGGCGTTGAAGCTCAGTCCTAACAACGCGGATGCGAAAAAGGCGCTATCAGAGTTGCGAGGATAAGCGCGGCAGACATTTTCGATGGGTTGCCTCAGACTTGTTAGTTATCATCCGCACCATTCTCGTGGCAGACCTTGATGATCCGCAAAGAGAAACCCCGCCTGGCGGCGGGGTTCGATTCAAGGTGAATGGAGAGGTTGACTTGGGTTACGCGTTCAGCTTGCGACGGATCAGGCCAGCCAGACCAATCAAACCGGTTCCGATCAGGCTCAACGAGCCCGGTTCCGGAACGGTGACGTTGGTATCGCCGCTGGAGATCGTCGTGCTGCCGTTGAAATATCCCTTGCCGGTGTTGATGGTGAGCTGCACGGTCACGCCCTGGACGTTGAATCCGCCCTCAAGCGTTCCCGACAGGGTTCCGGTCAGGGTGTAGTTGTGGGTTCCGTTGGCCAGAGTTACCAGCGTCCAGGTCACAGGGGTGGAGAAGGTTCCGGAGAACAACACGCCGCTGGGAACGCCGTTGGCGCCATTGCCCGTGATCGTGAAGTTTCCACCTGCCCCAAACGTACCGCCCATTTGCAGCGAACCGCTGGACAGCGCGCCGGTGCTAAAGGTCAGGCTGCCCAGATCGCCGGTGACCAGTCCCATCCCGTTCAAACCGTTGACGGCAAACAGCGTGGATCCATTCAGCGAAAGACCGCTCGCCGAACCGGAAAGCGTCCCCCCGCTGTTGCTGAAATCGACGCTGCTGCCCGCAAAAACTGCCGTTGGCAGGGCCAGTGCCAGGACAGCCAGCAAAATGAGTTTCTTCATCTAATTCTCCTAGGAGTCTACTTCGCCCGAGTCTGATCAATATGACGCGTGGCTCGCACCTTAGCGGGGGCACTAAAGCACTGACCTCCTAAAATGCACCCTGGATACCAAAGTCGCAACGTAAGCAACTTATTGTGAATAAGGCAGTTAACCCGAATCGGGGACGGTCAAGAAACAAGCGAAAGTGAAAATCTCTGCGCAAGTCGGAAATGAAATAAGCCGTGCTCATTTTCCTGTGGGGTTGGCGCAGTATTTCGTGTCTTGGAATGTCCTTGAAAAAAAATCTTGGGGGTGGCTGATTTCTTGGGTTTTTCGAAGTTCGATTCGGGAAATTGGCAACTTTCTGGGGATAACCCCCCTCCCCCCCACCCCTGTGAAAAGCCGTGACTGGCCCGGGTTTCGCAGGAATGGTCTGCAAAATCTTGAGCTCTAAGGCTCCAGGGGTCAAAGTATTTAAAACAAAGCAGTTATGCTGCCTTCGGCGTTTATACGTGTACCGCTAACGCCTTGGAGATGATCGCCTGATGAGGCTGTGGAAGACAAGGTCAGATGTCACAGCAGGAATGGTGAGACTGTGGATTTTCGAATTATCTTCGCTGTTTACACTCCTTCGCAAAGAACACGGGAGGATGGGGCTCCCGCGTCACGCCTCCGACGTGTGGAGTTGCAGGCCCAGGGCGCGAATAACTTTGAGGAATGTCGCCATCTCGGGATTGCCATCGGGGGAGAGGGCCTTATAGAGGGACTCACGGCTCATTCCTGTGGCGCGAGCGATGTTGGTCATGCCCTTGGCGCGCGCGATGTCCCCCAGCGCCTTGCTGACGACGCGCGGGTCACCATCTTCGAGGACGGCATCGAGATAGGCGGCGATGTCTTCGTCGGATTCGAGATATCGGGCGGCATCGAAGGGGCGGGTGCGGGTTTTCTTTGTCTTGGTCACGGTTTTCGTCATGGGGTTTGCTCCAATCCTCGTGCCTGCCGCTGCGCGGTCTCAATGTCCCGGCTCTGCGTCGCCTTATCGCCGCCGGTCCTACTCCCTGCTGCGCAGGATAGCGGCGATCACGCGTGGGTTGCGGCGCCCGTGAAAGACGGCAACCACCCACAACGGTTTTTTCTCCGGGGCATACGCGATGAGGTAGTCACGCACGGTAACGAAACGCAACGGTAGCGACGTAAGGTTGGGGCGACGAAACCCCTGATCGGGAAATGGAACCAACTGCCGAATCCTGTCGAAAATCTCATCGACCATGCGGTCGGCGGCATCGGGATTGTCTTCGGCTACGTAAGCGCGAACTTCGTCGATGTCGTCGTAAGCTTCCGGGTGAAGGGCGAAGCCGCTCATTTACCGTTATGACGGCGGCGCTCTTCGGTTTTCGCCATGAGCCGGCGGTACGCTTCTTCGCCGTCAATGGGCTGCACGCGTCCGCTTTCGAGATCGCGATAGCGGCGCTCAAGCATCTCGCGCGTGCTGGCCAATTCATCGAAGAAGCCAATCACGGCATCCTGAACAAGTTCATCGCTGCGACGCCCTGTGTCGCGCGCCATCTGTTCAAGCTTCGCTTGTACGTCAGGGGTGAATTGCACTTCCATGTTCACTACTCTACGAAAAAGCCGCTCCGGGGGCAATGAGGTTAGCGGTCAAGTTTCCCCACTCAAGCCAAAGGCGGGGCTTGAGTGGGCCACCCGCCTTCTCGGCGGGAACGACCCGGCCCGCGTCTGCGTCGCGAATACCCTCGTCAATGGCGGCGAGAGTTTCCTCGTCTTCGCCGTCGGGGATGGAAGCAGGATCTTCGAGGTCGAACTTCTTTGCCTTCGCCATGCATTTATCTTAGCTGGATTCACGGGCGACGCAAGGTCAAAGTCCCCACTTCTCGCGCAAAGAGCGCGCGAGAAAAATCGGGCACCCAGCGAATGGCGTCGCCAGCCCCCGTCCCTATTGCACCCGAATGATGGTCATACTCGGGCCATAAGCAACGGTCGTCAAAGCGGAATCGATCGTCAATGCACCCGTTGTGTCATCGATATTCATAGCCTCCATTCCGCCCGTCTCAACCCCAACGTAGAGGAACTTCCCGGAGGGATCGACCTGGAGGGTGCTCATAAGAGTTGCGACAGAAATGTTAAATGGAGAGCCGGCCAGAGAAGTTAATGCGCCGCTGCTTGCATCAACGGAATATCCGTAAACTTCGGCGTTCTGCGAGCCGAGCGCGTAGAGGAAGTTGCCAGAGGGCGTGGTTGTAATTGACAGCGCAATCACGAACGCGCTCTGGCTAATTATAAAAGGCGAGCCCGCGAGCGGTGTCAACGCACCCGTGGTTCCATCAATGGCGAATTCCGCAAGGCTGTTATCGTACGGCAAAGAGACATAAAGGAACTTACCCGAAGGGTGAACCACGAGACCATCTGGCCCGTACGCGATACCCGTGGGAAACGGCGAACCTACGATCGTTGTGAGAGCTCCGCTGGAAGTATCGATGGTGAAAGCCGAAATCCCCCCGTTGGGATCGTTGTAATCCGAGGTGTACAGGAACGAACCTGTCGGATCAATTGCCACCTGTTGAGGCCCGGCACCCGTCGGAAACGGCGCCGACATCTGCGACAGCGCTCCGGTTGTGCCATCAATTGTGAAGCCTACGACCTGATTGCTTGCCGAGTCAGGCACATAGAGAAATTTTCCCGAAGGATGAATTGCCATACTGTCTACGTCAATCTGCGACCAGCCAGATGGCATCGCAAACGGAGATCCGTTAATGGGCGACAGACTGCCGGTGACGCTTATCGAGAACACACCGATTCCGTCGTCGTCGATGTCATCCGTATACAAGAAGGTGCCTGAAGGGTTTGCCGCGATTCCGAATCCGTTGTGGTTGCCCGGGACGTAACCGATCTCGCTGAGCGCTCCGGTGCTCATATCGACGCTGTAGCTGCCCACGCTGGTGTTAGCGTCGGTGAAGAGAAACTCTTGGGTCTGCGGGGGTGGCGGGGTTCCTCCACCACCTGAAGAGCTTCCACTACCACAACCTACCAAGGTGATCGAGACTGCGAGAGAAAAGGAGAATCCCAGGGCCCGGATGGAACTGAAGCGCATAGCTTCCTCCGAGAAGTACGAAGCCGAGCTTTGCTCGGCCGGACAGCCGGGGGCGGCTGTCCCTACATAGGCGTTGCTACTTCAATGTGACTAACTTCTCTACTAACTCCGAATAATCCTTCTTCTCGATGCCGTGGACTTGCTTGTTGTACTCATCCACTTTTGACGAATAATTCATCGAGCAGAATTTGGGTCCGCACATGGAGCAGAAGGCTGCCTCTTTGTAGTAGTCGTCGGGGAGGGTTTCGTCGTGCATGGAGCGGGCGGTTTCGGGGTCGAGCGAGAGCGCGAACTGTTTTTCCCAGTCGAATTTGTAGCGGGCGTAGCTGAGGGCGTCGTCGCGG
>Ga0187782_10004814_pt1 | contig 10091 bp, 10 predicted proteins | sample 0715_SJ02_MP15_2_FD_132454 | JGI IMG/M metagenome (GOLD analysis project Ga0187782, IMG submission 132454) | Tropical peat soil microbial communities from peatlands in Department of Meta, Colombia - 0715_SJ02_MP15_20_MG | ecosystem: Environmental > Terrestrial > Soil > Wetlands > Peat | place...
GCGCGCCCGCGCCTGGGGGAGGGGAGACGCCATCGGCTCCGGTATGTAATTGTGATACACAAATCGATTGACTCGCTGGGGGGCGGACGTACTGTGGGAAGCCCTGCTCGGGACGCCGGGCCCCCGGGGCGGGCGTAGCACGAAAGGACTCCCCATGCGTCCGGAGGTCGAAAACGGAGCCTCCTCCTTCTTCATGGCGACGTCGCAGGCTTTCCGCGAGACGATTCGTGTCCACCGCAGCCGCCCCGATCTCGTCGGGGCGCTCTGCGCGCAAGCCTTCGACAGCTTCGAGAAAAATATCCTCATCCAGGCCGAGGGCGCGCCGGCGACGGCCTGCAAGGGCGACTGCGACGCCTGCTGCGCGCTGCGCGTCACCGCCAGCGCGCCCGAGATCTTCCTGCTGGCGCGTTTCGTCGACGTCAACGCGCCCGTGTTCGCGGAGAGGGGCGTCGACCTTCCCGCCCGCGTCGCGGAAACGAGCGGCGTCGTGCGCGGCGCCTCGGAGTCGGAGCGCTTCGCGTTGCGCCGCGGTTGTCCCATACTCGAAAAGGGATTCTGTCTCGCCTATCGACTGCGTCCGCTCGCCTGTCGCGGCCATGCGGCGTTCGACAAGGAGGCCTGCGGCGCCGTCGCCAGGGGCGAAGATGTCCAGGTCGACGTCTCCACGCCGCATCTCGTCCTGCGCAGCCTCGTGCAGAACGCGCTGCTCTCGGCCCTGCGCGACGGCGGACTCTCGTGGCGGCTCTATGAGCTCAACCAGGCGGTCGCCATCGCTCTGGCGGACCCGTCGGCGATGACGGACTGGATCGCCGGCCGGGACCCGCTCGCCCCGGCCGCGATCGCGGAGTTCGACGCGACGGAGGCGGGCGCGACCTTCGACGCGCTGGCGGGCGGGTGAGAACGTTCTGCTGCGACTCGGTCTTGCGCGGCGTTTTCGCCTCGATTTGTTGACTTCACGCCGGCGGCCATTGCCGGGCGTGATGCAGGATGGCGATGATCCGAATTTCGTCGCCGACGATCGAATAAACGATCAAATAGGGTGTGCCGCTGACGTAAAGCTCGAATGTGCCCTCGATTCGCCCCTTCCTGCCTTGTCGGGCGTTCTTTTGCAGGCTCGAGGCCCGATCTCGGAGCCGCTTTACGATGCGCCTCGCAGCAGCGGGATCCTCTTTCCTGATGTAATCGAAAATTTCTCGCCGAGTCGCGATCGCCGGACGCGACCACACGAGGCGCATCAGGCCTGGTCCATCATGCGGGCGAAGTCGGCCTCCGCCTCCTCTTGCGTGAGGATCTCGCCGCGCTCGAAGGCGTCAAGTCCTTCCCGCACTCTTGCGCGGAACCAGGCGTCATAGTCGGCGCGGCCCTCACCCAGCTCGTTGAGCGCGAGAGCATCGACATCGAAGCGCGCCAGACGAAGCTCCTTGCGCACGAAGCCCGCCGCTGCGTTGAGGCTGCGCCACAGCCGCATTTCGCGGGATCGCCGCCTGGCGACAATCCGCTCCTGCGCACCATAGCGGACCACAACCGCCCAGCCGCCGGGCTGACCAAGAATTGTGGCGCCGCGGACGGCGTTGGACTCGACGAGGCCCTTGACCGCGGCGCCGTCGATGATTTCGGGACATTGGGCGACGACTGACATGGGCGCGTCCATTTGGCGACGGTCAGCCGAGATATCTAATCCGATTGGGTCAGCGGGACAATGCGCGGATTGGATCGTGGGCCTGGTGACTTAATGGACGCCGAGGTCCGGGTGACGGCCATCGCTTATCCGCCACAGCTGCTGGAACCGATGATCAATGACTCCAGACGACCGTTCCACAGGCTCCACGAGTTTGCGCATCCTTCCCCGGGCGCATCAATCCGGTTGCCAAAAGGAGCTCCTCCACGCGCTTTTCGAGCTTACGTAACGCTATGATGACATCCCCCTCGCAGTTTCGTTGTCGAATCTGAACCCGCGTTTTCGTCAGGGGCTTCCCCTCTCGATCGGCTTTGCGTCTCCGGCGCCTCTAAGCTATACGCTCGGCCTGAAAACCCGGAACGCGGGTGAAGGCCTTTGATCGATGCGCTCTCGCAGGCAGCGAGAGAGGGCACATTCGTGGCGTCAGAAAAGGCCTCGGGCGCCCTCCAATGCTCATTCTGGTTTTTCAAGCTTAGCGAATATAAACGTGGAGGGCTCTTTAAGCCCGCCGCCCGAGGACCCATGGCCGCCATTCCCGACTTCACCAAGATCCCCTTCGGCCCCGCCGCCGCGTCGCTCGCCGCCGCGCCGCGCCGCTGGCTCACGCCGGAAGGCGTCGAGGTCAAGAACCTGTATGAGCCCCAAGACATCGAGGGCCTCGGCTTCGTCGACTCCTACCCCGGCCTCGCCCCCTTCGTGCGCGGGCCCTATCCGACGATGTATGTCGCCCAGCCCTGGACGATCCGGCAATACGCCGGCTTTTCCACGGCGGAGGACTCCAACGCCTTCTATCGCCGCAATCTCGCCGCGGGGCAAAAGGGCCTCTCGATCGCCTTCGACCTCGCGACGCATCGCGGCTATGACTCCGACCACCCGCGCGTTTCCGGCGACGTCGGCATGGCGGGCGTCGCGATCGACTCCATCTATGACATGCGCACGCTGTTCGACGGCATTCCGCTCGACCAGATGAGCGTCTCCATGACCATGAACGGCGCCGTGCTGCCCGTGCTCGCGTTGTTCATCGTCGCCGGCGAGGAGCAGGGCGTCTCGCCCGACAAGCTCACGGGGACGATTCAGAACGACATCCTCAAAGAATTCATGGTGCGCAACACTTACATCTATCCGCCCGAGCCGTCGATGCGCATCGTCTCGGACATATTTGCCTACACCAGCAAGCATATGCCGAAGTTCAACTCGATCTCGATCTCGGGCTACCACATGCAGGAGGCGGGCGCCTCGGCCGATTTGGAGCTCGGCTACACGCTCGCCGACGGCGCCGAATATGTGCGCGCCGGCATGGCCGCCGGCCTCGATATCGACGCCTTCGCGCCGCGCCTTTCTTTCTTCTTCGCCATCGGCATGAACTTCTTCATGGAGGTGGCCAAGCTCCGCGCCGCGCGGCTGCTATGGGCGCGGCTCATGAAGGACCTTGGCGCCAAGTCCGACAAGAGCCTGACGCTGCGCACGCACTGCCAGACCTCCGGCTGGTCGCTCACCGCCCAGGACGTTTATGTCAACGCCATCCGCACCTGCGTCGAGGCCATGGCGGCGACGCAAGGTCACACGCAGTCCCTGCACACCAACGCGCTCGACGAGGCGCTGGCGCTGCCGACCGACTTCTCGGCCCGCATCGCCCGCAACACACAGATCGTGCTGCAGCAGGAGAGCGGCACGACGCGCATCATCGATCCCTGGGGCGGCTCCTATTACGTCGAGCGCCTGACCGCCGAGCTCGCCAAGCGCGCGCTGGCGCATATCGACGAGATCGAGAAGCTCGGCGGGATGGCCAAGGCGATCGCGCTCGGTATTCCCAAGCAGCGCATCGAGGAGGCGGCGGCGAAGACGCAGGCGCGCATCGACACGGGGCAGCAGGTCGTCGTCGGCGTCAACAAGTACCAACCCGCGACCGACGTCGCGCCGAATGTGCTCAAGGTCGACAACGCCGCCGTGCGCGCCGCGCAGCTGGACAAGCTGAAGCGCCTGCGCGCCGAGCGCGACGAGGCCAGGACGCAGGCCGCGCTCGATGCGCTGACCGAGGGCGCAACGTCAGGCGCGAACCTTCTGGACCTCGCCGTGAAGGCGGCGCGGGCCAAGGCCAGCGTCGGCGAGATCTCTTTCGCGCTCGAAAAGGTGTTCTCGCGCCACAAGCCCAAGGCGAACGTCATCTCCGGCGTCTATGCGCGCGAGGCCGGCGACGACAGTGCGGTCGCGCGCGTGCGCGGCATGACCGCGGCCTTCGTCGAGAATGAGCGGCGCAGACCCAAGATCCTCGTCGCCAAGCTCGGCCAGGACGGCCACGACCGCGGGCAGAAAGTCATCGCTTCAGCCTTCACGGATCTGGGCTTCGACGTCGTGATCGGCGACCTCTTCGCGACGCCCGAGGAAGTCGCCAAGCGCGCGGCGCAGGAGAACGTCCATATCGTCGGCGTCAACACTATGACCGCCGGACATCTCGCGCTGACGCCGGAGCTGCGCGACGCGCTGAAGGCCGAGAAGCGCGACGACATCATGATGGTCGTCGGCGGCGTGATTCCGGAAGGCGACTTCGAGGCGCTGTATGACGCAGGTGCGGCGGCGATCTTCCCGCCCGGGACGAACATCCCGAAGGCCGCGGAGCAGCTGCTGCATGAGCTCAATGTGCGCTTGGGCTACGCGCAGCCGAAGGTGAAGTAGGCATGCAGACAAGCGAGATCGTCGAGCGGTTGCGTGCAAGAAGGCGGGAATTCGAGGCCCGCGGCGTCGCGGGCCTCGCGATCTTCGGCTCGCGCGCGCGCGGCGACAATCGAGAGGACAGCGATCTCGATCTGCTGCTCGATATCCCGAAAGGGTCGCGGTTTTCGCTCATCGATCTTGTCGCGATCGAGCGCCAGATCGGCGAGGACTTGGGGGTCGTCGTCGGCGCAGTGCTGCGACGCAGCGTCAAGGAGCCGCTCGCGCAGCGCATCGCAGACGACGTGATTGAAGTGTTCTGATGCGCGCGACCCTCGACGACCGGCTCCGGCATATTATGCGAGCAATCAACGACATCCGCGCGCTGCTTGCGGGGAAGACGCTAGTTGCGCTTGAGCGAGACGGGGTCGCACGCGCCGCTTTCGAGCGCTATGTCGAGATCATCAGCGAGGCGAGCCGCCATATTCCTGAAGAACTGAAGGCGCGCTATCCGCTCATCCCATGGTCGGATATTGCCGGTGTTGGGAATCATATACGGCATGCCTATGACGGCGTGGACCTGGAGATACTTTGGAACGTCTATCTCTATGAGCTGGACGCTTTGGAAGCCGCGGTGAAGGCCTTTGCGTCCTCGGCCGGCGAGGGCTCTCCTTAGACTTTGCTCAATTTGATCCAGCCCCGGCCGAGTCTCGCTCGTAGAGCATCAGCTGTGAGGAGTCTTGAGTTTTCGGATGGGTTGAACCTGAGGGCGCGCCGAGCTGCTGCGCCATCCAGCGCTTCGAGCCGAGCGCCCCTCGCGGCAAGGCGGGCGCCTAGACATCGGCGTCCAGCCTCGGCCACTGCAAATTGAGGCCGGCTGGGCTGATCTCGATCTCGGCCAGGTCTTCGTCCGAGGCGCCGGCGAGGCCTTCGACCAGGCGCACGGGAACCGCCAGTTGGACCCTCGTGTTCTCACGACGATGCGCGAGGCTCGGCGGTCGTAACAGGCGTCCGCGGCATGGCCAGCCGCGCGCACGGTCCGGTCGCCCGACCTGATGGCCGTCAGTCCGGGCAAGGAGCCGGCGGCCTCGCCGGATATCTCTTGCAGGTCGCGCATGCCGAGGTGGGTCATGGGATTTGCGCCGACAGACGTAACGTTCCGCCAGGGGCGCGGAACGGGAACGTGAGAGCGATATGCACGAGGCGTGGACGCGCCTGCCCGCAACGGAACGGTAAAGCCAGCGGCGACGAGCTCAGCTAGTCGCGTCGCGGAGCCGATTGGGCTTGACAGATGTTCGTACTCTGTTCTAGGCCTTTCCGGCGCAACCGTGAGTGGGGGCGTTTCATGGATGGCTTCAAATTTCAGGCGCAGCGCGGCTTCCGGCTCGATCCGCCGGGGCACTCGCACGGCGTCAGCTGCGACGCCGACGGTCCGGCCATGGGGCCGATCCGGCTGCTGATCAAGACGGCGACGGGATTCGCGCCGCGACCGGTCGATGAGCTGAGCGTCTCGTTATCGCGCGTCTTCGAGCGCGCGATCGACGCCGCGGGCCTTATGTCGGGGCTGCGGACCGTCGCCCGCGCACTGAACGAGGGCGACATGGCGCGCGCGATGATCGCCACGACGCAGATGCGGCTGCCCTTTCTGAGCGAAGCGGAGGCGAAGCGCGCCGAGGGGGAGGCGGCGCTCCGCAAGGCGTCTCCCGACGATCCAAAACATCCCGGCTGGCCAGCCGGCGCGCCCGACGGGCGCGGTGGGGAGTTCCGGCCGAAAGAAGCGGTGGCGGAGCGCGCAGGCAAGATTGTGAAGGAAGAAGCCCGGCGTCTCGCGGCGCGACGCCTCGTCCGCGAGGCCGTGCTGCGGATTATCTCGCCACAACGGGCGACGCGCCTGATGGGCGAAGTGGCGTCAAACGCGATTCCGCTCCTCGACATCGTAGGCGACGTCGCTTTGGCCGCCGATGTCGCAACAATCTCGGCCGACTTCGCGACGCTGAAAAGAGATTCCGCCGCCGCGATGGAATTTATCGACAAAGCGCCTTATGGCTTGGAGAGCTTGCGCGTCGATCCTCAAGACAAAACCTTTTCTTCCTATGAGCAGTTCAAGAAAGTCGATCCATCAAAATTTTACGGACCTACCGAGTCGGGCTACCAGTACCACCATATCGTGGAGCAATCGCAAGAGGGTTCGTTCACCACGAGCGAAATAAACTCAACCGCCAACGTCATCAAGATTCCAAGGCTGCTACACGAAGCGATCAGCGGCGCCTATTCCCAGAAGGACCCCAAAACTGAGATGTCGCTTCGGCAGAAGCTTCAGGGCATGTCATATGAGGAACATCGACAGGCCGGGTTGAAGGTTCTCCGTGACCTCGGAATTATCGAGTGAGGGCAAACAAATGGAGATGCAACAACAGCACCCGCTGGTTGAATGGCTGATCGGTCAGTTCAAACGAGGAGCGATCGTCACGCACTTCGGATATCAGGACGAAAATGACGCGATGCAAACCGCCGGAATCGCCGGCGCGAAGGAGGCTGTCGAGATTCTCGACAATTTGGGTTCCGACCCACGTTCTGCTCTGATTCCGCTGCTTGAAGACCCTGACTGGAGCGTTCGGGTCTTCGCAGCGATTTATCTCAAGAAGACCCATCCGCTCCAAGCGCTCGCCGCCTTGAACGATATTCGGTCGCGCTGTCCGACCAACGCTCAATGGACCGCAGTTCGCGCGCTCGGAGACTTCGAAAGCGGCGAGCCGCCCCCATGAAAAAAGTGTTAGACGCCGGCGCCGCTATCGCGTCGGGCCTCCGAAGTGCTAAGTCCCGATCGTAGCGCCCCCGCGCCTTCAGCTTCCCCCTAACGAACCCAAGTCGCCCATGATCGTCGAAATCGGCCACTTCGCGCTCATCCTCGCCCTGGCGCTCGCGCTGGCGCAGGCGATCATCCCCTTCGCCGGCGCGCGACTGCGAGACGGCGCGTTGATGGGAGTCGCGCGGCCCGCCGCGATCACGCAGTTCCTGCTCGTCGCGCTCGCTTACGGCGCGCTGACCTATGCGCATGTCGCCTCGGACTTCTCGCTCGTCAACGTCATCGAGAACTCGCATTCGACGAAGCCTCTCGTTTACAAAATCACGGGGGTCTGGGGCAATCACGAGGGCTCGATGATGCTCTGGGTTCTCGTGCTGGCGCTCTGCGGCGCGATGATCGCGGCGTTCTCTTGGTCGACGCCCGCGAAGCTGCGCGCCGACGCGCTCTCCGTCCAGGGCCTTCTGAGCGCCGCGTTTCTCGCCTTCATTCTCCTCACCTCGAACCCTTTCGCGCGCGTCGGCGAGCCGCCCTGGGAGGGGCGCGACCTCAATCCGTTGTTGCAGGACCCTGGCCTCGCGATCCATCCGCCGCTGCTTTATGTCGGCTATGTCGGCTTCTCGATCGTCTTCTCCTTCGCGGCGGCGGCGCTCATCGGCGGACGCATCGATGCGGCCTGGGCGCGCATCGCGAGGCCCTGGACGCTTTTCGCGTGGGTCAGCCTCACGCTCGGCATCGCCATGGGCTCCTACTGGGCCTACTACACGCTCGGCTGGGGCGGCTTCTGGTTCTGGGACCCTGTGGAGAACGCTTCGCTCATGCCGTGGATCGCCGGCACGGCGCTGCTGCATAGCGCCGCCGTCATGGAGAAGCGCGAGGCGCTCAAGGTCTGGACGATCTTCCTGTCCATCCTCGCCTTCTCGCTGTCGCTGCTCGGCACGTTTCTGGTGCGCTCGGGCGTGCTGACCTCGGTGCACGCCTTCGCGAGCGATCCGCAGCGCGGCGTCTTCATCCTGGCGATCCTGGTGCTCTTCATCGGCGGCGCCCTGACGCTCTTCGCGCTGCGCGCCGGCTCGCTGCCCGTCGGTGGGCTGTTCGCGCCGATCTCGCGCGAAGGCGCGCTTGTCCTCAACAATCTGCTGCTCACGGCCTGCTGCGCCACCGTTGTCATCGGCACGCTCTATCCGCTGGCGCTCGAGGCGCTGACCGGCGACAAAATCTCGGTCGGAGCGCCCTTCTTCAACACGGTGCTGATCCCGATCGCGCTGCCGCTCGCGCTGCTGATGCCGGTCGGTCAGATGCTCGCCTGGAAACGCGGCGATCTCCCGGGCGCGCTGGCGCGGCTGCGGGCGGCCTTCATCATCGGCGTGCTGGCGCTCGCCGGCTTCGGCGCCTGGTTCGGCGCGCCCTATCTCAGCGTCGTCGCCGCGGCGATCGCGATCTACCTCGTCGCAGGCTCCCTGCTCGAAATCCTGCGGCGCGCTTTCACCGGCGCCGGGATTGCCCCGGGGCTGCGGCGCCTCGTCGGCCTGCCGCTCTCGGCCTTCGGCACGGCTTTCGCGCATGCGGGAATGGGGCTGACGCTGCTCGGCCTCGCCGCCACGGGCTGGGGCGTCGAAAACATCACGACGATGCGCGTCGGCGATTACGTCGAACTCGGCCCCTATCGCGTGCTGCTCCAGGAGACGGCGAGCCGCGTCGGTCCAAACTACAACGAAACCTTCGCGGCGCTCGAGGTGCGCGAGGGCGCGGCGGCCGTCGCGCGGATCGAGCCGTCGAAGCGCTTCTACAGCGTGCGCCGGCAGGCGCGCGCCGAGGCGGGCATCGTGACGCTCGGCCTCGGCCAGGTTTACGGGGCGATCGGCGAATTTCACGAGGGGGGCGTCGACGTGCGTCTCTATTACAAGCCGCTCGTGACGCTGATCTGGCTCGGCGCGGTCATCATGGCTTTTGGCGGGGCGCTGTCGCTTTCCGACCGACGCCTGCGATTCGGGGTCGCCCGCCGCGCCGCCGTCCTGATCCCGCAGGCCGCCGAATGAAGCCGCCCGCCAAAGTCCTCCTGCTCGCGGGGGCGCTGCTCGCGCCCGCATTCTCCTTCGCCGTCGAACCCGGCGAGAAGCTCGCCGATCCGGCGCTCGAGGCGCGGGCGCGGGCGATTGCGAGCGAGCTGCGCTGCCTCGTGTGCCAGAACCAATCGATCGACGACAGCGACGCGCCGCTCGCCAAGGACTTGCGCCTGCTGCTGCGCGAGCAGCTCAAGAAGGGGGCGACCGACGCCGAGGCGAAGCAGTTTCTCGTCGCGCGCTATGGCGATTTCGTGCTGCTCCGCCCGCCTCTGAAGCCGTCGACGCTGCTGCTCTGGGGCGCGCCGCCGCTGGCGCTGGGGCTCGGCGCGATCGCGATCGCGATCGCGTGCCGGCGGCGCAACGCGCCGGCGCCACCAGGGCTCAGCGCAGCGGAGCGGGAGCGGTTGCGCGTTCTCGGCGTCGACGACAGGGCGGATCGGTGAGTTTCTGACGGCGGCCCGGCCCAGAATTGCGGCGCGCGCGAAAGCGCTATAGCAGAGCCGTTCCCTCGAGCCGCCAAGCGAGTCCCCATGACCGACCCCGCCGATCTCCTCCCCGGCTTCGCTTCTCACTGGATCGACACGCATGCGGGGAAGATCTTCGCCCGCTCGGCCGGCTCCGGCCCGGCGCTGCTGCTTGTGCACGGCTTCGGCGAGACGCATGTCGCCTGGCGCAAGATCGCCCCGGATCTCGCCGAGCGCTTTTTCGTCGTCGCCATGGACCTGCGCGGCCATGGCGAGAGCCGCGGGCGGGTCATGTCGCCGGGGCTGGTGGAACGGCAGGACGCTCTGGGCGCGATCCGTTATGTTCGATCCCGGGGCGAGCACGGACCGATCGCTCTGTTCGGAGTCTGCCAGGGCGGCGTCGCGTCGCTTTTCGCGGCGGCGGAATCGCC
>Ga0187782_10004816_pt1 | contig 10088 bp, 8 predicted proteins | sample 0715_SJ02_MP15_2_FD_132454 | JGI IMG/M metagenome (GOLD analysis project Ga0187782, IMG submission 132454) | Tropical peat soil microbial communities from peatlands in Department of Meta, Colombia - 0715_SJ02_MP15_20_MG | ecosystem: Environmental > Terrestrial > Soil > Wetlands > Peat | place...
GCAATAGAGGCAACCCGCAACTCGGGCAGGTAGGATCCCACTGACGCCTTGCTAGCTGAGCCGGTGGTCGGGTGTGGGGATAGACGCTGCCACAGTCTCTACAGGTGTAAGCCCCCTCACCATAAATGGACATGGATGACGCCACGATCATCTTTTTTATCAAATGACGGCGGTCACTCATTTGTTGCAACAAAGTCGCTGTTCCGAGAGTGTTCGCGCTAACATAGCGCTCAATGTCGTACATAGATTGGCCTACACCCACCTCGGCAGCCTGGTGAAACACTACTTCAACCCCGTCGAGAGCCCTTTCCACCACATCTCCATTTCGGATGTCGCCTGTTATGAATTCTGCATCACGATTGACATGTCGCGGTTTCCCATCGCGGTGGACTTGTGGAACTATGCTATCTAGCACGCGAACCCGGTGGCCATTATCTATGAGCGCGTCGACGAGATGGGAACCGATGAAGCCTGCACCGCCGGTGACCAGTACCGTGAAACATTCCATTCGATGCCTCCTAACTTTCGATATCACAGCGCGAGGAAACGAAAAACTATTCTGCGCTGGTAGGACCAAGCCGAGTAGATCGCTCAATGAGGTTTGCGATAAACTCACGGGGAGATCAAAAAGCGGATTTCGCAGCTCTACTCTGTGTTCCGAGGGAGCGGCAACCGATAATAGGCACGAGCACGCCTGGCTGCATGCTCTCCCGCTTGCGCTTAAGCATACGTTCTTCGAGGCCAAACGCTGCGAAAGAAGCGAGCCATGGGATCAACTGAGCTCGCTGCCGGTACGCTAGGCCGACATTACCGAACATTGCACTGTACAGCAGCCCCAGCGTACATATAAAAAATAGAAGGGGCACAACATCATTAAAGCATTCGCGGATCGCTCTCCGAATGCCCGGTATTAAGGCTATCCAAATCATGTACCACCACGCCAGCAACTCTGGCGTGGTCAGCATCATCCGCTCGCTGCCACGAACCAACTGCCACGGAAAAGGCGCCAGCAGGAGATGCGCGGCGCCAATCGCCGTTCCCGAAATAAACCCGCTGCCCGTCCCCAAATTATAGTGCGACTCCACTCCCGAGCCTGTGCCCTTCGACACGGACTCGCGAAAGGTTTGCACAGTTTTCGTGCCGAAGCTGCCAAACCTGGCCTCCTGCTTCGCCAGTAGTCCGGAAACGGCAATAGTCCCGCCCAGTATGCCGGCAAGGGCCAGGCTTGAGCCTAAACTGAGCTTTCGTCTTTTGACGTTGGGAAGCGCCAACGACAAGACCACCGCTACGCCGGTTATATATGCTGCGTAGAACCGGAACGGCAGCAGAAGAACAATACAGACCGATACTAATAAGAAATGGCGAACCGTGACTCTTGCTAGTCTCACCTGCACACAGCAGTACAGTGCGATTGTCTCAAGAAGCATCACGACTGGCTCTTTAATCGTTTGTGCAGACCAGATGATGAGCGACGGAAAGAGGCAGCTCCACCAACCCGTCCTGATCGCGACCCATTCTGAAAATAATGTCCTCGCAATACGATAAGCAAAGACGATCGTCAGCGCCCCGAAAAAGCAGTTAAGTGCTGCAGCTGCGTGTCGTGTGGAGAGCTCGGTCACATGAAAAAACGCCCCGAGTAGATAATAATATCCCAAGTGGTGCTTGGAAAAAGCTTCGAGCAACACTCCCGGGAGTCCCAGTGTCCCGATACCTCTCCGCATCCAGTCCTCGTGATATGCTACGCCGACTATCCACCCGCTGCCATCTTCGTCCTTGACCACATTGATTAAGCCCAGACTATAAATGGCAACCGACATTGCAAAACGTACTACAATAGCCACTACGAAGAGTTGCACCTGTCGCTGCAGCGTTTCACGGTGATGCCATGTGATACACAGAAGATGCATCCCGAGTGCTGCCAACAAGAGCAAAACGATCAGGCCAGAAAGGAGATCAGGATCCGGCATGCCCACTCACCATGCTCAATCCGCCACGGTCATACCGCCCTGAAAACCGCGGAGCTAACGACCCCATCGGTACTATCTGTAATTCTCCGTTTGCACGAAGTACGGCGGCGTGTTCAAGGATGGCACGTAGCCCCGTAAACATCGTATCCAGATTGTCAGCCAGGTTTGTTGGATGAAACCACAAATGAAAAATGCCCTTCTGCTTCACGGCCGACTCCAATCCTTTGATCGCCCGTCGGATACGCCGAGAGACGGGGATGTAGCGCCGAAGACCATGCATCGGGAAATACAGCATTGATGCGGGAATCTTCCACACATCGTCCCCATTTCTTTGCGGCCAAACGATTCTGGGACAACTCGCCGTGATGACGGTCGCCAGATGGAGGATGCGCTTGCACGTTTCCGGGACCCACTTTCGCTCAAACCATGACGGTTCGGGCCCCCGGTAGCACGTGAAGCCGTGGCGCGACAGCAAGTCGAGATGTCCTGGCTTGTTGCGTGGAAACACAAAAGAACGCATAACCACGCCCATTTCGCGAGCCAGTTCGATACAAGCTAGGATCTCGCTTTCTGCAGATTCATGGGAGCACCCACTTTCACCCAGAATTACATGCGAAAAAGTGTGGCACCCGATCTCCTGCGGCACACGACAGGAAAGTATCTTGTGGACCAGACTGCGACCATAAAACAGCGGGCTTGTTGTTTCCGTACCGCACGGATCGTGTTCGAACCAGTCCTGCTTGCACCACCAATGATTCGGCCGAATGATTTCTGGATGCTTACAGCCGCTCACTGCCGAGCAGCGATCCAGAAACAGGTGCCCGACTACAGACCAAGTGGCCGAAACCTCAAATTCCAAAAGCAGACTCAGAAGTCTATCGATGACAAGCTCGCGTTCGATTTCGCAGACTGCACGGAATTTCTCTGGACCCCAGAGGTCAACCGTGCCCCAAATCAGCTCAAAGTCGAGGCTCAGCGTGAAGATGCCCGTACTGTAGGTGGATATCATTGACTGCAAGAAGCGGCAACAAAGAACATGTTTGCGAGCTCTCGCACGATCGGCAGATCCGCTACAACTCTATCGAGAGGCTGCCATTTCTGCAGAAGCGCCGGCAGCATGCGCGGGATGATGCGCTCTATCCAGTTAATCGGACCCACGTATACACCGTGAATCTGTACTTGGGAAAAACGCCCTTCTTTGAAAGTCTGGCGCAACCTGCGTTCGGTGGTGAAGAATTGCTTCAGCCTGACTAGGTTTGCAATCCGCATGTAGCTAGCCAAGCGGTTCACGGCCCAGTAGCCATTGAGATTGAACAGGGGAACGGCAGTTGCCAGACAGGTTCCCGCGGGTTTGAGGACTCGCCGGATTTCGGCTATGCAGCGCTCGGTTGCGGGCAAGTATCGCAGCACTTCAACGCAGATCACATAATCGAAACACGCATCATCGAAGGGCAACCGTTCAACATCGGCCAGGCGTATGTCTATACCGGGATTCAAAGATTGGGCATGCATCAGCATGCGATCGGAACCATCGACACCAGCAACCTCGAAGCCGCGTTCACGGAATCGGGCGAGATAATGTCCCGTTCCACATCCGATGTCCAGCAGTCGATAGCCGCTGCCATCCGGCGGCAGATACTCATTTATGTAGTGCTCAAGCCGATGGCGACTGTAGGCGAAACAACTGCTGTAAGCATCCCTGTTCAGCCGCTCATATCGCGCAGCAAATTCATCCGCCTGGTCCGAGTGCACGTCAATAGCGAGGCGCCTGTCTTCTGGCAGGGCGGCAGCATTCATGGCTAATTGCATTGCTTCTGGCTGGCTTCTACACTGCGCCGAATCACATCGGCGAAGCTGGCGGCGCACTCACGACCGGAGTATCTCTGGTTGACCGTCTGTCTGGCAGCGCTTCCCAGCTTCATCCGCAGCTCGCGGTTCCGGATGAGCGAATCCAGGCCGGAGGCCCATTCCGCCTCTGTTGTAGCCAGCAAGCCATTAACCCCGTGTTCGACAACTTCCCGGTTTGTACCCACTGCCGAGCAGACGACCGGGATTCCGAGAGCCATGTACTGCAACGCCTTCAGCGCACATTTGCCGCGCGCCCAGGGCTCATCGGGCATAGGCATTATCCCGATATCGAATTCCCGAAGTTCGTCCACCTCCTTGGCGGCCGACCACGGCCGCCAAACAAATGGCACGCCATCCAAGCGAGGCGCTCGGTTCGAGATGACACGCAATTCCACCTTGTCGAAAGGGAGCATTCCCGCCAACGCCGGCGCGAACATCTCCAGGTGGGTCTGCGACGTCGAACTACCTGTCCAGCCTACGATCACTGTCCCATTCCTGCTGCTCCGTGTACCTGGCCGGTATCTATCGGTGTCGATGCTGGTCGGAATAACCGTGACGTTACGATTAAACCGCTGAGCGTATTCGGCCAAATATTGGTTGCCCGCGATCACATGGGAGCTTATGGCGCAAAGCGTCCGCGTCTTCCCAGGAAACTTTAACCAGCCGACATACCGGTTCGCCGCTGTTGTGTGGAGAAAATAGATCGCGTCGTCAAAATCGAAGATCACTGGCCGGTCCCAAAGAGGAAGAAGGCGTTCCAACACAGCCGGACCGGCTATGCAGGCCGCGCGATGAATCACCACCGCGTCGTACTTGCGCAGAGCCTTGAGCAATCCGAGTCGACGAAATGCTGCGCCGAGAATGGCCCTGGTCTTCCTGCCTATAGAACCTTCCGCGTGTAAAACCTCCATCAACTCTCCATCGGCAAATGGATATATATCCATGGTTATCCCGTGCTCGTCGAGATACTTGCGCCACTGCTCTACGCGGAAACGTTGGCTTGGAGCGGTATCTACCGGATACGGCACCAGTGCGCAAACGGGGATCGGTTTTTGCATGGTAAGTGCGAATGCGGCAGCTACTCGACCACCAGTTCGGGGCGGGTTGTAAACAGGTAGTTCATCCAGGGATCCCTTCCGACGATTTCCTCTTGCTGCAGCGGCCCATCGGCAGTCAACCAGAAATATTTGTACCCTAATGGCCTAAGTAACTCGTCAAGGCGTCCTTCAGTTCCACGTCCCCTCAGTACTTCACAGATAATCGCCGGCCGGTCTCTTTGAAGAATCTCTCTGGCCCCACGGAGTACGTCCGGTTCGGTACTCTCCGTATCCACCTTAAGAACGTCAATGCGACCAACACGCCGCTGTTTTCCAAATTCGTCCAACCTGATTACCGACACGTTCATATGGGAAAGCGTGTCGGCTGACTCCATAAACTCTCTCGAGAGACTAGCACTGCACGGGATGTCGGTAGGCGTGTAGAAGAACGGCCTCTCACCAGTGCAGTCGCCCACGGCACAATCTAGTGCCGTCACATTGTGTAGTTTGTTCGCCCCTATGTTTGTGCACAACCTTGCGAAACTATTTGGCATCGGCTCGAACGCGTAAACATGACCTTTCGGATTAGCGTGGGCAGCCAACAACGAATAAAGGCCGACGTGCGCACCGATGTCGACTGTCACCGAGGCAGTCGCGCACAGCCGAAAAAAGACCGGCACCGTCTCAGGCTCGTACCCGTCCCAGCCACGCCAGTAAACCTGGTTCGGTATCCAATCGTCAGCCCAAGAGCACAGAGAAAGCATGCGGCCATTAGGCAATCGAGTCCGGATCCGACCCACACGGTGTAAATGTTTAATGATAAATTCCGAGGGCCGGTTAGATGCTCTCAGAACTGCCTTCACCGTTGACGTTGCTATCCAGTTAAACGGCTGAGACACTCTCAGGTTCTTGAGAATGGACTTCAATCGACCGTCAGCGGCAAAACTGCAAGTTTGGGAGACAACGGAATCCCTGGCCACCCTCAAAGAGCTATCTAGCATGGCTCACCTGAAGCACAGCCTGCCGCCTCGCGAGAACCTCCCGGTAAAGTTCGACCTGCCTCTCGCAGGCTGGACGGAGCCCATAGTGTGATTCGGCTGCCTCCCGGCACCTCTGCCGAATATTCGGGTCCTTCAGGAGTTCCAACAATTGGAGGACACTGTTGGCGTAACCCTGCTCGGAGTGATCGTTGACAATGACGCCTATCCGATGGCGCACAACCCACTCATCATTGTCGCCAACGTGGGAAGTAGCGAGTACTGGCAACCCGCATGCCCAGTATTCTCCTACTTTCGTAGCTGAGACTCCCCGTTCGCTCAAGCCTCTTCGGAGAAATAAGATACCAGCATCGTACTTCGGCAGCTCGTGTGGAATTTCTGAGTGAGGGATGGATTTTACTGACCAACTGCTGTCCGGCAGATCCGCGTCGCGACACAACGCGCCGACCAACACCGGATCTTCATGAGTCAGAAAAGTAAGATGAGCGTTCGCACATTGCCGCCGAACGGCGGCAAACCACTGGGCGATCTTCTCGCCGTAATATCTTCCTCGTACGTTTCCACAATGGACCAGCTTCAACTGGTCCGCGGGATTCAAAACCCGAGTTTTGAGGCCGGTGAAACGGCGCAGGTCCACGCAGCTCGGAACAACGATAGCTCGGCCGGCCTTGTTATCAATCAATCTGTCTTGCCATAACACTTCCCGCGCTTTATGCGAAAGAACTATAATGCCATCTGCTGTCGCATACAAGATCCTATCGATATAGCTCGCGAGTCGATGGGCTGCCGAGTCTCGCCTCCAAACGCCAGCGTCAACCTGTTCATCCGGGTAAAATCCTTCTGCATGATACACAAACGCCGCACCCATTGCATGGGCAACACACCGGCCGATGATGCCGCCAATAAACGTGCGTGCGTGTACAACGTCATAGCGGTTGCGGAATCCCGCCGAAATCCCTCGCGCGCATCCGTGCAGGATGTCGAATGCCGTTGCAGGCCATTTTGGATGCTTATGATAAGTGAGCCTGGTCCACTTAACATTCGCTTCCTCAAGCGCGGTCGCCATCCGATTTACAGCGGCCCGATCTCTCAAACCCTCGGGCTTTTCGAAGGAAACAAGCCTCACATTGGCGCCGCACGTTGCAAGTTGAGTCACCGATGGCACAAGGAGCGATTGGCCCAATGGCTCACATGCGCCCCAATATGCGATGTATAGAACTCGTACGTTTGGAGCTGTCATGGGTAATTCCTGAGCCGCCAGCGACTGGCAACTCGAACAGGAAATCCCGCAAACGCTTTTCCTTGCCTCGGATCCAGAAGAAGCGACAAGATCGCACATCGAAAGCAGTCCAGGTATGAGTTGGTGTGAAAATAAGAACCCGCCAAAACCGTGTAATTCCGCGCAAGCGCCTGCCTTTGCTTGCAATGCAGGTCTTTGGGCAAATCGGCATTGCTGAAGGCTTTCTGCAAGACCATAACGCTGTCGCGTTCCAGTAGATCGACGTTCCAGCTCATGTTGTTACCATGAATGCGATATGCCAACAGCTTTTCCGGGACGTACACAAAACTCGTGAGCATTGCCAGCCGAATCCACATGTCCCAGTCCGCGCACTGACTTAGGTCAGGATCAAAGCCTCCCACGCGGACGAGCAATGCCCGGTCACACAATACGCTGCTGCTACCGCCGCCAACCAGGTTTCCGAAGGTCAGTAAGTCTTCTACGCCACCCTTTAGTTCCACGCTCCGTCGGTTTGTGAGTGGAGTTATTTCGATCCGCTGCCCGGCGGAACCAACAACGAGGAAATCGCAGTAACACACGCCGCAGTCCTCGTGCCTTGCGAGTTTCGCAAGCTGGAGCTCCAGCTTCTTCGAGCACCAGAAGTCATCCGCGTCCAAAAAGGCGACGTACCTGCCGCGACTTTCCGCGACCCCGCGGTTGCGGGCGCGAGCTACCCCCTGATTTTCCTGGCGTATATATCGCACTGGAGCATCGCAGTCGCAGACGACTTTCTCGGTGTCGTCCGTCGAGCCGTCATCTATGACGAGAACCTCGAAATCGCGATACGTTTGCGCGAACACGCTTTCCAATGCGCGCGGCAGATATTGAGCACAGTTGTAAGTGGGAATTACGACAGAAACTTCAGGCATTGGCTGTCACTTGCTCGTAGAGTGCTTCATACGAACGCATCATCTGACCAAACTCAAACCGACCAACCACTTTGTCCTTGCCGGCACCCGCCATTTTTATGCGCAGTAGCGAATTGTTCAGCAGGCTGGCAATGGCCTGGGCAATGGCGCCACTGTCCTGCGCCGGTACTAGGAGACCATCCGAGCCGTCGTCGATGATCTCGGGGATACCCCCCACCCGGGTTGCAACCACCGGCGTCCCGATATAGAGGGCTTCTGCCAGGACCAGGCCGAACGCTTCGGCCACACTGGGAAGAACCAGGAGGTCGGAGGCGGCGATTAGATCCGCGGCATCGTGGCGGTATCCCAGAAAGCGGACCATATCGCTGGACCCGACCGACTCGACCTCACGTTTGTACGCAGCTTCAAACGGTCCAGTACCGGCGACCAGCAACAACAGCTTGCGATCAATCCTCCGGCGGATTTCGGGGAGCGCTCTAAATAGATAGCTGTGCCCCTTTTCAGGATGCAAACGGGCTATGATGGTCAGAAGATAGGCGTCTTCTGCCGCGAACTCGCGCCGGATGGCGGCAGCATTCGACCGGGAGACTTTCACTCGCTCAAAATCAATTCCATTCATCACCACGCGGACCTTATGGGCGGGCGCAGACTCCTCCCCGATCATATGAGTAGCAGTGTGCTCCGACACGGCAATCACTGCATCACACATCCGCGTGCACAGTTGATCCAGGCGGACATGCCATGTCTTATGGATACGGGTGTGATAGTCGGAATAGTGCCGAGTCATCACCCGCCGATCAGTGCGGGCGAGCACTCCTGCAAACAGTCCAATCACGGACGGCTCGAATAAATGGGTATGCAAAATGTCAATTCTTTCGCGATGCAGGAAGGCGGCTAGCTTCAACATTCCTGCCGGATACTCATAGCGGGACTTGCAGCCACAACTGAGACACTGCACGCCGTTGGACAACATGTAATCTCGAAGCCAGGGAGCCATCGGCTTCAGAGTTCCGAAATACATCAGGTACCGATCGCGATCGTGCCATTTTGCGAGCTGCGGAAAAAACCCGCTTGTGTCGTCGTCCTGGGCAAAATGCAAAATCCTGGTTGTAGCGGATTCAAACATCTCACGAACCAGGGCAGACAATCGTTTGTGCGGGCCGGCCGGAACGAACGGAAAACGCCTTCCTGTAGCCGCGGAGTATGTGGATTCCAAGGGCCAGGCGGTAGGTTTTGTCCAGCAGCCAGCTAGCCGGCGCCAATATCTCCAGCAGGTGTATCCACCACAACAGGACTGACAAATAAGGCTCGCGGCCCAATGCGCACTTCAGCGACTTCTTGACACTTGACGAGAATGGCTCCTGGAACCAAGTTGTCTGGCCGTTAACCCTTTCCCGTTCTAAATTGTCGTAAAATTCTGGGTAACGATCGCAGAACGGACGCATCCGTTCCATACCCCACTCCGCGCGCTTACAATAGGCGTTAATGTCGATGGCCCGATCGCGATGGACTACTCGTGCCTCGGGGACGAATACAACGCAACCGCTTTCTCTACCGAATCGCATCGCGAAATCCTGATCCTCCGCACTCTCCATCGCTTCGTCGAACCCATGAGGGCGACTGAACACAATGCTAGGCACCGCCATATTTGCAGCCGTGCAAAAATTTGGGTTATGTACTACAACTCCCGGCGACGGTAGGCATTTATCTTCCAGGGCTTGCCGAAATCTGCCAAACGGAGTCTTCTGCAAGTCTTGCGGCAACCGGACCGAGCCGACCAGCAGCGCAGTCGGCCACTGATGATGAGCCCGCCAGTAGCATTCCAGGAGCTCGGAATCCACCGTCACGTCGTCATCGAGGAAAACCAGGAGTTCGCCCCTGGACACATCTGCTCCAGCATTTCTAGCCAGGGACCTGCCGGCTACGTTCACCCGCACAATGCGGCATCGCTCCCCGACGTCTTCCCTCCGCAGGGGAATCGACGAGTTGCTATCCACAACGATGATCTCGAACTCGTCTTCCGGAAACGTCTGGCAGTCCGTCAACCCTGCTAACGTCAGTTGCAGGTCAGCGAAACGGTTCCGGGTGGC
>Ga0187782_10004818_pt1 | contig 10086 bp, 10 predicted proteins | sample 0715_SJ02_MP15_2_FD_132454 | JGI IMG/M metagenome (GOLD analysis project Ga0187782, IMG submission 132454) | Tropical peat soil microbial communities from peatlands in Department of Meta, Colombia - 0715_SJ02_MP15_20_MG | ecosystem: Environmental > Terrestrial > Soil > Wetlands > Peat | place...
AATCTCGAACTTCAGCGCGAGCCTGCACCCGCATACCCGGCCGCTTTTGCGTGACTTTCACATAAAATTCTTGCAGGACCTGGTAACTAATCCGCCCCCGACCGCTCCTCCACAATTCCGCCCGCCAGACACGGGCTGCCTGATGCTTCCTCGGGTCAGCCTTGTCCAGCGCGTAAATCAGGACGTTCGTGTCGACGAAGACTAACCCGATCATGGGCCTCCTCGCGTGACAGATATCGGCCGTCTGTACGCAGGAAGGGCTTGCGTGCAAGCGCCCGCCGCATGGCGCGCTGATACGCGTCCTTCTCGATCATTCTCTCCCTGAGGATCTCCCCCAAAAGGCGTGAAACGCTCGTATCTCTGCGTGCAGCCTCGAGGCGCGCCCAGCGCGCAACGGCCTCTTCGAGCGTTACGGTGACATTTCGTAAACGGGGCTTCATAACACGAATATAGTGCTACACTGGTTTAGTGTCAACCCGCCGGCAGAGACTTCCTGCTTGAGTCGAAATCCCTTCGTCGGTTTGCCGCAGCCGTAGAATTCGAGTCTACGCTGCCCTGGCCCCCGGCAGGCACGATGATATACTGGAGGAGCCATTTTCATTGCAGCGAATCGTAGGCTGGGGATCTGAGGTGTGCTAATGGGCAAACGTGTTGAAGGGAAGGTGGCTATTGTCACAGGTGCGGCGTCGGGCATGGGACGCGCCGGCGCCACGCTGCTGGCTGCGGAAGGCGCCCGAGTGGTGGTGGCGGATATTAACGAGACCGGGGGAGCGCGCGTCACGCAGACGATTCGCGAGGCCGGCGGAGACGCGACGTTCGTGCCCTTGGACGTGCGCAGTCTGGAGAGCGTCAAAGCCCTGGTCCAGACCACGCTCGCGCATTACGGCCGGGTGGACGTGCTTTATCACAACGCCGTGGATGTGCGCTTTGTGAATGAGGAGGATCGGCGAGTGACGGAACTCCCGGAAGAGACCTGGGACCGGATGATCGATCTGATTCTGACGGGAACCTTTCGATGCTGCAAGTATGTTGGCCGGCAGATGATTGCGCAACATTCCGGCTCGATTATCCTGTCGGCGACGGATGATGCTCTGATCGGGTGCGCCGGGCTCGATGCCTACACGGCGGCTAAAGGTGGCGTGATTTCGCTAACCCGCTCTTTCGCCGCCGGGATGGGGAAGGAAGGCGTGCGCGTGAACGCCCTCTGCCCGAGCTTCGTATCTACCGAACCGCAGCTCGCCTGGATGCAAACGGCTCAGGCTAAGACCGTCATGGCGGCGCTGCACCTTCTTCCGGTGGCCACTCCGGAGCAGATCGCGCCTTTTGTCGTGTACCTTGCGAGCGATGAGTCGTCTGTCGTTACAGGCGGAATTTTCCCCATCGATAGCGGGTATATGGCGTTCAAAGCCAACCTCGACGTAATGGGTACTATGAACCCGCAAGCGTAGCGGTCAGCCGATAGCGAGGGCTTCGCAGGCCTTTTCTGGTACTTCCCTAACGCACAGTCTGTTGGATCTGGGCTTCCCAACTCGAGGGGACAGGTGTCCACTGGCGGGTGAACTCGTCGGCGAGCGTCAAGGTGACCAGGATGGCGAACCAGACGAAAGCGGCAACCAGGACCATCCGCATGAGGCCGGAACTCCAGCGAAGGTGCATGAAGAAGAGAGTTACCAGCGAGGCCTTGGCGAGAGCGATGGCCAGGGCGGCAACCGTGTTCCATTTGCCGAGGTCGACGTACGCGACACCGGTGGTCAATGCGGTGAGCGCGATGAGGGCGGCAAAAATCAGAATATAGAGCTTCTTGGAGACGATGTGGCCCGACATCAGTAGCGCCCCCCGATCAGGTACAGCAAGGGATAGAGAAAGATCCAAACAATATCTACGAAATGCCAGTAAAGGCCGGACACTTCAATGGCGTTGTAACGTTCAGGAGAAAATCTTCCGCGCACAGCCATGACGATAAGGACGGTAAGGATCCCAATTCCTATCAGCATGTGCAGGGCGTGAACTCCGGTCAAGAAAAAGTAAAAGCAGAAAAACAACTCGACGTGCCGCCAGTCGGGGCCGTGGAAAGTCCAATTCGCGCCGGGTGCAAAACCCTCGAGGTAATCGTGGCGCCACTCGAGGCCGAATTTGACGGCGACGAAGGTCGCGCCCAAAAGCAGGGTAAGCAGCAGGAAGGTAATTAAGAACCGTTTCTTGCCCAGTTGAGCGGCGCGGACGGCCAGGGCCATCGTCAAGCTGCTGCACAACAAGACGGCGGTGTTGAAGGCCCCAATCTTGATGTCCAGCAACCGGCTGCCGGCTTCGAAAGCCGGAAAATAGAAATTGCGATAAAGCACATAGGCGGTGAACAAGCCGCCAAAAAACATGACCTCCGTAGCCAGAAACACCCACATGCCCAGGCTCGAGGCTTCGTGCTGTTGCTGGAGATCGTCGAATTGTTCTGCCAGCGCGGCGGTGCTGCTATGCAACTTGAGTTTCCTCCGATCCGTAAGCGTAGGCTTCTTCCGTGACGACCGGCGTCTCCTCAAAGTTCTCGGTGGGAGGCGGTGAAGGGGTCTGCCACTCGAGGCCCGTGGCGCCCCAGGGATTGGGTCCCGCGATTTTGCCGTAACGCATTGACCAGACCAGGTAAACGAGCGGAATCAGGTAGCCCACACCCAGGATCGATGCGCCTGCGGACGACATCACGTTGAGCACCTGGAATTCCGGCGGATAAACGGCGTAGCGCCGCGGCATTCCCAAATAACCCAGCACGTACTGAGGGAAGAAGGTCAGGTTGAACCCGATAAATAGGATTGCGGCCGAGAGTCTGGCCCAGCCCTCGGGGTAGAGACGTCCTGAGATTTTAGGCCACCAATAATGAATGCCCCCTAGGTAGCCCATCACCGCGCCGCCGACCATGATGTAGTGGAAGTGGGCCACCACAAAATAGGTGCCATGCACGTGCACGTCAACCGCCAGCGCCGCCAGGAAGAGCCCGGTGAGGCCGCCCATGGTGAAAAGCCCGACAAAACCCAACGCGTACAGCATGGGCGCGTCGTAGGAGACCGATCCCTTGTAAAGAGTGGCCGCCCAATTGAAAACCTTGATGGCGGAAGGGATCGCCACCGCGAAGCTCAACAGGGAAAAAACCAGTCCGGCATAAATGGACTGCCCGGCCACAAACATGTGATGCCCCCAAACCAGAAACGAAATCACCGCGATGGCAACGCTCGAGAAGGCGATGAAGCTGTAACCAAAGATCCGCTTTTTTGAAAACGCCGTGACGAGTTCGCTGATTACGCCCATGGAGGGCAAGATCATGATGTAAACCGCGGGATGGGAGTAAAACCAGAACAAATGCTGAAAGAGCACAGGGTCGCCCCCTACCGCAGGGTCGAAAACGCCCACATGCAGAATCCTCTCAAGGGCCACGAGTGTCAGGCTAATCGCTAAGACCGGAGTGCCGAGGATTTGAATCAAGCTGGTGGCGTACATAGCCCAGAGAAAAAGCGGCATCCGGAACCACGTCATGCCTGGCGCGCGCATTTTGTGGATGGTAACTACAAAGTTCAACCCGGTCAAAATCGAGGAGAAGCCCGTTATGAAAACCCCCAGCGCCGCGGAGATCACGCTGGTGTTGGCGTAGGTGGTGCTCAATGGCGTATAGAAGGTCCAGCCCGTGTCGACGCCACCGGAGATGACCGCATAAAGTGTGAGCAGCCCGCCCGCCATGAAAACGTACCAACTCAACAGATTGATTCTGGGGAAAGCCAGGTCGCGCGCACCGATCATCATGGGAACGAGAAAATTCCCCAGCACCGCGGGAATAGAAGGGATCAAAAAGAAAAACACCATGATGATCCCGTGCATGCTGAAGAGCTTGTTGTAGGTCGCCGGCTCGAGCAGCGCGCCTTCAGGGGTAATCAGATTCAGCCGCATCAGCACCGCGGCGGAGCCACCGACAAAAAAAAAGACGGTGATGGAGACAAGGTAAAGAAGCGCGATGCGCTTGTGGTCCGTGGTCAGCAGCCACGACTTGATACCATAGCTGGCGTTCAAATAATGCACTCGCGATTCGATCTCTGTTTCAACGGCGGCCGTTGCCATTACTGCGTCACCTTGCCTTTCTCCACTTGCTCTCCCTCCGAAGCGTCCGTAGAACCTGATGCCGTCATCCTACTTGATAATCTGCTTCTTTCCCCCGGCCTCTCCCGCGCCCCCGAGACCGGGAGCGTGGCCAGGCGATTTACCAGGCTGCTCCGCTCCGGAGCTGAGCGATTTGATATAAGCAATAAGTTGCAGCACCTGCTGTTCACTGACTTGGCCTTTGTACGTCGGCATCAGAGCCGTATATCCCGTCACGATTTGAGTGGAGGGATATAGGATCGACTCTCTGAGATAATTCTCGTCAGCAACGACGGTTGTGCCGTCGGTCAGTTTCACGCTGCTGCCATAGAGATTCACGAACGGCGGGCCCTTCCCGGTGCCGTGGCAGGTGATGCAGCCCAGTTGTTCGTAAAGCTTGGCCCCGGAGGAGATCATCGATTCTCCCCGGAAGCCGCCGCTCAGCCACTGTTCGTAGTCCTCGGGCGTCATGACGACCACATAGCCGGTCATTAAGGCGTGATTTGTGCCGCAGTATTGATTACAGAAAAAATGGTGCTGGCCCGTCTTCGTCGCTTGAAACCAGATGCTGGTGTACCTGCCCGGTATCACGTCTTTCTGAATGCGGAAGTCCGGAACGTAGAAACCGTGAATCACATCCTCGGAGGTCATGGTCAATTTGATGGGGCGCCCGACCGGCACGTGCAGTTCATTGAGTTCCATCGGCCCTTCAGGATGCTGGAGCTTCCACATCCATTGCTTACCCACCACAAAGATCTCTGTGGCCGCCTCGGGCGGACGGGAATAGCGGATAAAGAGGCTCGCGGACCAGATGAAAACCAGGGCGCAAATGCCCAGCGGGATGACCGTCCAGAGCACTTCGAGGGGCAGGTTGGCTTCGATCTGTGTGGCCTTGGCTTCCTTCTGCCGGCGGTACTTGATGGCGAAATAGAAAATGGTGAGGAAGATGACGGCGGTGAAAAATAGATCGACCGCGGTCAGAAAGTAATAGAGATGATCAATCCCGCGCGCGATGGTGGACGCCTGATCGGGCCGTAAGGGAAACCCTTGAAACATGCTGTCTAGTCACCTTCCGTCGTGCGAGCCGAACGAGACAAAAGTCAAAAGTCGAGAGTCAAAAGTCAAAAGTCGAAAGTCAGAATTCCGTGTCATCAGGAGCTAACACTCGGTTTGCCGCGGGAGAGCGCGATGATCAGTCCTCCGATAGAAAGCAGCGTCATCACACCTGCGATCTGCAAGACGCGCGAAATCAGCACGCCGTACTTGCCGGTCGCAGGATCATACCGGCAGCAGAACAACAAGACCTCGTCAACGGGCGAGCCGATCTTGTTCGCCGAAGCCTCGATCAATCCCAGGCGCAAATCGCGCGCTGGGTAGTAAATGCCGTAGAAGTAGCGGGCGATTTTGCCGTCCGCGGTAATCAGCATAATGCCCGTGGCATGAACAAACTGCTTGGCCTGGGCGTCGTATCGGTAGTGGAAGCCAACCGCCTTGGTCAGTTGCTGTATGGAGCTCTCATCGCCGGTAAGAAAGTGCCATCCGCGCTCAGCACCCTTGCGCCCGTAAAGGCCGACGTAGACCGCCTTCTTGGCCGCGGCCAGTTCCGGGGTGTCGTGAGGGTCGAAGCTGACCGTTAGAACATCGAATTCGCGCCCCACACTGAACTTGACTTCCTGTAAGCTGTGCAGCAGTCCGTTCTCAGCCACTGTGCAAAGCATGGGGCAATCAAAATAAACCAGAGAGAGGATGACGGGTTTTCTGCCGATGAACTCACCCAACCTCACCGTCTTGCCTGTTTCATCTCGAAAGGGCAGATCGAGTGGAACGGCTTCGTTCAATTTCTGATCGATGCCAATGCCTGCCAGGAGCGGGGGCAGAGCCTTCGAATTGTCGTGTCGCGCCGGTACTTCGGTCTCAGGCATGACTGAAGCCTGCGCGAAATAGGCCACAGGCAGGAGTGCCTGTGCCACGGCCAGGCCGCCCAGAAGCAGCACTACCCACCGCCGCCCCGCACCGCCAAGCGGATGACCCCGAAGCTGAACGAGCGTTTTCATTAGCGAGATGATCCTCTCTCTGTGCTTGGCTGCTGATCTGAAGCCTTCGGCTTTCCCGGATTCGGAGAAGCAACCCCGCGAACCGGCAATCCCTTCTGAAGCAAGATATCCATGGCTCGCTCCACTGGAATCCGCACAATGCCGGTCCTCTCATCCACCCAGCCGTAACTATTCAAAATCTCGGCCTGGGAGCCCTCGTAGCGCTTGAGGTCCTGCGGAGCCGTAACCTGCAATCGCGGCCCGGAAGGCAACATGCGGACGTTTTCAAAGGGTGATGCGGGCGGTCCTAATCCCTGGTGGCCGACGAAGTAACTGAACACCCCTCGACTGATGATGAGACCCACAATGACCATGAGCGCCAGACACACGCCGAAAATGATCAGGTTGCGTATATTCGCATCGCTGGTTTCGTGGCCGCGCCTGGGCTGTCCGTCAGGCATGCTGCTCCCCTCCCAATTCAGCGATGCCCTCCAGACGAGGATCGTGGGCCGGCAGCAAAGGTCTGTCCTTCAGGTTGGTGATGAACTGCCAGAGCCAAACTCCCCCGACGCCGAGAACGGCCAACCAGTCTAAGGCGTGAAACTGTGGCCCGCCGCGCTCATAAGCGGGCGCCGTGAGCCAAAAAATATCGATCACGCTCATCAGGAGCTGAATGGCCGCTACGACCCCCAGCCAGAGCTTTTGGCGAGTTACAAATCGAGATAATAGCAAAAGAAAGGGTACAGCAAAGTGAAACACCACCAGCGCCAGGGCGACCCGGGCCCATCCCCCCGAGGCGCGGCTGACGTACCACGAAATCTCATCCTGCACGTTGCCGGACCAGATGATGAGGTACTGAGAGAAGGAAAGATAAGCCCAGAGCATAGTGAAGGTCAGCAGCAGGTTGCCGTGGTCGTTCAAGACCCGTTTGGAAACCAGTCCTGAAATCGGTTCGTAGGATGAAAGCAAGATAGCAGCAATGGTCACAAGGGACATGGCCGCCAACCCTTCCGTGACCATGAAGATCATTCCATAGATCGTCGAGAACCACTTGGGTTCGAGGGACATCACCCAATCTACCGAGGCATAGGTGACGGTCAATCCAAAAATCACCAGACCCGGGCCGCTGAGGCTTTGGAGGCGCCGCGTCAGATCGCGGTCGGCAGTCTGGTCTTGTTCGAGGGACCACTTGTTGAGGAAGTGTGCCATGGCGATCCAGACCAGGAAGTAAACCACGGTCCGAGCAATGAAAAAGGGAACATTCAAGTAGGGCGCCTTGTACTGCAGCAGCGCATCCAGCTTGACCTTCTCCGGGTCCGCCCAACTGTAAAGAAGGCGCAGGCCGAACAGCAGAGGCAGGGCCAAGACAGCCATCAGGTAGAATGTTCGTGTCCCCGATTCCAGGCAGCGACGAAGCGGAAAACCCCATCTTCCACCGACCAGGTGATGCAGCATCAGAATCGCCGAGCAGCCGAGCGTCACGCCCACCCAAAACACAAAGGCGAACAGGTAGGAGCGGAAGAATTGCGTGGGGCTCTGAAACGCGCCTGCGGCACAAAGAGCCAGGGCCGCCACACCCACCGCCAGAGCACTCTTCTGGAGGCGGCTAAGGCCGGGTTGGAGGGATGCCATCGAATTCATTTCGACTGTACCGTCAAATGCGCCCTTTCTTGAGGTGGTACGTCGTCCAGCGTCGCGTGTTGGCTCAATTGAAGCGCCCGGATATAAGCGACGATCGCCCAGCGGTCTTCCGGAGTGACGCGCGCCGCGTAGCTGTACATGGTGCCGAAGCCATTCGTCATGACGTCAAAAAAATGACCGGCCGGCGCTTTCACCAGCCGGTCGATGTGGTAAGAAGGCGGAGGCGGAAAGCCGCGCTGCACCACCAGGCCCCCTCCACTGCCGGTGTAGTCATGGCAGGGCGAGCAGTAGATGTTGTACCGTTCGCGGCCCCGTTCCAGAACCGCGCGGGTGATCGGGAAAGGAAAGACGTCGGCGAGTTCTCCATTCAGCTTCCCTGTATACAAGAGTTCGTCCGTGCGCAAGTGCCCGTGCGCCACGGTGCCCGGAACCTCCGGCCGCGCGGACCTGCCGTCGCCAAAGAAGCTGCTGGGGTCGAGCGGCTTGTACTTCGGCTGGACGTGCATGTCCTGCCGGCAGCCGAGGAGAACCAGCGCGCAGACAACCAGCCAAGTTCTCGTCAGTTCGCCGAAAATGGCTGGAATTGCCGATTTTCGATTGCCGAATGCCGATTGCGAGTTGCGCGATTCGCCATGGTGCTTCTTCAATCGGCAATCGCCAAACGGCAATCGGCAATCAGCCGCGATCGTCGGCAAGAGTTTCAAGAGACTCTTAGGACTCAATTTCTGAAACCTCTTTAGCTTGCAGTGTTGCAAGGAATTCCTTCGTCTTCTGCAACTCAAACTTCGGATCCCGCGCCTGGATGCAAAGGAAAAAGCGATTCCTGGTTGCCAATTCGAAGTGCGGTGCATTGAAGACCGGATGATAAGGAGTGGGCAAGCCATTGAGCGCCAGCATGCCGAAGACGGTGGCGAGGCCGGCGCAAAGAATCGTCAACTCAAAAGTAATGGGGATGAAATTCGGCCAACTGTTGTGAGGCTTGCCCCCGACATTCAGGGGGTAGCCAACAACATTCGGCCAATACTGAAGGTAGAAGCCCCCACAGCAACCGATCAGTCCCCCGATCAAGCAAATCAGCGGCACGCGCGTGCTGCGAAAACCCAGCGCATCCGCCAATCCCTCGACGGGAAACGGCGAGTACGCGTCCATGCGGCGGTATCCGGCCGCGCGTGCGCGCTGGGTGGCGCTCAGCAATTGATCCGAGTTTTCGAACTCGGCCATCAGGCCGTAAATCGCATGACGTTTCATGTCAAAAACAGGGGCTGGGGCTTAGGGGTTGGGGGTTAGGGACTGCCCACCAACTGCCGATTCGCCCACATTCACTCCCTACCCCGCCCCACTATTCCCATCTGCCAACCTGCCCACCTGCCCACTGCCTAGCCTTTCTCCTCCGCCACCTTGTGCACCAACTCCCTCATCTCAAAGATAGAAATCATGGGCAAATAGCGGATGAAGAGCAGGAACAAGGTGAAAAACAGGCCGATCGTTCCGATGTAAGTCGCCCAATCCCATTTCGTCGGGTAGTACATTCCCCACGCCGAGGGCATGAAATCCCGGTGCAAACTGGTCACCACGATGACAAAGCGCTCCAGCCACATCCCGGCCTGGATTACCAGGGAGATCAGGAAGAGCGCCAGAACGTTTCGACGGATGCGCGAGGACCAGAGAAGCGTAAGAGGAATAGCAATATTACAGGTAATAAGAATCCAGTAGATAATGGCATAAGGTCCGGTCATGCGATTCACGATCATGTACCGGTCGTAAGAATTGCCGCTGTAAAATGCCATGAAGGTTTCCATCATGTAGCCATAGGCCACGATCAAGCCCGTCGCCAGCAGCATTTTCCCCATGTTGTCCAAATGCCGCAGGGTAACGAAATCTTCCAGTTTGTAGAAATATCGAAGGGGAATCGCCAGTGTCAGGACCATGGCGAAGCCCGAATAGATGGCGCCGGCAACGAAGTAGGGCGGGAAAATCGTGCTGTGCCAGCCGGGCACGATGGCGATCGTGAAGTCGAAGCTCACCACGGTGTGGACAGAGACCACCAGAGGGGTAGCCAGCCCCGCCAGCAACAAGGAAGCCATTTCATAATTGCGCCAGTGTACAGCCGAGCCGCGCCACCCCATGGCTAACACGCCGTAGGCGACTTTAGCCAGGCGCTGCTTGGCGCGATCGCGCAACGTGGCCAGATCGGGAATCAACCCTACAAACCAGAAGAGGAGCGAAATAGTTGCGTACGTGGATACCGCGAAGACGTCCCAAACCAGCGGGCTGCGGAATTGCGGCCAGGTCCCCATCA
>Ga0187782_10004819_pt1 | contig 10083 bp, 4 predicted proteins | sample 0715_SJ02_MP15_2_FD_132454 | JGI IMG/M metagenome (GOLD analysis project Ga0187782, IMG submission 132454) | Tropical peat soil microbial communities from peatlands in Department of Meta, Colombia - 0715_SJ02_MP15_20_MG | ecosystem: Environmental > Terrestrial > Soil > Wetlands > Peat | place...
AGGCTGCGCCTGAGGGGACGAGCCCTCTGGCGCCCGTGGTCGAAGTGAGATTCATCAAGGCACGCCTTCAGGAATGCCGCAGGTGCGCTATTGTCAACGCGCCTTCCGGCGCCGCATTTCGGAATTCGGGTTTCACCACAGGCTGCGAGCCCGAAGCTTTTCTGAAACACAGTGTAATGAGATGCTCGAGTCACCAGAGGCGAAGCCATGAACAGCTCTGATTTGCGGAGTCTTCGTACCCGGATGTCGTTGGTTGCCTTGTTCGCGATCTTGTTCTTCATGCCAGGCAGATCGTCAGGCCAGGGACAGAAGCACGTCCCGGATCATGTTCCTCCCAAGCGCTCCTCGCAGATTCAGGATGGATTCGGCATCAACTCCGACCTGCCGCGGGATCCCTATCTCCCGTGGAACCGCTGGTGGTGGACGCGCATGTTCGATGCCGGATTCAAATGGATTCGCATCGGCCAGTATGAGAACAGTTCCGACCGGACCAGTTGGGATTGGATCGAGCAGAAGCGGGGAGTGATGGCGAGTTCTCCGGAACTGGAGGACTACGTGGACTCGCTCGTCGACAACGGGATCAACGTCCAGGTGCAACTGCTTTACGGCAACGTGATGTACACCTCAATCAGCGGCAAGTTGCCCGACGTGAGCGTGCCGGAAACCGGGTCTTTTCATAATGATGACCGCAGCCTGTATTCCGTGTTCTGGCCGCCGAAAACGCCCGAGCAGATGGCCGCGTTTGACCGCTATGTGGAGTGGATGGTCAAGCACTTCCACGACCGCATCCATTATTGGGCTTTGTGGAATGAGCAAGACATCGGGTATTGGAATCCGTGGGGCAATGGGGAAGAATACGGCCGGCTGCTCGCCACCTTCGTCCCGACGGTGCATCAGGCGGATCCGCAGGCGAAAGTTCTTTACGGTGGTCAGGCAGACCCCGTGCGAGAGTTCACCCAGAAAGCGCTCGACGAGTGCAAGTGCGCCTCGGGGATCGATGTATATGCCTACCACACCTATCCGGGCTACGGACAAAACCTGAACCCCGAAAGCATGGACTACGGCGCCTATCTGACCGAATCGCCACGGGCTCTGCGCGATCTGGTCACGCATTATCCGGGGATCAAGCCGGACATTCCGTTTTTCGATGATGAGTTCAACTCGATTCCGTCCTGGATCGGTTCCGATGAATCGGTCCAGGCGAAGTACGTTCCGCGCGGGCTGATCTACAACCACGCCGCCGGCGTGAAGACGTTTGTCTGGCTCCTGACGGCCGGTACGGACGGTAACGAATACGACGATTTCGGCATCATCCACGGCCTCACCAATCACGATTACGACTTCACGCCGCGGCCAGTATTCTACGCGCTCGAAAACACAAACGCGCTCTTTGCCGACACCAAGTTTGATCCCGTGATCGAGGTGACCGGTCCAGACCTTCCCGCACTGCGCCGCAAAACAGAGTTTCCCTTCATGAGTTATGGATTCCGTTCCCGGAGCGGGAAAGCCATCGTGGCCTACTGGTTGGCTGCGCACAGTCTTCCGGGCGATGCGTTCCCGCCGCTGTTTGCCACGTTGTCGCTGAAGAATACCGGGATCGAGCACCCTGTGCTGGTGGATGTCGTGTCGGGTGAAATCAGACCTTTGCAGTGGAAACCGGGTACGTCGGATACGGTGGAAGCGCTCCCCATCAAAGACAGCATTATGGCCATCACCGATGAAGATTACTTTGACTGGCCCGTTCTGCCCGAGGCGCCGAGCTCGCTGGATGTTACTCTCAGCGGCAGTACGCCGAAACTCGCTTGGCAGATTCATGGCGGTAACCCCGCTTCGATCGTGGTGGAGCGGCGAATCGAAGATGGCACAGCGCGCGGCCATTGGGAGCGGGTGGCGAAGCTGAACTTAGGCGCCACGGAATACGTCGATTCAAGCGCGAAGAAGGGGCAGCATCTGGCCTACCGCGTCCGCGCCGCCAATGCAGACGGCGAATCAGCTTACTCCAATGTGGAGCGGATTGCGGTTCCGGCGAAACCCTGAGGCATAATAAGATCCTGTGCCCGCTGCGGGCCGCGGACGGTTCAGCGATCTTCGGCAGCGCCGGTTTTGCCGTGTCTTGAGGACAGGATCACCGATGCAGGCATCCGAATTTACCCAACGCTTTGACAGGCTGTTTGGCGCTCGCCCGCGAATCTACCGGGCGCCGGGCCGCGTCAACCTGATTGGCGAACACACCGATTACAACGACGGCTTCGTCATGCCGGCCGCCGTCGCATTTTCAACTTACGTGGGAATTGCGGCACGACCGGACCGCAAGTTGCTGATCCGGTCGGAGGAGTTCGCCGGCGAGTTCGATTTCGACCTCGACCACTTGCCGCCCCGCCGCACTGGAGGCTGGTGCGACTACGTACTGGGCGTGGCCACGATTCTTCAGCAGCAAGGTTGCATCCTCCGCGGCGCGAACCTGCTGGTGCACGGCGAGGTCCCGATCGGTGCTGGACTGAGTTCCTCTGCCGCGATTGAAGTAGCTTCTGCGCTGGCCCTGCTCAGCTTGGGCAATACCCAATTGCCTCTGCCCGAAATTGCTCAGCTTTGCCGGAAGGCGGAGAACGAATTTGTCGGCGCGCGCGTCGGGATCATGGACCAGTTCGTTTCCTGCATGGGCAAAGCGGGGCACGCCATCCTTCTCGACTGCCGCTCGCTGGAGAGGAAATACGTTCCCATTCCTGCCGATCTTCGGCTCGTGGTCTGCAACACGATGGTAAAGCACGACCTGGCGACCGGCGCCTACAACACGCGCCGCGCCGAGTGTGAAGAGGGGGTGCGATGGTTCGCGAAGTACGATCCCGCGATTCGAGCGCTGCGCGATGTTTCAGCGGAATTGCTGGATCAGCATGCCCGCGATCTTCCCGAGACGATCTGGAAACGCTGCTGCCACGTTGTCCGCGAGAACCAGCGGACTACGGAGGCCGCACGCGCCCTGGCCAATGGAGACTTGGGCCGAGTGGGGGAATTAATGCGCGAATCGCATCGCAGCCTCCGCGACCTCTACCAAGTCAGCTGCAGCGAGCTCGACCTCATGGTCGAAGCTGCCGAAAACCTGCCCGGCTTCTGCGGGGGACGCATGACGGGTGGTGGTTTCGGCGGATGTACTGTCAACCTCGTGCGCCAGGATCATGCTGCAGAATTCGCCGCCCAGGTGGCCGAGCGTTACAAGCTGGCGACAGGAATCACTTCTCAGGTCTACACTTGCTCCGCGGAAGATGGGGTTCAAGCGCTGAACTAAACGCTTGCGGCCGTCGTCGCACTCGCAATAATCAAGACGTCCGCACCAGGTGAGAATGTGCGATATGTCTTAGCGCTGGACCAAGGCACGACCAGTTCGCGAGCGCTCTTGTTTGACCGCGGAGGCACGGTTCGCGCTGTGGCTCAACGCGAATTTGACCAGATCTTTCCTCAGCCCGGGTGGGTCGAACATAACCCGGAGCAGATTGTTTCGTCCCAGATTGCGGTGGCCCAGGAGGCCTTGGCTCGGGCCGGAGCGCGGCCAGCCGATGTGTCTGCCATCGGCATCGCGAATCAGCGTGAAACAACGATCGTATGGAATCGCGAGACGGGCAAGCCGATCTACAACGCGATTGTCTGGCAGGACCGCCGCACCGCCGACTTCTGTGAGCGGCTGCGCGGCGCGGGGCATGGTCCCATGATTCAGCAGCGTACCGGACTGCTGATCGATTCTTATTTTTCTGCCAGCAAGATTTCCTGGATTCTGAACAACATTCCCGGAGCGTGCAGCCTTGCCGAAGCGGGCAAGCTCGCGTTCGGCACGGTGGATAGCTGGCTGGTCTGGAAGCTCACTGGTGGCCGTGTTCATGCAACTGACGCCAGCAATGCCTCTCGCACCATGCTGTTCAATATTCACACCGGTGACTGGGATGGTGAACTGCTGAACGTGTTCCGAGTTCCACTCTCGATGATGCCCGAGGTGCGTTCCTCCAGTGAAGCCTACGGTGAGGTCAGTGGGAACGGGCTGGAACGAATTCCGCTGGCGGGTATCGCCGGCGATCAGCAGGCAGCTCTGTTTGGCCAGCGATGCACGAAGCCTGGACTGACCAAAAATACCTATGGCACCGGTTGCTTCATGCTGCAGAACACGGGCCGGCGCGCTGTGCCTTCCTCCAATCGGCTGGTTACAACCGTGGCATGGAGAATCGGGAACGTGACGGAATATGCGCTCGAAGGCAGCGTGTTTGTGGGTGGCGCCGTGGTGCAGTGGCTGCGCGACGGCCTGGGGCTGATTCGCAAGTCCGAGGAGATCGAAGCGCTCGCCCAGTTAGTGCCTGACAATGGTGGCGTCTACTTCGTACCTGCCTTCGTTGGATTGGGAGCACCGCATTGGGACGCCTACGCACGCGGCTCGATCTTCGGGCTTACGCGGGGAACGACAGCAGGCCATTTGGCGCGGGCCGCAGTGGAGAGTATTGCGTATCAAGTTGCGGATTTGCTGGATGCAATGCGGCGGGATTCCGGCGACGCGGTCGAGGAGCTTCGCGTGGATGGCGGGGCCGCCGCCAATGACAACCTGATGCAGTTTCAGGCCGACATTCTTGGCGTGCCGGTCGTGCGTCCGGCAGTGACCGAAGCCACGGCGCTGGGAGCGGCGTATCTGGCGGGGCTCGCCGTGGGATTTTGGAGAGATGATTTGACAGCGCTTACCACTAGCAAGGACCGTCGCTTTGAACCGCGAATGCCAGTCTCCCAGGCCCGGTCGCTGCGCGAACGGTGGACAGAAGCTGTAGCCCGATCAAAGGACTGGGAGGCAGCTCGCTAGAGCGTGTTTCAAAAAATAGATTTGGGGAAGGGCACGACTTTCAGTCGTGCCGTTGAGGGCCAGCAATGATGCGGGCTTTAGCCCCTGAGGGAAACGCGCCGCGGTCGAGAAGACATTTTTGAAACACGCGTAGGGATATCTGATCTGCCACCCACTCCGTGCTGATTTTCTTCGCGCTCTCTGCGGCGTTTTCTCTGCGTCCTTCGCGGTTCGGGTTTTCATCGCTATAGTGCCGCGACCCGTTCGGGCGCCTCTATGGCTCGTACCAGAACACCGCGCCCCGGGTGATTTCCGGCAGTGCGAACGTCAACACATCACCGTGACGTGTTGCCTTGAGTGTTTGCGTTTCCCCGAGGAAGGGAAGGAAGAAGCCCTTGCCTTCAGACTTGGAAACGACGCTCACCTCTACTCCACTTTGCGGCGTTGCAATCGGATTGGAATGCCCGATCAAGCCGGAAAAGTTGGCAAAGAAGCAGTTGATGCGGCCATCAGACGTGCGGGCAATCGACGTAGCCACGTGCGGCCCCGCCTGAATCCTCGCCGCACCCGAGCCCTGCAGGCTGTCAAGAAACGCCTGCTGCGAATCCGGTGATGCATGTTCAAAATCCTTCTCCAGCGCCGCGTTGTACGCCTTGCCCGGACACGCAGGAAACCGGACGACGTTCTGCAGATTGCCGATTCCCGTAGCATCGGCCCCCGTGATCACGACGCGCTTTCCTTGCTCCGCGAAACTCTTGAGCCAATTCTTTTCGCTGTCCCCGAGTACGCGAACGTCGGGCAAGATTAGTGTTTGGCCCTTGAAATCCGCCAGCGTCCGCGGAGTCACGATCTGGAACTCGAGATGCTTCTGCATCAGCAAAGTCAGAATTCCGCGGTAGGAAGCAATGAATTCATCTGCGCCAAAATTCCGCGTGGCGGGAGAAAAGTAAACCCCGATGGGATCGATCGGCGAACGCGGCAGGTAGAACGTCTTGTCATGCGCCGCAATCCAGTCGAAGATCTTCTTCCGCGTTGGCAGATCGTTCGACCCCGCCATCGAATGTCCGGGTGCGTCCCAGAAGTTCGCTCCTGCCATGACCTGCGACATGGCCAGGTTCATCATGGCCTCGCGCTTATCCACTTTCTTGTCGCCGTCCCAGGAGTAATTCAGAATCCACGTTGCCTTCCCCTGGGCGAAGGCGCGGAAGGAATGCATGCCCACCTGGTAGCGGAACCAGTCGAGCGGCGTGCGCGAGGAAGCCATGTGGTCGCCTTCGCCGAATTCATATTCGTGAGCAATGGCATCCACTACCGCATAGAGGCTGTAGACGTCGGAGCCTACACGCACGGCTTCCTCTTCGATCCCGGGATAGATCTCAGGAATCGTTTTGATCTTTGGATTGACGGACTTGGCGTTCTGGTCAATCTCGCGCAGGAAATCCGTGATCGCCTGAATGCGGAACTCGACCCACTTGCAGAAAGCAGGATCGGCAAAATCCCCCAGCTTTAAGTCATGTTTCGCATCGAGTCCGGTCTGCTGCCTGAAAGCTGCCACGGTGTAGTCATCAAAACTTGCCCAGGTGTCTTCCCAGCCGTCGAAGTGGGTCATCCAGTAAGGAATGTCAATGTAGATGCCGTCAATTCCCGTGGCGGCAATCTGCCGCACCCGCTCCATGTAAGTTTTGCGCCACTCGGTCGCGAAAGGACTTACCCAGACGTCCTCGTCGCCGGGTCTGATCCAAAAAGCGGTCCCGCCACCGAAGATCGCGGGTTTGCCGGCGATATTGCGCTGCAGCCAATCAGGATGGTCCTTGGCCAGCGTGTGCGGAGTCTGATCGGCGTGCGCGGTAATGCACTCGGTTCCGGCAATGTATACGAAGGCATAATTACCGGCGCGATGTGCTTCTTCGGCAACGTCGTGGATCGCCTTCAATTTTTGTGTTGGCTCGAGAAAGCTCTCGTAGCGGCCGGGAATGTCGTTATCCACTTCAATCCCGAAAACATCGCTGGCCTGAGACTTACTCACGATCTCGACAGCGTCGCCGCCCCTTAGGCCGTAAGCCCCGATGCGGACATAGTCTGTCCAGTTCTGGCTCGCCCAATCCTGCTCGCGGGAACTGGGAGCGGCCAGCAATCCCGCAGCCAACAGCAACAATAGGATAATCACAGACCACAGCTGTCGTTTCATAGTTGATCCTGAAATGTCTCGGCGTGAGAGGCCGGTATGCGTGACTGCACCGCCAGCCTTGGGGAAAGATTTTCCCGGCATGTTCAACCCAAGTTCACGGGCGGATGAAACTTCTCCGGCCTCGCAACCAGCGGTCAGCCGCTTCCCGCCGGTGAATCCCGAGGCCAGAGATCAGAACTCGAATCGCGCGCCGAACTGGAAGTAGCGGGGCAACTGCCCTGCCGCGCTTCCCGAAATCGTGCCGAAAAACGGATTCGGCAAGTCCGCGGCGGTGTTTCCCACGCCCGAGTTAGGCTGCCCGAAACGCGGATGATTGAGAAAGTTAAAAATCTCCGCGCGCAGGTCAATCTTCATGCCTTCCCTGACGACAAACGATTTGTAAAGGTTCAAATCCATGTTGTGAATGCCGTCCACGCGCAAGCCGGAATAATAGCGTGGGCCATTGCCTGGATTCTGGTCGCCGGGGTCGGCAAAACAGGCTGGGTTAAAGAAAGAGCTGACATCCGCACCGCTGCTGTTTGCCTGCCAATCGAGCGCGACCGTGTGCATACTGGTGCCGCTCTTGAGTTGCGAGCACACGATGTTGGGACGCTGGCTGCCGCTCATCAGCCGTGCCGTGGCCAGCCCGATCGCCATGGGCTGACCCGATTGCTCAGTTGCCATGGTTGCGATGTGCCAGCCTCCGACGACCGCGTCGAGGGCACGATTCATGTTTCCGCCGATCCACTCCTTCCGGCCCACGGGCACGTCCAGAATGACAGCGGCGGCCAGCCGCTGCGGAGTGTCGCTGCCGCCGACGCTGTGCTCGGCATAGAGCCGGTCCAGTTGTTGGGGCAGACCGTTCCCCAGTGAGCCAACCCAGTTATTGCGACCTGCCGAGGAATCGTCGGTCTCCTTCGAGACCGTGTAGTTGCCTTCGAAACTGATGTTATGCGTGGTGCGCTTCTCGAAGCGGATCTGCATCGCGTTGTACCACGAGTTGGCTTCCTCGATCATCAAGCCCTCGAAATCTTGCGCGAACTGCGGGTAGGGCATGAGCAGATACGGCAACGGAAGGGTCGAACTGCCGTAGTTCGAATCAGGCTCGTTGAAGCAAGGGCCGGGAGGGCAAGGCGGCGTGAACATTGGGGCGAACGGGTTAGCGACGTTAGTATTCTGAAGGAACGAACTGACGCAGCTGTCCGTTTGACAGGTCGAATCGGTTGGGGTCACCGCGGCGGAAATCTGCGCCAATAAAGACGACGAAACAAAGTCGCGGTTGTTCGTGCCCGACCAGGGCAGATGCGTGCTGCGGTTAGCCACGTAGTCGATGCTCACCACAAGCTCGCTGGGCAAAGACCGCTGGATTCCCAGGTTCCACTGGTAAATGTCGGCGTCACGCGCTGCCGTTGTCCCCAGATCGTTATTGTTTTGGTATCCCCAGTTCGCCAGCTGGCCATACTCGGTGCCCTGCGGGCCCGTAAAGCCGGAGGGGAAGGGATTCGACAGGGTCGCGGATTGGGTCGCAAAGTCGTTGTTGGTAAAGAAAATTGTGGCCGTCTTGCGGAAGGCCGTGCCGGGGTACTGGAAGTTCGTGGCCGGACTCATTCCAAAATAGATGCCGGCTCCGCCGCGCATGACGGTCTTGCCGTCGATCTGGTAGGCAAAGCCGAGGCGTGGCCCGATGTCTTTGCGATAGGTCGGGACGGTGCGCATGCTCGACGTCGGGAACAACGTCGTGCCATACAACTCCTCAGAGGAGGGGAAACTTACACTTGTGCTTGAACCGTTTGGATTGGTCAGCGCGGCCTGAACGCTGGTGGTGTTAATGTTTACGCCGGTGTCGGCGGTGAAATCGCTGAACTCGATCCGGTTGTAGCGCTCGTTATAAGGCGTGCTCCACTCGTAGCGAATACCCAGGTTGACGGTCAGCTTCGAGTTGATCCTCCAGTCGTCCTGGAAGTAAAAGCCCGTCTCCTTCGATTTGTTGGCCACCGAAGGATACACAATCACGTCAGTGGAGGCGTTGATGTTGTCGGCGTAACCGAAGGCGAGGCTCGCAAACGGATTGCCGGTTGCGAGCGTCGAGATCCCCGAGCTTGGTTCTCCGGGGGTATTGTAAACCTCTGTAGTGTTGCTGTTTGGCGTCGGTGAAGTGACGTCATCGGTGAATGTCAGGTAGCCGGTCGGGTTCGGCGGTTGCCAGAAGTTGTTGTAGAACAGTCTCTGCTCTCCACCAATCTTCATCAGATGCCGGCTTTTGGAAATCACCAGCTGGGAAGAGTAGCTGTAGAGCGTGTGGCCAAAGGTGGTGTTCACACAGCACTGGTCGTAGAGATCGGTCCACGGAAACGCGCCTTGCATGATGAAACTAGGCATGCGTGTGAGATTGTTTGCCTGCTGGAAGATAGGTGACAGCGGCTGCGCTCCGCTGGGCAGCGAGGCATTGAAGCTGGACATTGTGGGAAGACCTGGGATCTCCAACTCGTGCACCCGGTCTACTGCAGCGCGGCTGGTCCACACGATGCGCGGATTGACCGTCCAGCTATATTCCAGGCCGCCGTTCTGCGCCAGCACTACGTCGCTTTGGATACCGTCATTGATAAAGCCGTCTCCCAGAAATGTGGGATTGTCGAAATTCGACCATCCCCGGCTGTAGCGGCCGTTGATGCTGTGATGTTCGCTGATCTGATGGTCCAGTTTGACGTCAAACTGGTAATCCGGACTATGCCCCACGCCGGCGAACTGGTAGTTGCCGAATTCCTGCCCTACGGGTCCAACGTTGGGCTGCGGGTACAGGTTCAGAACGGCCAGCCCGATCGGGCCAACCGGGCCGTTCGGGGCGATCTCGCTGGGAGGGATGACATTTCCTGGAACTAGCGGCCGGCACATGCCGGTCATCGGGGCCGTGCACGGAACGAGAGGCTGCGTCGGGTCGTAAATCATATTTGCTGCCGCCGAGAAATCGCCCGTTCGCTCCGCCATCGTCGGCACCGACGCCAGACCACTGATGGCATAGTCGCTTCGGACTTTCTCAAAATCGACGAAGAAAAACGTATTGTTCTTCTTGAGCGGACCGCCCAGAGAAAATCCTCCCTGGTCGCGCTTG
>Ga0187782_10004821_pt1 | contig 10082 bp, 7 predicted proteins | sample 0715_SJ02_MP15_2_FD_132454 | JGI IMG/M metagenome (GOLD analysis project Ga0187782, IMG submission 132454) | Tropical peat soil microbial communities from peatlands in Department of Meta, Colombia - 0715_SJ02_MP15_20_MG | ecosystem: Environmental > Terrestrial > Soil > Wetlands > Peat | place...
CTTGAATGCCGCCGTGGTCTGCCTCGTTTTCCTCGTCACCGAACGGACTTTCCGCGACCGAACGTTGGGCTTTGTGGCGGCGGTCATCTTCGCCTTGCACCCGATCCATACCGAGTCCGTCAACTGGATCGCCGCCGTGACAGACCTCCAACTCACGTTGTTCTACCTGCTCACCTTCTGGTTCTTTCTGAGGGTTGGAAAACCGGACCTGCACCACGCTTTAGTCCCCTCCTCAAAGAAGGCGGAAACCGGGGGCATCCCATCCTCCGCGACTCTGCGAACCGGAGATGCCCCCTCGTCTCTGAGCAGGCGCCCATGCCCGTCCGCTGACGGGCACCCAGAAACCATGAAAATAACCCCTCACCCCGACCCCCCTTCCCCTCTTCCCTCTCCCTGGGGGAGAGGGAAGAGGGGAAGGGGTGAAAGGGTGAGGGGTCTTGGCTCGGATTTTCAAAGCAAGGGATTATGGGGAGATGCTACAAAACTTGGCATGGTTCTGAGCTTCACGCTGGCGCTGTTGGCCAAAGAACCGGCAGTCACGTTGCCTTTTCTGGCGGCCTTTTATGAGCACTTTCTGCGTGACGACCGGGCGCAGACCACTCTCGTGCAGAAGGTTTCACGGTATTTGAGCTTGTGGCTGGTCGATATCGCCTACCTACTATTTAGAATCCGAATCTTCGACAGGCTGGCGCCGGTATTGCAGTTGCCACAGATTAGCCGGCATGAGGCCTTCTACTCATCATTCGCATTAGTCGCACAATACGTTTGGAAACTCCTCTGGCCGGTGAGTCTCTGTGGCTTCTACTCTTTCCACAAGACTCTTGCGCTCTCTGACCCTCGAGCGATCGCCGGTGTCCTCGTTCTGGGGCTGTCCCTCGGCGCGTTCGCTTACTCCTGGAAAAGAGAGCGCCTTGTTGCGTTCGGATTGTTGTGGTTTTTCCTGAATCTCACGCCCGTCCTCAATGCGCGGTGGCTGGGCGCGAACGTTTTTACGGAGCGATACCTCTATCTTCCTTCGCTGGGGTTCTGCTGGATCGCGGCCTGGGGAGGGAGGCTACTGTGGATAAGGCTGGTAGAACATCCCGCCGCTCGCAAGTTCTTCGCTGCGGGACTGGCCGTGGTGGCCATCCTTTGCGTGCCAAGAATTGTTACGCGCAACCGCATTTGGCGCGATGACCCGACCTTTTACAGGAACACGCTAGCTGCGCAACCGGATGCTATCGCTCTGCGCATCAACTTGGGCGCGGTATATTGGAATCTGGGCAATGCGGATCAAGCCGAGGTGGAGTGGCGCGAGGCGCTGCGCCGGGCCCCCAATCACTGGTTGATTCTGAACAACCTGGGACTCGCCTCTGCCCGGAAAAAGCGCTACGGTGAAGCCATCGAGGATTTTCAGCGCTCCATACGGCTTCGCCCAAACTATGCCGACTCGCATATGAACCTGGGGCGAACTTATGCCGAAACTGGGGCCATGGAAAAAGCGGAAGCGCAATTGAGGGCGGCAGTGGCACTTGCCCCCCTCTACGTTCAGGCCAGGAACGAGTTGGCAAAGTTTTATTTGGATGGCGGAAGGTTCGTCGAGGCCGAGCAGCAGTTACGGAGTTCCATTTCGAGTGGCGGCACAGCTCAGGCCTGGAATTCCTTAGGTGAAATCTACAACCGCTGGAACCGCTGGCAAGACGCCGAGCACGCCTTCCGGCAGGCGCTCGCCTTGGACGCCTTTGACAGTCGTGCTCACTTTGGGCTGGGCACTGCTCTGGAAGCGGAAGGCCGGACCAACGAAGCACTCAAAGAGTATGCAGCAGGCCTCCAGACGGATCCTCGAAATCCTGGTGCTCTTGAATCCTTGGAACGTCTGAAGGGATTGTTACATACTCCTAAATGACGGGAAATCGCGTGATCGAGAGAACAACAGATCGGGATATCGGGAGAACGCGAGATCAGGTGAACAGCCCTCGATGGGCGGGCCCTTGCTTAACTGGTCAACCGATCACGAGATCGGGCGATCAACCGATGGGCCGTTTCCCGATCGTCCGATCACCCAATCGCCCGATTCGCGTGGCGTGCTTCCTTATAATGGCTCTCATAATCGGCTGCGACGCCGCAGAGCGCCGCGCCTTGTGCGGTCTCCAGCCCTCTCCCCCTTGGGGGAGAGGGTGGACCGCCGCCCGCGTTTTCTTCAGCGGGGGCGGGCCGGGCCTTCGCCCGCTGAAGGGCTATGGGCGTCCAGGGCGCTCAAACAGCTACGGCTCGCAGGCAGGTGAGGGGGTCGCTGGCCCGCGCCTATCCGTTCGCGGCTCGCGTGCAGGAAGCACAGCCGCTGGGAACACGAGCTCCCTAGACGAGTTCGTGCATCAATTCGAGTCGAGCTATCATGCGGTCCGGACAATACGCGCAAACTTTACGCAGACTTACGTTAGCGCAGGCAACACGCGCATTGAGTCGGGGGTGGTTTACTTCGCTCGTGGTGGCTTGATGCGCTGGGATTACGAGCAGCCCCAATCGAAGCTCTTCCTCTCCGATGGCAAATCTCTGCTTCTTTACATCCCGGAGGAGAAGCAACTCACCCGCTCGTCCCTCAAAGCCAGCGACGACCTTCGAGTCCCTTTTCGCCTTTTGCTTTCAAGGCTTGAGTTGCGGCGGGTCTTTTCGCGGCTCGAGTTGACGCCTGGCGCCATCGAGCATCAGCCTGCGGACCGCGTCCTGCGCGGATACCCCAAGAAGGCGTTCCGAGAGGATTATCAGCAGGTCCTCATGGTAATAAGCCCCCAGTTTGATATCCGGCGTTTGCTCGTGACGCTTCCCGACCGGAGTACCATGGAGTTTGACTTTGATCACATCGAGCGGGACGTTCCGCTCGGCCGCCCTTTGTTCCGATTCACCCCCCCGCCTGGAACCGAAGTCATTGACCAGCAGTGATTCCCAGTGTGTGCCCTGTCTTGACCAAACGTTACCCGACCACGTAAACCGGGGTAGTGAGGACAAAGGTCTGTCAATCCGCTCAAGGCTGCCTGTAGCCGACCGCACTCGAGGACCAAGTAGATTTTTCCCATGCCTATGAGAAAGTACACATCACGGGCTCTCTCGCTTCGTGCTAACCCCTTAATATTCAGCCTGCAAGGGACGCTCGATATTTTGGTCATCGAGCTGCATTCCCCATGGCGTTGATATAAGCGCAAAGGAGGTTAAAGGGAGGCCAAACCCATGGACGTGCAAAGGTATAGACAGATTGCAGCCGCAGGAGTGACGTTTTGCTTGGTTTTCTTGAGCGCGGGATGCGCAACCAAGAAATATGTCCAGACCTATACCCAGAAAAACGTCAAACCACTGGAAGTGAAACTCGACAACACCAACAAGCAAGTGGCTGAAAACGGCGAAAGAATTACCGACCTGGATCGCAAGACCGAAAAAGGAATCTCCCAGGCTCAATCTTCCGCGGATGCTGCCAACCAACTCGCGAACAAAGCTCAGCAGTCCGCAGGGGATGCTCGAGGACTCGCCCAACAAGGAATCTCGGATGCTGCCGCGGTGAAACAGGAAGTGGAGAATGCGGACAATTTCCAATCCGTCAAGAAAGCGACGATCCTCTTTGGATTCGATAAGAGCAAGTTAACGCCGGAAGACATCGAGACTCTGGATAGTCTCGCCCAAGAGGCGACCGGCATGAAGCACTATGCAATCGAAGTAAAAGGGTTCACGGATAACGTTGGCCAAAGACAGTATAACTTACAGCTTAGCCACAGGCGCGCGGATGCTGTGGTGCGGTACCTCACTTCGGAAAAGCAGATACCCCTGGTCCGCCTCTATGTTGCCGGCTACGGTGAGGATGATCCTGCTGCTACCAACAAGACGCGCAGCGGCCGAGAGCAGAATCGTCGCGTGGATGTGAGCCTACTGGCTCCACAGCAATCTGGCCCGGCGGCAGAAACTCAAGGGCAAGCGCAGGGTTCCGAGGCACGAGCACGGCAGTCTACGACTACCCCTCAACAATAAAGGTCGCGAGCCGGCGCTGCGGCGGAATGAAACGCCACGGCGCCCTGCGGCTCTCGCCCAGCTCCATTCAGCGCGTGCTCAACAGGTGTAGGAACGAATATTTTTCCTTACAGAACGTAGGTTCGAATGGCTGCGGCAACGCCGTCTTCGTCGTTGGGGAGGGTCAGGGTCCACTCAGGCCGGTGCAGCTCGGGGCAGTGATTTCCCATCAGGACAGGCAATCCGGCGTACTGAAGCATCTCGAGGTCGTTAAAGTTGTCCCGGACTGCCATTATCTCTCCAGGTTGGATTCCACAATGCTCAGCCCAAATTTTCAATGCGCGTCCCTTCGAGCAGCCCTGATTCAGGACATCGAGGATGGAAATATTCGTAGTCAGGTACTTGGTCCAGGTAACATGAATGCTGGGCCGGAGAGGGGCTTCTGCCAATATCGTCTCCGCCGGCTCGATGTGCGCCGGAGGTCCTCCAATCATCACCTGGATGGGGTCGGTCTCGAGCGCCGCTTCGAGGTCCGGGACGAGCCGCAGGCAGTGGGGGCTGTTTTGGGTATACCAACTCAAAGGCCCGTCATCGGCGGCGTTGTCCTGCATAGTGACTTGGCCACAGCCAGGGGTGTGGAATATAGCGACAGAGTAGGGACGATATTCCCGCACCACCTCCAAGACCTGCTGAGCCACTTGCCGGGGAAGAAAATCCCGGTGGAGAACCTCACCCGAAGAGTTTGCAATGAGGGCGCCGTTGGAGGTAATCAGAGTGAGCACACAGGGAATTTGGCTGACCAGTGGGAGGGCAGAATGAAACCTGCGCCCCGTGACGATGACGACCTGGACGTCACGTTCTAGCGCTTGGAGAAGTGCCCGACGGTTACCTTCCGAAATCTCTCGACGGCTGTTCAGCAGTGTACCGTCAAGGTCAATGGCTACGAGGCGAATCGACATGTAAACAGAATTCTAGCACTCCAGTCATTCCCACGAAAGCTGAAAGGCATTGCAAGCGCAAATCACCAATGCTCAGATCGTTGACCTGAGGTACGCTGCTTGTTAGACTCCCTACGTCGTGTCCCTGGTCACCCACCTCGAATGCGCACGCTGCGGAAAGCACCATGAGCCCGTCCGTGTTTATAATCTCTGTACTTGCGGCGCTCCTCTCCTGATGCGCTACGACCTTCGCCGGGCGGCGGAGACATTGCTCCTCGATCGAATGGCCTCGCGTGAAGCCACGTTGTGGCGATATCGGGAAGTTCTTCCCGTAACACGCGATTCCTCCGTCTTGTGTTTGGGTGAGGGATTCACGCCGCTGATCCACGCCCGGCGTCTAGGCAAGCGGCTGGGACTGCCCAGTTTGTATTTGAAGGATGAATCTCAGAATCCCACCGGCTCTTTCAAGGCACGTGGGCTGGCGGTGGCTGCCAGCATGGCCAACGAACTGGGCATTCGAAAGCTGGCGATGCCGTCGGCGGGAAACGCCGGCGGGGCACTGGCCGCTTATGCAGCTCAAGCGGGCCTGGAGGCGGTAATTTTTATGCCGGAGGAAACACCTATAGCGAACCGGCAGGAGTGCGCCTTGTTGGGAGCAAAGGTCGTGCTGGTCTCAGGCAGCATCAAAGAGTGCGGTCGAGAAATGAGGGAACAATTGAAGGACGGCGAGTGGTTCGATGTTTCCACTCTCCGCGAACCTTACCGGCTGGAAGGGAAGAAGACTATGGCCTATGAAGTCGTGGAGCAGCTTGGCGGGAGAGTCCCCCATGCAATGATCTACCCCACCGGCGGCGGGACAGGCCTGATCGGTATGTGGAAAGCGTTTCGAGAGATGGAAGAACTTGGCTGGACCGGAGGGTCTAGGCCACGAATGTTTTCAGTTCAGGCGCAGGGCTGCGCTCCCATCGTTCGGGCTTTCGCCCGGGGTAGCGACCGGGCCGAGGAGTGGGACGACCCGCAAACGATTGCCTCTGGTCTTCGCGTGCCCTCGGCAATCGGCGACTTCATGATGTTGCAGGCACTCCGGGAAAGCCGGGGGGCGGCTCTGGCCGTATCTGATTCTGACATGCTTGCGGCCATGCGTGAACTAGCGGAAACCGAGGGTCTGCTCACCTCGCCGGAAGGTGGGGCAACCTTGGCGGCACTCAAGAAACTGTTAGCGGACGGGTTTCTGGCCGGCCACGAGAGCATCATCTTATTTCTCACTGCCAGCGGGTATAAATATCAAGAAGTACTTGAAGCCCTGACAGAAACATCGTAGGGGCGGTCCTTGTGGCCGGCCTAGGGCAACCACAAGGGTTCCCCCTACGCAATATTTCAATCATATGCCAAAAACCGAGCGGCTCTATTACACCGATTGTTATTTGCGTGAATTTGAGGCGCGCCTTCTTCGTTCGGAGGCAGCGCCGAACGGTTTCAAGGTTTACCTGAACCGAACGGCCTTCTATCCTGCCTCAGGTGGACAGCCGGCGGATTTCGGGACCATCGCGGGCAGTGAGGTCCTTGATGTGGTTGACGAAGGCGAGGAAATCGCGCACCTCCTCCGCCAACCTCCGCAGGGCGAAAACGTGACCGGGAAAATCGCTTGGCCGAGGCGCTTTGACCACATGCAGCAACATACCGGGCAGCATATCTTATCGGCGGCCTTCGAAAAAACCTGTGATTACAAGACCGTCTCGTTTCACTTGGGGGAGGAGAGTTCAAGCGTTGATCTCGATTCTGACCGCCTCGGCTCGAAGCAACTCGAGGAAGCCGAAGATGCCGCTAACCAAGTGCTCTTCGAGGATCGTCCTGTGCGGATCTCTTTTCAGCCAGCGGGAGATGCCAGCCGAATGGACTTGCGCAAGCCGACGTCGCGCGAGGGGGAGGTTCGGCTGGTCGAGGTGGAGGAATTTGATCTCTCGGCATGCGGAGGCACTCACGTCAACCGCACAGGAGCCGTGGGCTTGATTCTGCTGCGCAAGGTGGAGCGCATGAAGGGTTTGACCCGCGTGGAGTTCCTCTGCGGTGGCCGCGCCCTCCGCCAGGCGCGGAGGGATTTCAAACTATTAAGCGAAGCCGCGCTGCTGTTTTCCGCCGCCCCAGAGACACTCCCAGAACTCATCGCGAAACAGGGCCAGGAACTGCGCGAAGAGGCTCGGGGAAGGGAAAAGCTGCTCGAACGCTTGGCCGAATACCAAGCCAGAGAAATGTGGCAAGCTGCTGCCGTCGTCGGAGGGCGGCACGTCGTTCGCCAAGTCTTCCCGGCAGAAGAGGCAGGGCGGGTCAAAATGCTCGCGCATGCCTTGGCAAAGTTGCCTGGCGCCGTAGCCTTACTGGGAGTCAAAGGCCAGCTCACCAAACTTTTTTTCGCGCAGACCTCAGGCGGGTCTTCGGACATGGGCAACGTAATCAAGCAAACGCTCGCGAAGTTCGGTGGCAAGGGAGGCGGTGGCCGTGACTTTGCCCAGGGCGGGGGACTGGAAGAAAGCCGCCTGGAAGAGGCGCTGGCTTACGCCGAGGGGCTAGCGACGAGCGTGCTTTAGACAAGCCTGGGCAAGCCGCCCCCCTAGACGCGTTCCAAGATAGTTGGGAGCTGTCGACACGTCGACACTCGCGTGCTATATTGATGGCTGTAGTAAGAACCGTGGGCGCGTAGCTCAGTTGGGAGAGCGCGGCGTTCGCAACGCTGAGGCCGAGGGTTCGAATCCCTTCGCGTCCACCATCTCCTCTTATGCAATGCCCCAAATGCCGTCATGAAAATCCTGAAAAGGCACAATTCTGCACGCGCTGCCACACCCCTCTGCGCTTTGTCTGTCCCGCCTGCCGCCACGTTCAGGACCACGGCGGCGCATGCGACAAGTGCGGTGTAGACTTCGCCAAGTACGGGACGATGCTGGTTTTTCAGGCAAGAGCAGCAGCGCAGGAGAAACGGAGGCACACGCGGGGGAATGCGTCGCTTGCCAGGCAGATCCTTCTGATTCCTTTGACAGGGGGGCTGTCGCTTCTGAAGTATGTCTTTTCGCGATTGCGCCGGTAGCGCGGACGATGGGATTTCGGGTCCGCGACTCGTCTGCGGGACTGTGAAAATGCCACGGACCCCAAGACTGGGGGTCCGCGCCATGATCCTTACCTCTGACTCTTGCTCGCTATGTAACGCTTAGCCTTCGCAAGCAGTTCGCTGGCCTGGGGCATCTCCTGAACCGCTTTCTCAACCAACGGATCGTTTTCTACGGCGATCTGGCTGGCTTCTGTTTGGCCGAAAATGAATTCAACCAACGGGGGGCGGATACGGGTTTTGATGAAGTCCAAATTGTCTTTCAGCTCTTGGTCAGGGATTTGGATTTTCTGCTCAGCAAGGAACTGGCGGAATTCCTGGAGGACCGCGTCCGTCACTTGAAAGTCATTTGGAATGGTCTTGTGAATTCCGAGGTAATACTTAGCGAAGGCAAAGAAAACGTTGTGTTGTAGGAGCACTTCCTGAGTAGGAGTGAGCTTGGGGTCCTCGTACTTAACATCAGGTGTGATGCCGCCACCGCCATATACCTCGCGGCCGCCATCGGTGAGGCGAACGTCCGTGTGCGGAGTGGGAGAATTATCGGGACGATAGTAGTAATCGTACCAGGAAACATTGTTGTAGTCGCGCTGAATCAGCCTGCCGCTAGGAGTGTAGTAGCGGGCGGTGGTGAGCGCCAAGCCAGTGTGCTCGCTGAGGGGAAAGACAGTTTGAACCAGACCCTTTCCGAAGCTAGGCTCGCCCATCACCAGGGCGCGATCGTGATCCTGCAAGGCTCCTGTCACGATCTCCGCCGCACTTGCCGTAAAGCGGTTGATGAGCACCACTATGGGATACTCCTTGCCGCCGTCTCCCTTCCTCGTGTAGTAGCGTTTTTCCTGCGAGTGGCGACCGTAGTGGTACACGATCAACTGGCTCTTTTCCAGGAAATGGTCGGATACGTCAACGGCTTCTTGAAGCAAGCCTCCGGGATTCCCACGCAGGTCGAGAACCAATCCCTGAAGGTTCTTCTCACCCAGATTTTTGAGCGCGTCAGAGAGCTCATCGTTGGTGTTCTCGTTGAACCGGTTGATGTGAATGTAACCGATCCCCGGCTTGATCATGAACGCATCGTCCACGCTCTGCTGCGAAATCTCGTCGCGCGTGATGTCAAATTCCAATGGTTCATCGTACCCCTCACGCGTGGCCGTAATGTGAACCTGGGTCCCCTTGGGGCCTTTTAACTTCTCCGCCACTTGATGGGTGTCCATACCTTCAGTGGACTTCCCATTCACCTTAATGATGATATCGTCAGGCCTCAGACCAGCTCGAAACGCCGGCGAGCCGGGTATTGGCGTCACTACGAAGACCACCAGTTTGCCCAATTTCCCGGCGCGCTGCCCGATTTGCATTCCCACGCCATAATACTTGCCCTCCTGATCCTCACGCAGCAGCGAAAAGGCCAGCGGGTCATAAAAATTAGAGTGAGGGTCCAGGCTTCGCAAAGCGCCGGGGATAGCGCCAACATTGCTTTCACTGGGGCCGTAGATGGCCTTGTCCGGGTCCACTACATCGGCGTAGTTCTGCTCGACCACGTTGTAAATTCGGGTGAACTCGGTGAGACTGTTTTTTACCTCCGAGTCGTCACCACTCGTTGTGGCTTCGACTTGCCTCCCGTAAAGTCCTCCCAGCAACGTGCAGAGCAGAACCGTGCTCAAAATGAACCACAACAACCGTGGCGCCTGTTTCATATTAAATGCAGCTCCTCACCCTGCACGTTGCAGTATAACACAGATTCTCGGGCTGAACGACGCGCGCAATCATCATCTGTGACCACTCTACAGACCGCGACACTGCGCTTTCGCCCCTGTTTGTTAGACGCTTGGGATAGGCATCAGGTTGCGGGAAATAATCTTGACATCCCTACACCGCTCGCCTATCATGGGCTTGAGAGGTTGACCTTGTTTAGTGGCGCTTTTCCTGAGATCGCGTTCATCCTGTTTATCGCTTTTCTGCTTTTCGGGCCTAAGAAACTCCCGGAGATAGCGCGGACGCTGGGCAAGGGTTTGGGCGAATTGCGCCGTGCCTCCAACGAATTGAAGGTTTCGCTGGAAGAGGAAATCAAGAACCTGGACCGC
>Ga0187782_10004823_pt1 | contig 10079 bp, 10 predicted proteins | sample 0715_SJ02_MP15_2_FD_132454 | JGI IMG/M metagenome (GOLD analysis project Ga0187782, IMG submission 132454) | Tropical peat soil microbial communities from peatlands in Department of Meta, Colombia - 0715_SJ02_MP15_20_MG | ecosystem: Environmental > Terrestrial > Soil > Wetlands > Peat | place...
AACACCGTCAGAACACCTCGGGTTGCCGACACTAGATGATATCAAGCAAGGAGCGATCGTCACGAGGATAGCCGCTCACGTCGCCGACCTAGCGAGAGGAATGCCCAGCGCGCACAAGCTGGACGATAAAATGGCCAAATCACGGGCCAGCCTCGACTGGGAAAAACAATTCCGACTTTCAGTTGATCCCGATCTAGCAAGGGCGAAATTTAACTGCCGCGACCGACAGACCGATGCGTGCTCCATGTGCGGCGATCTGTGCGCGATAAAAATAGCAAAAGCGGCATTAGGTAACTCCAAGAGCTAGCTGGGTGTCGTTGAGAAGCGCGACTTATTCTTTCGCGCTGTAATTTGCTTGCAGGATTCTCAGGGCAAACAACGCAGCGTTTTTCCCGCCATCTATTCCGACCGACGCGACTGGAACTCCTGCAGGCATTTGCACTATCGAGAGCAGCGCATCTAAACCGCTCAGCGTGGTGCTTACAGGGACACCGATCACTGGGGCGTTCGTCTTTGACGCGATAATGCCTGGAAGAGCTGCAGATAGGCCTGCGATAGCAATATAAACCTTAGCGTGAGTTTTTTTTAGGTATTCATCGAGGCGCGTTGGCTCTCGATGCGCGGAAATAACCTTCAAGTCATACGCAACGCCCGCATCCTCGAGTATCTCTATCGTTTTTTCTGCAACGTGCATATCAGAGGTGGAGCCCACCAATATTACCACGTCGGGGTAATTCATCGCGGCATAGTTGTCCCGGGACTGTAAAACTCTTTCTGAATGAATACAGAGCACTTACGCGAAAGCCGCTCGTTTTTATCGTGAGCGTTGGGCAACCCATAGCAGCTTTTTGATACTCGCTTAATGTAAGAGAAGAGATGAGATGGGAGAAAGACGGCGACGTAGTAAGGCTGAGAATAGTACGAAAAAACTCTAAATACAGAGTGCTGCGATTTAATACGAAGACCGATGGCTGTTTGCGCACATAACGTAAAGGAGAAACGCGTTTATGGACAACACGACCGATACGTCATTGATAATGCTTCCTGGGCCCGTTCAGGTAGCGCCTCAAGTGCTGCGTGCCTTGTCAAAACCAATGATCAATCACAGGGGGCCTGAGTTCAAGAGGCTCTTAAACGAGAGCAGAGAAAAACTCCGCAGCGTTTTCAAGACAGAAAGCGACGTCTTTATCCTGAGTGGGTCTGGGACGTGTGCTATGGAAGCAGCTGTCGGAAACCTCGGGACAGACAAAAGATACATTGCACTCGAAAACGGCAAGTTCGGAGAACGACTGAAAATGCTGACCGCACGTTACGGCAGCTCAATGGCGGTCATAGTTGATTGGGGGATGTCGATCGAAGTTGAACAAGTCAAGCAGGCACTCGAAACTGGGGCAGATGCGATCACCCTTGTCCATAATGAAACCTCCACAGGCATGACGAATAATGTTCAACAGATAGGCGCTCTGTGCCGAAAAAAAGACGCTTTGCTAATTATGGATGGCGTATCGTCCATCGGCGGCATTCAAGCCCCTATAGATAAATGGGGTGTCGACATAGCGTTTACAGGCTCTCAGAAATGCCTCGGCTTGCCGCCAGGCCTTTCGATGATCTCGGTGAGTGATCGGGCGTGGGACGTCATCAAAACCGCGGAGAAAAGACCGTACTACGCCGACCTTCTCGCATACAGGGAAGCAGCCGAAAAAGGCCAGACGCCCTACACGCCCGCAATGCCGCTGTTTTTCGCGCTCGAAGAGGCTCTTAAACTGTTGGAAGTTGAGGGGCTTGAGGCACGCATCGATCGGTATAGCGTTTATGCAGAATCGATTCGCACAGCCGTTCAGGCTATGGACTTGGAGCTATTTCCAAAGCTCGGTCCTTCAAGCGCGTATTCGAATACGGTTACGGCGATCAACGTCCCTGCTGAAATGGAATTCGCGGCACTCAAGGAGGCGATGGACCGCCGAGGCATCACCATCGCCGGCGGCCAAGAACGGCTAAAAGGCCATATCTTCCGAATAGGCAACATGGGCAATCTCAGCAAGGGCGATATATTGCAGGTGATAGAAAAGCTCGAGCTAATACTGCTGGAAAACGGCGTTGTTGACGAGATGGGGGCAGGAACTCTCGCGGCCGATTGTGTGCTCGAAGAATTGTAATACGCTAGGCTCACCTTGAAGGTAGGAGTACTACGCATGAAAATAGGAATAGCCGATACCACTTTTGCTAGGTATGACATGGCTAAAGCGGCGATAGACGAACTGCGCCGCTGGGTGCCAGGCACGATTCATAGGTACACTGTGCCAGGCATCAAAGATCTACCAGTCGCGTCAAAGAAGCTCATAGAAGAATCAGGGTGTGACATTGTGATGGCGCTCGGCATGCCTGGCTCGGCTGCCATCGACAAACAGTGTGCACACGAAGCATCGACGGGCCTCATAATGGCGCAGCTAATGACAAATAAACACATTATAGAGGTATTCGTTTATGAAGATGAAGCAGCGAGCGACAAAGAGCTTGCGAGGCTAGCCGACGCACGAACGCGTGAACACGCCCAGAACGTATATAAGCTGTTGAACAATCGCTTGACGGAAGAAGCTGGTAAAGGCAAGAGAGAGGGTTTTGCTGACGTAGAACCAGTGAATTTTTGAGCACCACTCAAAGGAGTTTTATCATGGAACAGAAAAATGAAGCGCGTATAAGGCTTGGATTCGTGGTGGCTGAATTTAATCGGGACATTACATACCAAATGGAGATTCTTGCTAAAGAACACGCGGCATTCCTAGACGCTGATGTCGTGAAAACCATTTTGGTTCCTGGAGTTTTTGACATGCCCTTAGCAGTCAAAAATTTGGCCACAGACGATAGGGTAGACGCCGTGGTTACAATCGGCTGCGTGATTGAAGGAGCAACTGCGCACGACGAAATCGTCGCACAACACGCGACGCGAAAGATCGTCGATCTAGCCCTTGAGCACAACAAACCGATCACGTTGGGAATATCGGGTCCAAGAATGTCCCGCCTTGAAGCACACGAACGCGTGGATTATGCAAAAAGAGCTGTAGAAGCCGCTGTAAAGCTTTGCAAGAGACTCTGATGAACCCAAATCCGGTCATTGCGTCAAGAGTCCAACACATACCTGAGTCCGCCACGATGAGGATTGCGGACATGACAGCCAAGCTCAGAAATGAAGGGCGAGATATCATTAGTTTCAGTCTCGGTGAACCTGATTTTGAAACCCCGGAGAATATAAGAAAAGCAGCAAAAACTGCCCTCGATCGTGGTGAGACGCACTACACGCAAGGCAGCGGAATCCCGGAACTTCGAGAAGCGATAGCAGAGAAATTAAAAAATGACAATAACCTAGACGTCAGTGAAGCCGACGTGCTCGTAACTCCAGGCGCCAAGCAAGCGATATTTGAAGCGATCTGCACGCTCATCGAAGAAGGAGATAAGGTTTTGTTACTTGATCCTGCGTGGGTTTCCTACAAAGCAATCATTAAGTTCGCTGGTGGGAAGCCCGTCATGGTACCTGTTTCGGAACAGGATGGGTATGTGCCCGTTGACTTGCAGAGGTACATAACAAGAGATACTAAGCTCCTTATTCTAAACAGCCCGTGCAACCCTACCGGAGCCGTTTACAGCAAAAATGCGATAAAGACCATAGCTGAGACGGCTGAAGACTACGGTGTCTTTGTGCTATCAGACGAAGTCTATGAAAAGATCATTTATGGAGCTAAGCATCATAGCATAGGAAGTCTGATGCCTGACAGGACAATTACGATCAACGGATTCTCAAAGGCCTATGCCATGACGGGGTGGAGACTCGGATACGCAACTGCGCCTACGCCAATCCTTCAAGGCATGCTTAAGATCCAACAACATTCAGTAAGCAACGCAGCATCTTTTGCTCAAAGAGCTGGCGTTGAGGCCTTAAGAGGCGACCAAAGCGCCGTGCGTTTGATGGTGGCGGAGTTCAAAAAGCGGCGTGACCTTATGATCGACGGACTGCGCAAAATTGGGATGGGATGCGCACGCCCAAGAGGCGCATTTTACGCGTTCGCAAAGGTCTCGCAGTTCGGCAGTTCTGTCAAGGTGGCTGAAAAACTGTTACAGGAAGCTCTTGTCGCTGTAACGCCTGGCTCAGCTTTCGGACAAAACGGCGAGGGTTATGTACGTTTGTCGTACGCGACGAGCCGTCAAAACATAGAAAGGGGTATCTACAGAATAGGAGCAGTACTCGAGAACAGGCTTAGCACTTCACTCGACGCTTAATGATTTCGTGAATGATGTTTTCAGTGCCCGATAGCTCTCCGGTGTCTTGAAATGGTAGCCTGATAACTTTGGACGGAATGCTCCTTTTATCAAGATCTTCTTGGAGTTTTTTCTCGTCAAAGTACTGATCGAAGCCCAGAGCTACGATGTCTGGCTTTATTGTCACTAGGGGCTCGAACATGTCGTGCTCGCTCCCAAGTTCAGCGTGATCGACCATCTGCAAGGCGCTGACCACTTGCAGCCGTTGTCGTTCGGGGATTACTGGTTTTGACTTGTGCTGGATCGTGGTATCGCGGGACACAATTACAAATAGCTCGTCGCCCAGCTCCTTTGCTTTCTTTAGATACAAGATATGGCCTGGATGCAAAATATCAAACGTACCTGTTGCGAGTACTCTAGTCATTTTCGCCACCACCAAACGTTTCCTGTATGTCTTTATACACGGCACTCTCGTCAATTTCAACGTCTAGCACGTCAAGTTTCCTCCTGTTGCCGATCCTATCGTAGCACGCCCAGCTCGTAATATCATAAGGGTAGCCGACAATGATGTGGCAGTCTCCGCTTTGCATAAACAGTCGAATATCTGCATCTGAGGGCTGGAGCGCTCCTGACGGGTGGCTATGCACTGATCCAACAATATGCGTGCTCACAGGAAGCATAAATAAATTCATGACGGCGCTTACGTTCGAAGACTGGGTAATAGGAACGTCCACGTCTGTGATAATCCCATCCGTCTCGTATAACATCCCGGCGAATTCCTTAGGGTGCGAGGATGCGCTCACTTCAAGGACAAACTTCAATGCGTCACGAGCTATGCCTTTGATTTTCTTCTTCATAAGTTGACCCGCAATCACTAGCACTCAGTCGATGTTTTTTACCGAACCGAAGTGCAAAAAAGAATTTTTCGGCGGTCCAGCCAGTTGCTAATCTAGTGCCTCAGGACTCATAGGGATCATCATTGCGTCTTTGACGCTCAGAAGTCGTTGTACATCATTGGCACAATATGATTGACCTCCCCACTATTATAGATATACCTCACCAAGCCCGTACCACTTGCGTGCCTGCGTCGTGTGCGCACCTTTATCCAAGCGCAGCGCCTTCGATCAAATTACGTCTAGACGTGCCGAGGATTAAAATGACAAGAATAAAGATCAGGGGGTTACGATGCGGAGGGAGGGATTCGAACCCGCGAACTCCTTTGAGAGTGGATCTTGAGCCCACCGCCGTTGACCACTTGGCTACCTCCGCTTCTTTGATTCAGTATAATTTTGACGTATTTCTATTTAACTAATTTCTGCGCGCGTTTGTTTTCCTCGCGAAGAATTGGACCCACCTGACAGTATCTATTGTGTCGAACAACGTGATGCAAGTTAGTTCGCGGACCGGGGGAAACAACTGAAAGCTATACGATACGTTAAATTAACTCCAAAGGCAGCGACTGAGAGTAAACTGCCGAGATTCGATCAGATCGGCCTTGCAGAGAGATTCGCAGTAAGCTATCGCAATTTCTAAATATGCTTGTCGCTTTTATAAAGTAGGTGATTATCGTGGTTGTCGGAGTTACAATGGTCAACGTCGTTCCGGGCGAAGAACGATATGTGTACCGAACGCTTTTAGCGTTAGGAGGTATACGAGAAGTATATCACGTTTTTGGAGAATATGATTTTGTAGTCATCATCGAAGTCGAAGGACTCACAGCATTGAATAATTCGGTTGATAACATACGAGATATCAAAGGAGTCACTACAACTCACACGATCGTTGGCGCTGAACTGTAATTGGGAGAACCCCTGATGGCCGAAAACATTGCCGAGAAGCTTGCGCAAAAACAACGTGAGATTAGCATAGCTGAATTCTTTGAAAAAAACCGTCAGATCCTCGGTTTCGACTCATCGACGCGAAGCCTGATAACAAGTGTCAAAGAAGCGGTCGACAATGCACTCGATGCCTGCGAAGAGAGCGGCGTACTTCCTGATATTCTAATTGAAGTTCAGAAGGTGGACAAAGATACGTATCGGCTCATAGCGGAAGACAACGGCCCTGGCATCGTGAAAGAACAGATACCGCGAGTTTTCGGAAAGCTCCTTTACGGCTCTCGATTTCACGCCCTCAAACAGAGCAGAGGACAGCAAGGCATAGGAATCTCGGCGGTCGTCTTGTACGCGCAGCTGACATCTGGACGGCCTACGGTAATATACTCCAAAACGGGAAAGAACAAGGAAGCCCATTACTACGAGCTTGTTATCAACACGAAAACGAACGAACCGGAAATATTGATGGAAAAAATTGTGCCGTGGGATAGGCCTCACGGAACCAGAATTGAAGTCGAAATGGAAGGTACATACGTCCGCGCTCGCAAACAATCGATATATGGCTATGCAAAATCGACTGCGATAGTCAATCCACACGCCCGACTAACGTTGATTGAACCGACAGGAGACACTCAAGTGTTTGAGCGTGTGACAGAAGTCTTGCCGGTCGAACCCTGTGAAATACTGCCACATCCCGAGGGCATTGAACTCGGCACGCTCATCAAAATGCTGCGGTACACGGAGAGGAGGCGACTCACCTCATTCTTGACAAACGAGTTTGCCCGCATCGGACACAAAACCGCGAAAGAGATATGTGCAAAAGCTGGAATAGATCCCGACGTAAACCCCAGTGACCTCTCACGCGATCAGGCAAAACGCTTGCTCGAAGCGTTCAAGACTGTCAAAATCATCGCGCCTTCGACGGAATGCCTTTCCCCAATAACAGAAGAGCTGATCAGAAAGGGGCTGGAAAAGGAATACGACGTTGATTTTATTGCGACGACCACACGGGACGCCTCTGTGCACACAGGCAACCCGTTCATCGTCGAGGCGGGCATTGCCTACGGAGGGAGTTTGCCAAAGGAAGAAAAGACAGACATCCTGCGATTTGCGAACCGAGTTCCCTTACTATATCAGCAAGGTGGGTGCGCGAGTACTCACGCCGTAGAAAAGATCAACTGGAGGAACTATGAACTGCTGCAACCAGGGGGGAGCGGCATTCCCCAAGGCCCAGCCGTCATTCTCACACACGTCGCGTCAACGAATGTTCCTTTCACTTCTGAGTCAAAAGAAGCAATAGCGGATATCCCCGAGATTGTGGACGAGATAGAACTTGCGGTCCGAGACGTCGCGCGCGGGCTCAAGAACTACTTGGCAAAGCAAAAAATACTGGCGAAGCGAAAAGAGAAAGAAGAAATAATAGAAAGGGTCCTTCCCAAGCTTGCTGAGAAGGTATCCCAAGTAACAGGCGGGCCGCAACCGGATATTCAACCCATCGTTGCTAAGATTATGGGGAATGTCCTCGTGCGAAAGACGATTGAACAGAGCGACAACACGTCGATGGTCACGATCCGTATCAAAAACTTTTCTGAGAGCCAAAAAGAGTTTAGGCTGCACCAAGTTTCTACTGTAGAAATCGAAGATCCAACTCCCAAGCCAAGAGTGTCAAGTTATGACGGCCAATTCGACAACATCTGGAAGGTATCAATCAAGCCTAATGCAGAAAAAAAAGTTAGATACACGGTTAAGTCCGAGCAGTCCCCAGGCGCTAATCCTCTCGTTGAGGGGATACTTGCTGAGATGGTTACAGGAGCTGACGCGCTACCTAAGAAGCGAGCTAATGAGTGAGGCAAAGCATGAGTGTTGAAGAAGAGCTATTGAAAGCAAAAAAGGAGAAAGACAGTTTAACCAAGCAAAAGCTCCTACAAATCATCAACACAATCTACGACCAGTTTGTCAAAGAACAAATTCCGCAGCTCCTGATTCCAACAAGAACGAAATCGAATATCGCGTTTAACGAAGAATCAGAGGTTTGGGTTTATGGAGAACGTGAGAGTGCCAGGAGCTGCAAGACTGTGAGAGGCGCCTATAGCCTCCTCAAGTCAAGTTATACGATTGAATTTCTCAATAAACAGCTCGAGGAGAACCGCTCATCAACACTCAGAGAGCTTTATTATATCTCTGAAGGCTGGAAACTAGCAAAGTTCAGAGAGCAGCCCGAGTCAGACAGAATGATCGAGGATCTTGAAATCATAACTGAGCTACAACGCGAGAATTTCCACGTTCGGCCCGAAGAAAATGGCGCCACCATTTTCGGTCCCATTCGAATTAAAGAAAACGTGGAAAGACGCGGCCAAGTATCGGAACGAGTCATCCATTGCATTGATGATGTTGGGGAGGGCGGATATCAGATCCCTTACAACGTCGACAACCTAGATTTCGTAGAGCACGACGCTAAGTTCATCATCGCTATCGAAACTGGCGGTATGCGCGATAGACTTATTGAAAACGGATTCGATACAGATCACAACGCGATTATCGTGCACCTGAAAGGCCAGCCAGCGCGAAGCACACGGCGGCTTTTGAAAAGGATGAACGAGCGGCTAAAGCTGCCAGTCGTCGTGTTTACCGACGGAGATCCTTGGTCCTACCGAATCTTCGCCTCCGTCGCGTACGGGTCGATCAAGAGTGCACACATGTCTGAGTACATGGCAACCCCAGCAGCACAATTCATTGGCGTACGCCCGAGCGACATCGTCAACTATGACTTGCCGACCGATAAGCTATCTGATCAGGACGTGCGAGCACTTCAATCAGAGCTCACCGACCCACGTTTTGGTACTGATTTCTGGAAGGATGAGATCAACCTCCAGCTTGAACTGAAAAAGAAGTCTGAACAACAAGCGTTTGCAAGTAGAGGTCTAGACTACGTTACTGACGTATATCTTCCTGAAAGACTGACCAGTCTCGGGATCATTTGATTGGTAGTGAGTAGTCGCGCGAGGCTCTCTTTATGTGAAAGTTGTGCAGATGACTATTGAAACGCCTGCATGAGAAGAGTTTTTCTGTGGCCCCACGCAGAAGGCTAGCCGGGTTCGCCCGAACCAGTTCCACAAACTTGCCTCCCCCACCCCTTCTTCGCTCTAATAGACCCCTTGTTGAAAACAACTTCGCCGCGCACCATCGTGAGTGATGGAAAGACGCCTTCAAAGCCTTCAAAAGGGGTCCAACCACACTTGCTCCTCATCAAGCTCGACGTTATCGGTTTCTTGTCCTTGAGATCCACAAGTATGAGATCTGCGTCAAATCCTTCGGCTATTGCTCCTTTGCTCCTTAAATTGAATCTATCTGCAGGAGCCGTGCACACCAAGTCAACAAAACGTCCGAGACCAATCTGATCCAGCTTCGAGAGTAGCAACGGAAGTAGAGTTTGAACTCCTGGAACCCCGGGAGGGGCGCTCGGCATTTTTTTGTCTGCAGTTGAGTGGGGCGCGTGGTCGCTTGCGACCATATCAACATGGTCGAGGTGCGACCACAGCAGAGCGACATCACGCTGGCTTCTAAGCGGCGGGTTCATTGTACCAAATGGACCAAGTCTTTTGTTATCAAGCTTGGAAAGAAAAAGGTGATGCGGAGTCACCTCACAGGTAACGTCCTGATCGGAGGCTCTCACTACATCGAGCCCTGCCGCTGTGCTTAGATGGCTGACATGTATTTTGGCTCCTACTCCTCTATTACATTCGAAAACTTTTCTAATCGCTGCAGCCTCGCTCGGGTTTTCACCAGCGCGCGATTCAGCGTGGACACACAAGATGGCATCAAGGCGCTTGATAGTTTGCAGCGCGCACAGTAAGTCCTCACGCGACTCACGTTGAATGAATGCCTCTCCAAAAGCCGTGGCCCCGAGTCGCCAAACATCTTCGAGCTGGTCCAACCTATTGATAGCCCCGTTGATGCCATAATCAATAACGGATTTTCGTGCGGCGCGCTGCTTGG
>Ga0187782_10004825_pt1 | contig 10074 bp, 5 predicted proteins | sample 0715_SJ02_MP15_2_FD_132454 | JGI IMG/M metagenome (GOLD analysis project Ga0187782, IMG submission 132454) | Tropical peat soil microbial communities from peatlands in Department of Meta, Colombia - 0715_SJ02_MP15_20_MG | ecosystem: Environmental > Terrestrial > Soil > Wetlands > Peat | place...
ACGGCCGCCAAGCTCGCATCGAAAAGGGAGAGCATGCAACTGCGCCGCATCGCGCCGGTGGGATAGCGGCGGTCCATGAGGCGCGTGAGGACGCTCAAAGCCTTCAAGCAGCCTTCATCGCTCGCCGCCGCGCACTCGAGCGCCTCAAGGAACGCTCGAAGCTCCGCATAGTCCCAGCCCAACAACTGTTCCTTGGCCCACGTAAATAGCTCGTCGGCGGGCAGGTCAGGCGGCGCAACGACGGTATGCGAGACGGCAGCCGATGGCTGATAAGGCTTCGCCAGCGCGCCCAACTCGATGCGCCGGCCGAACTTGTCGGTGGAGACAAGGAAATGCAGAGATCCTTCGCTGCACTCACTCGATAGTCCTGCGGAAGGGCGGGTCTTCAGCCCCGCCGCCGTGGGGCCGGATAAGGTGTGGGCCTTTAGGCCCTGAATCTGCGTCGCTTCAGGGGCTAAAGCCCCTTCTCGATCATGCGCGTTGGGCGGCGGGGCTGAAGCCCCGCCCTTCCGTCTGACATTCATCTCCTGGGGTGGGCCGCAGGCCCATGACCACTCAGGATGACAGACAGGAGGCTCAAGACGACCTTCTGCGACTGTTTTTGAGCGATCATGCTGTCCCGCTCCGTCATTTGGCTCGACGGTGAAAACGAACGCGCCGCCGTCCGTATGGCTGCCGCCACGCGCGTTCCAGTAGCGGTCGGCGTGACTCCAGAAGCGCGAGTCTTCCGCGGCCAGGCTCTCGAGCGTGGCGTCGAGAGCCTGCTTCTCCGACGCTGCCAAACCAATCGAGACCTCGCCTTGCTGCAAGGCGAAGACTTGCGGACGCAACATGCTGGTATCGGTGATTCCGATCAGGCGAAACGCCCGTTCGCCCGGGACCGATTGCGCGATGAGAAAGAACCAGGGCCCGTCCGGCGAGCCGTGCATATGCACCGCCTGAAGCTGCTGGTAGAGCGCCTGCTTCTCGCTGGAAAGCAGCGTGAAGTCTCGCTCCGTGGTGGGCGCCAGAGCTTCAATCACATACTCGAGCGGGTAGGAGTAAGTGCGGTGCAAAAGGTCGAAAAGGAGCACCGACACTTCCGTATCCGTGAGGAAGAGGGGGTAGATGTTCCGTTGTGCCAGGTAGTCGCAGATGGAAGCGTAGTTGGCAAAGTCGCCGTTGTGCACCAGGGCTTCGTGCAGTCCGACGAAAGGGTGCGCGCCGCCCGGATGCCAAACCTTGCCCTTGGTCGGGTAACGATGGTGGCCGAGCCAGACGTGAGCGTGGAGATTTTCGAGTTGGTAATACCGGATCACGTCGTCGCCGTAGCCGACCATCTTGAGCGCCAGCATGTTCTTTCCGTGCGACAAAACGAAGGCGCGCTTCTCGCCTGTGGAGGCGTAGTAGGCGCGGTTCAGGCGGTAGCTGTTCTGGTAGACGATCTCGTCCTCGAGACGCTCAGGGGGCGCATCCGGCACCTGGGCTGCGGTCAGGCCAGCTTCCGTTCCGAAAGCGTCAATGGCCTCAGGCTTGACGCGTCCAAAATAGATGCGGACCTCCGGAGGTTTGACGCCCAGGCTCTCGAGCAGCTTCTCATTCTTGCTTCCCTCGAGGGAGCGCGCCTGATCGATCTCGAAGGTCGGCTCGAGGTAATCGCGTTCCACCTCGGAACGAGCGCTCGAGTCGAGATAGGCGATCGCGAGCAGGTAGCAGTTCTCGAGGACCTCGCGCGAGACGCCCAGTTCCGCCGGATCGAGTCCCACGGCGGCAATGCCGCCGCCCTTGCCGTTGCCTCGATTGCGCATTTGAGCGAGGCCCTGGAAGAGATGCCGGGCTGGAATCCGTTCGCTCGAGGCCATCCCGATGACGCCGCAGCCGCCCTCCGTTTCGCTCTTCCGCCAGGCGTCGCGGGGGCTGCCCTCCGGGACCAGATGTTTACGCGAGGCGAGGATTCTGGCGACCATCTCTCGTTGAATCATCAACACGCTCCGCTAAAATTCACCCCAAGCCGTCATTCCCGCGCAAGCGGGAAACCAATTTCTTCGGATGGACCCCCGCTTACTCGGGGGTGGCGCCGACTGCAAAGGTAAGCTCGATTCCGCAGTTTGGGCCGCAGGCCCATCATGCCTCTCGCCTGGCGCGATACACCAGCAAATCCGTTCTGCCCACCAGATCGCGTATCCGCGTGAGGCCTAGCCAGCGCAATATGTTGCGGAGCTGCAATCGGAAGGAGTGATACAAACTACCAAGGCGCTCGGCGGCCCAGTTTATTTCCACCAATTGCGAGAGTTCAGGATCGGTGGTAGTCAGCCCAAAGGGACAACCGCGGCCGCGTTCACAGTTGCCACATCGCGTGCAGCCCATAGCCACCAGTTCCGCCGTGCCGAGGACGGCGCCGTCCGCGCCTAAGGCGATGGCTTTCGCAATGTCGTACGCGGTGCGTATCCCGCCGCTGGCCATCACCGTGACTTCGCCTCGGATTCCCTCTTGCGACAAATAGCGGTGCACTCTGGGGATGGCAAACTCGATGGGCATAGCAATATTCTTCTTAGCGATTTCCGGGGCGGCGCCCGTACCGCCGTAACTGCCGTCGAGATTGATGATGTGCGCACCGGCGTAATAGCTGCCCACCGCCACCATATCAATGTCCGTGGGCGTGGAGACTTTTACGGCAATGAGCGCTTCCGGATTAATTGTTTTGATCCAATCCAAGTGTTTCTTGTGATCCTCGACGGAATAGACGCTGTGGAAGGGGAACGGAGAAAACAAGCTGATCCACGGAACTGACTCGCGCATGCTGGCCACGGCCGTCGTGACCTTGTCGCCCAGCAGGTGTCCTCCCAAACCCGGCTTCGCGCCTTGCGCGTACTTGAATTCGACAATCCGTGCATCGCGGATAGTCTCTTCTCTCACCCCGAACATGCCGGTGGCGACCTGGGTGATCACGTGCGCCCTGTAGGCATGGAGCGAATCCGGGTAGCCGCCTTCCCCGGTGGAAGTGAAGGTGTTCCAGCCCTGGGCTGTTTTGGCGCGGGCAAGCATCACCTGCTCGCTGATCGAACCAAAGGACATCCCGGCTCCGTAAAAGGGCACAGGGATATCGATGCGCCGGTCATACGGACGGCGGTTGAGGGGAATGGAGAGATCGATCTCATGGTCGTGGGGAAGCCATTTGTCCTGGCGAAGGAATTTGAAGTCGAGGAGGTCGAAACCGCCGCCGGAGTCGCCCACTCGGTACTCGAGCCCACTGCCGGGAGGCTCGCCGGTCTCCGCCTCCAGCCACGTGGACAAGATCAAGTCGGAAGTCCAGCGGTAGTCGCCCATGGCCGGCAGATCCGCTTTGCCGAGATCGGGCCAAACGTCAAAGCCGCGGCGTAAGGCTGCGGTGTGCTTTTCGACGATGAGCTGTTCGTCAAATTTGTTCGGCGTTGTCATAGCCTTCAATTCCTGAAAAGGCTTCGCGTTCCAGAACCTTCTCCAACATGGCGCGCCCGGTCTCGCCCCGCAGGCGGCGGACTTCCCGCAGACCCATAGCGCCCAACACCTCGAGCAGTTGATCGCGCCAGGAAGCCAGCAGGTTCACCATGCGCTGCGCAGCCCAGTCGACCGTCAGCCGGCGGGGGAGTTCGAAGGCGCTGCTCTCGCGGTTGGGGCATTCACCGAGGAAGCGGGCCTGTAGAGCCGCCAGCAACGCCGTCTCCACGGCAACGGCATCCAGACCGCAGATGATGGCCTTGGGAACGTGCTCGGCCGCGATAATGCCGCCGCTGCCGAGCAAGGTCACTTCGTCCCGGCAGCCCGCCTGGAGAAAGACGCCGTGCGCCTCGCGGATGAGATCCAGAACGAACCGCCCATCCCGCCCGCGGCCGTGATAATCGGCCAGCAAGTGGAAGACGCGGATTCCGGCTCGATAGTAAGTTGCAAGGTCCTCGTTCGAGCAAAAAGCCTGACGCAAGCAAATAGTGCTCGCGGCGAACCGAGTGCGAATGTCCCGAGCCAAGGCTCCATTCCAGCCGTCGAGTTCGATCATGGGCGGCATGAAGCGCAGATCGGCCAGCAGGCCTGCGTCCTCAGGGCCAACCAACGGAACGAGCGATTGCCCCTGGAGTTTGAATTTCTTGATTGCCCCAATAGGCAGCACCGCGAGCGTCTCCGCCTCCTGGGCCGCCTGCACGAGCCCTCGCACGTAGTTTGCTGAAAGGACAGACGCGGGCGGAGCATCGAACAAAACCGGAATGGGCAAGGAGAAAGTGCGCGCGCATTGCCCGGTGGCTGCCGCTGGCTCGTCAAAGGTGAGGAAGGAGGGCTTCTGGCCGATGTCGACGGAAGTGGAAATGAACTCGCGCCCGTGAATACCATCGCGGGTCGGACGCACGATTTCCGACATGTCCGTCCACATGCCGTCCCAGCCGTCTCCGCCGAAGCGCCCGCGATAGCCGGCCCCTTTCACCGGCACCCTTCCCGTTCTTGCCTCGTAGCAGTCGGTGTCGACGTGGCCGGGTGTGAAGTACGAATCGCCAAGGCGCAGGTATTCGGGATTAAGGCCCACGCGCACCATTTCGGGATGCTCAATCATGCAACGCAGGCACGCCACGCAAGAGTCGCTCCTGGGCGCGAATCCCCCGACAGGTCCCGAGAAGACGCCATATAAGCACGGCCGGCTGAGCGCCACGGCCCGGTTGCCGCGGTAGTGAATCAGTTCTCTGAGGAGATGCAAGGCCAAGCCTGGCTTTTGAACCCTCACGTGAGTGCGATTCGGAAAGGGCGCAATCTCAGGCGCTAAGCTGGTTTCAAGGTGGTAGCGCTGATACATGTTCTATCCCGACATAGGAAGGAATTCCCACTTGCCGGGTTTTCTCCCGCTTTAAGCCAATGCCGGGCGAGGGACGATAGCTGGCGGGCGGATAACATCCAATCGCAGATCAGGCCCGCCCAAAAGCCCATCCGGGTCACTAGGCCCGACAGTCTAAGACAGCAAATCGCGGAAAGCAAGTTTGGATTATTATTCACGAGAATGGTGTACAATCCCGGTGCTCGGTTGTGAAGTGATTGAGGCTGGTCGAAAATCCTGCAGGGCGAGGTTAATACAAATGAACCTTCTAACCACATTGAAAGGATCTTTGCTCGAATCGTTCTTTCCTTCCGCCTGGGACCTCGAGAAGTGGGACGCGTGTGTGGCTGAGGATCCCAAGGCCATCTTCGATCGCCAGCCGAAATGGCACCAGGACTTCTCGGTTCGCATGGCCGCCAACGTCGCCGACTTTGACGTGATGCTGGGCCACGAGTTAGCCATGGAAATTCGGCGCTGCCGCGAAGCGGGACGCAAGCTGGTCTTGATCCTGCCCGTCGGCCCCATGGGCATGTACCGATGGACGGTCTACTTCCTGCGCGAATGGAGCATCCCTTGCCAGCACGTGTACGGTTTCAACATGGATGAGTGGAGCGATCACGAAGGCAACACGCTTCCCCCTGACAATCCCGGCGCGTTCCAGTACGCCATGGAGACGGCCTTCTACACACCTCTCGCTAACCTTACGATTCCGCTCCAGCAGCGCTTTTTTGCTACGCGCCGCCTGCTTCCCGAGTATCCGGAACGAATCGGCGCGCTGCGCAAGGAAGGCGCCAAGCTGGTGGTGGTCTATGGCATTGGGCGCGCCTGCCATATCGCTTTTTGGGAACCCCACTTCGGGATCGAATTCGCGAGCGACGACGAGTGGCGAAGCCAGACTCATCGTTTGGGCGCCAAGCTGCACCCGCTGACCATCGAGCAGAATGCCATCACCAGCTTTAAGAGCCGGACCACTCTCGTTCCCGCGTTCGCCAATACCATCGGCCCGGCCTTCTTCGCACGCGCCGACTACGCCATTGGCGGAGCGGACGGGGAGCTTGGACGAGGCATGCAATGGCAGGGCCTGTCGTTGTGGGTTACGCTGCGGCACCCCGTGAGTCGCCATGTGCCGTCCACCTGGATGCCCACGCAACCCGGCGTCCTTTACTTTACCCAGGCGCTCGCCGGACCGTTGGTGGCGGAGTGCAACTGACCGGAAAAGCAGAAACTGGAAATTCGAAAATGGAAAATCGAAATCCCCGACTCGAATCTCAGGGGTCGCGTAACGACGATCGAAACTCGAAAGCCGAACCTTAGGGCGCCAAACTGGAAGGTCAATATCGCAATTAAGAAACGCAGCGTCGGTCTTCTATTTTCAAATCTCAGATTTCAGATTTGAATTGCCGGCGCGCAGGAGTGATGCATGACACCATTCGGTCGCAGTCTTGGACGCACAACTCCCTCTCTGTTTGCTTTTTCCGGCGCGCCGGAGGGATTGACGAAGACATTAAACAGCGCGAACCCGTCCCAAGTACTCCTTCCGCTTTTCATCGCATTGGCCTTCATTTGCGTTCCGGCCCGGCCGGCTCACGCGCAGGGTGCGGCGACGAATACGGCAGCGCCCTATCTCAATCCGGCTCTCGAGATAGACAAACGGGTGGATGACCTGGTTTCCCGGATGACACTCCAGGAAAAGGTGCTGCAAATGCAGCACACCGCGCCGGCGATTCCGCGTTTAGGGATTCCGTCTTACGATTGGTGGAGCGAAGCTCTGCACGGCATTGCGCGCTCGGGATACGCCACCGTGTTTCCGCAGGCCATCGGCATGGCGGCAGCCTGGGATACGCGCCTGGTGCGCCAGGAAGCCGAAGTCATTGCCACGGAAACGCGCGCCAAGTACAACCAGGCGCAGCGCGAAGGCAACCACAGCATCTATTATGGGCTCACCTTGTGGTCTCCCAATATCAACATCTTCCGCGACCCGCGTTGGGGCCGCGGCCAGGAAACCTACGGCGAGGACCCTTTCCTGACCTCGAGGCTGGGACTCGCTTTCGTCACCGGCCTGCAAGGCGAGGATCCGAAGTACCTGAAGACGGTGGCCACGCCCAAGCACTACGCGGTGCACAGCGGGCCGGAGAGCAGGCGCCACGGGTTCAACGTCAACGTCTCGCCGTACGATCTGGAAGACACGTATCTGCCCGCCTTTCGCGCCACGGTGGGCGAGGCGCACGCAGATTCCGTAATGTGCGCCTACAACGCCATCGACGGCGCGCCGGCCTGCGCCAACACCTTCCTGCTCCAAAAAACTTTGCGCGATGCCTGGAGTTTTCAGGGTTATGTGACTTCGGATTGCGGCGCCGTGGGCGACATCACTTACGGACACCGCTTTTCACCCGACAACGAACACGGCTCCGTCCTGGCGGTGGAGGCCGGAACGGACACGACCTGCGGCAACGAATACGTGGCGCTGGTGAAAGCTGTGCAGGACGGCCTGATCAAGGAAGGCGAGATCGACGCCGCCGTGAAACGTCTTTTCACCGCGAGGTTCCGGCTGGGCATGTTCGACCCGCCCAATTCCGTTCCCTTCAACCGAATACCCTTTTCGGAGGATGACTCGCCGCAACACCGCCAACTTGCCTTGTCGGCGGCGCGAGAGTCGATAGTCCTGCTGAAAAACCAAGGCCACACGCTGCCGCTCGAATCCGGTATCAAGACCATTGCCGTGATCGGGCCGAACGCAGAATCCCTGCCGGCGCTCGAGGGCAATTACCATGGCGTGCCGTCCCACCCGGTTTATCCTCTGGATGGCATCCGCAGACTCTTTGAACGCAAGGCCAGGGTCCTATACTCGCAAGGCTCCCCCTACCTCGCGGAACTGCCGGTCCCGGTGCCTCGCACGGTGTTTCATGGGGACGGCGCCGGTACGCAGGGCTTGAAGGCAGAATACTTTTCCAACCCCGACCTCTCCGGCCCACCCGCGCTCACGCGCACGGACTCGCAAATCCAGTTTGACTGGAACTCCGCCGCGCCGGCGCCCGGCGTGCCCATGAAGGCCTTCGCAGTGCGCTGGACCGGAGCCATCGCTCCGCCCGCGGCGGGGGACTACACCTTTAGCGTGCCGAAGCCGGGATGGAATCCGGCCGGTGGCAAAGAAATCTTCCGAGTGTTTCTGGACGGCAAGTTGGTGCTCGACACCACTCTGCCCGACCCCACCACCTGGGTTGGGCAAGGGGGGAAAGGACCGCAAACCAGCTTTCACGCCCACTTCGAAAATTCCAGCGCCCATGCCTTCCGGATGGAATACGTTCACCAGTCGCCGCTTTTTGGAGCGGGCGCCACGCTGAGTTGGCAACCCCCGGCCGCCGCACTGCGCCACGAGGCGCTAACCCTGGCTGAGCAGGCGGATCTGGTGGTGGCCTTCGTGGGACTTTCGCCGGAACTCGAGGGTGAAGAGATGCCCATTCAAGTGCCCGGCTTCAGCGGCGGCGACCGCACGGACATCGGCTTACCTCGCACCCAGCAGGAGTTGCTCGAGGCGCTGGCGGCAACCGGCAAGCCGTTGGTCGTGGTGCTGCTCAATGGCAGCGCGCTGGCGGTGAACTGGGCCGCGCTGCATGCCGCCGCCCTTCTCGAGGCCTGGTACCCCGGCGAAGAAGGCGGCACGGCCATTGCTGAGACGCTGGCGGGCTCCAACAATCCGGGCGGGCGACTGCCTGTGACCTTCTACGCTTCGCTCGATCAGCTTCCCCCTTTCGACAACTACTCGATGCGCGGGCGAACATATCGCTACTTCGGCGGCCACCCACTTTTCGCTTTCGGCTATGGGCTGAGTTATGCGAGCTTCGCTTACAGCAATCTCCGGCTTTCGACGCAAAGGCTCGAAGCCGGCCAGCCTCTCACCGTCGAAGCTGATGTCCGCAACACTACGGGGCCCGGCGGCGATGAAGTTGCCGATCTCTATCTCCAATACGCGCCGTCGCCAACCGCACCGCTCCGCGCACTCAAAAGCTTCGAGCGCGTGCATCTGGGAGCCGCGGAAACTCGGCATGTCACTTTCCGGCTCGACCCGCGCGACCTGAGCCAAGTCACCAAAGAGGGCGAACACCGGATTCTGCCCGGCACCTACACAGTGTTCGTCGGCGGAAGTCAACCGACCGAAGGCGCGCAAGGCCTCGAGGCCCGATTTCAAATCGCCGGGGAGATGAAGCTCCCGCGGTAAGCGCCTGCGCCATGACCTGACCCTCGCCCCCTTGGAGGAGAGGGCGGCCCACAGTCCCGATGCACTCCGTCGAGAGGCGTGACGGGTGAGGAGGTGGAGCGCGTACCGGCGCTGATCTCAGGCTGATTTCTTGTGCAGCGAAAAGGCGTGGGCGGTCTGTTCCAGCTCATAAGCCGATGAGGCCTGCAAGGGATAATTCACGGTTTTGGTCTCAAAGGTGAAACGGTTGAACGCGCCCGAGGCATCGGTGAGGCCTTCGGCAACCCGGTTGGCGATTTGATCCATCTCGGCGCGATCGATGTTGGGCATAAACATTCCGAAGGCGTGGGGGGACAAATGGTAGAGAGCGCCCTCGGCGGGCAGCTTGCGGACCAGAACCCTGGCCGCATCCCCTAACGCCACGGAGACCTCCGCTGGGCTGTCGAAGACGGAGGAAGGTTTCAGACGCACCAAGACAAGAGAGAGGGGCTCGCTGGCTTGTGCGGCGCGGCGAAAACCCATCGTCAACTGGTCCTGAAAATGGGTATAGCCGGGCAGGGTCTCCAGCAAGTCGACGCTCGCCTCCTGGCGGAGGTGCAAGATCTCCGTACGCTGGGCGAGCAGATTCCTGCGAAGTTGCTGAACCACCTGTTGCCGGTTCACCAGGTAGGCGATCGCCAGCACGCACAAGGCGCAGAAACCAAAGAACAGAATCCGCGGCGTGTGCCCGAGGGAGGCGGAGGAACTGCCAAACACGGCAGGGTACATGAGCAGCGCCAACCCCACGGCCAGCACCACAATCAAGCCTAGCGAAAGCATGGACAATTGCCAGTCGCGGCGATCGAGGGTCTTGGGGTCGGCCTTGTCAAACAGATCCATGAACGAGCTCCAGACGTCGGCACGGCACTGTATAACACCCCTCCTGGGCAGTGTCAATGCGCCTAAAGTCCCGGTCGTCTAGGCAACTCCCCCTGACCCTGTGCTGAAGGAAAAAGAGTAGGCTAACTGTTCCATCTCGGAGGCCGTCGAGGCTTGCTCGGGGTAGTTGACCATTCCCAAATCGAAC
>Ga0187782_10004826_pt1 | contig 10072 bp, 9 predicted proteins | sample 0715_SJ02_MP15_2_FD_132454 | JGI IMG/M metagenome (GOLD analysis project Ga0187782, IMG submission 132454) | Tropical peat soil microbial communities from peatlands in Department of Meta, Colombia - 0715_SJ02_MP15_20_MG | ecosystem: Environmental > Terrestrial > Soil > Wetlands > Peat | place...
ACCAGCCAGCGCGCGTTCGCGCCGCGGCTTGCCAACGTCCAGGCGACGGGTACTGCCGTCGAGCCGGCGATTACGTCACCCCACCCCGCAATGGGTGCGAACGGCGCCGAGAGGCGGCCGGCGGCGAACAGCAGCAAAAACAGAAAACCCAGGATGCGAATGGCGTGAATGGCGATCAACGCCGGCACCGGGATTCTCGACAGCGCCTGCCGCGTCGCCGAGAGCCCAGTCGCCAGGAAAATCAGAACGGCGATGGCGCCGAAAGTCGCAAGACCGAGCACCGGCGCGCCGAGCTCGACCCACCAACTTAACGCTCCGCTTGCTGCGAGCAAGGCCACCGCAACAAACCACAGGATGTGTCCGGCAAGCAGCAAGACGCCGGCACGCGCGCGGACGTACCAGATGGCTGGCACGCCGATGGCGATGATCACCATGAGAACAAGAGCAAGAGTGCCTTCAAGATCGAGCGACATGGGCTCCTCCACGAAAACGACGCATGCGCACGGAGATGGCTTTCGCTGTGCCTTGAGACTTGCGGTGTTCTCCCTGATGCCGCGCAGCGCGCGCTGAGAATTGTCAGGCGATCGGCGCGGGCGGAAAGCGAACCGCATTCGGCTCGAGCGGCAGCCGCAACGCATTGGCATAGAGCGATACGGTTCGATAGAACCCGACCAGCGCGATGATTTCGAGTATCTGCGCCGATGAAAAATGACGGGTCAGCCGCGCCCACAACTCATCCGAGATCGACCGCGCGGCGTCCAATTCTTGGCACGCATCGAGCAGCACCTGCTCGTCCTCCGCCCATTCCGCATTGCCGCCGTGTGCCGTCGCCGCGATCTGCTCGGCCGTGAACTTCACCTTGCCGGCAAAGAAGGCGATATGCACGCCCCATTCGTACTCGCAGCCGTTGAGCGCGCAGGTGCGATCGATCACGATTTCGCGCTGCCGCAGCGTCAGCAGCCCGCGGTCGAGCAGGCCGCCGGCGCGAAATCGCTCATAGACCCGCGCATTGATCGCCAGCGTGCGGAACAGCACCAGCGGATCGACGCCGGCCGGCATGATCGCATCGAATGCGGCCTGGATGTCCGGCGTGTAGGGCGGATTGAGCGGGGCGATCCGGGCCATTGCGGGGTCCTCCTCGTGCTACAAATATGATAGCGCGCCCACTTGAACCATGCTACACAAATTGTAGTGAGGTAGATATGATTCCGCTCCCCGGTAAGCGCGTGCGCGGTTCCCGCACCGGCAAACCGGTGATGGCGTTTCTGGATTTGATCGGCCGCCGCTGGGCCTTGCGCATCCTCTGGGAACTGCACACGGGCCCGGCCCGCTTTCGCGACTTGCAAACGGCCTGCGGGGCGAGCCCAACTGTGATCAATCGCCGGCTGGGCGAATTGAAGGCTTGGGGCCTTGTCGCGCTGACGGACGATGGCTATGCGCTGACGCCCTCGGCGAAAGAGTTGCTCGCGCTTTTGTTGCCGCTCAGCGCCTGGTGCGAACGGCAAGCCAAAAAACGCGGCACGATCGCACCCCGCAAAGCGGGTTAGGCCGCCGTTTGGCAAGACGCGAGCAAAATCTTTTTACAGTGGCGTTCGTCTCTTCCTGGCAGTTCTTCAACCTGGCGCAAAGTCCCATCGGGTCCGAGACACGCCGAATAACGGAAATTAGAAGGACGCCAACTTTCGGATCACGCTTCAGCCGGCCGCTTCAGTCGTCTGCCGCGCGACGCTATCAGCAATCGCCTCGATTGCGGCGCGCTCGGCCGGAAAATCCGCCGCCGCCCACGCCGCTTCGGCGGCGCGCATCGCTTCGCCGAGTTGCGGTCCCGCCGTCAGGCCGCGGTGCATGAAGTCGGCGGCCTTGAGCGGAAACGTCGGCAGGGCCCAGCGCTGCGGCAGCGTCGCGAGTTCGCGCCAGCGCCGATCCGCGGCACCGGCGGCCGAGCGGGCCCACGCGATCAACACGCGATCGGCGAACGATTGCGGGCCCAGCCGATAAAGCAGCGAACGCGCCGTGCGCTCGTCGGCGGCCGGCGCGATCCGCCACCACGGATCGAGCGCCAGAAGCCGTTCGGATTCGATGTTGGCGAGGCGAAGCCGCTCGGTCAGCCGCTCGGCGTCCTCCGCGACCCACACTGCGAGTGCGCCGAGCCGGCGAACCGCGTCGCCAGCCGCGCCGGCGGCCTCTTCGACCTTCATCATGTTCTCGAAGCTTGCCAGCCGCGGCACGCCGCCGAGCACCTCGCCCAGGAGGCCAGCCTCCGCCATGACGGCGAGCGTCGGCGTCGCGTGCGGCGCGAGCAGAAGCTTGAGTATTTCAATGCGCACGCGTTCGCGGGACAGTGTAGCAAGACCGGCGCGCGCCTTGATGCAGGCAATGAGCCCGGCGGCGTCGGGCGCGCCTGCGCTGAATTGGGCGTGAAAGCGGAAGAAGCGCAGGATGCGCAGATAATCCTCTTCGATCCGCTTGCCCGGCTCGCCGATGAACCGCACGCGGCGCGCGGCGATATCGGCAAAACCGCCGACATAGTCGTAGACCGTGCCGTCGCGGGCGGCCGAGAGTGCGTTGATAGTGAAGTCGCGCCGCCCGGCGTCGGCTTTCCAGTCGCGGCCGAACGCGACCCGCGCCTTCCGCCCGAAGGTCTCGACATCCTCGCGCAGCGTGGTCACCTCGACCGGCTGTCCATCCACGACGACGGTGACGGTGCCGTGCTCGATACCGGTCGGGATCGCCTTGCAGCCGGCCGCCTCGACCCGGCGGATGACCTCCTCGGGGATCGCCGTCGTCGCCACGTCGATCTCCTCCACCGGCAGATGCAGCAGCGCGTTGCGCACCGCCCCGCCGACGGCGCGCGCTTGCTCGCCGTCGCGATCGAGCAGCGACAGAAGGCGCGCGACTGCGCCGCCGTTCAGCCAGGCCGCGTCGCGCAAGTGCACCGCTTGCGTCACCGCGTCGCTCCGGGCACGAATTTGCCGCCCTCGATATGCGCCGGCACGTAGGTCGAGCCGGGCGGCGCGCCCGAGAACTGCGCGAGGATCAGAAAACTTCCCACCATGAGCACAAGCGACGCGATCACGAGACCGGCCAGCCGTCGCGCCGTCCAGGCCTGCGGCTGCAGCACGCCGGCGCGCGTGGCCACCAGGAAAGCGGCATAGAGAACGAACGGTGTGAGGAACAGTCCGAGCTCGGTGAAGATTGGCCTGATCATCCGTAAACCCGCTCGTACAGGTTGCGTACAATACCGGCAGTGATGCCCCAAATGTAACGGCCCTGGAACGGCATCGCGTAATAATCGCGCATGATCCCTTTCCAGTCGCGGCTGCCGCGCTGGTGATTGGCCGGATTCATCAGAAAATCGAGCGGGACCTCGAAGGTCTCGGTAACCTCGCGCGGATTGAGCGACAGCGTGAAGTCGGGTTCGACACGCGCGACCGTTGGCAGAATGCGAAAACCGGAAAAGGTCAGATAAAGGTCGAGATAGCCGATCGGTTCGACCAGCGTCCGCGTCAGCCCGATTTCCTCGCAGGCTTCGCGCAGCGCGGCGCCGGCCGGACTTTGGTCCGCGGGTTCGATCTTGCCGCCGGGGAAGGCGACCTGCCCGGCGTGGCTGGCGAGTTCCTGCGTGCGGATGGTGAGCAGCACGGCCGGCTGGGCGCGATCGATGATCGGGATCAGCACGGCGGCGGGCTTGGTCGCTTTCACGCCGGCAAGGTCCCACATCGACGGATTGAGATCGAGGTCGCCGCGCGCCCCGTGCGCCAGCGGATCGGTCAGCGACGGCGGCACGTCGAAGGTGAGCCGCGCCCGCGCGCGAGCAAAAAAATCCTTCACCGCCGGATGCGGTAACATTGCGCTTTGCTCGGTCATGTCAAATTTCTCACCTGGTCGGCGGGCGCCATCGGGAAGAAAGCGCCCATCGACGCAACGCCGAACATGGCATTGCCGTCAACGATGCGTTCTTCGCCGAGCTCGACCAGATCGAAGAACAGCGCGCGCTTGACCCTCGCCCACAGATCGCGGCGCACGTGCAGATAGGGCCTGAGCCCCCCGGTCCCGCTTTCCGGCTCGAAGCGCAGCGGATGCTGCGGCCCGCACGCGACCCAATCGTCAACATTGGTGCGGAACGCAAGCACCCGCCCGGCGGCGGATTGCTCTTTTCGCAGTTCCACGGCCACGAACGGAACGTCATCGACCTGGATGCCGCACTTCTCCACCGGCGTGACCAGAAAATATTTGCCGCCTTCGCGCTTGAGCACCGAAGCGAAGAGCTTGACCAGTCCCGGGCGGCCGATCGGCGTCTTGAGATAGAACCACGTGCCGTCGGCCGCGATGCGCATGTCGAGATCGCCGCAGAACGGCGGATTCCAGCGTTCGACCGGGGGTAGTCCCTTGTCGGAGGCGCGACTTAGCGCCCCGGTGATCGACTCAAGGCCGGTCTGCCCTGCCTTCGCCATGGTTTGCCTTGAACGTGCCGTTGAATTTGCGTTTCCGGGGGCGACGTCACTCGCGGGATTGTGATGGGCCAAACGCCGTCATCCCGCGCCAGAACGCGCTGCGTTGCCCTGGATGGTTTCCGTAGAATGAAAGAATCGGCGCAAGCTCTGCCCCCGGTCATTGCGCATATCATGGCGCATATATTGCATCGGCCTTCGGCCGTGCAAACATGCGCAGAGCTGGCGTACCAGTGATTCGTTGTGGAATGCGTCTCAGGACAAGGAGTTAGCCATGGCCGCTGTGGGCGGTGACGGGCTCGAAAAGCTCGAGGACATGATCGTGCGCGCCGCGGAATCCACGGCCGCCCACGTGCGCGCGGCCAAGAGCGCGATCGGAACGGTCATCTTCGGACAGGATAAGGTGATCGAGCAAGCGCTGGTCACCATCCTGTCCGGCGGCCATGCGTTGCTGCTCGGCGTGCCCGGACTCGCCAAGACCAAGCTCGTGGAGACCCTGGGCACCGTGCTCGGCCTCGATGCGCGCCGCATTCAGTTCACGCCCGATCTGATGCCCTCCGACATTCTCGGCTCGGAAGTGCTGGAGGAAAACGCCAGCGGCAAGCGCAGCTTCCGTTTCGTCTCCGGTCCGGTCTTCGCCCAGCTCCTGATGGCCGACGAGATCAACCGCGCCAGCCCGCGCACGCAATCGGCGCTCCTGCAAGCGATGCAGGAGCAGCATGTCACCGTGGCCGGCACGCGCTACGACCTGCCCAAGCCGTTCCACGTTCTGGCCACGCAGAATCCGATCGAACAGGAAGGCACCTATCCGCTGCCGGAGGCGCAGCTCGATCGCTTCCTAATGGAAATCGACGTCGGCTATCCCGACCGCAGTGCCGAGCGGAAAATTCTGTTCGAGACGACCGGGGCGGAAGAGACGCGCGCAAAGCCCGCGATGAACGCCGACGATCTGATGGCGGCGCAGCGCCTGGTGCGGCGGCTGCCGGTCGGCGAATCGGTGGTCGAGGCGATCCTGGCGCTGGTGCGCTCGGCGCGGCCGGGCCCGGAGGGCGGCGAAGCCGCCAAGCTGATTGCCTGGGGGCCGAGCCCGCGTGCGAGCCAGGCGCTCATGCTCTCGGTGCGCGCGCGTGCGCTGCTCGACGGACGGCTCGCGCCTTCGATCGATGACGTGCTCGACCTTGCCGAACCGGTGCTCAAGCATCGCATGGCGCTCACCTTCGCCGCGCGCGCGGAAGGCGAAAGCATCGAAGCCGTGATCGGCCGCCTGAAGGCGCGGATCGGATAAAGGAATGGCAGTCGAGCCCAGGCGCACGACTTATCACGATCGTCCGGCGGTTCAGCGTGCGGTCGGCGAAGGCCGCACCCTCGCCGCCACCATGCCGCGGTTGATCCTGGAAGCGCGCCGCGTCGCCGCCAGCGTGATCCACGGGCTGCACGGCCGCCGCCGCGCCGGCTCGGGTGAGAACTTCTGGCAATACCGGCGCTTCGTGTCGGGCGAGCCGGCCGGCCGCGTCGACTGGCGTCGCTCGGCGCGCGACGATCACCTCTACGTGCGCGAGCAGGAATGGGAGGCCGCGCATACGGTGTGGATCTGGCCCGACCGCTCGCCGTCGATGGCGTTTGCTTCGCCGCTCGTGCGCGACACCAAGCTCTACCGCACGCTAGTGGTGGCGCTGGCGCTGGCGGAGATCCTGGTCGACGGCGGCGAGCGGGTCGGCATTCCCGGACTTTTACGCCCGACCGGCAGCCGCAACGTGATCGAGCGCATGGCGCAGGCGATCGCGCATGATCGCAGCGAACGCGCGAGCCTGCCACCGGACTTCGCGCCCTCCCCGCTGGCCGAGATCGTGCTGCTCTCCGACCTGTGGAGCGACATCGCCGACGTGCGCCACACGATCAAGCAGCTGTCCGGCTCCGGCGCGCGCGGCCACGTGGTGCAGATCGTCGACCCGGCCGAGGAGACGTTCCCCTATTTCGGCCGCATCGAGTTCGTCGAGCCCGAAGGCGGCGGCCGCATCACCGCCGGGCGGGCGGAGCGCTGGCGCGACGATTACGCGGCGCTGGTGCAGCGCCACCGCGCGGAAATCCGCGCCGAGACCGACCGGCTCGGCTGGAGCTTCGCCATTCATCGCACCGACCGCCCGGCGAGCGAACTCCTGCTGGCGCTGCACACGCGCATCGGCGCCGGCGCGGCGGACGGCGCAGCGCCCCCGCGCGCGCTTGCCGCGCAGAGGATCACGGCATGATCGGCGGATTGCCGCTCGGCTTTGCACAACCGCTGGTCCTGATCGGCTTGCTGACATTGCCGGCGCTGTGGTGGCTCTTACGGCTCATTCCGCCGCGCCCGCGCCGCATCGACTTTCCGCCCACGCGCCTTCTGCTCGCGATCGCGCCGCGCGAAGAGACGCCGGCGCGCACGCCGTGGTGGCTCACGCTGATGCGGCTGGCGCTCGCCGCGCTCGTGATCATTGCCGCCGCCGGACCGCTATGGAATCCGCCGCTCGCGACCACCAGAACTGGTGCGCCGATCGCGTTGCTGATCGACGACGGCTGGGCCGCCGCCGCCACCTGGGACGCGCGCCTGCGCACCGCCGACGACATCATGACCCGCGCCGAGAACGATCGCCGCGCGGTCGCGCTCATTCCGCTGTCCGAGGGCACGCGCGACATTTCGTTCGCGACCGCGGGCTCGGCGCGCGTGCGCCTGCACCAGATCAAGCCGAGGCCGTACACGGTCGATCGCTCCGAGGCCCTGCCCGCGCTGGCGCGCTTTCTTGCCAACACGCAAGCGGTCGATCTGGTCTGGCTCTCGGACGGAATCGATCTCGGCGCCGGCGCGAGCTTCGTCGCCGGTCTGGCGCAAGCGCTCGGCGCGCATCCGCTCAGCATTGTCAGCGGCGGCATTGCCGGCAGCCGCGCGCTCACCGGCACCGAGAACATGGCCGGATCGCTGAGCGTCAAGGTGCTGCGCGCCGCGACGGACGCCGCCGCGACCGGCACGGTGCGCGCGCTCGATCTCAAGGGCCTGCCGCTCGGCGAGGCCGCCTACAGCTTCGCGGATAATGACCGCGAGGCGACCGCGAGCTTCGACCTGCCGGTGGAAATCCGCAACGACATCGCCCGGCTTGAGATTGCGGGCGAGCGTTCCGCGGGCGCGGTGCAACTGCTCGACAAGCGCTGGAGCCGCCGCACCGTCGGCGTCGTGTCCGGCGCGACCTCCGACACCGCGCAGCCGCTATTGTCGTCGAGCTATTATATCGGCCGCGCGCTGTCGCCTTTCGCCGACGTGCGGCTGGCGCAGGGCGAGTCGCCCGCTCAGGCGGTGACGCATTTCCTCGATCAAGCCCTGCCCATGCTGGTGCTTGCCGACGTCGGCAATGTCGCCGGCGAGGCGCACGACCGGCTGGCGCGCTGGATCGAGGACGGCGGCGTGCTGGTGCGCTTCGCCGGACCGCGGCTCGCGGCATCCGACGACGATCTCGTTCCGGTTCGGCTGCGGCGCGGCGGCCGCGTCCTCGGCGGCAGCCTCAGCTGGGACAAGCCGCAGCCGCTCGCCGGCTTTTCGCGCGACAGCCCGTTCAACGGCATGGCGGTGCCGACCGACGTGACCGTGAGCCGGCAGGTGCTGGCCGAGCCCGATGCGACGCTGTCCGAAAACACTTGGGCGACGCTCGCCGACGGCACGCCGCTCGTCACCGCCGCCCGCCGCGGCAAGGGTCTGCTCGTTCTCTTTCACGTCACCGGCGACACGCGCTGGTCGGATTTGCCGCTGTCCGGCGCGTTTGTCGAAATGCTCAAGCGCGTCGTCGCGCTTGCCGGCAGCACCGCTGTCGCCGATGCCGCCAATTCCAAGACCAAAAGCATGCGCGAGGCCGCCGCGCCAACGCGCGTGCTCGACGGCTTCGGCAGCTTCGTCGCCCCGCCGGCCAGCGCGCGGCCGGTGCCGGCGGATTTCACCGGCGCCGCCACCGCCGACCATCCGCCCGGCTATTACGGGCCGCCTGAGACTCTTCTGGCCGTCAACGTGCTCGCGGCATCCGACCGCTTGGCGCCGCTCGATTTTGGCCCGCTCGCCGGCGCCAGCCGCGAGATCTACCGCACCAGCGAGCCGCAGGATCTGCGCGGGCCGATCTTCATCGCCGCGCTCGGGCTGTTGCTGCTCGACACGCTCATCGTGCTCTACCTCGGCGGCGGATTTTTCCGGCTCTTACCGCGCGCCGCGCGCCGCGCCGCCGTGCTTCTGTTCGCCGTGTCGGCGCTCGCACTCACGCTCGGCCACGGCCGCGCGCAGGGCGAGCGCGATGGCGACGCGCCGCGGGCGGCGATCGAAACCAAGCTCGCCTATGTCGTGACCGGCAACAGCGATGTCGACGCCATCAGCAAGGCGGGGCTGGGCGGGCTTACGCTTTTTCTGGCGCAGCGCACCGCGCTCGAGGCGGGCGAGCCGGCCGGCCTCGACATCGCGCGCGACGAGCTGGTGTTTTATCCGCTGATCTATTGGCCGATCGTGCCGGGCGCGCCGCGTCCGTCCGACGAGGCGCTCAAACGCGTCGACAGCTACATGAAGAACGGCGGCACCGTGCTGTTCGATACCCGCGACGCCGTGGTCGCCCCACCCGGCGCGTCCGGCGAGACGCGCAGCCCCGGCATGCTCGAACTGCGCCGGATTCTCGCCTCGCTCGACATTCCCGAGCTGGAACCGGTGCCGCGCGATCACGTCCTGACCAAGACGTTCTATCTGCTGCGCGATTTCCCCGGCCGCTTCAACACCGGCGAATTGTGGGTCGAGGCCCTGCCGGCGGGCGAAACGACGGACTCCTCGAACCGCCCCGCCCGCGGCGGCGACGGCGTGTCGTCGATCATCATCACGTCGAACGATTTTGCCGGCGCCTGGGCGGCGCGGTCCGACGGTCAGCCGCTCTTGCCGATGGTCAACGGCGAACCGCGGCAGCGAGAACTCGCGTTCCGCGCCGGCGTCAACATCGTCATGTACACGCTCACCGGCAACTACAAGGCGGACCAGGTGCATGTGCCGGCGCTGCTCGAACGGCTGGGCCAGTAGGAGCAGGCGGTGAATTTCGGCGTCGCCTTCGCACCGCTTGTCAGCGCGCCCCTGTTGTGGGCGGCGTTCGCGGTGGCGGCTGTTCTGTCGGCACTGCTGTTTTTCTCGCGCAGCCGCAGCGCGATCATCCGGACGCTTGCGCTCGCTCTCTTCGTGCTGGCGCTCGCCAATCCCTCGCTCACCCGCGACGATCGCGATCCTTTAAGCTCGATCGCCGTCATCGTCATCGACAAAAGTCCGAGCCAGAGTTTCGGCAACCGCGCGCTGCAGACCGAAACCGCCCGCGCCGCGATCGTCGATCGGCTCAACCACATTCCCGGGCTCGAAACCCGCGTCGTCGAGGCCGGCCAGTCGGACGGCGAGACCGACGGCACGCGGCTGTTCACTGCGCTCGGTTCGACGCTCGCCGATGTGCCGTCCGATCGGGTTGCCGGCGTCATCATGATCACCGACGGACGCGTGCATGACGTGCCCGCCGAGGCCGGTGCGCTCGGCTTCGCCGCGCCGGTCCATGCGCTGATCACCGGCAGCAAAAACGAGCGCGACCGCCGCATCGCGC
>Ga0187782_10004827_pt1 | contig 10071 bp, 9 predicted proteins | sample 0715_SJ02_MP15_2_FD_132454 | JGI IMG/M metagenome (GOLD analysis project Ga0187782, IMG submission 132454) | Tropical peat soil microbial communities from peatlands in Department of Meta, Colombia - 0715_SJ02_MP15_20_MG | ecosystem: Environmental > Terrestrial > Soil > Wetlands > Peat | place...
AACACCTGATACAGGTCCACCACCGCCTGCACCGCTTCGTCCTGCCCCACGATCTTCCGCCGCAGCCCCGCCTCGAAGTCCCGCGACTCCACGCTTCGCTGAGTCGGGTCGAGTTGCAATGCGCGCGCGCCCAAGGTAGTGCTCCCCTACCGGAACATTCTTCCGCTTTCCTGGCTGTGCGGCCCCGACCGCTCGAACTGATCGAGCTTGATGTCGAGGGTCGAACGCAACAGCCTCAATTGCGTGACCAGTTCCCGGCTTGAATGGGCCCGATCCGTCACCAGCAGCATGGGCGGCGAAAGATCGGCCAGGTCCAGGTTAAGGTTTCGTAGCGAATGCATCAGGTTTTGCACGTAAGGCGAACCGATATCAAACAGCTCGATCCGGCTGTTCACCTGCTCGCGCAGGCGCGACCAGTCCAAATCGAGAAACGGGTGGTTGCGCGAAACCATACGCACCACGTCGTCAGTTATGCGCGGCCGCTCGCCCAGCCGCGCCAGATGGAGTTGTTGCACCTTCCCTTGCCGGCGCACGTTGTGCACCAGAAAGTAGGTGTTGCCTTTGCGCCGAACGAAAGCCACAACTGCCTCCTTTTTCGGGCTGAGCTTTGGGTAGTGTATGAAGCGTCCACTACCCCGTCAATGGTACGATCCGGTGGTGTGTCGAAATTGCACCGAGTCGGTTATTACTTGGCAGGCTTCTTTAGAGGGGACCGGCAGGACTGGAAATAATGGTGTTATTGCGCGGCCCTCAGGGCCAGTTATGATTCCTTCGCGTCATGTTCCTCCTCCCTGCTTGGATGCAGAACTGCGTCGAGAGGCAGCTTATTCCCCCGCGAGCGAGTCGGGGGTGAAATTCAAACGGACCTGCCGGTAAGCGCGGTGGCAATCGCTCTGCGCAGAATGCTTTTGCGAGGCTGTAGAAATGTCCTGGGACCCAGTCTATCGGGTGATTAAGAAAATTCCGCGCGGACGCGTCACTACCTATGGGGAGATTGCCCGAGCGATCCGGCTCCCCGGTGGCGCACGTGCTGTCGGCTACGCCATGGCGGCGACGCCCAGCGGCCGAGGCATTCCCTGGCACCGCGTCATCGGCGCCGGAGGCCGGATTCGCGTGCCCGAGCCGTATGCTTCCAAGCAGCGGAAGCTATTGGAGACCGAGGGGGTATGGCTTGAAGGCGCGACGATTGACATGAAGATTTATGGCTGGTCGCCTGTTCGGAAAAAACCAACCCGCCAAAAGAAAAAGAGCATGCAGCCGAGGCAGCGAGGACGCGTGCGATGATTCGCACTCGACTTGCGAGTGTGGTATAGAAAGAACCTCCGGTCGTTCGGGGAAACACTTCGTGGGCGATCCCATCATCCAGGTCGAAAGTCTTTACAAAAACTATGGCGCAGTGGCCGCGTTGCGCGGCGTGAGCTTCACGGTCAAGGAGGGCGAGGTCTTCGGTCTGCTGGGACCGAACGGGGCGGGAAAGACGACGACGGTGGAAATTCTGGAGGGTATGCGCGCGCCGGACCGTGGAATCGCGCGCGTCGGAGGCCTCGACCCCGAACGAAGTGGAACGGAATTCAAGGAACGCATCGGAGCGGTCTTGCAGTCCACTGCCCTGCCGGACAAGATGCGCGTCAAGGAAGCGATTGAGCTCTTCGCGCATTTTTACCGCCGGCGCGCGAACACGGACGGCTTGCTGCGGCGCTTTCAACTGGAAGAGAAGCGGAACGCATTTTACGCGCAGCTATCGGGCGGTCAAAAGCAGCGGCTGGCGCTGGCGATGGCTCTTGTCAACAATCCGGAAGTTGTGTTCCTCGACGAGCCGACGGCGGGTCTTGACCCGCAAGTTCGTCGCGAAATCTACGTCATCATCGAGGAACTGAAACGCGACAAGAAAACGGTCCTGCTGACGACGCACTACATCGAGGAAGCCGAACGCTTGTGCGACCGCGTCGCCATCGTGGATTCCGGGCGCGTAATTGCCATGGGAACTCCGCGCGAACTGAAGCAAGCCTCGGCAGGAACCACGCGCATCGAAGTGCGTGTTGCCAGGCCCATCGTGGACGGCGCGCTCGCGAATCTCGAAGGAGTGGCCGATTGCCGCGAATTCAGCGGCACTTACGTGTTGCACTCGCGCCGCCCGCCGCAAACGATTGTTGCGCTCGTCAAGCACCTGGAGGCTGAATCGAACGAGCTGCAAAGCCTCGAAATGTTTTCTCCCTCGCTCGAGGATGTTTTTATTGAGCTTACGGGCCGCCGGCTAAGGGATTGAGATAATGGCGAAGGCTCTGTCAAACACCTGGATATTGACCGTGGCGCGCATGAGGCTGGCGATGCGCAACCGCGCCTTCTTTTTTTTCAGCGCTGTGATGCCGATGATTTTCCTTTTCGGCGGCGTGACAATTTTCGGCAAGCGCTCGACAGGCTGGGTCGGTTACATCCTCGGCGCAGTTCTGACGTTGACGGTCATGGGCAGCTTCTGGGGGCTGAGCGTTCAGCTCGTGACATTCCGGGAACAAGGGATTCTGCGGCGATTTCGCCTCGCGCCCGTGGGAGCGGGACCGATGCTGGCCTCAAGCATTCTCTCGAATTACATTTTGACGATGCCGACGATTGCAATCGAGATGGTCGTCTGCCGCTGGGTGTTCCACATGCAATCGTGGGGCAACGTTTGGGCAATTTTGCTCCTAGTGACGTTTGGCTCGGCTACTTTCTCGGCATTTGGCTTGATTGTCGCCAGTGTCACAAACACGATGCAGGAAACCCAAGTGATCAATAATCTTATCTGGTCCGGATTCCTCTTTCTTTCTGGCACCACAATTCCCTTGGCAATTTTCCCCGGATGGATTCGCCGCGTTTCGCTGTTTATTCCCGCGACGTATTTGGCGACCGGCCTCGAATCAGCCGCGTCCGGGCTAGCAGGTGCAAGCGAAGTCGTGACCGACGTAGTTGCGCTGACTATCGGCCTGTGGGTGGCCTTTGAAACTTCGCGTCGGCTTTTTCGGTGGGAGCCCGAAGCAAAAATCTCCGGCCGAGCCAGGCTGTGGGTTCTGGTGGCGATGATTCCGTTCCTGGCTTTTGGCATTTACGAAAATGCGGCCGGCTCGCGCCTCAAGCGCATTCACCAGCAATTCGAGATTCTCCGGGAGCGCGCGGTGCCGACTCAAATGCAAATGGACCGCTAAGAGATGGCGCATTCCCGCACCGTGCCGTTCAACTGAATCCAAACTGCCGTCTCATTTATCGAATAGAACGGGAGGAATCCATGAAGGCCATTCGCGTGCATGAGCTGGGCGGGCCCGCGGTGATGCGGCTCGAAGAAGTGCCGGCGCTCACGGCGGGGCCCGGGCAAGTCGTCGTGCGCATCCACGCCGCCGGCGTCAACCCGGTGGACACGTATCTTCGCGCAGGAACATACCCGCGCAAGGCCCCGCTGCCCTACACGCCCGGGATTGACGGCGCCGGAGTAGTCGAATCCGTCGGGAAAGATGTCACGAAATTCACTCCTGGCGATCGCGTGTACCTGGCAGGGAGCATTTCGGGCACTTACGCCGAGCAAGCGTTGTGCGATGAGGTGAACGTGTATGCGCTCCCTCCCCATGTATCCTTTGCGCAGGGCGCCGCGATTCACGTTCCCTATGCGACGGCGTATCGCGCGCTCTTTCATCGCGCGCATTCGCGCCCGGGCGAAACCGTTTTGATCCATGGCGCGAGCGGAGGAGTCGGCATCGCCGCCGTGCAGCTTGGCAGGGCCGCCGGCCTGCGAATCATCGGAACGGGAGGCACTGACCGGGGCCGAAGGCTTGTCGCGGCCGAAGGCGCGCACGAGATTCTCGACCACACGGCGCCGGATCATTTCGAGAAGGCGCTCGCGGCCACAGGCGGGCGGGGTTATGACGTCATCATCGAGATGCTGGCCAACGTGAATCTCGCGAAAGATTTGACGATCCTCGCGGTGCACGGCCGCGTGGTTGTGGTCGGCAACCGGGGAACGATCGAAATCAATCCGCGCGACGCGATGGGCCGAGATGCCGCCATCCTCGGCATGACGCTCTGGAATATTTCTCCGCCGGATATGACCAGCATCCACGCGGCGATCTACGCGGGCCTCGAAAACGAAACTTTGCGCCCAATCGTCGGCCAGGAAATCCCTCTTTCGGAAGCAGCACGCGCGCATGTCGCGGTGATGGAACCGGGCTCGTACGGGAAGATCGTGCTGTATCCGTAAGCTAATCAACACGCGCTTTCAAAATTGCATCAGCAATAAGATTTCCGTTGAATTCCAGTTTTCACAGGAGGAGAAAATGCAGCGCACAGCAACCGCGGTTTGGAACGGAGCACTCAAGGACGGCAAGGGAGCCATCTCAACACAAAGCGGCGTGCTCGCCGATACTCCTTATTCCTTCGTCACACGCTTTGAAAACGCCAAAGGCACGAATCCCGAGGAGCTGATTGCTGCCGCGCACGCCGGATGCTTCACCATGGCGCTATCGGCCCAGCTCGGCACGATGAATTTCACGCCCCAAAGCTTGCGCACCGTCGCCACGCTTACTCTCGAAAAGCTCGAAGCCGGCTGGACCATATCGAAGGTGCACCTCGACGTCGCCGCGCGCATCCCTGGCATTTCCCCGGAGGCCTTTCAATCCGCAGCAGCTAGCGCCAAAGCGAATTGCCCGGTGTCACGCCTCCTGAAGGCGGAAATCACCATGAACGCCAGCCTGGAGCAAGCCGCTTGATTCTTCCCGCCATCATCGGCGCGTTGATGATAGTCATCGTCCTCTGGGACGCCTTCGAAACGATCGTCTTGCCGCGCCGCGTGGCCCGTTGGTTCCGCCTCACACGTATTTTTTATCTTTCGACGTGGATTCCCTGGCGCGCCATCGGCAGGCGTATTCGCAGAGCCAAGACGCGCGAATCTTTTCTTAGCTACTTCGGTCCGCTCTCGCTGTTGGTCCTTTTCGTAATCTGGGCGGGAGCATTGATCTTCGCGTTCGGAATTCTCTACTATGCCGCCGCGCAACGTCACGACCCGACGTTGTCCCATTTCTCGACTTCGCTCTACATGAGCGGGACCACGTTCTTCACGCTGGGCCTTGGCGACGTGACACCTCACACACGGGCTGAGCGCATCCTGGCAATTCTTGAGAGCGGCCTCGGCTTCGGTTTTCTCGCGCTCGTCGTCAGCTACCTCCCCGTGATTTACCAGGCCTTTTCGCGCCGCGAGGTGAACATCGTGCTTCTCGACGCGCGGGCCGGCTCGCCGCCGACGGCCGCCGAGATTTTCCGCCGCCACACCGGCCCGCAGGGCCGGGAAGCGCTCCGCGCGCTGCTGCATGATTGGGAACGCTGGTCCGCGCAAATCCTCGAGAGCCACATTTCCTACCCTGTCGTGAGTTACTTCCGCTCGCAGCACAGCAATGAATCCTGGCTTGCGGCACTGGCGGCGATTCTCGACGTGAGTTCCCTCTTGATTGCCAACGCAGATGACGCTTGCGCGCGCCAGGCCCGCCTCACCTTTGCCATGTCGCGCCATACCGTCGTGGACTTGGCGCAGGTCTTCTATCGCCGGCCTCTCGAGAGTGCTCCCGACCGCTTCCCTCCCGCGGATTTGCAGCGCTTGAAAGCAACGCTAAAAGAGAGCGGCTACGAGATTCGCGAGACGGAGGCCTCGGAGAAGAAGCTCACGAAACTCCGCGAGATGTACGAGCCTTTTCTCCAGGCGCTCGCGGCCTATCTCCAGGTGGACCTGCCTCCCTGGATCCTTTCCAAGGAAATCACCGACAATTGGAAAACTAGCGCCTGGGGCCGCATCTCTGGTTTTGCCGCCTCGCGCGAGCAGGAAGTGACCGTGGACGACCACTCGGACTAACTCATGGCATGCCTTGAAAAAAATCGGATCCTGCTGAATCCGGTTAACCGGCCGCGAATCCAATAATCCCGAACCCAAATGGGGCGCTTCCTCGACAATGTTCAGAAGATGATCCGCGGTGAAGCTCCCCCCGCTCCGATTGCGCGTTTGATCGGCTTCCGCATCACCTCAGCGCAGCCCGGCGAGGCAGTTTTCGAACTCGAGACGAATGAAACCCACGCGAACCCCATGGGCACTCTCCATGGCGGCGTTCTATGCGACATCGCCGATGCAGCCATGGGTGTGGCCTTCGCCTCGACGCTTGAAGAAGGTGAATCCTTCACCACACTCGAGCTGAAAATCAATTTTCTTCGCCCGGTCTGGAACGACAAGCTGCGTGCAGTCGGAAAAGTCATCAAGCGCGGCAAAGCCGTCGGCTTGGTCGAATGTGACGTGACGAACTCCGAAGGTGCTCTAGTGGCCCGCTCGACTTCCACCTGCATGGTCCTCCGCGGCGAACAAGCCCGCGGCCGCTAAATCTGCCCCCACGAATTGTCTTTTTGTCTCTTTAGCTGTCCGCCCGCCACACACCTCATCCCACGAACGGACAGCGTTGCCGCTCGATGCGGCCCCGAAGTACCGCAATTGCTTCGCAACAAACCGCTTGCCTCCCGCTCACCTGGACTCCGATTTGCTCGTCAATCTATCTGGAAATCCATGCCTCTCTGCCGCGGTGCGTACAGGGGAGGCTGAGGGCCCAATTTCGCGTTGTTTGTGACCGCGCAAAGCTGAAGTGAGGACTAAATGAACTCAATTTTGCAGGATGTCCGCTATGCCGGCCGGATGCTTCTCAGGACGCCGGGATTCACTCTGGTCGCGATCCTCACGCTGACTCTCGGCATCGGCGGCAACATTGCCACGTTCAGCATCGTGGATGGCGTCCTGCTCAGGCCGCTTCCCTTTCCGCAGTCGGGCCAGCTTGTGCGCGTTTATGACGACCTGCGCGCTTCGAACACGAAAGACGTCGGCATGTCCGTCCCGCAATTCTGGGATTATCGCGATCGCGCCGGCATCTTCCAGGATGTCTCCGTAATCTGGCCCATCCCCGTTCTCCTGACAGGCGTGGATCAGCCAAAACGCATCGAAGTGCTCGCGACCAGCCCCGGCTACTTCGCCATGCTGGGCGTGCAAACACAAATTGGGCGTGTCTACACTCACAAGGAAGATGTCCCCGGCTTCATTGAGGAGGTTGTGCTCAGCGACGGCTTCTGGCGCCGCGAATTTGGCGCCGACCCGAACATTCTCGGCAAGAGTTTGCGGTTGGACGGAGATCTATATCGCGTCATTGGCGTGATGCCGCCGGGATTCCATCATCCGGGCAGAACGCTTGAGACGGAGGAGGACGCATTCATCGCTGCTGGATACAATGCCCTGCCCTTCCCCGTTCCCCCGCTTCGCTCGACCCGCATGCTTCCCGGCGTCATGGCGCGGCTGAAGCCCGGCTTGACCGTGGCGGAAGCGCAGGCCCGCCTAGACACCTTCGATGCCGGACTCGCCCGGGAATATCCGGACGACTACCCGCCTGCGGCCGCCTGGGGTCCGCGCCTCGTTTCCGTCCAAGCAGACCTGATTGGCGGTGTGAAGTCCGAGCTCTTTGTGCTTCTCGGCGCGGTTGGGTTTGTGTTGTTAATCGCTTGCGTGAATCTCGCAAACTTGCTGCTCGCGCGGGGCGCCGCTCGCCAGCGAGAAATCGCCATCCGTTTGGCGCTTGGCGCAGGACGCCGCCGGCTGATTTCGCAGTTTTTGACCGAGAGTCTGCTTCTTGCGCTGATTTCGGGCTTCGCTGCCTTGATCACTGTTTTCTGGCTGAAAAGCGCGCTGCTAGGTTTTGCGCCCGCCGATCTTCCGCGAGCGAACGAAGTGAGGATCAGCGGTGAAGTCCTGCTCTTTGCTTTCGCCCTCTCCATACTTACCGGCATCTTGTTCGGACTCGTGCCGGCGCTGCACGCGGCCAGCCCGAACCAAACGGCGAGCCTCCGGGAAGGCAGCCACGGCTCGGGATCCAGCAAGTCGCAACTGCGCGTCTCCGGCGTGCTCGTCGCCTCGGAAGTGGCGCTGTCGCTCGTGCTGCTGGTCGGCGCGGGGCTCTTCCTCCGCAGCTTTTGGCAAATTCTGCAGGTCCGGCCGGGCTTTAACGCACATCACGTAGTGACAGCCCAAATCTGGATGGGGTTTCCCAATGACCCGAAAAACGATCCCTATCACGAAATTCCTAAGCGGGCGCAATTTCACCATGAGGTCCTTCGTCGCGTCTCCGCTCTACCTGGTGTAGAAGCAGCATCGATCGGAGGCGCCGGCGGCATGCCATTCACGTCTTTCAGAAACCAGGCAGTCTTTACAATTGAGGGCCGCGCCGAAGATACGGAAAGCGCGCCTGTCGCCGATTTTGCCTCCGTCAGTCCGGAGGTATTGACAGCGCTTCAAATTCCGCTCTTGTCAGGAAGGAATTTCACGGACTCCGACGACGACAAAGCGTTGCAGGTGGCGCTCATCGACCAGACCCTGGCCCGCCGCTACTGGCCCGGCGAGAGTCCTCTTGGAAAACGCCTGAAGGCCGGGTTGGTGCAGTCCACCGCTCCTTGGCTTACGGTCGTGGGAGTCGTTGGAGACGTCAAATCACATTCGCTCGAAACAGCCAGTCCGCCTCACATCTATCGCCCGCTTTCCCAGAATCCTCCTTACTTCGCGGTCGTTTACCTGCGCACGGCCGGCGAGCCCGGCTCGCTGGGCGATTCCATCCGCCGCGAGGTGCAGGCGGTGGACCCGAACATTCCCATCTTCGCGGTCCGCTCGATGGAAGAAGTCGTCGCGCGCTCGATGGCCGAGCGCCGCTTCGCTCTCGAAATTCTCGGATTCTTCGGGATCGTCGCTCTGCTGCTTGCGGCCATCGGAATCTACGGCGTGATGGCTTACACCTTCAGCCGGCGCACGCATGAAATCGGCATTCGCATGGCGCTGGGCGCGCAGCGGCGCGACATCATGCGCCTCGCCGTTAGCGAGGGCATGACGCTCGTCGCTTTCGGCCTGGGCGCGGGCGTGCTCGGAGCTGCGGTCCTTTCACGCTATCTCCGTTCCATGCTCTACGACGTGAAACCGACCGACCCGCTGACGTTCGCGGCCATCGTCGCGCTGCTTACTTTCGTCGCGCTGCTTGCGTGTCTCGTTCCGGCGCAACGAGCCACGCGGGTGGATCCGCTCGTCGCCTTGCGCGAGGAATAGCCGGGGCGAGGCTGAAATTCGGGCGGCCAATTTGGTAGAGGTCGCGAGGCCTCGCCGAAATCCCTCCTCCGTTCGCCCCAAAATCCGTGTGTTATAATCCGGCTTGCTTAAGAGTTGGAGCAGCCGGCTCAGCGCGGAGCAACCCCTATGTCTTTTCCAAAAACCGAAAAGATCTGGCACAACGGCAAGTTCATCAACTGGGACGACGCGAAGGTTCACGTCCTAGCCCATTCAGTCGGCTACGGCTCCGCGATCTTCGAAGGCATTCGCTGCTACCAGACCAAGCAGGGCCCCGCGGTCTTCCGCCTGCGCGAGCATATCCATCGCCTATTCAATTCGGCCCGCATCTATCGCATGGATATTCCCTTCACCCCGGATGAGATCTCTCAGGCCAATCTCGATCTCGTCCGCATCAACAAAATCGGGGCCTGCTACCTCCGCCCGACCGTCCTGCGAGGCTACGGCTCGGCCGGCGTCAACCCGGAAGGCTGCCCCATCGAAGTCTATTTGGCCTGCTGGGACTGGGGAAAATACCTCGGCGAAGAGGCGCAGCAGGTGGGCGTGGATGTTTGCGTGAGCTCCTGGAACCGGCCAGCCCCCAATACTCTTCCTCAAATGGCGAAAGCCTCCGCGAATTACATGAATTCCATGCTGATTCGACTCGAAGCGAAGGCCAATGGCTATGCCGAAGGCATCGCGCTCGACGTCAACGGTCGCGTCACGGAGGGCTCCGGCGAGAATCTCTTCGTGGTGGCCGACGGCAAACTGTTCACCGCGCCCCTGGCCGATGGCCCGCTTCCTGGAATCACGCGCAGCACGGTGATGACTCTATGCCAGGACCTCAATATCCCCGTCTTTGAGGAGCAGATTCCCCGCGAGATGCTTTACATCGCGAGCGAGCTTTTCTTCTGTGGCACCGCGGTCGAAATCACTCCCATTCGCTCCGTGGA
>Ga0187782_10004828_pt1 | contig 10071 bp, 7 predicted proteins | sample 0715_SJ02_MP15_2_FD_132454 | JGI IMG/M metagenome (GOLD analysis project Ga0187782, IMG submission 132454) | Tropical peat soil microbial communities from peatlands in Department of Meta, Colombia - 0715_SJ02_MP15_20_MG | ecosystem: Environmental > Terrestrial > Soil > Wetlands > Peat | place...
AAGGCGATGTAGCGAATCTTGGGATGCGCCACGAGCGCATTTCCAAAACTGGCGCCCGATCCGGGGCAGAAATTCACCACGCCCTCAGGAAGTCCGGCTTCTTCCAGCAACTCGACGAATCGCGCCGCAATGGTGGGCGAATCACTCGAGGGCTTCAAGATAACGGTGTTTCCGGAAACGATAGAAGCCAAGGTCATGCCCGCCATGATCGCGCAAGGAAAATTCCATGGTGGAATCACCGCGCCAACGCCCAGTGGAATGTAGAAGAGCGAATCGCGCTCTCCGGGAAGCTGGACGTCAGTTGTCACCCTAGAAAGGCGTAGCGCTTCGCGGCTGTAGAACTCGCAAAAGTCGATGGTCTCACCGACATCGCCATCAGCCTCGGCCCAATTTTTGCTGACTTCAAAAATCATCCAGGCCATGAACTCGAACTTTCGTTCGCGTAGCAGGTCTCCCACTCGGAAAAGTAAGCTGGCACGCTCCTCAATCGAAGTACGGCTCCAGGACTCAAAAGCTCGCAGCGCCGCCTGAATTGCCGGCTCGACGTGCTCTTTGCCAGCTTTCTGGTGCACTCCGACCACCTGCGAGGGCTTGGCTGGGTTTAGCGATCTGATGTTGTCCTGCGTTTTGATTCGCTTTCCGCCGATGATCAGGTCATACTCGCGGCCCAGTTGGCCACGAACTTTCTCAATCGCGGCCCGCATCTTGCGCGCATTCTCTTCCTTGCTGAAATCGACCGGCCACTCGTTCTCGAAGGGGCCTTGATGCAAGCGAATGGGAGCGTGTACCGGAGCTTCGATGGTTGCCATAAGTGCACCTCACGAAAAATGATACTACTGCTGATGCTGAAAATCTCTGTTAGGGGACTTTTACCGACTCGCGGCTGACGCCCTGTAGGTCACGGCGGCAGTTCGCTCTAATTTATCCCAGGCGAACCGCTGGCCCTCGACAGCGCGTTTCAGAGTTTTGAATAGAACCACAGAAAACACTTGCCGATAAGCGAACCTCTGCAGCCACACCTGGCTGAGTAATCCGACATCCTCCCTCGCTTCGGGCTGGCGCCGCTCCAAGGCGAACGCAACTGCCGAAGTCATGAAGTCAATAATCAGAAATGCGGCAAAGAACAACACCAGACGATGGAAGCTCGCGGGATCGGTCGAGTCGGGATGAAAATGCTTCTGAAGAAAATACCAGGCCGCGCCCACGGCGAACATCACATCGATGAAAGGCGAGACCACTGGAAGCAGAATCTGAAAGATGACGATATTGGGCAAAGCGATCCAACCCAGCACCCCCTGCCGCGCAAAGGCGGCGCGATGCTTCCAGACTGATTGCAGGATGCCGAAGGACCAGCGGAAACGCTGGCGCATGAGGCCGTTGGCGTTCACCGGCGCCTCGGTATAGGCGAGCGCCAAGTCTTCGTACTCGACGCGGTAACCACGACGCAACAGCGCCATGGTCAGATCAGCATCTTCGGCGACGGTATCGGTGTGATAGCCGCCAGCCTCGCGTACTGCAGAAGTTCGCCAGGCTCCAATGGCTCCGGGCACAACGCTGACTGCAGCCAGGGTGTTTAAGGCTCGCCGTTCGAAATTCTGGCTGGTGATGTACTCGAGCGCCTGCCAACGCGTCCACAAATTCACCCGGTTGCCAACTTTAGCGTTGCCCGCCACCGCAGCCACTTTGGGGTTCAGGAAGTGAGGCACCAGGCGGGAAATCGCATTGGGAGCAATCACCGTGTCGGCATCGATACCCACAAAAATCTCCTCATCCCGCAGATGCTGCAGGCCGAAGTTAAGCGCGTCGGCTTTGCCGGAATTCGGTTTTGTCAATATGAGCACGCGACCTGAGTTCTGTTCATCACGAAATTCCGAGCGGGCCACCTCCAGAGTCCTATCGCGCGACCCGTCGTCGATGACAATTACCCGAAGATCCGGATAATCGGAATCCAGAACTGCACGCACAGTTCGAGCGATCACCTTTTCTTCGTTGTAGGCGGGAATCAGCACCGCAACCCGGGGCTTGTAGAAAACCGTTTCCAAACGAGCTTTAGCCCGGTCCTGTCGCACGCGATCGTATACCGCGAGGGCGCCCATGGATAACAGACGACCGGTCATCAGCAAGTCGCCGAGGAAGAAGATCCACACGATTCCTTTGCTGACAAAATCCCACAGTGCGAAGCCAAGCCAATCAATGCGCGCCGCCCAGCGTTCGTTAGTTGGCAGGGGCGGCATTACATCAGCTTTGGTCTTTCCGAGCAGTTCGTACAAGGGAACGATGTGCAGCCCTTTGGCTCGAATGCCTTCGATGATCTTTGGGAGTGCGGCGACCGTTTGGCTGCGGTTCCCTCCGCCATCGTGCAGTAGGATTATGCTTCCGCAGAATCGATTGTCGGATCCGCAAGGCGGAAGGTGACTGATGACGTCATCGGCAATATCTGCCGCCTTGCGGTCCTGCCAATCGCGAGGATCGATTTTGTCGCCCACAATGATGTAGCCCATGTCCTGGGCAATCTTCAAGGGACGCACCTGATCGGTGGTATCCGGCTCCTGGTCAACGGAATAAGGCGGACGGAAGAGTATGGTGCGCACTCCCAGGCGGCTGGCAAACAATTCTTCCGTCAGGTTGATTTCGAGTTGGTTGAGCTTTTTCGAAATATTGCTGATGTCGGGGTGGGTAAATGTGTGATTGCCAATCTCGTGCCCGTCGCGATAAATATGCGAAGCGATGCCGCCGAACCGGTCCGCTTCCAGACCGATGAGAAAGAAAGTGGCTTCTGCGTGTTCGCGCTTGAGCACATCGAGGATCTTCGGAGTCCACTCCGGATCTGGGCCGTCGTCAAAGGTGATCGCCACTTCCTTTGGGTTGTATCCGTAACGCGCAACGCGATAGGGCTCGGGCAGAGGATCGAATTCCTCGTCAGTAACCAGGCCAGACGAAGGATCGACGGTAAGCGATCGCGTCCCGTGGGTGGGTTCAGCCTCGATGCGAAAGATTTCTCCATTGCCTTCCATGTCTACGTCATCGCCCGGAGGCACATCTTTCAGTTTGTCGACCGAATCCTGTTCACCGGGGATATCCCAAATCTTCCAAAGTGAACGGTCTTCCGAACCCAGGCGCCAGAGTGCGAAGGTTTGAATTCCGAGCGTCTGAGCGGCACGCATTTCGTTGAGTCCGGTCACCGCGTCCAGAAACCAGATGTCGTGGCGAAGGTTGCGCTCGTCCATATAGCTGACGTGCGGATTAAGGGCATCGCCGTCGAAGTCCACATCTTCTTCGGAATCCCGCGCTGTGAGCCAAGCGTCCTGGACCGAAGAATTGGTATCCTTCACGCCATCTGGAAGTTCGCCATTTTTGGTTCGCTGCACCCAGTCATAGCCGTAGTTGCCAATGGCACAGATGAGTTTCTTGGGCGGGATCAACTTCATCGCAATCTGCAGATTCTGGACAAACCAATCCTGGGAAGCGATCGGTCCGGGCGTGCCTCCCGGGAAATGTTCGTCATAATCCATGACAATGACGTCATCGGCGGCGGCAGAAATTAGCGAGTAATTGAAGTCTTGATTATGAGGCTGAACGCTGACAAACAGCTTGAGGCCTTTGGCATGCAGATCTGAAGAAAGCTCATTGAGCAAGGCGTTGTAACCGGACTGTCCCCGCCGGGGAAACTCTTCGAAATCAACCATCAAGCCACGATACTTGTCCGTCGCCAGGAAGGCGGCGATTTCATAACGAAAACGAGTGCGGGCTTCAGGGTCATTCAGGAAATCGCTGATATCCACCCAATTGGCGCCGTCGGAATTGTTCACCATCGGGTAGACTTCCATTCCGGTTCCCTCTGATTTCAGGAAGGGCATCACTTTGTCGTCGACTGGATGGACTGATGCCCCTTCGATGACATCGAAAAACTTGCCGGTCTGCTCATCAATGGATTGCAGCCGTCCGTCGGGAGTCACGACGTGCAGCCATTCAGGATAGAGCAGGTCAATCTGACGGGAATACTCCCGAAGTGAGGAGAAACTGGCGGCATCCCAGGAGACATAAAATGCCGCGCGTACGCCTTCTTCGGTATCAGGCCGGAGCAGCGAGGAAGCACTCAATTGCTTGCGCCGGGAACGGCGGGCAGCGGCCGATCGCCGGCGTTCCTTTGCCTTTTCCCGTTCATTTTCGCGCAGAGCATGGTAGGGCTTGGTTTCGGCCCGCCAAAACAGCGTGGGCAACTGTTCGCCGTGCAAGGCGTTATAAATAAAGAAAATCACCAACAGCATGGAACAGATGGCAAACGCGTCGAAGAGGCGCCGGAGGCGCTTCCATCGGGCTTGCCGGGGATCGTAAAAGACGGGCTGCGTCATAAAACAGTTTACATCGTAGAATGCAAGCAAAATGAGGTCAAACGAGCCGTCAAGTTTTCCAGCGTTAGAAAAACCAGTCTGGAATTCACGGCGCACGTTCCCGGCCCAGCGAACGTGAAACAGAAGCAAAACTGCTATATTCCGGGTGTGCGCGAGATTATGCGCAAATCTCCCGGTTTCTTCCTGTGGGTGTTGATAGGCGGTATCGCGCTTCGCCTGCTGTTCATTTGGCGTTTTCCGGCAATCACGGCTGACTCCTTCGTCTACGGAGACATCGCCAAGAACTGGCTACAGCATGGCATTTATGCACTCACCGGCCGCACTGAGATCTCGCCCACTCAAATCCGCCTTCCGGGATACCCTGCGTTCCTGGTATTCGTCTTCGCAATCTTTGGCACAGAGCACTACAGGGCCGCCCTCGTGCTGCAAATGCTGGTCGACATTGGCACATGCTTTCTCATCGCAGATATTGGGCGCAGGCTGAGTTCATCACGTGCTGCGAAGATCGCATTTTTCTTGAGCGCGTTTTGCCCGTTCCTGGCAAATTACAGTGGCGCTGTATTGAGTGAGACATGGGAGATCTTCTTCACGGCGCTTGCCTTGAATCTGGCACTGGCAGGATTGGAAAGCTCACGCCTGCCGCCATGGTCAGCATGCGGGCTCGCCACTGGAGCGGCAATCTTGTTACGCCCCGACGGGGTGTTGCTGCTCGTTGGCATTGAGATTTACTTGTCGTGGTTGTGGCTTCGGCAAATACGCACCAAAACGCCAGCTCTTCAACCATTGAAAGCGGGCTTGATTGTCCTGATTTTCGCACTCGCACCGCTCGTTCCCTGGACCTTGAGAAACCTGCACACTTTTCACCAGTTTCAGCCGCTCGCGCCTCGTTATGCCAATGAACAGAATGTATTTGTGCCTCGCGGCTTCGAGCGATGGGTGAGAACCTGGATTGCGGACTACGCTTCTACGGAAGAAATTTACTGGTCGGTACCGGGAAGCCCGATTGATCCAGACCAGCTTCCAACTCGCGCCTTCGATAACGACACCCAGCGGGAACAAACTGAGCAGTTGTTAGATGACTACAATCAAAATGTGCGTGTTACGCCAGAGTTGGACGAGAGATTTGGCGCGCTGGCGGACGCGCGCAAAAGACATTCTCCTTTACGTTATTACCTTGGGCTGCCGCTTCTGCGTATCGCGGACATGTGGCTCCGTCCTCGCACTGAGATTCTGCCCTGCAACACGCGATGGTGGGAGTTCGATGAAGACACCAAATGGCTAGTGCTGAGCGTCACGCTAGGAGTTATAAATCTCTTGTATATAGGGGCAGCGCTGATTGGCGCAGTTCGGTTACGCTCTGCGTCTCATCTTGGATTGTTGCTGACTTTTCTGGTGGTGCGCTCATCTTTTCTCGGCACGTTGGAGAACCCCGAGACCCGGTACACGCTTGAATGTTATCCCGTAGTGATTGTGCTTGCAGCAGGGGCGTTCAGCCGCTGGCAGAACCACCTAAAGCTAACCTAACGGCGAGTCGGTCATGCGGAAACGGGTACGCACATGCTCGGAGAGCAGTTCGATCGCGGGACGATTGGCAACCGGATCGGCCCGGGTCAAATACTTCATAGCCTCTACCAGCAAGCGTTGTCCATCCACATAACGCGGATCAGGGTTGCGTTCACGCCGGCGGGGGATTTTAGGAGGAACAGGGATGGTGAAAACTTTAGCCATGAATTCTGATGGAACCTTGTGAATGTGTTCAACTTCGGTCGCGCTTGCAGTATAACGCTCGAATTTTGTTTTTTCAGCCTTTATCTTTGAATTGCATAACCCGAGTAGTACCGGCTAGCCCTTTGGGGCCAAAACCTTAGTCTTGCCAGTAGTTTTCAGCTTGAAAACGTTATCTGGAATCTTTTCATTAAGCTTGATGTCTGAATAGTCTGCGAGCCGATAGTCGCCTTCCGGGGCAAACAGCTTCTGCCGCACAGATACTCCGCGGGCGGGGTCGATCCAGAGCCAAATGCGGTTAAATGTGTTACGAGCTTTCTCCGATTTGGGCACCAGTTCCAACTTGGCGGTATCGAGTCCGCCCAGGTTTTCGGTGCCCTGGTAGCTGACATCAAAAGATTTCAGCATGTCCTGCCCGCTGCCTCCAAATCCGAGGACCAGAAAGCTCTCGAAGGTGGCGCGGTCCTTGCCGGTTTCGTACTGGGTGACTTGGTCAATCTTCGGCTGATAAACCTGAACCTTGCTGCCGGTAAACAGCACGTACTTGGGTGGGGGAGGGTCATTGATGTCGGCCGCCATTTGCAATTCCTTGCCGGCGCGGCGGAAGTAGACCGTTCCCTTTTCGATATCGCTGATCTCGTTAACCACAGAATTGTATTGCGTCCAAATAAATCTCGCCTGAGTTGTATGGAAGTTTGCCGCCGTATGATCCATCTGAGCAACCACGCGCTGCAAGTCAGCATTGGCGTCCCGAGCTGCTGGCCTGCCTGGTTGCGGTTTCGCTTGTTCCGGATTTGCGGATATGCCTTTAGACGTTTGTGAACTTGCAGGCAGGCAAACGGTGGCCAGAGTCACCCACATCCACAGGCCGAACTGGAAGAATTTTGGCAATCTCACGATTTGAGAAGAGTCTATTCTCGTTCCACCCAGACTTTGTAACGTAGAACGCGTCCAGAGCGATCCCGTACAGGCTCGATTTTTGTAATCGCAACTCCACCGGAAATGGGCTCAATGATTTGCGTGAGCTCAGTTCGAACAGCGTTTTCGTCTTTGCCAAGAACCGCGGAGGCTTCCACCTGGTAAATGAGGCCTCCATGGTCGTCAGGCATAACGACTACGCCGGTACGATGAGGATTGTGCTCTACCGGTTTGTCCTTAAAGTTAATGAGCTTAGGCGAGAAAAAGACAAATAACAGGATCAGGGTGACCATGACATCGTAATGGATTGTGCCGCGCTCATGGCACCAGAGAATGTAGCTCTGGACAGTACGCCAGATCGCAGCCAGCGGAGCGCTGGGCGTGGCAACCGATGCCGTATTGGTTTCGACACTTCCCAATCTGTCAGTATGCCCTCTATTTAGTGTAGATCAGGAATGCGCGCCCAGGTTACTCTTTCCTGTGCCAAGGGTTCTTGGCATCAGCCGGTCGACCCCCATGTAGGGCCGCAAAACCTCGGGAACGATCACCGTCCCGTCGGCTTGCTGGTAGTTTTCCACAATTGCGACCCAAGTCCGGCCGATCGCCAATCCGCTGCCATTTAGAGTGTGCACGAATTCGGTCTTGTTTTTTCCCTCCGGACGGTAACGGATGTTGGCCCGTCGCGCTTGAAACGATTCGAAGTTGGAGCAAGAAGAAATCTCGCGAAAAAGCTGCTGTCCTGGCAGCCAGACTTCCAGATCATAGGTTTTGGCCGAGGACGGCCCCAAGTCGCCGGTGCTCAGCGCCATGACCCGATAATGCAATCCCAGCTTCTGCAGCACTTCTTCCGCGTCGTGCGTGAGTTTTTCGAGTTCATCATAAGAAGTCTCCGGCCTCGCGAACTTCACTAGCTCCACCTTCTGGAATTGATGCTGGCGGATGATCCCGCGGACGTCTTTGCCGTAGGAGCCCGCCTCGCTTCGGAAACAAGATGTGTAGGCCGTGAGATAGATCGGCAAACGTGAAGCCTCGAGAGTTTCATCGCGATAAAGATTTGTGACCGGGACCTCGGCGGTGGGAATAAGCCATAAGTCTTTCTCTCCATGCGGAACGCGAAAAGAATCGGCGGCAAATTTTGGGAGTTGCCCGGTTCCGTACATGGAATCAGAATTGACCAGATACGGCGGCAATACTTCTGTATAGCCGTGCTCGCGAGTGTGCAGGTCCAGCATGAAGTTGGCGAGCGCTCGCTCCAGCCGCGCCCCTAGATCCCAGTACACCGCAAACCGGGCTCCGGTCAGCTTCACTGCCCGTTCCAGATCCTGCACACCGAGCTGCTCTCCCAGCTCCCAATGGGGCTTCGGCGGAAACTGGAACTTGGGTGGTGTGCCCCAGCGGCGAACCTCCACATTATCTTGTGCGGTTTGCCCGACGGGCACAGTGGCGTCGGGCAAATTGGGGATGCCGGCCAGAATTTCACGCAGGCGTACATCGTATTCTTCGGCGGCTTTTTCCAGTTCCTGAATCTCCTCGCGCATTTGCTTGGTTTCAGCGATCAACGCGGAGGCATCCTGGCCGGCTTTCTTCAATTTTGAGATTTTCTCAGATGCTTGATTGCGCTGCGCTTTCATGGTCTCGGCAGCAGTAATCGCTTGCCGGCGTTGCGCATCGACCTGGCTGAAGTCCTTCAACACTTCGGCTGGCTTCAGCCCGCGCTGGCGCAGCTTCTCCTCCACCAGCGGCAGATTGTCACGAACAAAATTCAGATCCAGCATGGAAATACTACTGTATCGAAAAACTGAGCGTCGGTGCATCCGAATGGTTGAAGCTCTCGGTCGTAAGGTACACTACAACCGCCCATGGCATCCTCTCGCAACGGCAGTTACAGTCCTAATCTTCGCGTTAGTTTCGCGGGCATTCAGCTGAAGAATCCGGTCATTGCCGCCAGTGGCACCTTTGGCTATGGAGTGGAATTCGAGGACGTGGTGCATCTCGACAAGCTGGGGGGATTTGTTATTAAGGGCCTGTCCAAAGAGCCCATGACGGGCAACCCTCCACCGCGTCTTTATGAAACCGCAGCCGGAATGCTGAACGCGATCGGACTGCAAAACATCGGGGCACGAGCGTTCATCGAAGAAAAATTGCCCAAGCTGCGGCAACTCAGGAATGTGGTCGTGATCGCGAACGTGTTTGGCTACACGCGTGAGGATTACGAGCGCACTATTCAAATTCTGAATGAAGGCGAGGGGATTTCCGCTTACGAACTCAACGTATCCTGCCCAAACACCGCCTTCGGTGGCCTGCAATTTGGCTGCGACCCACGTTCCCTGGATGAAGTCGTAACCACCGCGCGGCGCCATTCGCAGCGTCCGCTCATTGTGAAGTTGTCTCCCAATGTGACCAGCATTGCGCAAATGGCCCATGTGGCGGAGGAAGCTGGAGCCGACGCCATCTCGCTGGTAAACACGTTTGTGGCTATGGCCATCGACACCGAAACCCGCAAACCCAGAATCTCCAACGTAACTGCAGGATTGTCTGGGCCAGCAATCAAGCCGATCGCTGTTCGGATGGTGTACGACGCGTCAAAAACCGTGCGAATTCCGGTGATTGGGATGGGCGGCATTTCCACTGCCGCCGATATTGTCGAATTCATGCTGGCGGGCGCCACGGCGGTACAGATTGGAACCGCCAGCTACTGGGATCCGTGTGCGACAGAAAAACTGGTGGATGAACTGCAGGAGTGGTGCATCGAGCATAAGATCGCGCGGGCTGCCAGTCTGACGGGCGGAATGGTACTCGATTAAGAAAGCCCGCCGCGACGGTTATCACGGCGGGCACAAAAGGGAAGGCGGGCCGGACGCGCCCTGCATGATGCCAATCTGCGGACGATCCTGCAAGTGGCCACTTTTCCCTACGCAATCCTCTGCAACTGTGCAAGCTTATTCATACTGCACCCACCAGCCATGAGAATGCGGATATAATGGGCCGATTTCGTCGAGGTGTTTAGCGGGAGGCGATATGCCGTTGTCATTGGATACGCGAACCGTAGGGAAAGTAGCGGTCATTCGCTGCAACG
>Ga0187782_10004829_pt1 | contig 10069 bp, 6 predicted proteins | sample 0715_SJ02_MP15_2_FD_132454 | JGI IMG/M metagenome (GOLD analysis project Ga0187782, IMG submission 132454) | Tropical peat soil microbial communities from peatlands in Department of Meta, Colombia - 0715_SJ02_MP15_20_MG | ecosystem: Environmental > Terrestrial > Soil > Wetlands > Peat | place...
CGATCGCCAACGAATAAGGGGTAGTTCGTTGCGCAGTTGCATCATGGCCGGCCAAATGTAGTCGAAGAACTGGATCTCAACCACCGGCTTCAGTCCACGGGTGGCCATTCCCGTGGCCCGGCCCACGATGTTGGCTTCGGCGAGAGGCGAGTTGAAAACCCGATCCGTACCGAATTCATACTGCAATCCTGCAGTCAACTTGAAAACGCCACCCTTGCCTTTGACGAGCTTCGCCTGCAGATATTGCTCACGGCTGCAGTCCGCTACATCTTCTCCAAAGATGAGGATGCGCTGATCGCGATGCATCTCATCGCGGAGGGTCGCATTGATCAGGTCCGCCATGGTCTTGGGCGCGGACTTTTTCCCGTCGCCTCCGCTGGCAAACACCGGCGGAGTGTCGAACCTGGCCGAGGTGGGATCCAAATCCGAGGAATAAACATATTGGGTCACGGTTTCGGGCTTCGGGCGCTCGGCCTCGAGCGCACGGTCCACCGCCGCCTGCAGTTCATCATCGACCCGCTTTTCCAGTTGATTGATGCCCTTTTCGTCGAGGATTCCCTCTCGCAGGAGAAACATCTGCGTGCGCGAGATGGGATCGCGCGCCGCGTCGCGCTGACGTTCCGCTTCCGGGCGATACAGACGTTCATCATCCGACAGGGAGTGGGAATAAGGCCGAATCACATGGGCATGGATGAAGGCCGGCCCATCTCCGCGGCGGCACCAGTCCACCGAGCGCACAAAGGCGCCATAGGTTTCCACCGGGTCGGTGCCGTCGATCTCCTCGAAGTGGAAGTTCGGGAAGCCCGCAACCAGCCGGGAAATATTACCGCCAGGAGTTTGCACCTCGACGGGTACTGAGATGGCATACTGGTTGTCCTCGACGACAAATACCAGCGGCAGTCTGCGGTTGGAAGCCGTATTGAGAGCCTCCCAGAACTCGCCTTCACTGGTGGTACCGTCGCCCAGGGAAACGTAGGTGACCTCGTCCGAGTAGAAGCGGGCGTCCTTGAATTCACGATAGTCGCCGGTCGCCTTCTTGGCCGCATCCGGATGAGCTGCAAAATAACGCCCCGCCTCCGCACAACCCACGGCCTGAAGAATCTGCGAGCCCGTGGGCGAAGACTGCGTCACCAGGTTGAGCTTCGGAAGGCTCCAGTGCGAGGGCATCTGCCGCCCACCCGAACTCGGATCCGCGGCGGCGCCGACGGCCTGCAGAAACATTTGGTAGGGAGTTGCCCCCAAGGCCAGGCAGAGCGCGCGATCGCGGTAATATGCGTAAAACCAATCGTAGCCGGGCTTCATCACGAAGCCGGCGGCGACGCCTATGGCCTCGTGTCCGGCGCCTGAAATCTGGAAGAAGATCTTCTGCTGGCGCTTCAACAGGATCTCCCGATCATCGATGCGGCGGGAGGTGTACATAATGCGGTAGGCTTCGATCAGCTGCTCCCGGGAGAGCCCCTGGTAGGTGGCGGCGGCTTTCTCCTCCACTGGCTTTGCGTAGGTTTTCGTTGCCATGCCGATCCTGTCGACGCCCTATTGTAAATCGTTGTCCAAAATTGGGAATAGCACGGTAGGTCGGGTGGCAAGAGGCACTGTCGGTACCGGAACGCGTCGCCGCGCCCATCGAAGCTAGCGGCTACGGATGTTCCCCGCGGTCGCAACGGGGAGGGGAAAAACCTTGGTTTTCTCCTACATCTATAATTCAAAGAGCGTTATGCGGTCCCCGGATTCCAATCCCCGTTTTCAGTGGGCTCGAGGCCGCCTCCGACCCACCGGCAAGATCGCCTGGATCACCTGCTATCTGCTGGCGCTCGATTGTTTCCTGTTTGTCCTGCAGAAGATCTCAGGATTCTTCCAGCTTTCCTGGGGACAGGGTCTTGAGGGATGGGTCAGTTTTCTCAGCTTCGTCGTCATCGTTCTTCTCGCGATTTTGGCATTCCGGTGGTTGAAGACGAAACTTCTTTGGCGCCTGCGAAACCGGCTCATCGTGACCTACGTGTTCATTGGCGTCATCCCGGTTCTCATGCTAGTTGCCTTGGCGCTGGGGTCGTTGTATCTGTTCGCGGGTCAGTTTGCCACCTTCATCGTAACCACGGGCTTGGATGCCGAGCTGAAGAGCCTGGAGGCGGCAAACTCCCTGTTCGCCCATCAACTGGGGGTGGAACTGGACCATGGGTTGTATCACCAGGCTGTGGTCGAGGTGATGCGCAGCGGCCAGCCTTGGGCCGACCGACAGATTTGTGCTTGGCTGGACAAGAGGTTGATCTTGAACAGTGTCCCCGCCGGCGAGAACAGCTTGCCGCCGCCCTTGCCCGGCTTCGAATCGTCGTTTCGCAACCTGGTACGCGATCATGACAAGCTCTATCTGCGTGTGGTTGAGGTGCTTCCCGTAGGCGACAAGCAGCTGGCGGTGCTCTCGAGCCAGCCGTTTGATCAACGCATGTTGCAGGATCTCGCCAACAATCTCGGGGCGGTGTCGCTCTACGCAACCGGCCTGACCTTACAGAGGAAGGAGCAGGCGCAGAGTAAAGAAGGGATCAAAGTCAGCGTCAGCAGACCCGAGGGCGAGTATGTTCTGCACATGAGCAAGCTGGGACCGCCAACGTTCAGTGCCGGAACCGTACCGCCCGCGACCGGCGCGATCGATCATTGGCCCGTGCCCTTTCCGACGACCATTGCGGTCGTCGATTGGAACACGGGGGCTGCCTCCGCTCCTGCCTTGATCAACGTGCAGACTCGGTTCTCCAAGCTCTATGAACGCCTGTTCGCGGCTCTCGGTGACCTCGCACCCGGAGTCGAGGTGATCTTGCTGGCCGTCGCCATTTTGTTCGCTCTGATCGAGTTCGTAGCGCTCGTGATCGGCACGCAGTTGACTCGCACCGTAACCGGCGCGATTGCTCAACTCTACGAAGCGACCAAGTACATCAATCGCGGCAATTTCAGTCATCGGATCCCGGTGAAATCCCATGATCAAATTGCAACCCTGGCGAACTCCTTCAACTCGATGACCGCCTCGCTCGAAACGCTGATGCAGGAGCAGAAGGAAAAGCAACGTCTGGAAAACGAACTGGCGATTGCCCACGAGGTTCAATCCCAACTGTTTCCCAAGGAGATTTCCCAACTGGCGAAACTCGAAGTCCACGGCTTCTGCCGGCCGGCACGAACGGTGAGCGGGGATTATTACGATTTCCTCAAACTGGATTCGGAACGACTGGTTCTAGCCGTTGGGGACATCAGCGGCAAGGGAATCTCGGCCGCGCTCATGATGGCGACGATTCACTCTGCCGTGCGCGCCTACGGCCTCGAAGACATTCCGGCTTTGCGCGAACCGGTTGGGGTGGCGGCGGGTTCCGGTTCCGCTAGGGCACTGGGTTCCGGGTTCTCTGGTCCCGAGGTATCGCCCGCCGCATTGCTCGGGCTCTTGAATCGTCAGATTTTTGCCAGCACGCCGGCCGAGAAATACGCCACCTTATTTTTCGGGATTTACCACACCACCGACCGGAAACTCACCTACAGCAACGCCGGACATTTGCCGCCAATCATCCTGAGTGCAGATGGCGGCATTCGGCGGCTCGACTGCGGCGGCACCGTAGTTGGCTTGTTCGAATCGGTGAGTTACCAGGAGAGCTCGGCATTGCTTCGCCCCGGCGAGATTTTCCTGGCGTACAGTGACGGGATAACCGAACCGGAGAACGATTTCGGCGAATTTGGCGAAACTCGGTTGGTGGATCTGGTGCGCGAGAACCTCGCCCTCCCGTTGCCCCGCATCAGCGAGATCGTGACCGCAGCCGTGGGAAACTGGATCGGTGCCAACGAACAGCCCGACGACGTAACCCTGGTATTGGCACGAGCTCGATAGGGTCCGAGCTCCCGGGCCAGCTTTAGCCCCTCACCCGGCTCCGCACTCACTGCAGATAGGTTTTTACCGGTTTGGGCCGAAGCACAATGCTGCTCACGACCTGCTGGCCTCGCTCCATGCCGCCAAGGATCACTAATCCTTCGAGCGTAACCATCAATCCGCGATGATCCATGGTTGGATTGGGTGTGTTGTCGTTGATAATCTCCCATTTTTCGGTGCGCAGGTTGAAGTCAAAGCTCATGGCAGAAGGTTCCGATGGCCTGCCGTCATAGCCGACACCATTGTAGTCATGAGGATTGTCGGAGCCGCCAACGAAGTAAATCCTCCCGTCCTTTTCTGCGCCCCCCGCCGCGATGTGAAAACCGGCCTTACCCGGGTGATTCGGCAACTTGGTCCATGCAATGTTTGCCGCATTGTGATGGTCGATCTTGCCCTTCCAGCATTCGTCGGAGGCGACGAATCGTGCTCCGGCGCCGGCATTGGTTCGGGCTCCATCGACATAGACAATCGTGTCATCTACGAGCGCTCCAGCATGACCGAAAACCGGTGCACCGGGCAGGGCGGTAGCCTTCGACCACAGGTTCTTGTTCAGGTCGTACATCTGAACGTCCGAGACCAGACCGTGATTGCTTCTTCCGCCAATCAGGTAAATGTACCGGTCGCGATAGACACCGATGACCGAGTCGCCCACTGCGATGGGAATATCGGCGGTTCGAATCCAACGGTCGTAATCGGGCTGGTACATGTTGGCATCGGTCACGGCCGTTCCCCCGCCCTGGTAGACGACGTACCCTCCGAACAAATACACCCGGCCATCAGCACCCACCGCCATGGCTCCGATTCGCCCGGCGGTGCCGGGTACGGCATGAATGGCGCGTGACTGGCCCGAGACGGAATCCACCTCGTACGCGGCGTTGGTGACCGCATCCCATGTCTTCTTGGTACCGATCCCCATCAACGAGAAAAGTTCAAACCGGCTATGAAGCTTCAGAATGGCGACGGCGTTATTCGAAACCGGGTCGGGCAAATGCGGGACCGACGATTCGGCGGCAAGCACGCATCCGACGAATGGGATCACCACGGTCCAAAATGTCAGGGGACGGCTCATGATGGCACCGACACGGCTTACGATCAGTCCAAAATATCACGTATCGGTGTGGCTCGTGCCCCGCCAGCCTCTTGGGAGGTTCCCTGCCTCAGAGCACGAGGGACCAGCCCAAGAACAGCCACATCAAGCCGCAGTTCACAATGAAAAGAGCCATACAAAGGATGCCAAATCTGGTCTGCCCGCGGGGATTCTCGAGCAAGCGGGCCGCGCCGACAAAGGCGGGAAACACGATGAGCAGATAACGCATCATGCTTTGCAGGGGTGGGGTGGTCTCTTTGCACAGAAACAGCACGACTGCCGCTGCGGAATACAGAAGATACTCGATCCGCAGGCCACTGCGGGCGACGAGAAAGCAGACCGCAAGTAAGGAGACGAGGTTCAAGACCAGAATCGGACTCGGCTGACGGACCAGGCTCTCGAAGCTGCTGGCGAGGGTAATCCACGGCGGCGCAGTCAAGGTCCTCCAATAGGTTGCGTAGGCGGAGCTCAGCCGGACATGACTCGCCCAGTGCAGCCAGCCCAGAAACAACCAGGAACCGAGAGGTACGAGGCCCATAAGCAGAGCCGATTTCCGGGGACGGCGCAACGCCATTGCGAGCAAGGGCACCAGCACAACCACGCCGGCTGCCTTGGTGATCGAGGCGGCGAAACCCAGCAAGCCGGCCGCAAGCCATCGCTCCTTGCGGGCCAGGACCAGTGACCAGACGATGAAAGCCAGGAGCAAGGATTCAGGATAGGCAGCGAAAAAGATGAAGCTCGCTGGCCACAGCGCGCACAAAAGCACGCTTTGGTCGACGCGCTGCGGGGCGAGATCCATTATCAGCAGTTCGTCCAAGCCCCAGAAGAGAAAAAACGTGGCCAATGTCGAAATCCCCAAGGCGGCTGCCATCGGCGGAAGAAGCCAGCTTGTGGACTTGACCAGGATCGGATAGAGCGGGAAGAAGACACTGGCGTCGGGCCGGTCGTAACCCTGAGCGGAAATATGAAGGTACCACAACGTGTCAAAACGTTCCCAGACACCGAAGACGCGATAATAGATTGTGGGCGTGGGCGGCGGAATGTTCTCGGTAAAAGCGTTCGAGTGCACCAACCGCCAATTCACCGGCTGGAGAAAGGCAATCAGGGCCGCGAAAAGCGTGTAATACAAGCGCAGGGCGATCACCAGCACGAGGCTGCGCTTTGACCACTGCTTGGTGCCCGACGGGACCGCACCCCGATCGCCGGTGCCCCGAACCCCGGTTTCCTCGATCTCCCCTTGTCCCTTCTTACCGCCCATAGGAGAATGGCATTGCTCAAAGGCGAAAATCGCTGCCTGCGGAAGACTTGCTATTCTACTAACTCTTGCCGCAAGGCATGGATGAAATCCGTATAGGCCGGGTTGAAGCCGGCGGCCCGCATATTCGTGGCGATCTGACCGCGGTGATAGGCCGAGTGCAGGATCACATGCGTGAGGATATCGAGGTTTTGACTCTTCCACGTTTCGCCCTTGGTGTTCTGGTAGCTTACCGACCGCTCCAGTTCCGTCTCGGCGAGCGAGCTAAGGTAGGCCGTCCACAGCTGGCGTAATTGTTCAACCTCCTGCTGACATTGTTGGATCGTGAAATCGGGCCAAACCGGATACGTTTGCTTCTCCGAACGCAAGCGCTCTAACCACAATCGTTCGGCGGAAACAATGTGGGCCAGGATTTTCACTGAACGCGGTGGAGGTGTCGACAATCCTTCCAGGGCATTCACCACCTCTCGGTTTGCCCAATCGTCATAGCGGAAGAGGCGTTGTAGGTGGGCAATCATGGTTGCAGCTTCCTTTCTCCGAAGCAAACGCTAGGGAACGAAATAACTCTAAAGTGATACCTTGGGATGGGACAAGTCGGTCGGTCGACGGTATCCGCGGCGAATGGTCATCCGGCGCGAGGCGCCCCAGCGATCGCCCAAAACTGCAACTCGGGTCGAATCTTGGGGTTTATGTCTCTCGACAACTTGCTTGGAGGAATCGTGGTAACCCAAAACACCAGGGTTGTTTCTGTATTGTCTCTGACTTTGGCCGTCTTGCTGCTGGCTGGGTGCCCGCCGCGCGTGAGTATCGAGAAGATCAATCGAGATCCCGGACGTTACGCGGGCAAAGAGGTCACGGTGGCCGGAAAAGTGGTCGATTCTTATGGTGTCCTGGGAAGGGGCGCCTTTGAAATCGATGATGGCACGGGAGCACTTTGGGTTCTCGCCGGGCATTATGGAGTGCCGGAAGCAGGAGCCAAGCTGGCGGTAAGGGGTAACATCGAACAGGGTTTCACTCTGGTCGGACGAAACTTTGCCACCATCCTGCGTGAAACAGAACGCCGCCGTTGAGGTCCTTGGGGTGGGCCTCATCCTTGCTCCGGGAATCGACCGAGTCCTTGCTTGGTACCAAACTAAGGAATGCTCGGCTGAATACCGGGTGGCTCAGCGGTAATGCTATCGCGCAGATAGAACTGTATACTGAGCAAGTCCCGTGGTGAGTACATGCTCGAAGGCCACTAGAAGGGGAATGCCTGCATATCCACGAATCCAGGCCTCCATCGTGATCACCGGTAAGCCGCCTCCTCGAGCTTTCCCCTCGCGCACATCCACACTCGTCCGTCGATGAAGCCACTCGAAGGCGGAACACCGCATCGGGTGCCTGCGCGCCCCAGACCGCACCGTGGGTTGACTGAAAGATCGGCGTTGCGGGCTCGAGGATTCATAGTTCTTCAACTCCGTTACTCAGGCGGGAAATGCCTCTTACTCGAACTGATTGGATGGTGATCGTCGGCTACTTGCTGGTGAATCTGCTGATCAGTATCTATTACCGGCGGCGTGCCAGCGGCAACACCGAAGAGTTCTTCGTCTCTGGTCGCGATGTTTCCTGGTGGCTTGCCGGTACGTCGATGGTTGCCACCACCTTTGCCGCCGATACCCCTCTGCTGGTGTGCGGCTTGGTCGCAAAATCCGGCATCGCGGGGAACTGGATCTGGTGGGGGTTGTGTGTCGGAGGCATGTTGACGGTATTCTTCTTCGCCCGTTATTGGCGACGTTCGGAAATCTTGACCGATGTGCAATTCGTGGAAATGCGGTATGGGGGGAGGCCGGCAGCTTTCCTGCGCGGTTTCAAGGCGGTCTATCTCGGGCTGTTCATGAATTGTTTCATCCTCGGATGGGTAACCCAGGCGATGATCAATATCATCACCGTTCTTCTCGGGCCGGCGATCGGGGAAGGCCGCGTGCTGCGGCTCTCACTCGGCAGCCAGACATGGGAGTACACCCTGGGCAATCCACACACCACCGCGCTCGCCATCTGCATCTTTCTCATCATCCCGTTCACCGGCCTGTACACCTTCATCGGCGGGCTTTGGGGAGTCCTGGTCACTGATCTGTTTCAGTTCGTGCTGAAGATGGCGATGATCATCGTTTTGGCCTGGGTGGCGGTCACGAAGATCGGGGGGATGCGGGCCCTGGAGCTGCATCTCGAGACCGTCGAGACGAGCTTGCGGCAAACCGGGGCAAGCGCGGCCGATCCTACGGCGTTTCTGCCGGACCTGCATTCGGGCCTGATGAGCGATGCCCTGTGGACCTTGCCTTTGCTGACCTTCTTTGTCTACTTGTGCATGCAATGGTGGTTGGCTTGGTATCCGGGAGCGGAACCCGGGGGCGGCGGCTACGTCGCTCAGCGCATGTTCAGCGCCCGCGATGAGAAAAACTCTCTGGCTGCGACGCTTTGGTTCAACATCGCCCATTATGCCTTACGGCCGTGGCCATGGATTGTTACCGCTTTGGTCGCGATCGCCGTCTATTCGCCGCACGGACTCCATCCCGACGCCGCGTTTGCTCAGAACCCAGAGCAAGGCTACGTCATGGTGCTGCGGGACTACTTGCCGCCGGCCTTGCGCGGCTTGATGGTCGCAGCCTTCCTGGCGGCTTTCATGTCTACGGTGGGCACCCAGCTGAATTGGGGTTGTTCCTATCTGGTCAACGATCTGTACCAACGCTTTCTAGTCAAGCACGCAAACCAGAGACATTACGTCGTCATCAGCAAGGTCTTTACCGTGCTGCTGGTGCTGGCCAGCGGGTATACGGCCATGCAGCTGACTTCGATCAAACAGGGATGGGAACTGGTATTGAACATCGGCTTTGGCACAGGCGCCGTTTACATTCTCCGCTGGTACTGGTGGCGGATCAACGCATGGAGCGAAATCTCGGCCATGATCGCAGCCGCGGCCACAACCTTGGCACTGCAGGGGGTGGCATTCCGCGGAAGTAGCTCCCTGGTATATGCCAAGAGTGCGCTTCTTACCGGCGGCATCACGACCGTGGTTTGGCTGGCGGCCACATTCATCACCAAGCCCGAATCCGAGGCTACCCTGGTCGGGTTCTACCGAAGGGTGCATCCAACCGTACATGGGTGGAAGCCGATTGCCCGGCTGGTGCCTGAGCTCTCGGAGGTCCGCGATGTCGCCGCCAACGCCTTTGATTGGGTGATGGGCGTGATCTTGGTGTATGGATGTTTATTTGGGATTGGCAAACTGGTGTTTGAGCAGTGGGCCCAGGGCATTTTCCTTTTGCTTGCCGCAGGTCTTGCCGGCTACTTGATTTTCTGGGATCTTTCGCGCCGAGGTTGGGCGACCTTGTCCGGAGGCGCTGTGCCCGCGGCTTCCCGGCATAGCGTACATGCGGATTAGGTGCACCCATCTGGGCGGTTCCGGTGCGTGCCGCGACACGACAGGCTGGAATGATGGATAATTAAACAGAAACGTTAAAATTTCCCGGGAAATACTCCTTCGGTATGGAAAGAGGTGGCGGCACTTGTGTGGAATTGTCGGCTTTACCCATAAGAACTGGGTTCCTGACGCCGGGCGGATCCGCAGCGCGACGTCTACGTTGGTCCATCGCGGACCTGACCAGCAAGGCGTCTTTGAGTCGAACCTCGTGTCCTTGGGGGCAACGCGGCTGAAGATCATCGATCTGGGCTCGGGGGATCAACCCATGACTGCCGCCGGCACGACGATCGTGTTCAACGGTGAGATTTACAATCACCGCGAACTCCGCGCCGAGCTCGAAGCGCGGGGGCATCAATTTCTCTCCCACTGTGACAC